>Ga0137403_10000882_pt1 | contig 38400 bp, 36 predicted proteins | sample CZOMad2_1_16fung_FD_122057 | JGI IMG/M metagenome (GOLD analysis project Ga0137403, IMG submission 122057) | Vadose zone soil fungal communities from Angelo Coast Range Reserve, California, USA - CZOMad2_1_16fungal (Hybrid Assembly) | ecosystem: Environmental > Terrestrial > Soil > Vadose zone...
TCCTATCCCCACCCGGCGACCGGCAACGAGATCTTCGAGATCCAGAGCCGCGCCCGCGCGCTCGACAACAACATGTACGTCGTCGCGCCGAACATGGGGACCTACTACCTCTTTCCCGAGGAGGCGACCCCGATCGACACGTTCGGGGGCCGTTCGTTCATCATCGACTACAAGGGGCGGATCGTGGGCCGCCAGGACTACGGCGCCGGCTCGACGTACGTCGGCGGCGTCATCGACGTCGAGGCCCTCCGCGACCACCGGGCCCGGGCCCAGTGGGACAACTGGATGAAGGATCTCAGAACCGAGCTCTACCAGCTCCTGTACGAGCGGCCGATCTACCCGAAGAACCTCTACCTCAAGCGCGCGCCGATGAAGCACGCCGAGTACCGCGAAAAGGTGATCAAGCGCCAGATCCGGCTCATGCACGACCGCGACATCTGGAAGAGGCCCGACCGATGAGGACACCCCTGCTCGTGCTGGCGCTCGTGCTGGCGCCGTGGCCGGCGGCCGCGGAGCTGCTGCTGCCGGCCGGGTTCTCCGCACAGGTGTACGTGACCGGCGAGGGCTTCGACAGTGACGCCTCGCGCGGCATTCGCGGCTTTCCCTCGATCTCCACGCTCACGTTCGATCAAGCCGGCGCGCTCTATCTCGCGCGATCGGGCCGCCGCTACATCGGCGGCGAGGTGTACGACCGCTCGTTCCTCTATCGGATTCCGGTCGGGGGTGCGCGCCTGACCCCCGACACCGAGGCGCGCTACTTCTACGGACCGCCCCTGCCGAATCCGCAAGTGGCCGGCACGCGGCGCGCGCGCGAGCTGCTCGTCACGACGTTCGACCGCGAGCGGAGAGTCGGCGCGCTCTATCGCCTGATCGACGGGCGCGCCGAGCTCTTCGCCGGCGGCACGCCGGAGCGGGGCCGCCAGCCGATGCTGCGGCAGCCCGAAGGCGTCGCGGTCGACGGCTCGGGAAACGTCTACATCGCCGATCGCGCCCAGGGCCTCGTCATCCGGCTCGACGCCGACGGCCGGGTCGTCGACCCGCGCTATCTCGCGATCACCCGGCCGCGCCTCCTTGCGGTCGACGACAGCGACCGGCTCTGGGTTGGCAGCGACGGCACCGCGGAGGCGCCGATCCAGCAGGGGCCCGGTGAGATCGTGCAGCTCTCCCCGCAGGGAACCTCCAGCGTCGTCCATCGTGGCCCCGTCCCCGCCGGTTTCGGACTCAGCCCGGCGAACCGGCTCTTCGTCGCCGACCGTCACGAGAAGCAGATTTTCATCCTCACGCAGGACGGCAAGCGCGTCGCGTTCGCCAGCTTCACCGAGAACGACGCGCCCCGGAGTCTCTGCTTCGCGCCGGTCACGCCCGAGACGAGGCGGGCCGGCGTGGCCGGCGACCTGTTCGTCGTCATGATCCGCGCCGGAGCGTGGCCCGTGAACGAGGTCGTCCGCATCTCCGGGCCGTTCGACGACTTCGTGGGGCAGCGCTAGACCGACCGACGGATCGGGCATTTCTCCGGGCGCTTCCGGAAGTCTGCCTGCTCCGCTCCGAAGGTGATCGTCGTAAGCCATTGATACAACGCGCGCCCTCCCGGGGCACGCCTCCTGCTATACAACCGGCTACAGAAGTAAAGATTGAGACGGCCTCGAGGCCGACGGAGGGCGCTATGCACATGGACGACCTCTGGTTCGACATGGCCATCCGGGGAGAGCCGGATCTGCAGGGCGACGTCGTCGAGCGATTTCACCTCTCGGACGGGACCGAGCCGGAGCGCGGCGCCGCGCCCCCCGCGCAGGACCTTCCTGCCCAGGACAGCGCGACGGACCTCCAGCCGGCGCCGGCAACGGACTGCTTCTAGACCCAGGCGCTGACCTCAGCGCCGCGGGTCCAGAAGCGTCTGCAGACTCTCGACCGCTCGCCGCACGTCCGCCTCGTTCAAAGTCGGCATCGTCACCACCTGCGGCTCGACGTGCTCGGCCCAGGGTCTCCACATGATTCGTTCGACGCCGAACAGAACGACCGACTGGACCCCGAGCGCCGCGGCGAGGTGGCTGATTCCCGTGTCGTTACCGATATATGCCATCGTAACGCTCAGAACCCCCGCGAGCACGGGAAGGTCGGGCGCCTCGAGCACCATCGCTCGCCGGGGCAGCGCCGCCGACAGTGCCGCGACCGCCTCCGAATCAGCCGGCCCGCGGTGCAGCGCGACGGCGAGCGGCGGCAGCAGCTGCGCGAGCCTCTCCAGGACGGCGACGAATCCGGCCGTCGCCCAGAGCTTTCCTCGGCCGCCGGCGCCGGGATGGACGACCAGAAGCTTTGTGTGGCCGTCCCAGCCCAACCGCTGGAGCGCGAGCCGACCTGCGGCGACGAGCTCGTGCCCTGCGGAAACCGGCTCGCGCAGCGCTCGATCCGGGGACGCGCCGACCGTGCTCAGCAGGTGGCGCCACACCTCCTGACCGTCGGAGCCGACCGACGGGGCGACCACCGCTCCGGGTACGAGGGCCGCGAGCCTCCGGGCGAAGTGTGGATCCCGGGCGCCGAACCACGAGACCAGATGCCTCGCCCCGCGAAGGTCGGCCGCGCACGGCTCGGGCCATACGGCCTGGTCACCGAGATGGTCCGGCTCCTCGAACAGCGCGGCCAGCCCGAGCGCGTCGAAGTCGATGGACCGATCGACGACGCCGAGCGCGGTCAGGAGACGGCCGATCCTCGGCTGCGCCGCGAGAGCCAGCGCGTCGTCGGGCCAGCGCCGCCTCGCCGCGCGGAGCGCCGGGATCGCCAGGAGGACGTCGCCCAGCGCGCCGGGATGGATGACGAGGGTCAGCGGCGGAGCAGCGCGAGCGCGGCGTCGTGGAGGCGGCCGTTCGTCGCCAGCGCCGTGCCCGAGTAGATCGTCGGATCTCCTTCCCAGTCGGTGAACCGGCCGCCGGCCTCCTCGACGAGGAGCTTGCACGGGGCCAGGTCCCACGGCTTCAGGTCGAGCTCGGCGTAGATCTCGGCCTTGCCTTCGGCGACCAGGCCGTAGCCCGCGTAGTCCCCGAAGCCCCGCTGCCGCTCGGTCGCGTCGACGAGACGCATGAACTCCTCCCACCGCCCGGCCTGGCGGACCGTTCCGAGACCCGCGTGCAGGAGAAAGGCGCGGGACAGGCTCCCCTCGCCGGATACTTGAAGGCGCTCGCCGTTGAGGAATGCGCCGGCACCGCGGCGGGCCGTGTAGAGATCGCCGGTGACCGGATTGTGGACGACGCCGACGGTGATCTCGCCGTGCTCCTCGAGGGCGATCAAGGTGGCCCAGAGGGGAACGTGACGGACGAAGTTCTTCGTGCCGTCGATCGGGTCGATGATCCACCGTCGCTCGCGCGAGCCCGCGCCGCCGAACTCCTCGCCGAGCACCCCGTGCTCCGGGAACGCGCGGCCGAGGATCTCGACGATCACGCGCTCCGCGTCGCGATCGGCCTGGGTCACCGGCGTGTCGTCGGGCTTGATCGTGACCTCGAAGCCGCCCCGGTAGTACTTCAGCGCGACGCGTCCGGCGGCCCGCGCCGCCTCGACCGCGGCTTCCAGCGCCGCCTGACTCACCGCGCCGGCTCCTCCCCCGGGAACGGCTCGCCGCGCTCGGCGAGCACCTGGGCGTAGATGTCCAGCGCGTCGACCACGACGGGCATCCCGCCGTAGGTGGCCATCTGGAAGATGACCTCGGCCACCTCCTGCCGCGTGGCGCCGACGTTCAGCGCCGCGTGGATGTGGGCGCGCACCTCGTTGGGCCGATGCAGCGCCGTGAGCGCCGCGACGGCGCACAGCTCGCGCTGCTTCTGCGAGATGACCTCGCGGCTGTACAGCACGCCCGTGAAGAATATCGACATCTCTCGCGCCAGCCCCTTGTCGAACCGCTTCCACGTCTCGAAGGGGGAGCCGCCTTTCAGGGTGTGGAACAGCTTCTGGCTCGTGCGCTTCGTGCGGGCCTTCAGCTCCGCGTCGTCCATGAGCGCCATGCGTGTCTCCTTGTGGTAACGTCAGGCTTCGACGGCGTGCCGCGTCGTCACGATATCGTAGCCGAGAGGACCGCACAAATGCTGAACCCTCACGTGTTCCGCGCCTACGATGTGCGCGGGCTCGTCGGGCCGGACATCAACGCCGACGTCTTCCGTCAGATCGGGCGTGCCTATGCGACCCTGCTCCGCCGCAACGGCGGCCGCCGGATCGCCGTCGGTCAGGACAACCGTGTCTCCTCCGACGAGCTCAAGCGCGGGTTCGTCGCCGGCGTGCGGGCGGCCGGCGTCAGCGTGGTCGACATCGGTCTCTCGACCACGCCGATCCTCTACTTCGCGACCGCCCACTGGAAGCTCGACGGCGGCGCCAACATCACGGGCAGCCACAACCCGATCGAGTACAACGGGGTGAAGATGGTTCACCCCGGCGCCGCGCCCCTTTCCGAGGACGAGATCCAGACGCTGCGCGCCATCGCCGAGCGCGGCGACTACGAGAGCGGCGCGGGCGAGCTCACATCGCAGAGCCCCCGCGACGACTACTTCGACACCATCGCCGGGATGATCCGGCCCTCCCGCCGTCTCCGCGTCGTCGTCGACGCCGGCAACGGCGTCGCCGGCCTCTATGCCCCGGCGCTCCTGCGCCGCCTCGGCTGCGACGTGATCGAGCTCTACTGCGAGTCCGACGGGCGCTTTCCGAACCACCTGCCCGATCCGGAGGACGAGCACAACGTCGAGGCCCTGAAGGCCAAGGTGGTCGAGACCGGCGCCGATCTCGGCATCGCGTATGACGGCGACGCGGACCGCGTCGGGTTGATCGACGAGCGCGGTCAGCGTCACGAGGCCGACCTGATCCTGATCCTGCTCGCCCGCGACCTCCTCGCGCGCCATCCCGGCGCCAAGATCGTCTTCGACGTCAAGTCCTCGCAGGCGCTGGTCGACGACATCCGCCAGCACGGCGGCGTGCCCGTCATGTGGAAGACCGGCCACTCGCACCTCAAGCGCAAGATGCGGGACGACCACATCCTGCTCGGCGGTGAGGTGAGCGGCCACATGTTCTTCGCCGAGAACTACTACGGCGTTGACGACGGCATTCTGGCGTCGTGCAAGATCATCGACCTGGCGGCCGCCGCTGGCAGCCCCATCTCACGCCAGTTCGCGACCATCCCCCACCTGCGCGCGACACCCGAGCTCAAGGCGCCCTGCCCCGACGGCGAGAAGTTCCGCGTGGTCGACGAGGTGACGCGGGAGCTGAAGCAGCGGTACGAGACGATCGACATCGACGGCGCGCGCGTCATCTTTCCGGGTGTCGGCTGGGGGCTCGTCCGCGCGTCGAACACGAACCCGTACCTGACGCTCCGCTTCGAAGCCCACACCGACGCGGAGATCTCGGAGATGAAGCGCGCGATCTACGACGCGCTCCGCCGGTACCCGTTCGTGACGCTCCCCGCCTAGCCCCGGGACAGAGCTCGCCTAGTTCGCGAAGGACAGGGCGAGGCCCTGGGCCGCGAAAAAGCGCGACACGGCGGAGGTCCAGAGGGGGATTCCCCTCGTCGACGGAAACACTCCGTGGCCCAGGCGCTCGGGGAACGGCGGAATCACGGCGAGCTCGCCCCGACCACCCGCCGAGCGGAAGCTCTCGAACCAGAGCTTCTGGACCCGAGGGCCGATGAACTGGTCGTTCTCGGCGTAGAACCACAAGACCGGCACGGCAACCTGCGGCGCGATCGAGGCGAACAGCTCGGCCATGCGATCCGAGGCGCACGGCTCGCCCGGGCGCTTCTCCGGGTCGCCGCCGCGCCCCGGCGCGAACGCGAGCACCGCCACCAGCCCGTCGGGGTGCTTCGTGGCCGCGTAGATCGAGGCGAATCCGCCCGCACTCTGGCCGACCAGGAGCCAGCGCTTGGTATCCAGATCTCGCTCGGCCTTTGCCCAGGCGATCGTGGCGAGCAGGTCGAGCGCCGCGCCCTCGCCGGCGCGCCGGAAATCGGGGCGGGCGCAGCCGCCGTAGGCGTCGCCGAAATGCTCCCCGACGCTCGCGCCGTAGCCGCGCCGCACCGGGACAACCACCGCGTACCCCCGACGGACCCACTCGCGAATCGGCGGCAGCGGGCGGTAACGTCCGATGGCGCGATTGGCTTCCGCCGTCGTCGCAGTACCGTGGCTCAGGACGATCCACGGAAACGGCCCGTCACCGGGCGGCCGGAAGCTGGTGACCACGATGCTCGCGTCCGTGCCGGCGACGGGCACGCGATGCACCGCCTCGCGCAGCGCCGCGTCGAGGTCCGGCTGCGTCGGCGCCGTCGCACAGCCGACGAGGGCGGCCGCCAGCAGCAGCACGGAGAGGAAACGGCTCAGCGCCACGCGAGCACGATGCGCACGGCGCCGGGAAGGTCGGGGGCCAGGGGACAATCGCGAGGGCCCCAGTGGCCGCCGGGATCGAGGAGGACCGCGCGCATTCCCGCGGCCCGCGCGCCCCGCACGTCGATGGAGTACAGGTCCCCGATGTACGCCGCCTCGCCCGGGGCGACGCGCGCGCGGGCCAGCGCCAGCTCGAAGATCCTCGGGTCGGGCTTCTCCACCCCCACCTCGGCGGAGTCCACGACGAAGTCGAGTTGGCCGGTCAGCCCGAGCGCCTCCAGAATCGACCGCACGGAGCCGTTGGAGTTCGAGATCACGGCGGCCCGAAGCCCCGCCCGCTGTACCGCGGAGAGCGCGTCCGCCGCGTCGGGATCGACGGTATTCCAGACTCCCACCGGGAGATTGAACGTACGGCGCCATGCGACGATCTGTTCCACCGTGGCCCCGTCCGTGACGCCGAGCGCGTCCAGCAGATAGCCGAGGTAGCGCTCGGCGGTCGAGCGGTTCTCCGTGGAATCGCCGGGGGCGGAGCGCGAGAGCACCTCGTCGTCCAGGCGAACGCGCGCCCGCCACTCGGCCCGCTGCACCTCGTCGGGCGCAGCGCGGACCCCGTGGCGGCCGAGCTCTGCGGCGATCACCGCGTAGTTCATCCGGAGCAGCGTATTCCCGGCATCGAAGAAGACGGCGCGAAGGCGGCGTTCGTCGGGCGGCATGCTCGATAATCGTCGGCCGCGATCAGTATAGCGCCGACGATCCGGTACACTAGCCCGGTGCTCGCGCTCGGACTCGTGGCGCGCTGGGTCCATCTCGCCACCTCGATCTTCCTCGTCGGCGGCTCGGTGATGATCGTGATGGCGGGACAGTCCGACCGCCCGACGGCCCGGCGCTGGGAGCAGCGCACGCTCGCCGCCACGCGCGCGCTGGCCGTCGTCGCCCTCGCCTCGGGGCTCGTCGTGCTCTCCGTCCAGACCGCGCTCTTCGAGGGCCGCGTCGGGGCGGCCCTCGACCTCGCCGCGATCGCGCGCGTCGTCGTGGAGACGCAGGCCGGGCACGTCTGGCTGGTTCGCTTCGGCCTCCTCGTACTGCTCGCCGCATTTCTCCTGCTCCGGCTGTCGGTCGACCGGCGCGTCGACTGGCGCGCCGCGCGCGGCGAAGGGGTGCTGCTCGGCGCCGCCGCGCTGCTCCCGATCGCCGCCGCCGGCCACGCCGCCGCCGTCGAGCCGGGCACCGCGCGCGCGATCGCGCTCGACGCGCTGCACGTGGTAGCGGCCGGCGTGTGGGTCGGCGGCCTCGTGCCGCTGGCGCTCCTGCTGCGGGCCGCCGCGACCAGCGAGGGCTCGGACGCCCGGCCCTACGCCGTTCTCGCCGCGCGGCGCTTCTCGCGCGTGGCGCTCGGCGCCGTCGCCATCCTCGCCGTGACCGGCGCGCTGCTCGCCACCGTCCACGTCGGCAGCGTCGCCGGGCTCGTGGGAACGAGATACGGCCGGCTGCTGCTCGCGAAGCTTCTGCTCCTCGCGCTCGCCCTCCTGCTGGCGATGGTGAACCGCTCCGTGCTGCTCGCCCGGCTCGGCGGCGACGGCGCGACCGTCGGTCGCCCGGCGATGCGACGGCTGTCCGGGTTCGTTGTCGCCGAGGCGTGCCTGGCGCTGGCAATCCTGGGTGTGGTCGCCGCGCTCGGCGTCACGCCGCCCGCGCGCCACGACGCGCCGGTGTGGCCGTTCGCGATCCGCCTCTCCACCGCGGCGCTCGAGGGGGCGTCCGCCGAGGCAACGCGTGCCCTGATCGGAAGCCAGATCGCCGTGCTCGGCCTGGCGGGGCTGGTCGCCGCCGCGGTGCTTCGGAGCCGCATGCTACCGCTCGGCGCGCTGGGGCTCGTCGCGCTCGGCGCGGGAGCCGGCCTGGCGCTTCCTCCCCTCGCCATCGACGCCTATCCGACGACCTACCTGCGTCCCTCAATCCCGTATCAGGCCGCGTCGGTCGCTTCCGGCGCCGCGCTCTACCGCGAGAGCTGCGTCGCCTGTCACGGGGCCAGGGGCGCCGGGGACGGGCCCGCCGGTCTCAGTCTCCCCCGGCCGCCCGCCGATCTGCGGGCTCCCCACACGACTCAGCACACCGCGGGCGATCTTTACTGGTGGCTCACGAACGGGATCCCGGCGGCGGGGATGCCCGGGTTCGGCGCGCGGCTCAGCGATGATCAGCGCTGGGACCTGATCAACTTCCTGCGCGCGCTGTCCGCGGGGTACGCGGCGCGCGGCATGGGAGCGACCGTCGAGCCCGATCGGCGCTGGCTCGTCGCGCCCGATTTCGCGTTCGCCGTGGGGCCGACGCCGCCGCGCTCGCTGAAGGAGTATCGGGGGCGTGTCGTCCTGCTCGTGCTCTATCAGCTGCCCGAGTCGCGCCCCCGCATGAGCCAGATCGCGGGACGCGAGGGCACCCTGGCCATGCTGGGCGTCGAGGTGATCGCGGTGCCGACCGACGCCGATCGTGACGCCATCCGCCGGCTCGGCGACGATCCGCGCGTGCTCTTCCCCGTCGTGACGGATGGCGCCGAGGCGATCGTGGCGACCTACCGGCTCTTCGCCGCGGCGCCGCACGCGGAGTTCCTGATCGATCGTCAGGGTTACGTCCGCACCATCGCGAAGAGCCGGGGCCAGGCCGAGGAGATGGAGATGGAGCCGCTCCTGGCGCAGATCCAGGAGTTGAACCAGGAGCGGGTACCGGTCGAGCCGCCGCCCGAGGAGCACGTGCACTGATGCGCGCGTGGAAGGCGGTGGTTCTTTTCAACCTCGCCCTGGTCGTCGGCGCCGGCTGGGGCTACGCGTTCTGGGGCGTGCGGGCCGCCCGGCTCGAGCGCGAGCTGGCGGCGGCTCGCGCCACCGCGCTGAGCGGCGTGGAGCGCGAGTGGACGGTCGAGGGCGTGGTGCGCGCGATCTTCCCCGAGCTCAACGTGCTCGTCATCACGCACGGCGAGATCAACGAATTCATGCCCGCCATGACCATGGGCTTTCGCGTCGCCTCCCCGAAGATTCAGGAGGCGGTTTCCGTCGGAGACGCGGTACGATTTACGGTACGGGGAGTACCGCCCAACGTCGCGGTGATCGCCATCCAGAAGATCACCCGCTGACGGCCAATGGGAAAGCGAGGGTAGCTGTGAGACTTGCCGCGATCGCGGTCATCGTCGCCATGCTTGCCGGCGCCGCGCCGGCCACCGCGGCCACCCTGTTCATCACCAACACCAAGGGCGATTCGGCTTCGGTCATCGACACCGACACCCTCGAGGTCGTCGGCACCATCCCCCTGGGCCAGGGCAAGCCCAACCGGATCGTGTTCCATCCGGACGGCCGGACGGCGTGGGTCGTCTACGACAAGAGCCACGACCTCGGGATCATCGACGCCGAGTCCCGCAAGCTGGTCAAGCGCGTGAAGATCGGGGGTAATCCGTACAACCTCGCCTTCACGCCCGACGGCCGGCATCTGCTCGTCCTGGACTGGTCGAGCGACACGAGCAACGACGAGATCATCTTCTACGACCTCAAGGCCGAGAAGATCGACGGGCGAGTGGGCGTCTCGACCTGGCCCGCCCATGCCATCTTTTCCCGCGACGGCAAGCTCCTCTACGTCTCCGGGGAGACGGCGGGCGACGTGACCGTGATCGACGTCGCCCAGCGCACGGTCGTGGGGCGCGTGGTCCACGGCGGCGGCGACGCGATGGGGCTCGCTCTCACCGCCGACGGCAAGCTGCTCTACGCCGCCGCCGGCGAGAACAAGGCGATCCTCAAGATCGATACCGCCACCAACAAGACCGTCGGGGAGATCGCGCTCCCCGGGATCGTCCACGAAGCGACCCTCACCCTCGATGGCAAGTACCTCTACACAACTCTGCGCAAGACCAACAAGATCGTCGTGATCAGGACCTCCGACGACAAGATCGTCGCGACGATCCCCCAGAAGGGCTATCCCGACCTCGTGACCATGGAGCCCACCGGTCGCCGGGCGCTCGTGACCAACCGCTGGGCCGACCTCGTCAGCGTGATCGACCTCTCGACTTACAGCCAGGTGCGGACGATCCCCGTGGGAAAGGCGCCGCACGGGATGGCCCTGCGCCCGCACTAGGGGCCCGTGAGGAAGCAGCTCCTCGGGGCGTGGGTCCTCGGGCTCGCGCTGCTGCCGACGGCCGCTCTCGCCCACGCGGTCCTGGTCAAGTCGATCCCGGCTCAGCGATCGAGCCTGACCGAGTCTCCCCCGCGCGTCGAGCTCTGGTTCAACGAGCGCCTCGAGCCGGCCTATTCGCGCGCATCCGTGACCGACGAGGCCGGGACGCAGATCGACCTTCGCGACGCTCTCGTCTCCAAGGCGGACGCCCGGCGCCTCTCGCTATCGCTACCGCCGCTTCGCCCCGGCCGCTACGCCGTGAAGTTCCGCGTGCTGTCGGTGGACGGCCACGTCGTCGAGTCGAGTCTCACGTTCACGGTCAAGAGCCCGCGATGACGCCTTGCAATCGATCGCGGATCGTGATGTGTTAGGCGTCATGGCGCGCCGCCGTGTCCTTCTGCTCGTGGTCGGACTCGTCGCGTTCCTGCTCGTCAGCACGATCGCGCCCCACCTGCACGCCGGCCCCGAATCCGGGTTCTGGAACGCCGACCACGACCTCGCGCTCATGGCGACCTTCGGCACCCACGCATGCCAGCCGGACGCCATGCCGGCTCTGGCCCTGGTGCTCGCGCTCACCGCAACGATCGCGTTCGCCGGCTCGCGCGCCGCCAGCGCCCCGCTTCGCCGCTCGGCCCCTCGGGGCCCGCCGCTCCGCTAGCGCTCCTCCGCTCGTCGCTCTAGCTCTCGGCTAGAGGTCCGCGTCGTCTCAACTTGATCGTGGAGGACCGCCATGCGTGCTCTGATTCTTGTCCTTGTCCTGGTGTGCGTCGCCCTGGCGCCGGCCGCCGCGGCGGCGCAGGACGCAGCCGCCGAGGCTGCGGCGTTGAGAAGGGAGATCGAGCAGCTTCAGAAGCAGCTGCAGTCGGTCACCGACAGGCTGCAGCGCCTCGAAGCTCAGCCCGCGGCGCCGGCTCAGGCTCCACCCGCCGCGCCGCCCGCGGCCGAGACGCCGCCGGCGGCCGGTGCGCCACCCGCGACAGCCCAGCAACCCTCTCCGCAGCCCGGGATCTCGCCGCTCGACATCGCGCGGCCGCGGCAGCCATTCGGCCTCTACCAGCAGCGCGGGGCGGGCCAGCTCCTGTTCGACATCGGCATCGCCGGCGACTTCGTGGGCAATCTCACCCAGAAGAACGTGGAGAAAGCCCAGGGCGGAAGCTTCCCGGGCCTGGAGAACCGGTTCTTCCCGCGCGAGATCGAGCTCTCGCTATTCGGCCAGATCGATCCGTACGCCTCGGCGGTCGTGCGCATCGAGGCGGGAGAAGAGGAGCGCACGGGCGATATCACCGTCCACCTGGCCGAGGCGTACCTGACGCTTCTCACGCTGCCCTTCGGCACCCAGGCGCGAATCGGCCAGATGCGCAATCGCTTCGGCTGGTCGAACGAGATCCACGAGCACGACCTGCCCTGGGTCGATCGTCCGAACGTCATGCGGAACTTCTTCGGCAGCGAGGGTTTGCAGGAACAGGGGATGGAGGCGACGTTCGTCCCCGACCTGCCCTTCTACGTCGAGGCGCTCGGCGGGATCTTCAACGGCGACAACCAGACCGCCTTCGGCGCGGGCACCCTCCGAGTCCCGCTCGTGACCGGCCGGGTCCGCACGTTCCTCGAGCTGGGCACGGATCACGCGCTGGAGCTCGGCATGTCCGTCGCGAGCGGCCAGACCTCCGAGCATCTGCCCAGCACGATCCTGGGCTGGGAAGGGCGTTACAAGTACCGCCCGGACGGCTGGCTCCACCCTCTCATCACGGTGACGGGCGAAGCGCTCTACTCGATCCGGCAGTTCAACGTGGAGGGCGACCCCAACGGCGACGGCATCACCGAGACCGAGAAGAGGCAGAAGAACAGCTGGGGCTTTTACGTGGGCGGCGAGGTGCAGCCCTGGCGCCGCTGGGCCGGCGGGTTCCGGTACGACTGGTCGCAGTTCCTGCAGACCCCGGGTCTCGAGCAGGCGATCGAGCCCTACATCTCGTTCTGGCCCTCGGAGTTCCTCCGGTTCCGCCTGGCCTACAAGCACACGGCGCGCACCACGCAAACCCGCGACGCCTTCAACCTGAACGGCGGCAGCGCCCGCACGGTGGACGAGCTCTTCTTCCAGGCCTCGTTCATCCTCGGCGCGCACCCCGCGCACCCCTTCTAGGAGAAGACGACCATGCGACACGCGCTCGTGACTCTTGTCACTGCTCTCGCCGTCATCGGACCATTGCTTCCGGCCGCCTCGGCCGCCGACAAGATCCGCGTGGTGACGACCATTCCCGACCTCAAGGCGCTTACCGACGAGGTCGGCGGCGATCTCGTCGACGTCGAGTCGCTCGCGCGAGGGACGCAGAACGCCCACGAGCTCGAGATCCGTCCGAGCCTCATGCTGAAGCTCCGGCGCGCCGACCTGCTCATCGAGAACGGCCTCGAGCTGGATTCGTGGGCCGAGGTGGCCGTCCAGGGCGCCAACAATGCGAAGATCGTCCGCGGCGCGCCCGGGCGCGTCGACGCGTCGCGGGGCATCCAGGTCCTGGACGTGCCCTCGACGCGGGTAGACCGGTCGATGGGTGACGTCCATCCCCACGGCAATCCGCATTACTCCCTGGATCCAGGCATGGCGCCGATCATCACCCAGAACATCGTCGACGGACTCGCGCGGTTCGCGCCGGAGCGCCGCGACGCGTTCGCGAAGAATCGCCAGGCCTTCCTGGCGCGCCTGGACGAGGCGATGGCCCGGTGGATGCGGGCGCTCGAACCGCTCAAGGGGGCCAAGGTCGTCGTGTATCATCCCCAGTGGATCTACGTCCTGAATCGATTTGGACTCACCCAGGCGGCCACGCTCGAGGACCGCCCGGGGATTCCGGCGTCGCCGGCGCATCTGGCGCACGTCATCCGTCAGATGAAAGAGGAGCGGATCAGGGTGATCATCGTCGAGCCATGGAACGACGTGAAGCTGGCGACCCGGGTGGCCGAAGAGGCCGGCGCCAAGGCCGTCGTGCTCGCGTCGATGGTGGGCGGCGTGAAGGGCACCGATTCGTACATCGCGGCCCTCGATCACAACGTCAACGCGCTGGCCCAGGCGCTCCGCTAGGGTCGCGAGAGCCACCGGATGCTCGCCGATCTGCTGACGCTCCTGTGGGCGCCGTTCCTGATGTGTCTGGTGCTCACCGGCATTCACGCGTATCTCGGGGTTCACGTGCTCGCCCGCGAGGTCGTCTTCGTGGACATCGCCCTTGCGCAGATCGCGGCCCTCGGCGCGACCGCGGCGTTCCTGCTCGGTCACGAGATGGACACCTGGGAATCGTACGCGTCCGGGCTTTCCGCCACGATCCTCGGCGCCCTCGTCCTGGCGCTGACGCGAAGCCGGCGCCGGCACGTCTCCCAGGAGGCGGTGATCGGCGTCGTCTACGCGGTCTCGGCGGCGGCCGCGGTCCTCGTCGCGGACCGGGCGCCCCACGGCGCCGAGCAGGTGAAGGCGATGCTCGTCGGCAATCTCCTCGCGGTGGCGCCGCACGAGGTCGCGAAGGTCGCGATCCTGTACGCATCGATCGGCCTCTTCCACTGGTTCTGCCGCCGTCCGTTCTTCCTGATCTCGACCGACCCGGACGCGGCGTATCGCGACGGCTGGCGGGTGCGCCTGTGGGATTTTCTGTTCTACGCGTCGTTCGGCGTCGTCGTCACCAGCTCGGTGCGCATCGCCGGCGTCCTGCTCGTGTTCTCGTACCTGATCGTCCCGGCGCTCGCCGGCATCCTCCTCGGCCGGACGGTGACGCAGAAGCTCGTCATCGGCTGGGTCTTCGGCACGCTGGTCAGCATGATCGGGATGACCGCGTCTGCCGTCTTCGACCTCCCGACCGGGGCCACGGTGGTGTGCGCGTTCGGGCTGACGCTGATCGTGCTCTGGGCCGCTTTCCAGGCGGTTCGGCCGGCGTCGGGGCGCCTCACGCCGTCCGCGTGACCCGGCGATCTGCTCGCGCCATTCTCGTGCTGGCCACGCTGGTCGCCGGGTGCGCGAGCTTGCCGCCCGCGCGGACCATCGACTCCACGGCCGCCGTCGCGGGAACGTGGCGCGGCCGGATGTCGGGCCCTCTGGGGAACGCGCCGGCCCTCCTGACGATCGAGGACGACGGCTCCTATCGCGGCATGCTCTTCCTCGAGCCGACGTACCAGGAGTTCGCCGGCGCGATCGTCGTGACCCGCTTCGCTCCGACGCGGTACCAGGGCACCAACGGCATCGGCCGCGTCACGCTCCACGAGGAGCCGGGCCGGCGCGTTCTGCGATTTGTCAACGATGGTGGCGGCGGTGGCGCTGAGCTCACGCCCTCGCAATAGCCTGTTCTGGGTCATGCTCGCCGGCGCGGCGGGATTTCTCGTCCTGACGCTGGCCGTGATCGTCTTCCCGTCGGTCCCCGGTGATACGACGGTTCGAGAGTGGCTGCTCGGGATCGCGACCCCGCCGATGGTCCGGACGCTGAAGGTGATCAACGAGGCCGGGAGCTGGAAAGTGCTCCTGCCCGCGTCGCTCCTGCTGTTCGTCGCGTTCCCGCGCGGCCGGCGGCGCTGGTGGGTCTGGGGCGGGCTGATGGTCGCCGCGCCCATCGCCGAAGGGCTGCTCAAGATCCTGATCGGCCGGCCGCGCCCGGAGGAGCTCTCGATGGGATTTCCGAGCGGCCACGCGACCGCCGCCGCGGCGTTCTTCGGTGCCCTGTTCTACCTGGCGGCGACGTTCACGCCGCTGGCGCGCCGCCTCGTGCGGGCCGGCGCCGTCCTGATGATCGTGCTGGTCGCGCTGGCGCGCGTAATCCTGAGAGCCCACTGGCCGGCCGACACGCTCGCCGGGATCGCGCTCGGGCTGACGCTCGCGTCGATCGCGGCCATGCTGGCCGAGCGCGAGGAGTAACGTTACTCGACGACGCCCAGACGGCCGTTGTGCGAGCCCATGTACCAGAGCCGACCGCTCGCGTCGACCACCATCTTGCGAATGCCCACGTTCTTCGAGGGCAGGTTCACGACACGCATCTGCTCGGTCTTCGGATCGAGGCGCACCACGGTGTCGGTCTTGATCTCGTTCGCCCAGACCATGCCGCCGCCGTCGACGGTGACGGCGTACGGTCCCCCATCGCCCGCCGGCAGCTGGTACGTCTTCACGATCTTCATGGCGACGGGATCGAGCTTCGCCAGCTTGCCGTTACCGTAAAGCGCGATCCACAGCATCCCGTCCGGTGCGGCGGCGACGCGGCGCGGGAGCGAGTCGCGGCCCATATCGACCTCGGTCATCTGCCCGCTCGTCGGGTCGAGCCGGCCCATCTTGTTGTCGCCCATGCGGCAGAACCAGACGTTGCCCGCCCGGTCGAGCGCGAGCCCGTAGGGTCCGCCCGACGAGGGATACTCCTTGATCGATCCCGTCTTGGTCTGGAGGCTCGCGACCTTGTTGCCACTCTGCATGGTGAACCAGATCGTGCTCTGGTCGTCCGTGATGATCAGCGTGTGGGGTCCACCGCCGCCGGACGGCGTCTTGAACTCGATCATCCGGCCGCTCGCCGGATCGAGCTTGCCGATCGTGCCGTTGCCGTTCCCGGTCGTCCACACGATCCCCTGCCGGTCCACCAGCAATCCGTGCGGATGATGCCCCGACGGCAGGTCCCACTCCTTGAAGCTCTGCGTCTTGGGATCGAACCGGGCCACCTTGTTGCCGCTCATCACCGCGATGTAGATGCTGCCGTCGGGAGCGACGGCCGGATCTCGCGCAAAGCGTGGCGTCGGCACCGGCCACTCGCTCACCTTGCCCGCCAGGTCGGGACGCGCGCCGGGCGCGATGCCGTAATTGGAGCCACCCGCGTGGGCGGCGAGCGGCAGGGCCAACAGCAGGAATGCGAGGCGCTTCACTTCACGAACTGATCGCGCGCGAGCGGCGCCCGGACCTCGGAGCCCGAGAAGAGCAGCGTCACGATGACCTCGACCGACGCGTTGCCCCCGAGCCCCTGGCAGCCGATGGCGGCGCGCGTCGGCTTGCCCCGATCGCCGAAGAGCTCGACCAGAAGATCCGCGCCCCCGTTGATGACGCGGGGCTGATCGCCGAAGCCGGGCGCCGAGTTCACGAAGCCCAGGAGGTGCACGAACTGCTGGACCCGGTCCAGATCGCCGAGGGCGTACTTCACCGCGGCCAGCGTCATGAGCACGGCGTAGCGCGCCGCCTCGTAGCCCTGGGCGAGCGTGAGATCCTTGCCGACGACCCCGGGCAAGTAGGGCTGGCCGCCCTTTCGCGGCGTGGTCCCGGAGAGATAGAGCAGGTTCTGCACCGGGAAGTGCGAGATGTAGTGCGCGCCCGACGAGTTCGTGCGGTACAGGTCCTCCAGATTCGGCAGCTCCAGTCCGAGCTTCTCGATCTTGGCCTCGACGTTCATACCTGCCTCCTCACCGGCCGAGCTCGTCCCAGGCAAGCCGCGCCATGCGGCCGATCAGCTGATAGGCGCCGGCGAAGCCCGGGGTGCCGTCCTTCAAGGCTTCGGGCACGCTCGAGGTGTAGGCCGTCAGGATGTAGAGCGGCTGGTCGCCCTTGAAGATGATGCCCGCGTCGTTGAAGCAGCGGTAACCCGTGCCGGTCTTGTGCGCGACCTTCGTGCCGAGCGGCAGGAGCGATGGCAGCCGCGTCTTGAGCTTCTGCCACGAGAGGATGTCGAGGCCGAGCCGGCAGAGCGCCGTCGTGCACTGAAGGCGCGCGGCCGCGGCGCCGTCGGTCGTACCTCTCAAGATTTGCTCGAGCAGGAGGCCCTGGTCGTTGGGCGTCGTGGTGGTGATCCGGTCGAGCGTGTCGCCGGGCCCGGCCTTCGGCGGGATCCCGTAGCGGTGGATCGTCCCGGTCAGGCCGACCGCTTCGGTGTAGCGCTGCAGGTTCTCCAGCCCCACCAGATCGACGACGGTGCCCGTGCAGGTGTTGTCGCTGACGATGATCATCATCACCAGCGCGTCCCGCAGCGTGATCCAGAATCCGGGCGTCAGGTGCTGGAACGTGCCGGAGTCGTTGTCCTGGTATCTGGCCTCGATCGTCACCTTCTGGTCGAGGGAGAGCTTGCCGGCGTGAACGGCGGCCAGCGCGGCCATCATGATCGAGATCTTGCGCGTGCTGGCCGACGGGGCCGGTACGTCGCCGCGCCGGTTGGCGGTGGCGCCCGTCGCCAGGTCTTTCAGATACCAGCCGGTCTGGAATTCGGCTCGGTCGCACAGCTCGTCGAGTCGCTTCGCGAGATCGCGCATCGCCTGGCCTCCTCTGTCGTCGCTGCCCTCGCCCCGCACGTCCAGGCCCGCACGATACCACGGCTTGACTGCCGTCGCGGGCCACGGGACAGTAACCGAGCATGACGGCGACCGAGCAGCTGATCCACGACACGACGATCGTCACGGCCGACGAGACCGGCTCGATCCTCTACGACGCCGCGCTGCTCGTCCGCGACGGCCGCGTGGCCGCGCTCGGGCCGTCGGCCGAGCTGGTGGCCCGACACCCGAGCGTGGAGCGCGTCGACGGGCGCGGCCGCGCGATCCTGCCGGGTCTCGCCAACACGCACACGCATCTCTCCCGCGTGCTGGCGCGCGGCATCTACGAGGATCTCTCGCCCCCGCACACCCCGCCCTTCACGGGCGGCCTGGCGCCGCTGCCGCTGCCGGAGCTGACGCCGGACGAGGAGCGCACGATGGCGCTGCTGGGCGCCCTGGAGGCGATCCGGAGCGGGACCACGCTCGTGCTGGAAGAGAGCGCCGGCCTCGCCGGCTATGCCGGTGCCCTCGTCGATACGGGCCTTCGCCTCGTCCTCTGCGAGCGGGCGTGGGACCGCGCGAGCGCGTCGATCGGCCAGCCCGGTCCGTTCAAGCTCGATCCGGCGCTCGGGGAAGCCGGGCTCGCTCGAATCGCCGAGTTCCACGCGCGCTGGCACGGCAAAGGCGACGGGCGCGTGCAGGCCGGAGTGGCGGCGTGGGCGCCCGACATGTGCTCTCCCGGGCTGCTCGGCCGGCTGCGCAAGCTGCAGGCGGAGCTCGGGGCCATCGCGACAGTGCACCTGAACCAGATCTGGGGCGAAGTGGCCGCCGTCAAGGAACAGCGCGGCCTGCCGCCGACGGAGTACCTCGCGCGGGAGGGCTTTCTCTCGTCGAGGCTGGTGGCGGCCCATTGCCGCTGCATGACGCCGCAGGAGGAACAGGTCCTCGGCGGGTACCGCGCGTCCGTGGCCTTCAACTCGGCAATCGCGGCTCGCCGCGGCCTCTCACCGCGCGCCGACGAGCTCGAGCGCGCGGGGTGTCTGATCACGCTCGGCACGGACAACATGGCCGAGGACATGATCGAGGTCATGCGGACGGCGCTCTTCATGGAGCGGGTCCGGCGTGCCGACGGACAGCGGCCCACGCCCGAGGAAATCCTGGTCTGGGCCACGCGCAACGGCTATCGCGCGCTCGGTATTCGTGACGGCGGCTGGCTCGCGCCGGGCAATCGCGCGGACCTGATCCTGATCGATCTGAGAAAGCCGCACCTCACCCCGGCCCTGCGCGTCGTCTCGTGCTTCGTGCATCAGGGGCTCCCCAGCGACGTCGAGGCGGTCATGGTCGACGGACGGTGGATCATGCGGAACGGCCGGGTGCTGACGCTGGACGAGCCCGCGCTCGTCGCCGAAGCCGATCGCATCGCCCGGGCCGCCTGGAGGCGACTCTTCGAGCGCCGGCCCGAGCTTCCCCGCCCGTCCGGATTCGATCTCGGAGGAACGTGATGCGGATCGCGACCTGGAACGTGAACTCGCTGAAGGCGCGACTCGAGAAGGTCGTCTGGTGGCTCGATCGCGCGAAGCCCGACGTCCTCCTGATGCAGGAGACGAAGCTCGCCGACGCCGACGCGCCCCGTGAGACCTTCCAGCAGGCCGGCTACGAGCTCGCGCATCACGGCGAGGGCCGGTGGAACGGCGTGGCGATCGTGAGCCGCGTCGGCATCGCCGACGTGATCAGCAACTTCGGTCAGCCGCTCGGCACCGCCCGGACGCCCGACGTACCGGACGACGAGCCGCTCGCCGAAGCGCGCATGATCTCCGCTGTGTGCGGCGGCGTCCGCGTCGTGAGCCTCTACGCGCCCAACGGGCGCTCGCTCGACTCGCCGTTCTATCAGGCGAAGCTCCAGTGGTTCGAGCGCCTCGCCCGCTGGCTCGCCGAGGCGCGCAATCCCGGAGAGCCCGTCGCGCTGGGCGGCGACTACAATGTGGCCCCCGCGGACGCGGACGTCTGGGATCCGGTCGCCTGCCACGGGGGCACGCACGTCTCGGAGCCGGAGCGGCGCGCCTTCGCCAAGCTCTGCGCGTGGGGACTGATCGACGCCTTCCGGCTGCAGCACCCCGAGTCCAAGAAGTACACCTGGTGGGATTATCGGGCCGGCAACTTCCACAAGAACCTCGGAATGCGCATCGACCACCTGCTCGTCACGAAATCGGTCGCCGAAAGAACGGTCGTGGCCGAAATCGACCGCGAAGCCCGCAAGGGCAAGCCCATCCCCTCGGACCACGCCCCCCTGTTCATCGACCTCGACCAACCCGGCCACCCCTTCGACCCCGGCTGGACCGCCGAAAAGAAGCAAAAGAAACCAACCTCCGAAAACTAGCCACCGCCGCCGACGAGCCGCCGGTACTGCCGCCCCGAACTGTGGGACTTCCTCAGCAGCAAGAGTTGGAGGCGGTAGGAGTCCGCTGGCTTACGCGTGAGCGAAGTCGCGGGCGCGGAGGCTGGGGGCACGCGGGGAGGGGTCAGTGGAACCCGTTCCCGAAGAGCATCGGCGGAAGCTAAGCGCCGGGATGGAGCCCAGACGAGTGGAGCAGCGCACGCGCGCCGCGTGGTTCCACGACCCCTCCCCGCGTGCCCCCAGCCTCCGCGCCCGCGACTCCCGCGAGAGCTACCAGTCCAAAGCGTTGGCCATAGCGCGCTTGTGCCACCGCGGATCGCCAAGATAGTGGAACAAGGTCCGCGACATCTGCGTGTGCGCCACCAACCCGTACTCCACGAGCACCCCCATGCCGGCGTGCACCTCGTGGGCGGCGTTGCAGACGTCGAGATAGGCCTCGCTCGCGACGGCCTTGGCCATATGCACGCTGGCCGCGGCGGGGCGCCCGGTGTCGAGCTTCCAGAGCGCCTCCCACGTCGTCCAGCGCGCGCTGTCCAGGTGATTCACCAGACGGATGACGTGGTCCTGCACGCGCTGGAACCGGCCGACCGGGACACCGAACTGCACGCGGCTCTGGGAGTACGCGACGGACTTCTCGTAGACGGCCTGGCAGGCGCCCACGATGTACGCGCACAGGAGCGGTAGCGCCCGCTCGAGCGCGCGCGACAGCGCCGCCCAGCCCCGCTGCGCCTCGCCCAGGAGCGCGCTCGCCGGCACCACGACGTTGTCGAAGCTCACCTCGCATTGCCACGACACGAAGCCCGGCAGCCGGCGCGTCGTGACCCCGCGAGTCTTCGCGTCGACGTGCAAGAGGCTCACGTCGGCCGGCCCCTCGCCGGTGCGGACGGCCACCACCAGATCGGTGGCCGACGTCGCGTCGGCGACGAAGAGCTTGGTGCCGTTGAGGACATAGCTGCCGTTGCGTCCCTGCGGCGCGAGCGTGATGCCGCCCGGTCCCCACGACGCGTTCGGCTCGGTGATGGCCACCGTCAACACGCGCTCGCCGGTAGCCACGCCCGGGAGAATCTGCCGGCGCTGCGCTTCCGACGCGCCTTCCAGCACGGTCAGGGCGCCGAGGACACCTGAGCTGAAGAACGGACCCGGCAGGGGTCCGCGGCCCATTTCCTCGTAGAGGACGGCAGCATCGCTCAGACGCTCGCCGCTGCCGCCGTACTCGGCCGGGATGAGGATCCCGAGCCACCCGAGCCGGGCGGCCTTCTGCCACAGATCGGGCGCCAGCGACGAATCGCGCTTCTGAAGGCCGACGATCACGTCCACGGGCGCCTCGCGCTCCATGAAGCTCCGGGCGGTGGTGCGAAGCAGCTCCTGGCTTTCGGTCAGTGCGAGATCCATGTGACGCCTCTCACTCGGCCCCGTGGACCGTGCCGGCCTTCTCCCGCGTCGACCGTCCGATGCCGATCCGGCGAGCCATCTGCACGCGCTGGATGTCGGTCGTCCCGCCGGGATGCACGGACACGATGCCGTTGCGCTGCTGGGTCTCGAGGAACCCGGCGGCGGAGCCCCACCCGGAATCGGTCGTGAGCGCGGCGGGGCCGACCGCGTCGAGGATCGCGCCGGTCATCCAGAGGCCGGTCGTCTTGCGGAAGTACGAGAGCTGCGGCCCCTCGTACGACTTCGGCTTGCGCGCGTACGTGAGCCAGAAGTTGCGAAGCCCGAAGAGCCGCTGGATCTCGGTCTTGATGTAGATGTCGGCCAGGCTGTCGCGCACGTCCTGCTGCTGGCTCAGCGGAACGCCGTCGCGCTTGGTCTCCTGGCAGTAGCGCAGCAACCGATCCCACACGCGGTTGCGGCCGATCCGGCCGCCGCCGCCGTGCTCGAGCTCCAGATGCGTCGTGGCGACCGTCCAGCCCTTGTTCTCTCCGCCCACCAGGGACAACGCCGGAACGCGGACGTCGTCGAAGAAGACCGTCTGCTTGACACCGCTGTCGGTCCCGCCCTCGCCGCCGGTGCCCATCAATTCCATCGGCTGCATGCTGATGCCCGGCAGGGTGGCGTCGATCATGAACCAGGAAAGATTCTCGTGGCGCTTGCCCTTCGGATCGGTGCACGCGATCAGCCAGATGCGGTCGGTGCCGTTGTCGCTCCCGACGAAGATCTTCTGACCCTTGATGACGTACTCGTCACCATCGCGCACCGCCGTCGTCATCCGCACGCCGGCGAGGTCGGAGCCGGCGCCGGGCTCGGTCAGGAGCTGCCAGGTGCGCACCTCGCCGCGATAGATCGGCGGCAGAAACGTCTGGCGCTGCTCCTCCGTACCCCACACGAGGATCGAGGCCGAGCCCAGCCGGCCGCCCGAGTCGTAGTACGGGGGCAGTGAGAGGTCGAAGCGGTCGACTTCCTCTTCCAGGATGATCGCGTGGTCGACGTCGAGGCCGCCGCCGCCGTACCGGGCGGGCGCCGTCGGGTAGAGCCAGCCCTTGGCGCCGAGCTTCCGGCCGAGCGCGCGGAGCTCCAGATAGCGCTGGTAGCTGTCCTCCGCGGACACCGGCGTGCGCTGGACACTCGACGGCACGTTCGCCTCGAGCCAGGCGCGCACCTCGCGGCGGAATCGCTGCTGCTCCTCGGTGTACGTGACCTCGAAGTCCATGGCTTCTCCCTCTCCCTGACGTTGGGGGGAAGGTAGCATAGCCGCTCGAGCCTGCGGGAGTGACGATAGAATCAACGGAGATGACCACCTGCCCCGGCTGCGGCTCGGACACCCCTCCCGACTTCGCGTTCTGCCCCCGGTGCGGGCGCCGGCAGCCGAGCCCGTGCGGCGCGTGCGGCTTCGTGTGCGACCCCGACTTCGCGTTCTGTCCGCGCTGCGGGGCCGCGCGGGGCCCGAGCGCCCCCGTGCCGGCCGCGGCGCCGCCCCCGAAGCCCGACAGCACGCCCCGCGAGGCCGACCGCCGCTCGGTGACCGTGCTGTTCGCCGACCTGTCGGGATTCACCACGCTCTCCGAGCGGCTCGACCCCGAGGTCGTCCGCGCGTTCCAGAACGCCCTGTTCGAGACGCTCTCCCGGGCGATCGCGCGCTACGACGGCTTCGTGGAGAAGTTCGTGGGCGACGCGGTGCTGGCGGTCTTCGGCGCGCCGGTCGCCCACGAGGACGATCCGGAGCGCGCGTGCGCGGCCGCGCTCGACATGCTCGAGCGGGTCGAGGAGCTCAGCCGCGACTGGGCCGCCCGTCTCGGCCAGCTCGTGACGCTGCACGTCGGAATCCACACCGGCCCGGTGGTGGCCGGAAGCCTCGGCGGCGGGGGCGGCGCCGGCGCCGCGTACGCGGTTACGGGTGACACCGTCAACACGACGGCGCGCCTGCTGGCGGCGGCCGCGCCCGGCGCGATCCTGGTCTCCGAGGTCACCTGCGCCCTCGTCCAGCATCGCTTCGCGTTCGAGTCGGCGGACCAGGTGTCGCTCCGCGGCAAGGCCGCGCCGATCACCGCTCGACGTCTTATTGGCGCGCTCGCGGAGCCCGGATCGGCTCGCGGCCTGGCGGGGCTCGGGCTCGCGGCGCCGTTCGTCGGACGAAAGGACGAGCTCGACCAGCTGCTGGCCGCATTCGATCGCATGGAGCGCGGACAAGCGCAGGTCGTGAGCCTGGTCGGCGAAGCCGGCGCGGGCAAGTCGCGGCTCATCGCCGAATTCCTGGCGCGGCTGGACGCAGGCGGACGCCTGTCGGGAATCGCGGTGCGCCGGGCGGCGTGCTCGTCGCTGGGCGAGCCGACCTACGGGGTATTCGGAGCGCTCTTCCGCGACGCCTATCGGGTCGAGCCGGGTGACTCGCTGGACGTCGCCCGGCAGAAGCTCACCGACGGCCTCCGGGCTCTCGGCGCACGGGGCGAGGAAGCCGCCGCCATCGCCCCCGTGCTGAGCTACGTGCTCGGCCTCGAGGAGGAGATGCATCCGGACGTCGAGCCCGAGCAGCTCCGGCGCCAGATCGTGCTCGCGGCGCGCGCCCTGATCGAGCGGCCGCTCGAGAAGGAGCCGCTGATTCTTCTCGTCGAGGATCTGCACTGGGCGGACATCGCCTCCGTCGATCTGATGCGCCAGGTGGTCGATCAGCTCGCGAACCGGCCGCTGATGCTCCTCCTCTCGCACCGGCCCGACACGAAGCCGCCGCCGGTGGCCCGGGCTGCCCAATCGGTAATCCGCGTCGCCCCGCTCTCCCCGGATCAGACCCGCGACCTGGTGGCAGGCCTGTTCGGCGCTCCGGTCGGCGACCGCCTGGGCCAGCTTCAGGACTTCGTCGCCGCGCGGGCCAGCGGCAATCCGCTCTTCGCCGAGGAGATCGTCCGGAGCCTCGTGGGCAAGGGCGTCCTCGTGCGCCAGGGCGACCGCTGGTCGTGCACGGAGGCACCCGAAGCGCTCGACGTCCCGCCCACCCTGCAGGGACTCATGCTCTCCCGCATCGACCAGCTGCCCGCCGACGCGCGGCGACTCATCCAGGAAGCGGCAGTGGTCGGAACCGTCTTCGACGAATCCCTTCTCCGTACGATCGCCATCGTGTCCGGCGCCTTCGAGAGAGCGCTCCATCCGCTGGTCGAGGCCGATCTCATCCGGGCGGAAGGCCACTCGGAGGAGCGAGGCAGATATCGGTTCACGCACGCGCTCGTGCACGAGGTGGTCTACCAGAACCTCTTGCTGGCGCGGCGGACCGAGCTGCACGAGCGGGTGGGCCGGGCACTCGAGCGCGCGAACGGCCCGCGCCCGGAGCGGCTGAGCGACCTCGAAGCCCTCGGCCACCACTGGAGCCTCAGCACGGACAGACCGCGCGGGGCGCGCTATCTGGTCGCCGCGGGCGACTGGGCACGCGCGGTCTACGCGAACGACGACGCGATCCGTCATTACCAGCGGGCCCTCCAGACGCTCGCCGGGAGCGCCGGCGGCGAGGCGGACGCTCGGCCTGCGCGGGAGAGACTCGCCGATCTGCTGGGACTGACCGGACGCCGAACGGAGGCCCTCGCGCACTATGAAGCACTCCGCGAGCAGATCGAGGCGGCCGGGGATCGCGTCGGCGCGGCGCGCATGCTCCGGAAGATCGGCGGGCTTCACTGGGAGGCCGGCGACCGCGAGCGGGCCGGGACGTGCTTCGCCCGTGGCCTCGAGCAGCTCGGTGACGGTGGCGATCCGATCGAGCGGGCCCACCTCTTCCAGGAGATGGGCCGGCTCGCCTTCCGGGCCGGTGACAACGCCGGCGCGATCACCTGGGCCGAGCGTGCGCTGGCGGAGGCGACCCACGAGGAGGAAACCGCCACCGAGCCCGAGCGCGCGCGTGAGGCCGCCGTCATGCGCACCCAGGCGTACAACACGCTCGGCGTGGCGCTGGCACGAACCGGCCGTCTGACCGAGGCGGTCGAGCAGATCGAGCGCAGCATCGGGCTGGCCGAGGAGGGCGAGCTGCTGCAGGCGGCCTGCCGCGGGTATACAAATCTAGGTGTGCTCTACAGCTCGCTCGACCCGCGGCGCAGCATCGAGACCTGCTTGAGGGGGCTCGAGACCGCCAAGAAGGTCGGCGATCTCGGCTTTCAGTCCCGCCTCTACGCGAATCTCGCTGTGGCCTACTGCGCGCTCACCGACCGGTGCGAGGCCGAAGGCGTGGAGGCGGCGCGAGCCGCCATCGACCTCGACCGCCGGCTCGGTCTGCTCGACCACCTGGCCGTGCCGCTGATCGTTCTCGGCCAGATTCACCAGTGCAACGGCGAGCACAGGCAGGCGTTCGCGATGTACGAGGAGGCCCTCGGGCTGGCCGAGCAGGTCGGTGAGCCCCAGCTCCTGTTCCCCTGCTACGACGGTCTCGCGACGCTCTATCTCGACACGGGAAATCAGCGGCTCGCCGAGACTTATCTGGCGAAGGCTCAGGCAGTCTGTGAGCGGGCCGGTGTCGAGCCGGACGCGCTGATGGTGTTACCGTTTCTCTATTGAGATTCGCCTGGAGGAGCCTGACATGACGAGCCTTGAGCCGCGTCCGCCGGTGGCGCCCGGTGAGCCCGCGCCCGACTTCACGCTGCCGGCCGTGGACGGGAAAGAACCGGTGTCGTTGGCCGACTACCGGGGCCGGAGCCCCGTATTCCTCGGGCTGCTCATCGGTCTCTGGTGCCCGTTCTGTCGACGCCAGATCGCGAAGATGGGCGCGAACGAGGCCAAGCTGAAGGAGCTCGGGGTGGAAACAGTCGGGATCGTGGCGACAGAGCCGGACAACGCCCGGCTCTACTTCAAGTTCCGCCCGACCCGCCTACGCCTGGGCGCCGACCCGGAGCTCACGACGCATCGGTTGTACGGCCTGCCGAAGCCAGTTGTGACGGACGGCTTCATGAAGGAGGTCGAGAATACGCGGGTCAATCCCTTCGGAGAGTTTCCCGCGCCCGTACCCCTCATGCAGTCAGCCGAGGCCTCGGCGAAGCTCGACGGCTTCGTGGAAACCGAGACGGATCAGGCCGACATGATGCGGCAGTTTCCCCAGCTCAAGGGCCAGTTCCTGATCGACCGCGACGGCATCGTCCGCTGGACCAACATCGAGTGCGCCACCGAGGGCCTCCCCGGAATTGGGAAATTCCCGTCCGAGGAGGAGATCCTCACCGCCGCCCGGGCCATGCTGCGCCGCTAGCCGACCTCGCCGCGGATCTTCGTGTGGAGCGCGCCCAGCGCGTCGACGATGGCGTCGACGGAGCGCGCGCCGGCCTGGAAGATCGCGGTCGCGTTGAGGGCGACCCACTCGAAGCCCATCTTCTTGAGCTCGACGACGCGCGCGACCACGCGGTCGTGCTCGACGTAGAAGCGCTTGCCGCTGGCATCACGCGGGGGTGACGCCACCATGGCCTGAAGCCCGATAGATTTCGGCTCGCGGCCGGCCGCCACGGCATAGCGATGAATCGTGTCGATCGCGGTACGCGCGCTCGCCGCGTCGGCGAGCTGGTTGCCGAGCCAGCCGTCGCCCAGCTCCCCTACCCGGCGGAGGGCGCGCTCCGAGCGGCCCCCGATCCAGATCGGCAGGCGCCCGCCCTGCGGCGGCTTCGGCTCCATGCCGATCGCCGTGATCTGGTAGTGCTGTCCCTTGAAGTCGACCTGCGCGTCGCTCCAGTAGGCTCGAAGCAGCCGGATCGCCTCGTCCATGCGGGCACCGCGCGTACGGAAGCTCTCGCCGAGCGCCTCGTATTCCGATTCCTGCCAGCCGACGCCCACGCCCAGACGCACGCGGCCGCCCGAGAGCGTGTCGAGCGTGCTCACCTGCTTGGCCACGAGCGTCGGATGGCGCTGTGGCAGCACGAGCACCTCGGTGCCGAGCGTCACGCGGGAGGTGACGGCCGCCATGTACGAGAGCGCCATGAACGCTTCCAGGATGGGCATCTGAGCCGGATACGGACCGGGCTCGCGTCCGGCCATCGGGTAGCCCATCACCACGTGGTCGAACATGTCGATGTGGTCGTAGCCGATCTGCTCGATGGCCTGGGCCAGGCGCATCACACCCTTGGGCCCTTCACGGTACGAGACGCTCGGGAACTCGACGGTGAGCTTCATGATCTCCTCGATTGTGAGTCCATCAGTAGATTCCCAGGTGCTGGCGCAGGTCCATGCCGCCGTGCTTGAGCTCGGCGGCCGGCCCGGCGACGACGACCCGGCCGCTGTTGAGGACGACGATGTCGTCGGCGACGTCGAAGACGAGCTTGGGGTTCTGCTCGACCAGCACGATGGAGAGCCCCTCGGCCTTGAGCCGGCGGATGGTCGCCATCACCTCGGCGACGATCTGCGGCGCCAGACCCTCGGACGGCTCGTCCATCAGGAGCACGCGCGGGTTGGCCATGAGCGCCCGGCCGATCGCCAGCATCTGCTGCTCGCCGCCCGAGAGCGAGCCCGCGAGCTGGCGGCTGCGCTCGGCGAGCCGCGGGAAGAGCCCGGCGATGGTCTCGTGCGTCCACAGCATCGGGAAGTCGCCGCGCGGCTTGCGCCCGGCGACCGCGAGGTTCTCGCGCACGGTGAGGCTTCGAAACACCCGGCGCCCCTGCGGGACCAGCGCGACACCGAGCGCCGCGACGGCTTCGGGGGCATCCCCGGTCACCTCGCGACCGTAGACGGTGACCGCGCCGTGGCGGGGCGGGAGCAGGCCGACGGTCACGTTCATCGACGTGGACTTGCCGGCGCCGTTGCGCCCGAGCAGGCCGAGAAGGCGCCCCTCGCCGAGGCGCAGCGACACGCGGTGGAGCACGTGACTGTCGCCGTAGAAGGCATCGATCTCCTGGAGCGCGAGGGCGTCGTGCGCCAAGGCGCCTACTATACAGGGCTTGGAGGTAGAATCGTCCCGTGCTGAGCGAGGACCAGAACAGGCGGCTGACCGAAGTCGGCGCCGGCACCCCCATGGGTGAGCTCCTGCGGCGGTACTGGATGCCGATCGCCGCGGTGGCCGAGCTCGACGACAAACCCACCAAGCCCGTGCGTCTCATGGGCGAGGATCTCGTCCTCTACAAGGATCGGTCCGGAAATTACGGCCTCGTCGATCGCCACTGCCCGCACCGGCGCGCCGATCTCTCCTACGGCTGGGTCGAGGAGTGCGGGCTGCGCTGCCACTACCACGGCTGGCTCTGGGAGCACACGGGCCGGTGCCTGCAGCAGCCGTTCGAGGAGACGGCGCATCCGGAGGCGCGCTTCAAGGACCGCGTCCGCATCAAGGCCTATGCCGTCGAGGCCAAGGCGGGACTTCTGTGGGCCTACCTCGGGCCGCCCCCGGCGCCGCTCGTGCCGACCTGGGAGCCGTTCACCTGGAAGAACGGCTTCGTGCAGATCGTGTTCTCGGAGATCCCCTGCAACTGGTTTCAGTGCCAGGAGAACTCGATCGATCCCGTGCACTTCGAGTGGCTGCACTCGAACTGGTCGCGCGCCCTCAACGGGGCCGGCGCTGACCGGTCGCCCGCGCACCTGAAGGTCGGCTTCGAGGAGTTCGAGTACGGCTTCACCTACCGGCGCGTCCTCGAGGGCCAGTCCGAGCAGGACGAGCTGTGGACCGTCGGGCGGTGCTGCCTCTGGCCGAACTGCCTCTTCACGGGGGGCCACTTCGAGTGGCGCGTGCCGATCGACGACGCCAACATGCTGAGCGTGGGCTGGTTCTTCGACCGCGTGCCGAACGACATGGAGCCGTACCGGCAGGACCGCATTCCGTACTGGTACAGCCCGATCAAGGACGCGCTGACGGACCGCTGGATCACCTCGCACGTCATGAATCAGGACTTCGTCGCCTGGGTCGGCCAGGGCACCGTCGCCGATCGCACGCAGGAGCACCTCGGCGAGAGCGATCGCGGCGTCATCATGATGCGCAAGCGCATTCTCGAGGATGCCGAGAGCGTGATGCGCGGCGGCGAGCCCAAGGGCGTGATGCGTGATCCGGAGAAGAACCGCTGCGTCCGGCTGCCGATCATCGGCCGCGATTTCTTCGTGAACGGCTCGTCGCGGGTCGAAAGCGAGACCTCGCGCCAGCGGACGCCCGGCCTCCTGCTCCGCAAGGAGTTCTCGTTTCTCACGGGACAGCCCGAGGAAGTCCGGGCGGCGTATCGCCGCGCGATGGGACTGCCAGAAACCGGCGTCGACGCCCGCTCGCCGGCGAGCTGAAGGGGGCGACCATGGCCGAAATCGTTCTGGGTCTCGCGACCTCACACACGCCCATGCTGACGCTGCCGGCCGAGCTCTGGCCGTCCTACGCCAGGAACGACGAGCGCAACCGCGAGCTCGCGTTCCCGCCCCACGGGCTGGTGATGCCCTACCCGGAGGGCCTCGTCGACAACGCGCCGGACCTGCGCGCGAAGTTCCGCGGCGCGGAGCCCTATCGCGCGCAGGCCGAGGCGTGCCAGCGCGCGCTCGACGAGCTGTCGACCACCCTGCGCGCGGTCAACCCCGACATCACCGTGATCATCGGCGACGACCAGGACGAGTGGTTCTTCGAGGACAACATGCCCGCCCTGTCCGTCTTCTGGGGCGAGAGCGCGCCCTTGATCCCGCGCACGGTGCCGCCGGGCACGCGCGACGCCGACGTGATCGAGGCCATCCGGCGCGGCTACGGCGACGTGCCCATGGACGTCCCGGTGGCCAGCGGCTTCGGCCGCTACCTCATCGAATATCTGATCGAGCACGACTTCGACGTGGCCCACATGCGCTACGTCAAGCAGCCCTACGGCGGCAGCGTGGCGCGACGCTATCCGACGAAGCAAGGCGAGCTCGACTACGTGCGCGAGACATCGCCGCGCGAGCAGGGCCTGCCCCACGCCTTCGCCTTCATCGTGAAGCGGCTCTTCGACAACAAGCCCGGCACGATCCTGCCGGTCTTCCAGAACACCTGCTATCTGCCGAACCAGCCGACGCCGCGCCGCTCGTTCGCGATCGGCGAGGCGATCGCCAACGCGGTGGCCGAATGGAAGAAGGACGCCTCGGTCGCCGTCATCGCCTCGGGTGGCCTGAGCCACTTCGTGGTCGACGAGCGGCTCGATCGCGCGCTGCTCGGGGCGCTCGAGCGCAACGACGCCGCGGCGCTGCGCGCGATCCCGCGTGAGTGGCTGCACTCCGCCGGCTCGGAGACCCTGAACTGGATCGCGCTCGGGGGCGCGATGCAGCGGGCGCGCCTCAAGATGGAGCTGCTGGACTACGTGCCGGTCTATCGCACCGCGGCCGGCACGGGCGGCGGCTGGGCCTTCGCCCGCTGGCGCTGATTCTACTGGCTCCGTGATAGCCTGCCATCATGGGTAGAGCGCAAGAACTCGAGTCCATGGCCCTGAAACTCCCGCGACGGGATCGCGCTCGCCTCGCACAACGCTTGATCTCGAGCCTCGATCGAGACACCGACACCGACGCAGAGAGGCTCTGGATCGAAGAAGCTGAGCGTCGCCTGGACGACCTCAAATCAGGCAAGGTCGCTGGCGTCGCCGCGAACAAGGTAATCAAGAAGGCTCGCTCAGCGCTGCGGTGAGAAGGGTCGCGTTTCATCCCGAGGCACGGGATGAGCTCATCGCAGCCGCGCGGGTCTACGAAAGCCACTCCTCGGGACTAGGCCTGGAGTTCATTCTCGCGGTTCAACGAACCTACGAACGACTACGCAGGCATCCGGGTAGCGGGCATCCTTTCGGTCGACGACTGAGACGCCTTCTGTTGCCCAAGTTTCCCTATGGCGTCCTGTACCAAGTCGAAGCCGACCTCATCTACATCGTAGCCGTCATGCACCTTCGGCGCCGACCAGGCTACTGGCGATCACGAATCTAACGCTGCGTGCTCAGTGCGCCGACGTCAGGTCGGGCGCTTTGCGAGCGGAGTCCACGATCTGAAGCCGCCAGCCGTCGGGATCGCGCAGGTTCAGCACCGTGCGGCCGGTCGCGCGCACGTACACGGGCTCGACGTTGGCGTTGATGCCCTGGGCCTGCAGCTCCGTGCGCGCAGCGGCGACGTCCGCGACCTGGAAGGCGATGTGGTTGACGCCGATCGCCTCCTCGCCGCCCACTCGATGGATCTCGAAGACCGGCTGGTTCTCGCCGGGGAGCTGAAACTCCACGGAGTCGCCGTGGTGCTTGGTCCGGATTCGCTCCTGGAAGCCGAGCGTGCGGAAGAGCGCCACGTACTCCTCGAAGCGACTCACGATCAGCTCGATGTGATCGATCTTGGTGACAGCCATTCCGGGGTCTCCTCCACTACGCCTTGAAAGTCGCGGTCACCGCCTGGTGACCACCGTTGTCGGTGTACGCCTCTTCCTGGTACAAGCCGAGCGCCTCCAGCACCGGTCGGTCCTGGATCGAGAAGAGGATGGCCGCATCGTGCGTGGAGCGATTCGCGTGCTCGTGTAGCGCCCAGGACGGCAGCGTGATGATGTCGCCGCGCTCCCACACGAAGCGGCGACCGTCGATGATGGTCTCACCGCTCCCCTGCACCACGTAGTACACGGCGCTGCCGGTGTGGCGATGGGCCTTCAGTCGCGCGCCGGGACGGATCATCTGGACCCAGCACGCCATCGTCGGCAGCAAGGCCCGCCCGGTCTGTGGATGCGTGTACTCGAGGGCGAGGTCGTCCCACTCGTCGCCGGCGGCGTCGCGCAGCGAGCCCAGCGACTGATACGTCTTCTCCCACGAGTACAGCAGCAGCGGCGAGGCCTGCGGCCGCTCCTTCACCCAGGTCGGCGTCAGGCTCGCGTGGCCGTGCAGATGGACCGACGCGTGGTTCGGCTTGGTCAGCGGCACCTGCCGCTCCGAGTAGAACTGGAAGAACATCGCGTTCAGCGCCTGGACCAGCGGAACGTCCAGGCCGTCCATCCAGACCACCAGCTTGTCGGTCTCGTTGCCGTGGTCGTGCCACGCCCAGCTCGGGGTCAGGATGAGGTCGCCCGGCGCCATGTAGACCCGCTCGCCGTCGACGGCGGTGTAGGCGCCCGTGCCCTCCATGATGAAGCGGATCGCCGTCGGCGTGTGACGGTGAGCGCGCGCGACCTCGCCCGGCAGGAGGATCTGGACGGCGGCGATCATCGTGTTCGTCGTCGCCCACTTGCCGTCGAGCCCGGGGTTGAAGAGCTGGAGCGCCCTCCGTTCCTCGCCGACGGGCACCGCCTCGCCGGCCTCGCGCACCATCGCCTCGAGCACCGCCGCCTTCCACATGTACGGAATCGCCTGCGGCTCGGGATGGCGCGTCATCTGGCTCGCCAGCTCCCACAGGCCGTACATGTGGGCGGCGTGCATGCGCTCGTGAAACTCGGTTTCGGCGGTCGTCGCGGCGGAGCGGGTCATCGAGAGCCTCCTGCCTTCAGATCGTAGAACCGCAGCGCGTTCTGCCCGAGAATTTTCGCCTTCACGCGCGGCTCCATGTCGTTGCGCTTGATGAGCTCGTCGACCGTGTGGGGCCACTCCGAGTCCCAGTGGGGATAGTCCGAGGCGTAGAGAATGTTGTCCTCGCCGACCCAGCCGACCACGTAGGGGATCGTCTTCTCCTCGGGCTCGCACGAGAAATACGCGCGCCCGCACGTCAGGTACTCGCTGGGCTTGGCCTTGCAGAGCGGCGCGTCCCACGGGCGCTTCTCGAACTCGCCGTCCATGTGCTCCATGAAGAACGGCACCCAGCCGGCGCCGGATTCCATGAAGCCGATCCGCAGCCGCTGGAACTTCTCGAAGAGGCCGCCGTAGACAGAGCTGATCACGGAGATCATCTGCTCGGGCGCGTGCGTCCAGGTGTGCACGGCCAGGAAGTTGCTGAAGCGATAGGGGTCGCCGGTCTCGCTGCCGGAGGCGTGCATACCGACCGGCACGCCGAGGCGCTCGGCCTCGGCGTAGATCGGCCAGAAGAACGGATCGGCGACGTTCCGCCCGGGAATGAACGTCGGGAACATCAGGCCCACCAGGCCGAGCCGCGAGACGGCGCGATCGAGCTCGCGCGCGGCCTCGGTGGGGTCGAGATACGGCACGATGGCCACGCCCTTGAGACGCGTGGGATCGGCCTTGCACCAGTCGGACAGGAAGTCGTTGTAGGCGCGGCAGAGCGCCGTCTGGTACTCCGCCTCGCGGATCTCGCCGATCCGCAGGGCCGACGTGGGATAGAGAAACGCGAGGTCGATGCCCTCCTGCGCCATGTCGGCCATCATCTCCTGCGGCGTGTTGGGGTCGCGGCCCAGGTCGCCGTTGGGGGCCTGGCGGCGGTCCCACTGGGCGCCCGGGAAGAAGGCGATCCGCCGGCGGTACTGCTCGGGAAGATATTTCTGGTAGCAGCGGTGCGGGAAATCCATGACGTGCCCGTCGCCGTCCACGATGAAGATACCGTCGCGCATGACGCCCTCCTTAGAGCCACCCCAGCATATACAGCAACGCCGCGCTCTTTCTGGAAACTCGTCCCGGCGCCAGTTGTCCAGCCTCGTGCCAGGGGCGCGGACAGAAATGACGCACCACGTTGCGGCTGAGCGGCCCCGTTCGAGATAAGCCCGCGGATCTTCGCTCCGGCGGCGCGGGCACCGTCTTTGCTTATTGGCTGTGGCCCTTCCATCCCCCATCCCGACCGCGATGAAACGCCTCTGGTCCCTGGTTCCATCGGGCGGATCCCTCCCCGAGAGTGTGTGGCGCTCGCGCCATCGGTTCCTGGCAGGGCTCACGTTCTTTCACGCCGTGGCCATCGCCCTGGCCGCGCCGTTTCTCGGAAAGCACTGGGAGCTCTCCCTCTGGGCCTTCTTCGACGACGACAGCATGCTGCACGTCGTCGGCGAGGGACTCGTGGTGGCGTCGTTCGGGGTCCTCGCGTGCTGGCGCCGGGTCGGCCGCACGGTGCAGGCCACCCTCGTGGGCTTCGGCCTGATGAGCTCGTCCGCGATCCTCGTGCATCTGTCCGGCGGCTACATCGAATTCCACTTCCACTTCTTCGTCATGCTCGCGTTCCTGGCTCTCTGCCAGGACTGGATTCCGTACCTCCTGGCCGTCGCCTTCGTCGCGGTCCACCACGGCGTCGTCGGCGTGCTGTGGCCCCAGTCCGTCTACAACCACGAGGCCGCGATCAACGCGCCGTGGACCTGGGCCGGCATCCACGCGCTCTTCGTGCTCTGGTCGTGCGTGGGCAGCGTCATCGCCTGGCGCTTCAACGAGCGCGCGTACGCGCAGACCGCGCTCATCCTGGAAGCCGCCGGCGAAGGCATCTTCGGCGTCGATACCGAGAGGCGGATCGTCTTCATCAATCCGGCCGCCGCCGCCATCCTGGGAGTCGACGCGCGGGCGGCCATCGGCAAGCGGATCGGCCAGATCGTGCATCACCTCGCCACCGACGGCACGCGACTGCCCGACGAGGACTCGCCGATCCTGGCTCCGCTCAGGGACCGCAAGGCCCTTCAGGCGAGCGATCAGATCTTCGCCCGCGTGGACGGCGCCTACCTCCCGGTCGACTACGTGACCACGCCGATGATCGAGCGCGACCAGCTGACGGGTGTGGTCGTGAGCTTCAGCGACATCACCGCGCGCCACCGCTCCGAGGCGGCCCTGCAGCAAAGCCATCGGATGCTCGAGGAAACCCTCGTCCAGCTGAAGGCGACGCAACAGCAGATGCTCCAGCAGGAACGGCTCCGCGCCATGGGCCAGATGGCCAGCGGCATCGCTCACGACTTCAACAACTCGCTCTCCCCGATCGTGGGCTTCGCCGAGCTTTTGATGCGCACGCCCGATCTGCCGCGGGAGACGACGCAGGCCTATGCGGAGCTCATCACCACCGCGGCCCTCGACGCCGCCTCGGTGATCAAACGCCTGCGCGAGCTCTATCGCGAGCGGAACGAGACCGCCCTGGACGGCGCGGTGGATCTCGGTCGCTGCATCGACGAGGTGGTGGCTCTGACGCAGCCGCGCTGGAAGAACCAGGCCCTCGGCCAGGGGATTGCGATCCGCGTCGACACGCGCGTGGCCAAGGTGCCGCTCGTCACGGGAGACGCGCCGGCGATCCGGGAGATGCTCGCCAACCTCATCTTCAACGCCGTCGATGCCATGCCCGAGGGCGGCACCATCACGGTGCGCGCTCGCGCCGAGAACCACGACGTGCTGCTCGAGGTCGCCGACACCGGCACCGGCATGACGGAAGATGTGCGGCAACGTTGCCTGGAGCCGTTCTTCTCCACGAAGGGCAAGCACGGCACCGGCCTCGGGCTGTCGCTGGTACACCGCACGATCGAGCGCCACGGCGGAACGCTGACGATCGCGAGCGAGCCGGGCCGGGGCAGCGCGTTCGCCGTACGGCTGCCCGGCCGGGACAAGGTAGCGACCTCTAGCACGCCCGTCGAGTCGCCGGCGCCGACGCGGCCGTTGCGCGTTCTCCTGGTGGACGACGACCCGCTCGTGAGGAAATCTGTGGTCGCCCAGCTCGAGACCCAGGGTCACACGGTCGAGACCGCCGCCAACGGCCGCGAAGGGCTCGAGCGGTTCGCGGCCGGGCGCTTCGACCTGGTCGTGACCGATCGCGCCATGCCCGAGATGGGCGGCGATCAGGTGGCGGCGCAGGTCGCGCGGTCGACGCCGGCCACGCCCGTCATCATGCTGACCGGCTTCGGCGACCTGATGGACGCCAAGGGCGATCACCCGCCGGGTGTCGGCACCATCGTCAGCAAGCCCGTCACGCTCGACGCCCTCACCCGGGCCATCCGGAAGGTCACCTCCTCCTAGTTGTTGTCATAGCTCGCCGCTGGTGGTACACGTCCGGCTAGGACGCGACGCGGAGGGCACCATGATCCTGATCGTCGGTGGCATGGGCTTCATCGGGCTCAACACCACGCTGCGGTTCCTCGAGGTCGGCAAGCCGGTCGTCATCTCGCAGCACAGCGCGCGCCGGATCCCCGACGTCCTCAAGAGCGAGGTCGGCACGCGCGTGCAGGTGGCGCAGATGGACGTGACCAGTCCCTACGCGGTGTTCGAGGTGGTCCGCCGCCACCGTATCGAGAGCATCGTGAACTTGATGGCGCCCCCGGCCCGCAGCCTCTCCACCCAGGCCGACTATCACCTCTACACCGCCGGCCTGCAGAACGTCCTCGAGGCCGCGCGCACCTTCGGTCTGCGCCGCGTGTCGCTCGGCAGCTCGGTCGCCGTGTACGGCGGCATCCCGGCCGGGCCCTTTCGCGAGGACGCGCCCCTCCCGGTAGGCTCGCCGACCCAGGTCTCGGCGTTCAAGAAGGGCATGGAGACGCACGCGCATTTCTACGCGGCCCAGGCGAAGCTCGATGTGGTCGCGCTGCGCATCGGCAGCATCTACGGTCCGCTCTACTACAGCATGCACAACCCGATCAGCCGCATGTGCCACGGGGCCGCGCGAAACGCCGAGGCCGATTTCAGCGACCGGCCGGACGGCAAGATCTTCGAGGACGACCAGGCCGACTGGACCTACGTGAAGGACGTGGCCCGCGGCATCCAGCAGGTTCACATGGCGGAGAAGCTGGCGCACCGGGTCTACAACATCGCCTCGGGCCGCGCCACGTCGAACCGCGACGCGTTCGAGGCGGTGCTGAAAGCGGTGCCCGGCGCCCGCTGCTCCGCTCTCAAGCCGGGAAAGACGCCGGGGGCCTCGACCAATCCGGCGACCGATCTCGGGCGCGCGGCCGAGTTAGGCTACCGGGCCGAGCATTCGATCGAGACGGGCGTCGCAGCGTACATCGACTGGCTGCGGACGAACCCGCAATAGGAGAAGACAATGGGACGACTGGATGGCAAGGTCGCGCTGATCAGCGGAGGAGCCCGGGGCCAGGGGGCGACCGAGGGGCGCATGTTCGTCCGCGAGGGCGCCGCGGTGGTGCTGGGCGACGTCCTGGACGACGAGGGCAAGAAGGTCGAGGCCGAGATTCGCGCCAATGGCGGCAAGGCGACCTACGTGCACCTGGACGTCACGCGCGACGCCGACTGGCGCGCGGCCGTCGCCACGGCCGTGCAGGCCTACGGCAAGCTGAACGTGCTCGTCAACAACGCGGGCATTCTGTTCCGCGCGCGGATCGAGGACACGTCCGAGGCCGACTGGGACCGCATCATGGCGGTCAACGTCAAAGGCGTGTTCCTGGGCACGAAGGCCGCCATCCCGGCAATGCGCCAGGCCGGCGGCGGGTCGATCATCAACATCTCCTCCGTGGCCGGGCTGGTTGGAAGCCCCCAGAACACCGCGGCCTATAGCGCGACGAAGGGTGCGGTGCGCATCTTCACCAAGTCGACGGCCATCCAGCACGCCAAGGACAAGATCCGTTCCAACTCGGTGCATCCGGGGCCGATCGCGACCGACATGATCAAGGACTCGCTCGAGAACAAGGCTGCGTGGGAGCAGCGCCTGCGGCGGCTGCCGATGGGGCGCGTGGGAACGGCCGAGGAAGTCGCGTACGGCGTGATATACCTCGCGTCCGACGAATCGTCGTACATGACGGGCAGCGAGCTGGTCATCGACGGCGGCACGACCGCCGAATAGGAGAACGACAATGGCTCTGACACTTGCCGAAGCCAACCGTATCGTGCAGGCGGCCGTGACCAAGGCCCAGGAGATGAACATCAAGGTGAGCGCCGCGGTGTGCGACGCCGGCGGCCGCCTGATGGCGTTCAACCGCATGGACGGCGCCATCTGGGGCAGCGTCTACGGCTCGCAGGGCAAGGCCATCGCCTCGGCCGCGTTCGGACGGGCCAGCGGCGAATTGCAGGAGCGCGCGGGCAGCCCGATCATCCAGGGCATCGCCGCCGCCGAGGGCGGCCACATGATCCCGAGCATGGGCGCCGTGCCGATCGTCCGGAACGGCGTGGTCGAGGGCGCCTGCGG
>Ga0137403_10000883_pt1 | contig 38395 bp, 40 predicted proteins | sample CZOMad2_1_16fung_FD_122057 | JGI IMG/M metagenome (GOLD analysis project Ga0137403, IMG submission 122057) | Vadose zone soil fungal communities from Angelo Coast Range Reserve, California, USA - CZOMad2_1_16fungal (Hybrid Assembly) | ecosystem: Environmental > Terrestrial > Soil > Vadose zone...
GTCACGGTGCACAGTACGGTGCTGGCCGCGGGTGCTCAGGGGCACGGGGTCACGGCCGCGCTGCGCAGGGCAGCGCTGCGCAAGGATGCGCGCGGCCGGGCACTGGTATTGTGGCTGCGCCCCGCCGACATTGCCGCGCTCGGCGACGTGCCGGCAGGCGCAGCCACGGTGTACCTGTCGGGACTGATGGGCGGGCTCGAGAAATCGCCCCTGCCCGCGGGCTGGCGCGAGCACACCCTCATGACTTACCCGTTCGATGTTCCGGACAGGCGGGGCGTCCGCCTCGATTACCCTCTCGGGTGGTTCTCGTTCCGCCACATTCCGGTGGTGGCGGAGCAGGTCCAGACGGATACCTACCTGGCGTGCAGCCTGCTCGCGGATGTCCTGAACCGCATGGCGGACAATTTCGTGCGGCCCTACCTGATCGAGCAGCTGCAAGCGCTGCTCGAGCACCGGCTCATTACCGGCTATTACCCGCACCTGACGCTCGCCACCAATCAGCGATTCGCATCCAAGGGGGGTTACGTCGTGCATTTCCGCGACCCCGGCGACACGGCTCTGGTCGCCGAGGGCGACTGGATTGTGCCTTGACAGTCACGCGGGCCAATTCGGCCATAGAGGTAGGGTTTATAGGTAGCTCCTAAGCAATAACCCGCGCTTGCAAAAGGAATCCCCGATCCATGATCCCGCAATCCCATCCTCGCCTTCGCCCCCACACGCGCTGCCCCAAGGGATACCCCACGCCTGCAGCCGTGGGCGGGCGCCACAGCGTCCTCGTCCGCCTGGCTGCACTTACCGGCGTGGCGCTCCTCGTGCTTGCTGCTTCCGGCGGGTTCGCGAACGCAGCGGACGACGGGTTCTCCGCGCCGGCTCCTGCGGCGAGCGGTCCGATCAGGTCGATCCGGACATATGCGGTCCCGGCCGTGCGTCTCGTGCGCGACGACGGCAAAGTCGTCTCGCTGCCGGACGAGATGAACGACGGTCGGCCGATCGTTCTGAACTTCATCTTCACGACCTGCAGTTCCATCTGCCCGCTGATGAGCTCCGTGTTCGCGCAGTTCGAGCGCCGGCTGGGAGCCGATGCCGACAAGGTGCACCTGATGTCGATCTCGACCGACCCCGAGCAGGACACGCCGGTACGCCTGCGCGAATACGCCCGGAAATTTCACGCCGGTCTCGAGTGGCAGCACTACACCGGGACGCTGGCCGCGAGCATCACTGCCCAGCGGGCTTTCGACGTGTACCGCGGGGGCAAGATGAGCCATACCGCAGTGACGCTGATGCGCGCGGCGCCCGGGAAGCCCTGGCTGCGGATCGAGGGATTCGTCAGGCCCGATGATCTGGTGCGTGACTACCGGGAGCTGCTCGCGGCGCGCTGAGTGTTACGCGCTGACGTTCGTCGCCCACAGGCGAACGACGTCCTGAGACTTGATTTCGCATGATTCTTTTTCAAAGCCAAGCGGCACACGGGGTCTTTGGCGGGGTCGCGATGCACCGCATCTGCCCATATCGTCGGTGATGTAGGCGCTTACGGGACGTTGCGGCGCAACGTGGTTGCAACGTGAATCCCTCTAGTCGCGCATAAACGTACCGAAGGGCCCGGTTCTGTACCGAATGGGTACCGAATTAGGCCGTATGGGTGCGCTTTGTTAGAGTAATGCCGATGAATGGCATTTCGCTTCGGTGCCGCCGTCCACAGGAATCGCGCGTAGAGGCCCTGAATCGATCCACTGAGGAAGCGCCTCGCGACGCGAAGACCAACGACATCGACGCAGCGCGAGGCGGAGCGCAAGGGTCAGGCCACCGTCCTCTGACGGCGCGTCCGATCCGCTGAATCGGGAGGTCGCCGTGCTTGCCCTGGTCGCTCTCCTCCTCTGTGCCCCGCCCGCCCGACAGATCCTCGATCTGCGCCAGGGAACCCTCACCTACGCGGTGGTCCACAAGCTCCACGAGGTGCGCGGGACCAGCAAGGACGTCGAAGGGCGCGCACTGGCCCTCCCGGACGGGACCGTCAAGGTCCAGGTGCGCGCGAAGGTGGCGTCGTTCGACAGCGGCAACTCGAACCGGGACGTGAACATGCGGGAGGTCACCCACGAGGCGGGGCATCCGTACACCGAGGTCCGCGGCACCCTGTCGGGCGTGACCCTTCCGCTCAAGGGGCCTCGTGAAGCCGTCCTCCACGGCACGGTGGAGCTGAACGGCGAGAAGCGGACCCGGGACGTTCCCGTCAAGCTGAAGCCCGAGGACGGCGGCGTCCGGGCTACCTTCTCGTTCCCCATCAGCCTGGAAGGCTTCAAGCTGGAGCGGCCGCAGTTGCTCCTGGTCAAGGTCGACGACCGCGCCGTCATCTCCGGAGATCTGCTCTTCGCAGCGGCGAAATAATCGCGCTCTCGGCGAACAGCTTCAGCCCAGCGTCCGCGTGGTTTCGGACGCAGCGCGCCGGAGCGCTACGGCGTCACGGCCGCCTGGACCCAAGCCTGCAAACACGCCATTTCACCCGGCGACAGCGGTGGCGCCCCCAGCGGCATCTGGAACTGGAAGGGCGGATTCGCGGACACCTTGAGAAGCAACACGCTCTGCGAGGGGTTCTGCGGGTCGATCAGGAGACCGGGCCCGCCGTGGGCTGGCTTGCCCACCAGCCGGTTCGGCAGACCAGGTGATTCCAGGTCGAGGTTCCCCTGCTGGCTCTGCGCTGAATGGCACGACGAGGTGCTGCAGCTCACAGGAAAGATGCTGACCACGGGATCGCACCCTCCATCCGGCGGAGGATTGACGGGTCCCGCGTCCGGTCCCTGCCCGAGATTCGCGAAGCGCTCGGGATGATCGAGCGACCCTGGGCAACCCAGGAGCGCGAGGCAGGCCGCGCTACAGACGAAAGCCGCACGCGAGATCGACGGTGAACAGCTCATCGAGAGCGCCTCCAGCGACATAGGGATCGTAGGGCTGCGGATGCAGCGAATAGAAGAATCGCTGGTAGCGCCCCGACAGCGTCAATCCGACCTGACCCACGTCCATCGAGGCGCGCACCGAGGCTTCGATGCCGCCGTTGCTGGCGCGTGGGAAGAACGTAGAGAGGAAGTCCTGGCGGACGATCAAGAGGTACGCGGCACCGGCGCCGAGGGCGACGGGGCCCAGCGAGATCCGCCCCTCCAGCCCCGGCCGCCAGTACTGGATGGCGCCCGCCGGAAGGAGATAGCCAGGAAGGCGGGCGCCGCCAAAAACCTGGCGCAGGCTCCCGTAGCCGATGCTGACGGCGCCACGTTCCTGGCCGGCGAACATGGCGCGCCAGCGCAAGCCCGCTTCCCAGGCGATCTCCTGCGTGCTGAACGCCAGCACGCCGTCCGCGGTCAGCGTGCTCGACTCGAGCGAGCGCTTGTACCAGCCGTACGCGCCGACGTCGTCGAGAATGGGCAGACCGCCTGTAGAGGGATAGGCCTGCAGAGAGAGACCCCAGACCGCGAGCGCGCCACTCCGCCAGGTGGCGAGCGTCGGCGTGAGTCGATCGCGATAAAAGAGCCGCCGTACGGACGTCCCGACCGACACGGACGCGTCCAGCGAGGGGAGCGCGGCGGCGAGCAGGCACAAGAGTGCCGTCACGCGGGCACCTTCACCACGACCTGAGTGCCGTCGAACGTCACTTGAAGCGCGGTCAGCGGGGCCGTCGCGGGGCCCAGCTTCACGCTCCCGTCGAGGTTGAACAGCGAGCCGTGGCACGGGCAGATGAAGAGCTGCTGCGCCCCGCGCACCGCGCAGCCCAGGTGCGGGCAGCGGGCATCGAAGGCGAGCATCTGCGATGCGCTCGCGCGCAGCACCACCAGCGGATACGGCACGCCCGCCGCGTGCCCCGTCACGCTGCCTCCCACCTGCGCGAGGGCGGGAAGCTGCTGCACCGTGAAGGTGACGGCGCCGCCGGCGGCTGCTGGAAAAACTCCTGCGCTTCCGCTCAGGTCCACGATGAGCGTCTGCCCGTCGGGGCTCACCTTGGCGGGATAGGCGTCGAGGTCCTCGACGGCGGGGGGGTGCGTGACCGAACCGTCCACCGAGAATCGCGAGAGGTGGCAGGGGCAGACGACCGAGTTCTCGCGGTCAACCCACGCCACCTCGCATCCCGCATGGGGGCAATAGGCGCCGTACGCCCGCAGCCCCTGCGAAGTGGTGTTCGCCACCAGCACCGACACGCGCCGCCCGAGGAAGTCGCTGGCGTCCGCATGGAGGAGGAGACTGCCGCCGGCGCTGGTCAGCTCGGGCATCCGTGCCATCGGCACCGAGAGCAGGCCGTTCGCCGGCGCCCCGACCTGGATCGCGATCGGCTCGTCGACGAATTTTCCGCAGGCGGCGAGCGCGCACGCTGCGCCGCAGCGAATCAATGCGCGGCGCCCGAGATCGTTGCCCATGCGCAAAGCCTACGGGGCGAGAGCGCCCGAGACGACTTTCCCGCCGCGGATGTCGAGGTCGAGGGTTGCGGCGCTGACTCCGCAGGCCACGCCCAGGGTCTTGCCCATCGCCGAGAGCGTCTCGGAGAACGGCACGTTCCCGCTCCCGCCCGCGACCGCGCTGCCGCTGCTGGCGTCGATCGACGTCGCGCGGTAGTCGCCGTCGGCCGGCTCCACACCCCCGACCACAGCGCCCTTGAACGGCTTGCCGATCAGCACTGCTACGTGGTGGTCGCCGTGGTGCGTGCGGCCGCTCCCGTTGCCCTTCGCGGCGCTGAGCGTGCGGCCGAAGACATTGATGGTGGCGAAGGTGACGCGGTCCTGCAGCCCCGCGGCGTTGAGCTGGGTCCAGAGCTTGCCGATGCTCGCCACCCCCGCCACCGTCTCCCTGCTTTCCCTGGCCAGCGCCGTATCGGTGTGGTTGTCGCCACCGAACGGAATGTGGATGCTGACCACCGGGCTGACGTTCATGCGGAAGAGGATCAGCGCCGCGGCCACCTGCGAGTCGGAGCTGTTGTCCTTGATGGCGGCGAGCGAGCTGAGCAGGCTTTCGGAGACGCTGCGCGCCTGCTGCTGCGAGAGCGCGTAGCGGTCGATGAACGCCCGCTGCGCCGAGTTGCCGTTCTGCCGGTACCAGTCGTTGAGCCGGTCGATGTCGGCGTCGCGGAGCTGCTGGATCTGCCCGAGCGGCCCGGCCGGCGACGAGAGCAGCGAAGCCAGCGCTGATGGCGAGAGGGTCGGCTGTGGCCGCCCGCCCACGGTCAATCCTTCCGAGGCGCTGCGCGGCCCCAGCGCCAGCGGCTGCGCCTGCACCGTGCCCAGGCACCCGGCCAGCTGCTCCGAGAGCAGCGACACCAGCATCTCGTGGTGCGAGACGAAGCCCTGCAGCGTCATCACGTTGGCCATGTCGGGATGTACGACCGTGTACGTGCCGTGGTGGAAGAAGCAGGTCCGATCGAGCATCGCCTGCGGTAGCTGTGCCCAGGGCGTGGCCGCCGTCCAGGCCTGGCCGGAGAGCGTGAGCTGCGCCGGGGCCATGACCACGTCTGGCGGGTGGGCGATGTCCGGGATCAGGTACATGCCCGGGACGTTGGCGTTGAGCGGATCGCCGTCCGCAGACGAGCTGAGCAGGATGTATTGCGCCGCGGGGTTGGACGCGCAGCCTGTCGCTTGCGCCGCCGCCCGGCGGGGGTTGGCCAGTACCGCGAGCGGGATGCCGGTGGCGAGCGAGCGCAAGCCGAGCAAGCCGGCCCCGAAGAGGGTTTCGAGCAGCAGCTTGCGGCGCGAGAGGTGCATGGTCACTGGCCCATCCCCACCACCGACGGCGAGAGGCAGGCGATCACGAAGGTGGACTTGAGCGCGTCGGAGGCCGAGAGCCCCTGGGCTTGCGCCGACTGGAAGTGCTCACCCAGGATCGAGAGCGGCGTCGCATCGCGGCCGGAGCCGACGCCCATCAGCGTGTGCACGAAGTCGGCGATGGCCGCGTCGGGCGAAGCGCTCGACCAGCGCGTTCCCGGGCCCGCATCGATCAGCCTTGCAGCGAAAATGGCGCAGACATTCTCCATGCCCGTCCGGAAGAAGAGATTCGGGTCATTGTCGAGCACTGGCTCCTCCGCGCCGCGGCTGTAGGCGTCGGAGGGCAGCACACGCGCGATGAACTGCACCGCTTTCAGATCTTCCGGCACCACGGTGTTCACGTCGAGCCCGCATGCGTCGGTGATGCCGAGCCGGTTCGAGAGCGCGCCGCAGAGGTGGTCGCGCCGGGAGACCGGGAACACCTCACCGCTCTGCGAGACAGTCCTGGTCGGCGCGAGATAGGTGACGAGGGGCGAGGAGAAGAGCGTCACCTCCAAGGTCTTCCAGTTGTAGTAGCTGTCGGAGAAGATCGCGGCGATGCGCGCGAACTCCCCATCGGTCTCGTCGCAGCGCGCGGAGTTCGCCCAGGTACACAGCTTCTGCACCCACGCACCGGCAAAGTCCGGGTGGGCGGCGATCTGGCTGGCGAGGTCGAAGATGCCGCTGCCCGACACCGCAACGCCGCGGAACCCGAACGATCCGGGGAGCGAGATCTCCTCCTGGTTGGTCTGCGGATGGAAGTAGTAGCTGTACTGCTGCCGGAAGAACTGCCGCATCGGATCGAGCGACTGATGACAGGCGTAGCAGGCCGTGCCCTGCGGCGCGTGCGTCTGATCGACCGAGGCGGTCGAGGGCGGCAGCGTGGCGTTCTGCGGGCTGATCGCGTGCCCCAGCGCGACGATCAGCGTCTGGTTGGCGGTGACGCGCGCCTGGTTGCTGTTGTTGGTGTTCCACTCGGCGAGGAAGGAGGGGGTGGTGAAGAAACCGACCCGCGGCGTGCGCAACAGGAGGTTACCACCGGTGCGGAAGTTAACCAGGTCGAGGACGCTGCTGACGCCCTGGTCCGGTCCGGCCTGGACGATCTCGACCATGTGCCACTGCTGGCTGTCGGCCACCGTGAGCGGCTGGTAGGCGGCTGGGAACGCTGGTGGCTGGCAATTGTGGTCCTTGCCGTTGGCGTCCGGTACGGAGAACGACTTGGGTTTGCCCTGCAGCGTCACGTAGAGCGACACGCTCACCGAGGACTGGCCGTCGCGGCCGTCGTAAACGATGGGGTCCTGCGGGCACAGGCCGTCGTACGCGGCGCCGATCAACTGTGGAGCGTAGAAGATCATGTAGTTCCGGCTCTTGCGATCGAGGGTTTCGCTGAGGGGAATCACGCCGCTCTTCGCGGTCAGCGTGAACTTGAAGCCGGGATTCGCCCGGGCGAACAGGTCGACGCTCCCTCCCGAGTCGCTCACCTGGATGGCGTCGAGATAGGCGTAGAGCATCATCAGCCGCGGCGTCAGCATGAACCGCCGCGTGGTCATCGTGGAGGTGAACGGCTGCCCTTCCTGCACGAGCTGCAGCGCGGTGCGGGCGAAGCTCTCGCGCAGGTTCGCGAGCAGGCGGGCATCGATGACGCCCTGCGCGTCGTCGAGCTGATCGTTGAAGTCGAACGACACGGCCTGGCTCTGCTGGAACGCGTTGGAGAAGAAGCCGAGCATCTTGGCGGTGTGCTGTGGAGTCGCGATCCACTTTTCGACCAGTCCGCGCAGCGCCTTCGGGTCGGCCTGGACGGCCTGGACCTCGGCGTCGGTGGGAGGCAGCCCCGTGAGCAGCCCTTTCACCTTGGCGAGCGAGGCGGCCACGGTGACGGGCTCGATCTGGCCCTCGGTCACGGGTCCCGGCAAAGACACGTCCAGCTTGCCCGTGCAGGACACGAGGCAGACCGCGGCAAGCGCGGCAACGAAGGATCGCATCGGCCTGGCGGACAAGCCGCTCACCCTCCCTCCAGAGCTCTCGAGCAACGCCCGTAGGCTAACCCAATCAACGGTTGTGCAGCCGCCGCAGTGATGGGGCAGACGGCCACACCGCGGGCGGAGGTGAGCTCACCGCCCCCGGAGTGGTCGCAGGTGGGAGCTTGCGACGCCCGGTGGGCGGCACTCGCCGTTTCGAAAGCGGTGCGGGAATGCGAGAAGGATCGAGGAGGTCTGCATGTACCTGCTCGCCTTGCTCCTGCTCGCCGCGCCATCGGACTACGCCACCAATCGCGGCACCGCCGGCATATCGGCCTCCGTGTCGGGCCAAGGCAACCTCACGGTCGGCGCCACTTACTTCGTGTTCAACGACGTAGCGGCACGCATCGACATCGGACTCGACGCGCCATTGACTCCGGGCGGAGCCGGTCAGAACACGCTCTACAGCCTGGGTGGCGGGCTGCGCTTCTACCCACTCAAGCGCAATCACGCCGCCGTCTTCCTCCAGCCCGCCATCACCGTCGGCAAGGAGAATTCGCCTGCGGTGAGCGCCGAGTCCGCGTTCTTCTTCCTCTTTGGCGCCGGGGTTGGCGTCGAGTACTTCTTCGCCAGCAACTTTTCCGCCGGCGCCGTGCTGCAGTTGGCCCTGAAGTTCGCGAACCTCAACGGCCCCGCCAGTACGCCGATCTACACGACCATGAGCACCGCCACTTCGGGGTTGTCGGCGAACATCTATTTTTGACGGCGGCCCCCTAGAAGGTGAGGACGGTAAACCCCGTCAACGACGCGGCGAGCGTGGTGTAACCGACGATCTGGTGCGCGAGGGCAAAGTCGCGCTGCGCGTACTGCCCCTCTTTCGAGGCGGTGACGATGCCGAGCACGATCTGCGTCGCCATCCCGGCGGCCGCGACCGTCATGGCGATCTTGTGCACCGTTGCCGTGTCGAACCCCGCCGGCTTTTCGACGGGCACCGGCGCGAACACCGCTAGAGAAGCCGTGCCGGCAAAGATGGCGGTGGTGGCGACGGCCACCCACCGGTGCCAGGCGCGGTAGGTCCCGACGTCGCCTCCCCCGCCGTACTTGTCGTGGTAGTCGAGCTGACCGAGCACGACCGTGGCGGTGAGGCTGCCCAGCGTGAGGAAGCCGCCAATCTGGTGGTAGAAAAGCATCGTACGGCGCTTCGCGAGCTGCCGCTCCAGCTCCCGCTGGTGCGCGAGCGTGGCGGCGCTTGGGGTCGCTGGCTTCGGAAGCAGATCGACATCGGGTGGAGGTTTCCCCTCGGACTTGGGTTCCGTCTGCCGCTGCGCGAGCACAAGCTTCGGCCGCGGGGCCTCTAAGGCCGTGGGCGCGATGAATGCAGCGAGCAGGAGGACGACGGACATTCAGTTCTACTCCGGACGAAGGGCGCTCATCGACGTCTCGTACAACAGGAGGGGAGGAGGAGCACGTTTTCAACATCGTCACGTCTCGATCCGGACCAGCTCCAGCAGCGGCTCGTCCTCCGGCCTCGGTTGCGTGAGGTCGACGATGCAGTCGAGCATCCACTCCTCAGCGGAAACGCTCTCCATCTCCGCCTCGGTCGCTCCCGCCGCCCGCGCCATCGACTCGATCGCGCTCCCGGCGCGCGCCGGGGCAAGAGGCCGTCGCCGGCCCCTACACGATTAGGCACGGCGCAGCGACGGTGTGGCCAGCGAGTGGCAGCTCGACCTCATTGATGGCAAGACCGAAATCTTGAACCTCGGTGCCGAGGCCCGCTTCGCTCGCACCGACGTCGAAGGGATGTATCAGGAGTACGGTGATAAGGTGCGTGTGCTCAAAGCCTATGCCGCGAACGAGCGTGTGAGATTGCCGACGTGATCAACGTCTTCCCGAGCGAGCCTTTGCCGCCGAACCACCCTGAGACGCCCTATGCTTTCCAGCGCCTCTCCGCCGTGCCCTGCGAGATCCTCGCGGACGAAGAGGCGGTGCGCGACTTCGTGCGGAAACAGCGATGACCGAAGCGCCGCGGCAGGCGCGGCATGACGGCCCGACGCGTGGCCTCGTGCTTTCGGGAGGGGGCGCGCGCGGCGCCTACGAGGCTGGGGTCATCGACTACATGTTCTCGGAGCTGCCACATGAGCTCTTGGCCAAGTCGCGCATCCACATCTACTGCGGCACCTCCGTGGGTGCCATCCACGCTTGCTACCTCGCCGCCACGGCCCATTTGCCCCGTCATGAGGTCAGTCGCTTGCTCGACATGTGGCGCAATCTGCGGGTCGAGCAGATGTTACGCCTCAATCTCAGGGATCTGCTGGGGTTGCCGGGGGATGTGCGTGCCTTGTTCTCACAAGCCCGCACCCCACCTGGGGTCATCGTCAACGCGCGGCATCTGCGTGAGGTCGTGATGAACGATACGCCCTGGGACTGCATCCACCAGAATCTCGAACAGGGCCTCTTCGACGCGCTCACGGTGACGGCGACGCACATCGCCAGTGGCAAGACCATCAACTTCGTCGAGCGCTTCGACGGCGGGGTGCCGCCTTGGACCCGCGACAAGCGGGTCATGGCACAGGCGGTGCGCATCGGCCCGCAGCATGCGCTCGCCTCGGCCGCCATCCCGTTCTTATTTCCGGCAGTGCAAGTCGACGGCTATTATCTCTGTGACGGTGGTCTGCGGCAGAACACACCGTTGTCACCGGCGCTGCGCCTCGGCGTCGACCGCGTCCTGGTGATCGGTTTGCGCCATGAGGGAGCGAACGGCCGCGCCGGGCTGCAGAACCCAGCCGAGGAGAACTACCCGGGCCCTTTTTTGATGATGGGCAAGGTTTTGGACGCACTCTTGCTCGATCACTTGGACTATGACATCGCGCGCCTAGAAGGCTTCAATACGTTGTTGCGCGACGGTCGGCTGGCCTTCGGTGAAGGCTTCGAAGAGCGCATCAATACCATCTCGCAACGCATGCGCGGCACCAGTTATCGCGAGGTCAACGCCGTCACCATCCGGCCATCGCGTGACATCGGCGAGATGGCCACCGAGTTCGTCTTCATTCACAAGCCGCGCCTGGGCAAGGTGCAGGGTTACCTGCTCGGCAAGGTGGCGGCCTCTGATCTTCTGTCGCACTCAGACTTCCTGAGCTACCTGTTGTTCGACGGCCGTTTTGCCGAGGCGCTCATCGCGCTCGGGCGCGCGGACGCCGATGCCTCACGTGACAAGCTGATCGAGTTCTTCAAAGATTGACCCTTGAGATTCGCGAGCGCCGAGCGTCGACTTCTGGACGCCTACACACTAGAACCACAGTCAGGAGGTGCGCCCGATGGCTCTCGACAACCAAAGCCGCTTTGGCACCGTGAGATCGCTCCCGACGGCGAGGGCGACGCTGGTGCCCACGATGGTGCTCTAAAATGCAGGCTCCAGTGTAACAGCGGAGGACGTTGAGCACCACCTGCGATCGAGACGGAAAGCGAGTTGGTTTCTACTGCGTGACCCCTCTCCGGCACGACGCCGACGCGGTAGACCGCGCCCAGGAGCGCCTGGCTTCAGGCGCACTGGGGGGCTACTGCTCTACGCGAACTGTGGCCGACGCCGTAACAGTATTGACGCCACTAAGAGGGGATGAGCCGGCATTCAAAACGACTATGTCGGTCACGGTGCTGGGCACTCCACCCCGCCCGGCATGTATGGTCACGTGAAACACGCACTGTCCAGGTGTGGTGGAAATACCCGTGTTGGTCGAAGCCCCCATCACTGAAACCAAAGACACCCCTGCTTGCCCCACCAAAACTTTCACGTTAGAGGGTGGAGCAGCGCCGGGAGAGCAGTTCGTGGTGGCATCGGTAATGGCAATATGAGCCTGGGAGATCGTCTGGGGAGTGGTGTCAATAAACGGGAAGACAGCGCCCGGCGCCAACCCGGAAAGCATAGAGCTTGATACGACGAACTGGCTTTCGTCGCCTTGTGCAGACGCCTTCTTAGTCGGAAAGACCATAGCGAGCGCAAAGAACACGAGACCAACCGCCAGAAACGCATAATAGTTTCGAGCCTTCATTGGAGCACCTCCTCTGAACTGATTCTGGATGGAGCCGCTATGCGCAAAGCGGCGGGGGGCCGCGCCCCATCCGGGCTACGCGGTAACCTTCCTCAGGTCCCTCCTAACGAATGAGATCGCTTGCAGTACAGGTGCGCAGTTGAACGCCTACCGCCCGTCCTGAGCGCAGTCAATTCGGACGAATGTCGTGCGCGCCCAGACTCCGGGACACCTGTCGAGGCGGCGCTGAACCGGCCGCTACGCCACCGTCCTCTTCACCTGCACCGGCGCGAACCCCCGCCCCGTTCGGCTCCGCACCCCTCGCCGGTCTAGCTCCGCGGCCACTGCGCGCAGGGAGAGGCCTTGTGCGTGCAGCTGGCGGGCAAGGACGCGCCTCCTCGTCGGGGTGAGGCTCCAGCCGGCAGCCGTCTGGGGCCACACGGCGGCCGTAGCTTCCCATCGATGTGCTGCGACGCAGGAATCCCGCTGTTACCGCGGCCGGGCAGGGAGAAGCCGTCCGCGACACTGACCAGCTGCACGTGCGCGGTCCGCCGGGTTTGATTCAAGGGGCTAGGAAGTCGCGGATTGCCGCCGCGATCTCTTCGGCATGCGTCTCCAGCGCGAAGTGGCCGGTGTCGAAGAAGCGGATGACCGCGCCGGGAATGTCGCGTTTGAACGCCTCCGCACCGGCCGGCAGGAAGAAGGGATCGTTCTTGCCCCATACTGCCAGGAACGGCGGCCTGTGCGTGCGGAAGTAATCCTGGAAAGCCGGGTACAGTGCCACATTGCTCTTGTAGTTGCCGAACAAGTCCAACTGGACCTCATCGGCGCCAGGGCGCGCCAGATAGAAGTTGTCGAGCGACTGACCATCCGGAGAAACAGCCCCCTCGTCGGTCACGCCGTGGGTATATTGCCAGCGCGTCGCTTCGGGAGCGAGGAAGGCGCGAAGCGCGTCCCGGTTGGCTTGCGACGACTCCTGCCAGTAGGCGCGGATGGGGTTCCAGCCGTCGCTCAACCCCTCCTCATAGGCGTTGCCGTTCTGAGAGATGATCGCGGTAATGCGGTCCGGATGCTTCATGGCGATTCGGAAGCCAGTCGGCGCGCCATAATCGAAGACGTAGACCGCGAATCGATGAAGGCCGACCACCTCGGTAAAGCGGTCGATGACGCCTGCGATGTTGTCGAATGTGTATTTGAACGTACCCCGCGCCGGCATGTCCGACTGGCCGAAACCTGGCAGGTCGGGCGCGATGATGTGGAAGCGATCGGCCAGGAGCGGGATGAGGTCCCGGAACATATGGCTTGCGCTGGGGAAGCCATGAAGCAACAGCAGCGCGGGCGCGCTGGCAGCTCCGGCCTCGCGATAGAAGATCTTAAGGCCGTCCACGGCGACAGTGCGATATTTGATGGCATTCATGACGCTTCTCCTTGCGGCGAAGTCATCGTCCACGGGAAGAGGGCGAGAGAAGAGGCGAACGAGATATTCGAGTTGCCGCTCCTGGAGCCCCGGGTTTCAGATAAACGACCAGGCAGCAAACACACATCCCCAATCCAAGCAGGGGATATTTCAGCGCTACGATCGCGGCCACTCCGAAGAGGCACAGGGTCGCAATCGATCGGACGCGCATGATCGTGCGCACCTTCGCCGGCAAGTCATTGACAGGACTGTGGTCAATCAGCTCCCGGATGAGAAGTACGTAGGTTGCGTTCACCAGGAAGAAGACCGCCGCATAGAAGGAAACCGGCTGAGGCGCCAATTCGCTCACGGCCATCCACGCGGTGGAGAATGGAAGCAGCGACACGGAAAACAGGTGCGCGAAGTTGAACCACATGAGGCGCGGCGTCGTCTTCGTCGCGTAGAGAATGAGATGATGGTGATTCGCCCAGACGATGGCGATGAAGAGGTAGCTGACCGCGTAGCTCAGCCATGTAGGCCAGCGCAGCAGGAGCGCCTTGAAGGCGGGTAGCTCCGGCGGCCGCAGATCCAGGACCAGGATGGTGATCAGGACGGTAAAGACCCCGTCTGAGAATGCGCACAGCCGCTCCGGGGTCGCTGCGCGAAGCATGGCAGTCTCCTTTCCTGTGCGCTGCCGCCGATTCGGCAGCCGCGGCGTCACGGATCGGATCTGGGCTGCCGTGTTGCCAGATGCTCTGCCCATCCTCTCCAACTCTGGGACAACTGCGGAATCGCGAGCAGCCGCGGTACCTCATCCCGATCGCGCGTATAGATGCGAAAGACATCTCGGATGGTGAGGTCGTGATTTGGCTTCTCCATGACGCGGATCTCGTCTCCGGCACCCACATCGCCCTCGACGACGATTCTGAGATAGGTACCGGGTCGCAACGCCTTGCTGAAGCGGCGTGGAAACGTTTCGTCGTTCATCCGGACTCCGAGCCGCCAACAAGGGATTCGCGGCTCGGAAACCTCGAAAACCGCGCTCCCGATCTGCCAACGCTCGCCGACGAGCGCGTCGTTGAGCTCCATCCCTTCCGTGGTCAGGTTCTCTCCGAACTCGCCGTAAGAGAGCGTGCGGCCGATCTCCCCCTCCCACCAGCGTTGGTCCTCCGCCGAATACGCATAGACGGCCTTGTCGAAGCCGCCGTGTGCCTCGAGATCCGCCTGGCGATCGCCCGCGAGATTGACACGGCGAGCCGCGACCCGCCCGCTCACCGGCGTTTTCCAGATCGCGCTCTGGGCGGGCCGGCCGTGGTAGTCGAATTTGCGCACGCCACCGACGCTGACCGAGAGGACCTTTGCGGTTTCAGATGACATGGGTTCAGATCCTCCCAGAAGTGGTCGAGGCCGTGCGCGTGAATCCGCGCTCTTGAACAGTCCAGGTGTTGCCGTCCGGGTCGGCGAAATCGATGAAGCTGGCGTAATTTCGCCGCTCGGGGTCGACTCCTGGCGAGTAGTCCCCTTGCCAGTCGTCCACGGACGTCTTGTGCCGGATGGGGCTGACTGCCAGCCCGCGTCCGGTCAGTTCGCGGTGTGCGGCCTCGATGTCGGTCACCAAGAGGTAGGTGGTGCGAGCCGATCCTGGTGTCGCGTCAGTGAGGCCGACGCCGAACTGCACCGAACACGATGACCCTGGTGGGGTGAGCTGGACAACGCGGAATTGCCTGTTGGGTCGGTAGTCGACATCCAGGATGAAGCCTGCCCGTTCCGTGTAGAACTGCACTGCCAGGTCGACGTCTTTGACGGGCAGAGTGATGACCTCGATATGGTAGTCCATCAGTCACCGACTAGATGGCGATCTGGGCGTGAGCTTCGGGAGGTGCCCTGACTGGTCGGCTGCGACGCGACGCTGCAACACCTCGTCGGGATCGAGCCCTCGGTCGATACCGTGCGGGATAACGGCTTGGCCCGGTTCGGCGGCCAGCTTCCTGCCGTCGAGGTAAACGTCCACGATGTCTGGCTCGAACGACACGAACCCCGACACGCGGGCCACCTCGGGCCATGCCTCGACGTAGGACCAGGCGGCACGCTTGTTCTGTCCGATGTCGTAGTAGCTGGCCAGGCCCTTGTACGGGCAGAACGTCTGTCCCTCGACCGGTGTCAGGGCCGACTCGTCGATGTCGGCACGCGGGACGTACCAGCGCGGCGCGAAGCCGGATTCGTAGAGGACCAGGGGACGGGTGCTGTCAGCGACGACGCGGTCACCGCAGCGGACGACGAGGTGGCGGGTGGCCTGACGGATGTCGATGCGGTGGTAGCTGTCGGCGGCGTGGCCGACGATCCGCTCGTCTTCTTCGTAGAAGGCGTCCATCGCCCGCCATGCGAACGCGACACGTCCTTGCAACTCGCGGGCGTAGGCGGGCAGCTGGGTGTGCTGCCACGCCGCGCGCTGTGCGCTCTGCTCGCCGCCGCGGACCGTGTACCAGGACGTCGGCCCGAGGTCGCGGTGGCGGGTGGTGTGGTCGCTAGGTTGTAGCGCGTCAGGGGTTACGTCGCCCTGCGGGAAGTAGGCCACTGGGTAGCGGCCGGGTTCATGGAGCAGGACGACGTCTTCGCTGTCGGCGATCCAGGCTCCGCCGAAGCGCACGCGCATGCGCCGGCGGAGCGGTTCGGCGTACAGCAGTCTGTCGGGGAGCGGATCGGGGACAAGAAACCGGCCGATCGCTCCCGGCGAGAGCGGCCCTTGTTGCCAGGAAAGGCCCATTGTTTCTTCCTTTCGGGTGAGACCGGAGCTCACCGAGACGGCCGCACGGGCGCGACGCCGAGAATCCTAACCTCGCCGAATACAGAGACAATGGATGTCTTGAGCACTACATTGTTTCATAATATGAAAGGATGTCGTGGACCGCTTCGAGGCGATGGTGGCGTTCGTGGCTACCGTTCATTGCGGGGGATTCTCGGCCGCAGCCCGGCACCTTGGCCGATCCGCCGCGTCGATCACCCGCTCCATCGCCTTCCTCGAGCGGCGGACCGGAGCGCAGCTCCTCCGCCGCACGACTCGGACGATGAAGTTGACCGAAGCGGGCCACCGCTATCTGGCAGCTTGCCGCCGCATCCTCGCCGACCTCGCGGACGCCGAGCAGGTGGCCGGGGAAGAGCTCGTCCCGCGCGGCGTGCTGACCGTAACGGCACCGTTGATGTTCGGCCGCCTGTACGTGCGCCCGTTGGTCGACGCTTTTCTGGGCGCTCATCGCGACGTGCAGGTCCGGTTGCTGCTCCTAGATCGGATCGCGAACCTCGTCGACGAGAACGTGGACGTGGCGGTTCGCATCGGTCATCTCCCCGACTCCAGCCTCGTCGCCGTGAAGACCGGCCAGGTCGAGCGGGTCGCCTGCGCAAGCCCATCGTACTTGGCCCGTCGACGAGCTCCGCGCGTTCCTTCGGACCTCGCCGCGCACGACTGCATCGCTTTCTCGCAAGTGATCGCCACCGACGTGTGGACCTTCGGGGCAGGCGCAGGAAAGGGGCGAGCGAGGCAGGTAAAGGTCCGACCGCGGCTGGTGGTCAACAGCACCGAAGCGGCAATCGCGTCCGCGCTCGACGGCCGTGGAGTGACCCGCGTGCTCTCGTATCAGATTGAACGGGAGTTGCGGGACGGCCGGCTGGTGCGGCTGCTCGCCGCTTACGAGCCCGACCCGCTCCCGGTGCACGTGGTGCATCCGGCCACGGACGTTCCGGCGGCAAAAATACGCGCGTTCGTCGACATCGCCGTCCCCAAGCTGCGCGCGGTGCTCGAACGCATACAGGACGCAGTCAGGTCTCGACGAATGCGTACCCGAGTTTGATGTCATCTGGATCCGTGAAATAGAGGGCATAGTAGGTCCTGAAGTAGGGATGGTTCTTGGGCGGATCCAAGATCGTCGCTCATCAGCCCGGTAGCGCGGGCCTGCTCGACGACCGCGGCGAGGAAACGAGCCGCCACCTCGTGCTCGAGCAATCTCTCCCGATTCAAGCTGAAGCTGCTGTGGTCGAAGCTCTCCTCGATCATGTTCATGTCGAGGAACCAGCGAAACATCAGATTGTAGTCGAGCAGCTCGCAGAACAGCCGCTCGCTACGCACCGAGTAGAATGCCATCAGCAGGCTGGCTTTGAGCAGCCGCTCCGGCGGCACCGAAGGCCGCCCCATTGCCGAGTACATCTGGTCGAACACCGGCGAAAGCTGCTGCAGCGCCGCATCCGCAAGCTGCTTGATCCGGCGCAGCGGATGGTCCCCTCGGCACCCGCTGCTCCGGCGAAAGGAGGCTCAGCATGGTGGCTTGCTTCGTCTCGGTTCCGCGCATTCGCAGAACAGATCACAACGCAAGCTTCGAGTCGATCCCTACGGAGACTTTCTCAACACCCTGCTAACGCTCTTCGCGTCCTTCGGGCGCGACCGTGCCGGCCGAGCCGTCGACCACGATCCGTTCGCCCGTCGCGATCCGCGTCGTCGCGTCCGGAACGCCCACAACGGCCGGGATCCCGTACTCGCGCGCGACGACCGCGCCGTGCGACATCATCCCGCCCATCTCCATCACGAGCGCGCTCGCCGTGAGGAAGAGCGGCGTCCATCCGGGGTCGGTCGCTGGCGCGACGAGGACCTCGCCAGGTTCGAGCCGCGCCCCCGCCGGCGAGAACATCACGTGCGCGACGCCGCGCGCGGTGCCTGGCGACGCCGGTGTGCCGCGGATCGCGCCGTCCGCGGCGGGCGACGTGTACGCAGCCTCGGCATCGGTCCCATCGGACAGAAGCACGCGTGGGACGTGACGCCGCCGCTCCTCGCGGCGGTACTCCGCCCGGCGCTCGGCGACGCGCTGGCGCATGTCTTCGCCAGCCAGCGCGCGGCGCGCGTCGGGGAGCGTGAGGAACCAGATGTCGTCCGCCGTGGCGACGCGGCCTTCGGCGGCAAGCGCCACGCCGACCGGCGCGAGGATCGCTCGGCCTTGCGCGAACACGCGGACCACGTGGAACTTCGGCGCCTCGCGCGCGCCGGCGAGGGCACGGACCCGGCGCAGGAGCTTGCGGGCGAGAAGGCGGCGCGGACCGTGAACGCGGGACAGCAGCGTGGCGATCGTCGCCTCCGCCTCGCGCGCACCACGTGCGAAATGCGCGTCAGGCGCCAAGGCAGCCGCGTCGAGGCGCTGGTAATTCGCGATCGCGCCAAGAAGATGCGATGGATCTTCCGACCAGCGCGGCAACCCGAGATCGATTTCGGCGATCGCGCGGTGCCCATAGCGCACCAGGAACGTCTCGAGCTCGCGCTGGAGCAGCGGCGGTAACGCGCCGCGACGGAAGGCCGCGCTGAGCTCGGCCGGCGCCCGGTCCGCGAGTGCTGCTCGCGTCGGCGGGTCGTCCCGAGTGCGAAGGGCGATGGCCCAGAGCTCCAGGTCCATCTCGGTCGTCGGGTTGAATGGCAGGCCCCGCAGCACGGTCCGCATCTCGTCGTCGCTCGCTACACCGCGGAGCAGCCGCGCGGCGAAATTGTACGAGATCAACCCGGCGCCGACCATCGCGACGAGCCGCTGGAACATGCGCGGCGGTGTCGTGATGAGCAGTCGCTCGAACGCGTCGAGCCGCTCGACCGGAGTCGTGAGCGGTCCGGCGTCGCGCGTGACGATCGCGTCGACGTCGCGCAGGATCTGGTCGCGCGTCGTCTCGGGACAAAGGAGCGCGCGGATCACCCACGGCGGCACTCCCGCATGCATGACCGCGTGAAGAATTGACGCGAGCGAGCGCAGGCGCGAGCCGCCGCGCGGTGCGAGGCGCGGATCGTCCACCAGCCGCGCGAAGATCGCCGAGCTCCGCGCTTCCATGATCGATAGCACCCGGACCGGTATTCCCCGCGCGGCCGAGTTCCGGAACACCCCGGTGAGATCGACCCATAGGCGCAGGCCGGCGTCGGCGATGACGGAGGTCCCCGCTGCCGGATCAGCAAGGGGCCTCCCGACCGCCGACGCGAACGCCGCGCCCAGCAGCCGGAAGGTCTGGATGCCCATCGGCGTGAAAGGCTGGAGGACACCCTGCGCGACGTTGGCCGAGAGGTAGACGCGCAGGTCGCGCTCCGGATCGGGGGCGCTCGCGGGGATCGGATACAGCGTCGTGATGTCGCGCGACTGCACGATCCACAGCTTCTCGCCGTCGATCGCCCACTCGATGTCTTGCGGCTTCCCGTAGTGCGCCTCGATGCGAGCGCCAATGGCCGCGAGCTCGCGAAGGCGGGTGTCGTCGACGATGTCGCCGCGCCGCTCGAGGACCGCGCCGGTCCTCACATCGACGAGGTAGTGGTCCGGATTCACCGCGCCCGAGACGAGCTGCTCGCCAAGACCGCGGACCGCATCGATGGCGGCGCGCCGACGGCGTCCGGTGATCGGGTCTGCGGTGAAGAGGACGCCGGCGACCTGTGCGGGGACCATCCGCTGCACGACGACGGCGAGTCCGAGCGCGCGCTCATCGACCGCGTGCGTGGTCCGATACGACACGGCGCGGTCGTTCCAGAGCGACGCCCAGCACCGGCGCACCGCGTCCAGGAGCGCGGCCTCGCCCTCGACATCGAGGATCGTGTCCTGCTGGCCGGCGAAGCTCGCCTCCGGAAGGTCCTCCGCGGTCGCGGACGAGCGCACCGCGACACGCCCGCCCAGCGCGCGATACGCATCACGCACCGCGGTCGCGACCTCGGGGGGAACAGCCATCTCCATCAGCCGCGCGCGCGCAGCGATCGGGTCCGTCGGATCGATGCTCGCAGCGCTCGCGGCCGCGGCGTACGCGTCCGTCGTGATCACGAAGCCGTCGGGAACGGGAAAGCCGGCGCGGATGAGCTCGCCGAGATTCGCGCCTTTCCCGCCGGCGACGGCGAGGTCCTGCGCGCCGAGCGTGGATAGTGGGACGACAAGAGGCCCGCTCACGCGGCACCTAACGCCTCGAAGCGAGAGAACGCGTCGCGGCCCGGATAGCGATCTCCATCAGCCGGTTGTACCTCCCGTTGCGCTCGCTGCGCCAGAGCGAGCCGGTCTTGATCTGCCCGCTGATGAGGACGAGGAACAAGGGCCGATAAGAGGTGTTCTGTCGCCACGCCCTCCTCCTCCTCGTTTGTCGCGAGCCTAGCAGAGCGCGGCGGGATGGGACTACACTCCGCCGCGCAGGGGACGGCGGCCCCCCATTTTCCTTGCTGCAAGGCTCGCCTCACAAGCCAGGCTGGCTGGGGGCCATCGTGCGGATCCTTCGCGATCACGGCTTCTCAGCGCGTCCTGGCCGCACGGTCTGCTTCGACCGCGTGCGGGCTGCGGCCAAGGACGCCCTCTGGGCCCTCCGAGAAGATCGCGCCGAAGCATCTCGGCGACTCGCGGCTCTTCTCGGCTAGCGGGTCACTCCTCCGCTGCGCGCCCTCGTCAGATCATCTTCTCCAGTAGGGTCTTCAGCTCCCCCTGCTCGGCGGCGGTGAGGCGAGCGAGGCGAGCGCCGAAGGCGTCCGACAGAAGGGCCAGGCCGCGCGCCATGAGCTTGCGGCCGGCCGGGGTCACGAGGAGTCGGTGACGGCGGAGGTCGGTGGGATCGATCTCGCGGCGGACGAAGCCGGCGGCTTCGAGGCGCTTCAGGTTCACCGTCACGGTGGGCTTCGGCATCGAGAGCCGGATTGCGAGCTCCGCGGGATGCGGGTGCTCGTCGATCTCGGCGAGGAGGAAGAGCTCCTTCACCTCGATCCCCAACGCAACGACGCCTGATGCGACGTTCGTGATGACCGACGTCAGCAATCGGTAATTGAGGGACCAAACCTTCACCGCGTCGATTTTTGCCATGAGCCCTTGCGCAGCATTGGTTTATGACTAAACTAGTTCTGAGTGGAACTAGATGTTCCCTTGAACAACATAGCAGAAGAAAGGGACATGGCATGCCCCTCGACCACTACGTGACGCTCGGCCGCTCCGGCCTTCGGGTGAGCCCGCTCTGCCTCGGTGCGATGACCTTCGGCGAGGACCTCGGCTGGGGCTCCAGCGTCGAAGAGTCTCAGCAGATCATGGACCGTTACATCGATCTCGGTGGCAACTTCATCGACACGGCGAACTTCTACACGAAGAGCCACTCCGAGAAGATCATCGGAGACCACGTCGGCCGCCACCCCGCTCGCCGCGACCGCCTCGTGATCGCGACGAAGTTCAGCGGAAACCTCTATCCCGGCGACCCGAACGGCGGCGGCTCGGGACGAAAGTCGATCGTCTCGGCCTGCGAGAACTCGTTGCGGCGCCTACAGACCGACTACATCGACCTGTACTGGCTTCACAACTGGGACGTTCACACGCCGATCGAAGAGACGATGGCCGCCCTCGATGACCTCGTGCGCGCCGGAAAGGTCCGCTACCTCGGCGTCTCGGACACGCCCGCGTGGAAGATCGCCGAGGCGAACGTGACGGCGCGCTTCCGCGGCTGGTCCGCATTCATCGGTCTCCAGATCGAGTACTCGCTTCTCGAGCGCACCGTCGAACAGGAGCTCATGCCGATGGCGTGCGAGCTCGGGCTCGGCGTCACCCCGTGGTCGCCGCTGAAGGGCGGAGCGCTGAGCGGCAAGTACACGCGGGCGAACGCCGGAGAGGTGAAGCGCGATCGAGGGCAGCTCCTCGAATCGTTTCTCAACGAAAAGACCTACACGCTCGTCGAGGAGCTCGACGTCATCGCCAAGGCGCACGACAGCACGGTCGCGCGCGTCGCGCTGGCATGGGTGAGGGCGCAGCCGGGGGTGAGCTCGACGATCATCGGCGCGCGCAGGCTCGCGCAGCTCGAGGACAATCTGAAGTCGGTCGACGTCAACCTCACCTCCGAGGAGCTCGGTCCCCTCGACGCGCGCACGAGGCCGACGCTCGGCTTCCCCCAGAGCCTGCAGGCCCTTTTCCCAGCCTTCCACAGCGGAGGTACGACCGTGAACGGCGTCCATGCCCCGTCCACGTTCGTCCTGGAGAAGGGGCACAAGCCCTACTGACGACACGTTCGTTGATGACCCCGACGGTATTCAGCGCCCGTTGCGTCTCGCGTCCTCAGCGGGACGTCGGCAATGGACCGCTGCTTTCATGGGAGCTCCTCGGTTGCGGCGACGCCTAGTGTTGGCCCTTGAGCGCGAGCGCCGACGTCCACAGCGCATTCACGTTCATGCGCAGGGGGGGCAGCTGCAACATCTGGTCGTAGAGTTCGCGCGCCGTGCTGGCGGTCTCGGCGATCCGATCGAAGTCGCGAATGTACTGCCGAGTCTCCTCGAGGATTCGCGGACGGTCTTCGTTTCCGGGCCGCTTGTGTCCCGCAATCACGGCGCGCGGCTTGAACGACTCGATCTTGTCGAGCGCGGCGATCCATTCGCGTCGCTTCTGCGGATTGGACTCCGAGAGCAATTGGTGAACGCCGTTATACGCGGCGTCTCCGGCGACGACCAATCCGATGGCTGGCACATGCAGGACGGTCGTGTCGTGCGTGTCGGTGTGCCCGACTTCGACCACCACCAGATCCTGTCCTTCGAGCTTGATGACATTGCCGGCGAGCTCCTCGGCAATCACCACTCGCTCGGGAATCTGCCCCGGAAGCCGCGCCTGCCACCACGACTTCAATATCTCGGGCGACTGCTCCTTCATCATCTTGACGACAGCCGGCGAAGCGACTGCTCGCGCGCCGGGAAACCGATCGAGCAGCGCTCCGATCCCGAACCAGTGATCGCCGTGGCCGTGCGTCACATAAATCGTCGTCAGGTTCTTTCCACTACCCTTGATCCAATCGGCCAGGACGTCGTTCTGGTCGACAGTCATGAAGGTGTCGACGAGAACCGCGTCCCGCTTGCCGTAGATGAGCGTGGAGGAGATTGGCGAAAAGAACCGTCGCTTTTCGCCGGGAGGCGGATCGGGCGTGACCGTGGGAATTCCGGACGTCACGAACAAGTCCCATTTCAAAGGCGCATCGCTGCGGGGCTCGGTCATTGCTACTCCCCTCTAGCTGAGGTAGTCGGAGGGAACGGAGAAGATCTCGGCAGGTGGCGGAGGGAGGCCGGCCGCGCCTTTCGGGTTCAGCGCTTGCACCGCGGCGACGACGTTCAACGATTCCCGCAGCAGCTTGATTCGTCCCTTTTCCTCAACAAGTCGTCCCGCGAAGAGATGATGGATTACACGTCCGGTGCCGGCCGCCCTCGCGTGCGTCATGTATTCGGCGAAGACCTGGTCGGGCGTCTCGATCAGAACCTTTGTGTCCTGCGGTTTGAATCCGAAGTCCAGATACAGCTTTCCCACCTGGTTGTAGAAGTCTCTGATCTGGGCTACGAGTACGAGCTCACGCCGATGGGGAGGGACTTGGCGACCTTGATGACGGCGCTGCAGCAGTGGGGCGATCGTTGGATCTACGGCGAAGGACATGAGCCGCTGCTGATACTCGACCGGCGTTCCGGGCGACGAATCCCGCGGCTGCGCATCCTCGACAACGAGGGTCGTCCGCTCGCCGGGCGCGATATGGCGCTTGCGCCGGGGCCGGGGGCAAGCAAACGGACGCGCGCCCGCTACGGCGCAACTTGAATCAGCGGAGATGACGGTCAGCGAGCGCGATTCTATCAGGCTCGTTTTGCGAGGACCTCGTCGAGGCGCTGGGCCACGATGGTCCTGAGCCGCTTTGACGGAATGCGCTGGATCCACTCGCGCGCTGCTCGTCGGCGAAACGTGGGTGGCAATTCGAGCTCGGGCAGAGATGCGAAGAGCCGTCCTCGCGTTGTCGACAGGTAGAGAAAATCGACCAGCGCTTTTTCGGGTACGGCAAGCTTGATGCCCGAGTCGAGCACTTCGAATCCGTCGAAAAACGATGGCTGGACGTGGTGAATGCTGTAGGTGCCGAGGGTGGTGTCGACCCGCGCGCTGCGGGCCAGTGAGACCAGGTAGATCATCGAAGGTATCTGCTCGATCATTCCGTGCTGATAGAGCGCTGTTTGCAGCGACAGGTAGGCGGGGTAAGGAGCGGTCACGTACTCCGCCAGTGCGAGCCGATCCGGTCGCTCGGCTAGAGCCCATACACCCTTTCGCAAGGGAGTCACCAAGCCGGCTCGGCCAAGTCGTTTCAGCATGTGGCTGGTCGCGGTGCTGGAGAGCCCGAGCACCGCTGCGACGTCGGCAGTTGTCGCTGCAGGAACGCGCAGGCTCTTCAGTCGGCCGAGTGCCTCGCTCGCGTTCATCGCGGCGCCTTCTCGAGAAATGCGACGACTTGCGACTGGAGCGCATCCCAGGCCTCGCGAGAGCCGAGTTCTTCGATTTGATCTGGCTTCAAGTAGGAGACGACTTGTGCCTTGTAGTCGTCATAGGAAACTTCCGTGCAGCGCTCAATCGCCTTCGGGACCGTCCCCGTCAATCTCTTTTCTCGCCGCGCGATCCGCCGACGTCGATCAGCGCGATTCCTGATCCGCGCCGCCGCACGCGCATGTCAGAACGGCACGCTCGCAGAGCCGCGATGCGAATCGAGGAGAATGACGAACGAGAAAGGTCCCTGATCGGAGTGTTTCGGCCACCGTATAGGCGAGCTCGCCGTCGCAGAAAATGCTGCAGGTGATGCCGTTGGGTTCGAACCCGGTGTTCCGCTCCAACGACAAGGGCCCGGCTCTAGGGACCCGGGCCCTCTTTTTTCGCCTTCAGGTAGCGCTTGGACCCCAGTTGGACCCTGAGCTTGCTCTGGTTTGGTGGACACCGATCGAAAGGCGGATACGGTGTCGACCATGGACGAGGGGAAGACGCAGAAGCGGCCGCGGCGGAGCTTCACCGAAGACTTCAAGGCGGGAGCCGTGCGGCTCGGTCTTCAGTCGAGTGGTTCAGTGGCGCTCTTCGTCTCGCTGCCTTTGAGCAGCGTCACCTCCGCACTGGGATGGCCGTCCTTCCATCGACGGCGTCACACTGACCGCGCGATATCCCTTGTTCTCCTTCACGGCTTTCTGCACGGCCGCTTTGAGAGGAGTCTTCGCGGCGCCCAGGGCGTCCGCTTGTGCCTTGGCTGCGGTCAGATCGTCGCCGCCGGTGATTGGCTCGGCCTTTGCCACCTTGCCTGTCCGCGGATCGACGATCACCTCTGAGTAGTCCGATCCCTTCGCCGTGTAGACGGACAGCTGCAGCTTGCCATCCTCCAACTCGAACTTGCCCGAGATGGGTTTGCCTTTGCTCGAGCTCGCGGTGAGGCCTTGCTCCAGCGTCACTTTGACCTGCTTCATCTGGCCAGCCAGCGCAGCGGTGTCTCCCTCGGCGCGCCCAGGCGAGCTGCACAACAGCATGGCGGCGCCCAGCGCCGCGCACATCATCGTCCTCATGGCGACCTCCTCTTTCAGGCGACCTTGGTCTTCTTCAGAGCGGAGGCGAGTGCGCGCGCCAGGTCTTCAGTGCGGCCCACGCCCCAGTAGTGCAAGAACAGCATCCGCGGCTGCTCGTTCGTCATGTGCTGGTGGATGGCGACGATGTTGACGCCGCCGGTGCGCAGCGCCTTGAGCACGTCCTGCAACTCACCTTCGAGCATGGCGAGGTCACCATCCACGATGGCATGGTCGTTGCTGCCGGCAAAGGCGGCCCACGTGTTCACGCCCATTGCGTTGCCCATCGTGTGGCCGGCCATCTTGACCTCCCGACCAATGGTGACCTTGTAGACGCCCTTGTTCATCTCGCCGCTGCGGCCGAGAACGGCGTCGATGCGTTTCGGATCGAGGGTGCTGTTGGCCGGATCGATATCGCTGGTCGGCACAGGTCCCTGTTGCTTGAGCACGGCGAATACCTTCGCCACGCCCTGGGCGAGTTTCTCTTCCTCGCCCATCCCTCCGATGTGCATGAACATCACCCGCGGGTTCTCCCAGAAGAAGTGGTTGTGGAGCGCGGTCACCTCCAGCCCGTTCTGCAAGGCGGCGTCCATGGCAGGGTTGACTTGATCCTCGGTCAGGACGATGTCGCCCATCACGACCGTGTGCGCGCCAGCCTGGGTGAAGGCAGCCCAGGCGGTGAGCCCGAGAGGAGGCGTGATTTTCGCGCCCGCCGCCGTGACCGCCAGATCGCTGCGCGGCACCTGCACCTTGAAGACCCCTTCCTCCTCGGTCCACTGCCCCTTCAAACCCGTGATCCGCTCGATGCGGGCGGAATCCAATTTCGCTGCCATTGCTGGAGCGGCGACCAGGCACAGCGCGACGACCGACTTCACCATGACATTCCTCCTCTTCACCGGCGCATATCCGCCGCAGCCTTCTCGGCCGCCTCGAGCCTGTGCTCCACCTCGTCCCAATTGACGTTCTGGCAGAACGCGTCGACGTATTTCGCTGCCGCTGCGCCGTAGTCGAGCGCATAGGAGTGCTCGTACATGTCGAGAACGAGCAGCGGCTGCCCGAACGCGCAGGCCTGCGTGTGGTTGCCCGACCAGTACGTGCGCACATCCCGCCGCTGGAAGTCGTACGCGAGGATGACCCACCCGCTCCCTCCAGCGAGGCCGAGCCCCGTGAGCCGGAACAGTTCCTCCCAGCGCGCCAGCGAACCGTACGCTCGCGACACGGCGCGCTCGAACGCGGCCTTCGAGCGGCCGTCGCCGCCCAGGTTGCCGAAATAGAGCTCGTGGAGCGTCGCCGAGTTCGCGAAGGTCAGCTCGCGCTCCTTGAGCGCCGCCACCACGAGCGGCGGCGTGTCCTTCGTAACGCGCGAAAGCTCCTCCTCGACGCGGTTCAGGTTACGTACCGCTCCCCCATAATTGTTCTCGTGATGAGACACGAGGAGCCGCTCCGACAGGCCTGTCAGCCGCGCGGCGTTGAAGGGGAGCGGCCGGAGTTCGTGCTTGCCGGCCAGCGCCGTTGGCCCTGCCATGGCGTCCTCCTACTTCGGCGTCGCCGTCAAGTCGTCGAACTGGATGATCGAGTCGGCCTTGGTCCACACGCCGAACTTACCGGCGTCGGCGAACGTCGAATCGTGCGCGTCGATGACCTTCCTCCCGTCGTAGAACACCTGGATGTGGTCGCCGACCATTTCCACCGCGAGGTCGTGCCATACGCCGGATTGCACCTTCCCGTTCCATCCCTCGAATCGGACGCGCTTGCCGCGAACCACGTGGTACAGGTGGACGTTGTCCTCGAGCGCGTTCGCCCGGGTGATGTAGTAGTTGTCGGCGTCCTTCAGCCGCCAGACGATCCCGCAGCCCTGGTCCCCCTTCCCGGCGATTGGCTTGCACTTCACTGCGAGGCGCAGGTCCTTCAGCTCGGGGCCCGTGTACGCGATCGGGAAGCGATAGTCGGTCGTGTCGCCGTCCGTCTGCGCGAGCACGTTCTTCCCGCTCGGCGCGTCGTCGACCGCCTGCACCACCCATTTGCCTGGCCGCCCTTTGCCGGTCAGCGCGAGCTCAAATCCCTTCGGCGGCTGACCAGCCGCATCCGACTCGAAATCGAACTTCGTCATCTGTTTCTCCTGCGCGAAAGCGGCGGACGCCATCAATGCCATCATCCAGGTCGCGAGCCTCATCCGTTTCCTCCTCGGCGCTTCCGCTTGAAATACTCGTACAAGTCATCGAGGACGGCGCTGGCGCGCTGCAGGCGCACTTCGTCCTCCGGATGCGCCATGGCGATGCCGTTGATCAGGTGCTCGAAGCCCGCGTTGTCGGCGCGGCCGTACTTCTCGTCCTTCAGATCGATGTCGTGCACGATCTCGGCGATCGGCCGCAGAGGCGCGTCCGTGATCTCGAACCGCGCAAGCAGGACTTCGAAGGTGCAGAGCTCGCCCTGGTGCGTGAACTCCCCGTCGAACATGTCGAAGCGAAGTTCGCCCTCGCGGTGCCGGTACTCGCGCGCGGAGACGAACTTGAACTTCGCCTCCGGATCGATGAAGCGGCGGATGAGCCATGCGCTGGCCATGCGATCGACGTGGATGCCCGTACGAGTGACCCAAGTTGCACGCCGCGGCTTCTCCAGGGCCGCCTTGATGTCGGGCTCCTTCTCGGGCGCACGCGCAGCGAGCCGCTCGTCCAGCTCCCTGAGAAGGCCGTCGACCGCTTCGCGGCTGCGCGCATGGAAGAAGTCGATGGCGGCGATTTCCGCCATCCGCTTCTGCAGCCGGGCGACGATCGCTACCATCTCGCTCCTCCTCTCTTCCGGTAGCTCGCCCTTTCGCGGAAGACTGCGCGCCAGCTGGCGAACCTCCTCCCCGACGGCCTGGTAGTCGGCGTCCCGCGCGGCGCGAAACATCTCCTTCACCTGCTCGTCGTTCAGACCTTCGATCAGGCGAGCTTCGACGAGCGAGGCATCTCCTCCGCCCTCGACGATCTCGCGAAGCACCCAGTTCAGATCCTCCTGCGCCTCTTCGTTCGAGGGCAGCGCATACACGGAATTCTTGATTCCGACTGCACCGAGCTTCTGAAGGTGACGCCAGATCTTCACGCGGAAGTAGTTCGGCTTGGGCGGGATCTGGTGAATGAGCAAGAGCCAACCCGGATCGCGTGCAGAGTTCTCCCTTTCGCGTGCGGCCGGCACAGCGCGGTTATAGTGCAGACGTATCCGCTGTCAACGAGTACTGTTGCAATTGAATCCTCCAACGATCGTCGCTGGAGCGACGAGCACTCCTGGCGATTGGCTGGAGCGCCGTCGACGCGCTCTGGCGCGCCTAAAACGCCATAGAGCAACCGTATCCGATGTGAAGAGTAGCTAAGGCAGTTGAAGCAGGCAGCATCTTTCCCTAGGATCCGCCCACCAATGGCGGAACCCAGTCCGACGTTCGCCGCACCCGCGCAGGAGACCGCATCGGTCAGCATGCGCGAGTTCCTCCTCTACTTCCTTTCGCTCGGCACCTTCGGCTTCGGAGGACCCATCGCGCTCGCCGGATACATGCAGCGCGACCTGGTCGAGCGGAAGCGCTGGATCTCGAAGCAGGACTACCTGGAAGGCCTGGCGCTCGCGCAGCTCGCCCCCGGTCCGCTCGCGGCGCAGCTCGCGATCTACCTGGGTTGGGTCCGCGCGAGCGTCCTCGGCGCGACCTTGGTCGCCTTCGCTTTCATCGCGCCCTCGCTGGTGATGGTTCTCGCCATTTCCGCTCTCTACGTCGCGTACGGCGGCCTTCCCTGGATGCAGGGACTCTTCTACGGCATCGGCGCCGCAGTCATCGCGATCATCGCCCGCAGCGCGGTCAAGCTGGTCAAGATGACTCTCGCGCGGGACTGGCTCCTCTGGACGATCTTCGCCGTCAGCGCCTTGGTCACCGCCTGGACCGAGAGCGAGATCGTCTGGGTCTTCTTGCTCTCGGGCGTCGTCGCCATGCTGGTGCGAACGCCATTCTGGGGGAGTGCTTCGGCGTTAGCGCTGTTTCCGGCGCACTGGCTGCTGGCCGGTGTGAATGGTCCGGCAACCATTCCCGTGCTCTGGAAGATCCTCTGGTTTTTCACCGAGGCTGGCGCTTTCGTGTTCGGCAGCGGACTGGCCATCGTCCCTTTCCTGCACGGCGGCGTAGTGAACGATCTTCACTGGCTCGATGAGCGCCAGTTCCTCGATGCGGTCGCCGTCGCGATGATCACGCCTGGCCCGGTCGTGATCACGGTCGGCTTCATCGGCTACCTGGTCGCGGGGCTTGCGGGAGGATTGAGCGCGGCGCTGGGCGTATTCTTGCCCTGCTATCTGTTCGTCATCATCCCGGCGCCCTACTACCGCCGGTGGGCCCGCGTTCCCCAGATCAAGTCGTTCGTCGATGGGGTCACCGCCGCCGCCACGGGAGCCATCGCTGGGGCAGCGTACGTGCTTGGCCGTCGCGCGCTGATCGATGTCCCGACGGTCGTGATCTTCGCCGTGACGCTCCTCGCCCTGGCGAGGTTCCGGAAGATTCCGGAGCCGGTGATCATCGTCGCAGCCGGCGTAGCCGGCCTGGCAGTGCGCGGTTTCCCGCATTGAAGGGAGTTCCAGTGGTGATGAGGAGTTCCTGGGTCGTGGTCGCTGCAATGTTGCTGGCCATGCCCGGCTGCAAACGCGCCGCGCGCGAGGTGGTCGTGTACACCTCCGTCGACCGGCCCTTCTCCGAACCGATCTTCCGCGAATTCGAGAAGCGGTCGGGGATGAAGGTCCTGGCGGTCTTCGATACCGAGGAAACGAAGAGCACGGGCGTGGTGAACCGCCTCATTGCCGAGGCGCAGCAGCCGCAGGCCGACGTGTTCTGGTCAGGAGACCCGGTCCGCCCTTTCCTGCTGGTGAAGCGCGGAATCGTCCAGCCCTACGAATCGCCGGCTGCGGCGGCGGTGCCCGCGCAGTTCAAGGCAGCCGACGGCAGCTGGACCGGGTCCGCGGCTCGCGCGCGCATCCTGCTGGTGAACAAACAGAAGGTCCCTCCAGCGGAAATGCCCAAGTCCATCCGCGACCTCGTGGCACCACGTTGGAAGCGGCAAACGGCCATCGCCAATCCTCTCTTCGGCACGACGGCCATGCACGTGGCAGCGTTGTTCGCGCTCTGGGGCGAAGACAAGGGCCGTGCCTTTCTAGACGAGTTGAAGACGAACGAAACGCGGATCGCCAGCTCCAACGGCGAAGTCAAGCGCCTGGTCGTCGCGGGCGAAGTGGCGTTCGGATTGTGTGACACCGATGCCGTGGAAAGTGATCCTGCGGATCGTGTTCGGCTCAATGGGATAGTCGCCAGCATAGATGGCCGCATCGCTGTCCCACCAGAAGAGCGGCATCTCGCGATGGTGTTCCAGGATCTCGCGCTCTGGCCCCACATGACGGTCCGCGAGCATCTGGCGTTCACGGGCGCCGCAGGTTCTCGCATCGAGACGGTTGTGCAGCGGGTCGGGCTTTACGGGAAGGAAGACCGGTACCCGGCGCAGCTCTCCGGCGGCGAACGTCAGCGGGTGGCATTGGCGCGTGCACTTGCGGCCGATCCCGCGGCCCTCCTACTCGACGAGCCGCTCTCCAATGTCGACGTAGCGCTGCGGCGGGAGCTGATCGCTCTGCTCCGTGAGCTGTTCTCCGAGCGGCGGCGACCGGCCCTGCTCGTGACCCACGATCTTCGCGAGGCGCACGAATTGGCAAATCAAATCGCCGTGATCGAGGCGGGCGAGCTCGTCCAGATGGGAACCATCGACGAGCTCCAGGTGCGCCCCGCGACGAGATTCGTCGAAGCATTGCTCGCCGACCGCGTTGAGGAACCCAAAGGATCGTTGTGAGTCGTCCGACGTCCAATTCTGCCGTTGGTTGGAGCGGGTCCAAACGGAAACCCGCTCCTCCCCAAACCGGTATCAGCGAACGATCAGAGTGCGGTAGATCGCCCAGCCCCGTGAAGAGGACGATCTCCATTCCTGGAGGAGCAAACCCGACTGCCGCCTCGAGCAGAGCTGTGTTGGACGAACCCGCCCTCAAGCTCCCGGAAATGGCGAGGACTTTCACCTAAGCAGCCGCTGCTTTGGAGCACAGGTGCCTTTCTTCCTTAAGGACCGGTCTCTCGTCTCGATCAGCAACGCAACGGTGGCGGGGCGATGGCGCGAACCTCCGCCCGCACCCGTTCACGCGAGATCGCGCCTTCCCAGCCCTCATACGGTATGTTCTCGCGCAGCATGTAGCGGGCGGTTCTTGCGGAACTGTGGCGCAGGTGAACATGCAGATGGCAGTGCCTGCTGAACTGAAGCGCAGGGGCGAATGTCGCAAGGCTTCGGCCTCGGCTACGGCGTTCCTCCCGGTAGCCCTGCTCCTGCTTCTTGCATTGGTTCCTTTCAGCACGTCGAGTCACCGCGGTTCCCGATTTACGCAACGCCGGCGTCCACCTTGTTTGTCTTTCGCGAAGAGAGGATGATTGGTTCCAGAAGGGCCTCTGGAAGGCAGACCGCCCATGGCGACGAAAAAACCGAAGACTGGTAGGAAGTCCGGCGGGTTTTCGAAAAGGCATCACACTGCTCAAGGTCGAGCGAAGGCACCCGATGCGCCCCCCGCCGGCATGAAAGGAGCCGAGCGGCGGCAGATCGGCCATGTCCAACTCGAGGTCGGACGCGCCGGCGCAGCTCGCGTGAAGCGCATGATCTATCCGGCCGGATTTCGCTGGTCGGTCGACATGAAGCCGATCGTCGGCACGGACCGTTGCATGCACGCGCACGTCGGCTTTCTCGAGCGGGGCGAGATCCACATCGAATACGGCGACGGGTGCTCCGCCGAATACAAGGCGCCTGAGATCGTGGCCATCGAACCAGGCCACGATGGTTGGGTGGTGGGCAAAGAGCCGGTTGTGCTGATCGAATTCGACTTCGAGAGCGACACGGTGAGCCGTCTCGGCATGCCCGACGCTCATCGTCATCCGCCCGGACCTTCCCAGTGAGCGACTGAAGCACCCGCCTGTTGACCCGGTTGGTGCGCCTGCCCGCGATACGTAGGCCAGCATCCAGTTCGTGCATCGCGTGCTTTCGGAGTGAACCGACGCCGCCTCCGAGGCTCACCGGGTCGAGGTTCAGTGTTGCCCGAGCCCCGATCGGATCAAATCGGCCCTGGACGCGCCGTGGTTGCTGGAGTCCTCTCGGGCTCGTCGAGCGAGTCCGGCGAGACGCCTGCGGCGTCGAGCACCTTGCGCGCGACGAAGATGGGCAGCGCGTTGCCAAGCGCCAGCGCGATCGCGTCCGAGGGGCGGGCGTCGATGCGCGCCACGCGCTGGCCTATCTGAACGAACACGCTGCCGATGTATGCCTCGCCGCGTATTTCGTCGATCTGCGCGCGCACCACCTTGCCGCCTAGCTCGCGGACGATGGACTCGAGCAAGTCGTGGGTGAGCGGCCTCGCCAGGTGCTGTTTCGCAAGCCGCAGATTGATGGAGAGCGCCTCGGTGCCGCCGACAGCGATGGGCAACGCCTTGCTCCTGGTGGAATCGATCAGGACCACTGCCGCACCGCCCCCGCGCACGGGTAAGACCGCAGCGACTTTCATCTCGACTGGGTCGGGCGCGCCGTCTCCCAAGCTGAGGATTCCAACCAACGCGACCAGCACAGAAGCGCGCATGATGAACCTCCTCTGCGGATTATAGGCCGCACGTTCTATTGGGGGCATCGCTCAAGGGATGCCCGCCGGGCTCGTTCCACAAGATCCCGAAACATGTGCGCCACTACGCAATGGCCAACTACCGCTGGCTCGCGTGCACTCGCCGCGCAACTGCGGCATTCTGCCGACGGCCTTCGTCCGCGATTGAACCCGGAGGTCAAATGATCACCGCAACCGTACGGTACAAGCTGCCGCCGCACATCGATCGCGCGGGCTCATGTTGGCCCTGTTGCTGGCACGGCGGGGAGTTCCGGTGACGCTGCTCGAAGCGCACCCGACCTTCGACCGCGATTTCCGCGGGGATACGATTCATCCCGCCATCCTGGAAATCCTCGACGAGATCGGCCTCGCCGACCGGCTGCACCAGCGACCGCACGTCAAGATGTACGGTCCCACGATCTCCACCTCCCAAGGGCCGGTCATGCTGTTCGACATGCGCCGCCTGCTAAGGACGCGGTTCCCCTACATCATGTGGATGCCGCAGCCCATCTTCCTGGATTTCCTTGCCACGGCGGGCCGGGAGCATGCTTCTTTCCAGCTGGTCATGGGGGCCAACGTGCAGCGCCTTCTCGCCGAGGACGGTGCGGTCCGCGGCGTGCGTTATCGGGACGGGAACGGCTGGCACGAGGTGCGCGCCCCGCTCACGGTCGCGGCGGACGGCCGATTCTCACGCGTGCGGAAGCTCGCCGGACTCCGGGCGATCCCGACGTCCTCGCCCGTCGAGCTGCTCTGGTTCCGCCTGCCGCGTCTCGGCGGCGATCCCGAGGGGACCGGCATCGTCTCCCCGCGATTCGGTAAGAAGCAGATCCTGGTGATGATCGATCGCGCCGATCACTGGCAGGTAGGCTACTTCTTCCCGGCGGGCGATTATCCCAAGCTGCGCGCGGCCGGCCTCGAGGCCATGCGCCGGCGCACGCATTACCCAGCTGCATGCAGCTTAGAAGCAGAAGCACGGAGACTCAGCGGATTCAGCGAGGGCGACCAGGTCCTCGCGAATTGATCTGCGGGATGCGAGACGCTTTGGTGAGGCTTGGGGTCGTGATTGCGGCAAAGGCGGAGATGACTTGACTCTCAGTGCCAGAGAGCGAACGTCGCTCTCATTCCGACCAAGAGCATCGCCTACCTTAGAGTCTCGACAGAGTCTCGACCGACAAGCAGGCCGACCGCGGGGTGAGCTCGTTGCCCAGCGGGACAGTTAACGGAATAGCCTCTCGCGGCAGCCTCGGACCAGAGCACGAGACGGCCCAGGGGGGGTCTGGAGCCAATTCCCTCACTGGGTCCGAGGCTTCGGCGGCTATTTACAGGAAGACTGAGCCGGCCCGCTAGAGTCAGCTGCACGACCGTGCAGCTAACGGTCGGACGGGTAGATGTGCGTAGAAGGTACACGGGCACACGAGATCCTGTCGTATGTGCCAGTCGAACCCGGCGTGGCCAGGGGCGGCGGGGGGTCAACGCTTCTCGGCCCGCCGGTTTCGACAACTAGACTCCACACCGGAGAGCGTTCACCGGCAGCGTTGCTCGGCCTCGCCCAAAGTTCCAGCGAATGCTCGACTCGGGCGAGGTGAAGTCGATGTCTGAGCTGGCGCGCCTCGGGCGCGTGTCGCGGGCGCGGATCACAGCTCGATCTGGTCAGTGGCGAGGTCGTATTCTTCGACGACCTGCCTTAGCTCGTCCCCCTCCGCCGGCTGTCGGTGCCGCTGGAACTCGTTGCAGCGGCGTGGCGAGATCCAGAGCACCCGAACCTAGTCTCCCTCGCTGTCGACCGTCGTGGTCTGGGACGGAACGAAGTGGGCTTTCGCTGGCGCCCGATGATTCGGCGGGTATTCGGCGGTGCGGAACTGGCTGGCCACCATTATCGTGCTGATCGAGATCCCCGTCGCGTGGAGATCCCCGTCGCGTGCACGGGTGGCATCCTTGCTCTACTGATTGCGCGCGAGGAGCTGCAGATCTACGCTGGTCTCGGCGACAAGGACGCGGCGTTCGCGTTGGGGAGGGGACATGAACGAAAGGTCGGAGCGCATCGTTGCCGGGCTGAGCGGAATCGCCTTCGTCGTCCTCTCCGCGGTGGTGGCCGCGCTGCCGCCGTTTCCCGCGGTCGGGGCGACCGCGCAGGCGGTGGTCGCGTATTACGGCGCGCACCAGCGCGCGTTCCTGGTGCTCAATTTCCTCGGCGTGGCCGGGCTCGTTCCCGGACTGGTGGTGCTCGCGTATCTGACCGCGGTGTTCCGCCGCGCCGAGCGCGAGGGCGGCTGGTTATGGATCCTCACCCTCGCGGGCGGGCTCTTTGCCTTCATTGCGGCCTGGGTCGACCTCGCGCTCTTCCAGTGCGCGGCTTACGCCGCGGTCCGCGGTGACGAGAGGATCGCGCGCGCCCTCTCGGACGTCGCGACCCTCACCTTCGGCATCTTCTTCCTCGCGCAGTTCGCTTTCTCCGCTGCATTCGCATGGGCGGCGCGGGCTTTGCGCACCTGGCCGGGTTGGGTCAGCGCCACCAGCGCCTTGGTGGCGCTCCTCTCGCTCGTCGCGAGTTGGGGCGCGGTGGACACGGCCGGCGCCCTGGCCGCCGGCGGACCGGTGACGCTCGTCGCTTTCCTCGCCATCGTGCTCTGGTTCTTGGCGTTCTCGATTCTCATCCTCGTGCGCGCGCCCGGCGCAGCGCCCGCCTCGTAACTTCAGGCACAACGCACGCCCGGATGTCTACCTCACTCCGCCCGAGGCAGTAGCGAAGAACGCGAAGCCTGATGAGGGGCTCCAGGTTCCGGCATAGGCGTTGGCGGTTTATCCGGTGCTGCTCCCGCAGGCCCCAGCGACCAAGACCGCGAGCGTTATCAGGAACGACTTCATCATAGCGACTCCCTCTGGGCTGGCGCCCTCCGCACGCTCCCGCAGGCCCCAGCGACGATGCAGGAGCTCTTGGGGACATCTGCTCCTCCTGAAAATTCTCGCGTCACGAAACGACTCGCGTCCGGGTCGCGCGCTCACCGGGGCCAGAGCCAGCCGAACGCGCCCCCAGTCAGCAGCCCGTAGATGAATCCATCGGCGAGCTCCTTTTCCGCCGAGCGCCAGGGCTTTCCCATCCAGATGGCTGCAGGCACTGCGCCCGCAGCGTAGCCGAGGAAGCCGATGGTTCCTGCGACCCGGAACACCTTGAAATATTGCGTGCCCAGGGACAGGGTCCGCGAGCCGAGATAGGCGGCGAAGATCGAGACCACGAGGGCGAAGACGAACCACTGCACCAGCGCCCGGGGCCATGTTGGGCGTGCCGCTCTTCTTGAGCGCCAGGAACCCCACCGGTCCCTCGGTGAACTTCCGCTGGACCTCCGGGGTCTTGAGCTGGCTCATGTCCGAGATGCTGGGGAGCAAATACTGCCCGGGGGCTGGGTTCGTCTTGCGAATGGCCGCCCGCACCTCGTCTTCGTTGGACAGCGTGAGGTAATCGGAGTTGTGCCACTTGACGACCATGTGAATGAGGCTGCTCGCGACGAAGACGAGAACGGCGGAAACAAGGATGGGGAGCCAGAGCTGCGGCAGGGAGATCATGGGCGTTTCCTCGGGCGGCTGGCGTGAGCGGAAGACGCGACCTGCCGAGCAGACTAGCGCCTGCCCGCGATCGGTCAAGCCCCACCAAGGCCGGGCACACACCCTCGGCTGTTGCGGCCTATTGGGACAGGTGGACCAAGCGGACCCCGATCCCCCCCGATCCGCGCGATCCAGCGCGCCTTCGGAGCCCACCCTGACGGGTGTGTTAAGGGCCAGCGCGGCGAGGTTCTACTGTCCGAAGGAAATGGCTCCCATTGGGCACCGATTTAGAACGCTTCGACTCTCACGGTCCGAGAATCAAGGACTTACGAGATTTGTTCGTGACACGATTCCGGACCCCAGTCGAAAGTGCGAACAAATCTGTGCGATCGAGATTCGCGGGTTAACACAGAAGAGAACGGATGGAGGACTGGGCGAGGCCCGAGGTCGTCCTTAGGCAACAACGCTGCAGCCGTAGCGGCGGGCACCCGCTGTTACACCGGCAGACCCGCCTCAAGCGATACTCGGCGTCCGAGGACCGGCGTCTCCATCGCCGCCCCGAAAGGAACGACTTCGATGGCCACTCCCCGCTACACCCGCGAGCGAACCGCTCTGCTCTTGGTGGATCCGTACAAGGACTTCCTCTCGGAAGGAGGAAAGCTCTGGCCCTACGTGCGCGACGTCGCTCAGAGCGTGGGGCTGCACGACAACCTCCGCGCCATCCTCGGTGCCGTGCGCAAGGCCGGGATCCGCGTCTTCATCGTGCCCCACCATCGCGCTGAACCGGGGGACCCGAACCTCGCCATTGCGCGCGTGTCGGAGGCGTCCTCCGGCCCGGCCGCGCCCGAGTTGCTCCGCTGCGAGCGCGTCGGCCCCCGGCTTGCTCTACAGGGTTGAATGCTGACTCGCGCCGCCGCCCTCCTTTATCGCTCTCGCTCTCCTGTCTTCTTCTGCGTTCGCTGGCGCCTCTTCGCAGTCGTCGGCGGTGACGATCGCCTGGAAATGCTCCAGCAGGTGCAGCGACGTCAGCGTTTTCGTACAGATCGCCCGCGTGCCGCCCGTCGCCCGGCGAGGGCGAGGCCGCTTGACTTGGCGTCGGGGGCTCGCGCTCAATGTCTAAGACTGCGCTACGCAGAAAGGTGTTACGCTTTGCGATCGATGAACTTCGTGTGGGATCCGGCGAAGTCGACCGGAGCCATCTGAGGCTCGAAGATGGCCGACTCGATTCCGAGCGTGCGATCCATGGTTCTCGCGCGACGGGACGTCCTGAAAGCAAGTGTTGCGACGATGGCTCTGCTGACGGCATCGTGTGGATACATCCTCTATCCGGAGCGAAAAGGCCGATCCAGCGGTTCCATCGACACGGGCCCATTCATCGTCGACCTCTTGTGGCTGCTTCCCGGAATCATCCCCGGAGTCATCTGCCTCGCGGTCGACTTCTCGACCGGGTGCATCTACAAGAGCAGCCATGTTGGTCAGCGAGCACCTCGAGACGAGCCCTCGCCGCAAGGGCTTCTTGCACAGGCTGAAGTGGCGATCGATGGCGCGTCCGTCGCCAAGAGCGAGAGCGACATCGATCGGAGAGGACGGCTGAGATTGGTCTGGGAACGAGACGTCGACCCGGACGCGGTCCGGAGTCGTGGCCAGCTGATCTTCAAGCGGAACACCGGGGGGACCGCTCTGGCCCAGGTGCGCGACCTACTGTGATC
>Ga0137403_10000884_pt1 | contig 38330 bp, 22 predicted proteins | sample CZOMad2_1_16fung_FD_122057 | JGI IMG/M metagenome (GOLD analysis project Ga0137403, IMG submission 122057) | Vadose zone soil fungal communities from Angelo Coast Range Reserve, California, USA - CZOMad2_1_16fungal (Hybrid Assembly) | ecosystem: Environmental > Terrestrial > Soil > Vadose zone...
CGTGCGACGAGTAGAGACTGGCAGAGACTGGCGGCAAAAAGAGCTGCCGCAATGAGACTAACTTGTTATCTCGGCGCCGCGGAACGGGTTTGCGGCCTCGCGGATTGGGTTTCTCGCAAGATATCATCGCTGGTTAACGCTCTTAGGAACTCGACGAGATCACTAATCTCCGGGTCGGTTAAGTTGAGGGGGCGCATTTGCTCATCAAGATTGGAATTAGGCCCACCTCCCTTAACGTAAAACTTCACAACATCGAGAAGTGTTTTTTGGGAGCCGTTATGCATGTATGGCCCTGTCAGCTCAATGTCCCTGAGGGTAGGAGTCTTGAAGGCCCCCACGTCTTTCGGATTCTGTGTCACGAGATAGCGTCCCAGTTCTGAAACTCCTTCTGTGTGATTCAACAGACTGAGTGCTTCCTTATTCGACCTTTGGATTTCCGTCACCTGATTCATCAGGATCTTAAGGTTCTTGTCGGAGATGGCGAGACCAGTATTATGAAACTTGAAATCAGTAAAGAACGGAGAGGCAGGGTTATAGGTATGACACTCAACACAACGCGCTTTGCTCTTGAATACCAGCCATCCGTGTTGCTGAGCTTCTGAAAGCGCTTCAGGGTTGCCACTGATAAACCGATCAAACGGGGAGTTTCCGGAGAGCTGCGTACGCTCAAATGCGGCAATTGCTTTGGCGATCGTATCAATGGTTATCCCTTCATTTTGAAAGACCACTTGAAAGGCGCTTCGATATCGAGGAATGGCTGCTACACGCGACACCACAGCTTTTTCGCTACCCATTCCCATTTCAAACCTGTTCGTCAGAGGTTGTTTTGCTTGCTCTTCAAGGGAACCCGCGCGACCATCCCAAAAGAGTTGATCACTGAACATGGCATTTAAGATTGTAGGCACATTTCGTGTCCCGGAGCGGCCCAACACACCGATCGCTACTGATTTATGATCAGTGAAAGCATTCGCCGGATCGTGACAGGTGGCACAACTCACCGATCCATCGATCGACAATCGTCTATCAAAAAAGAGAGTCCGTCCGAGCGTCACTTTCAGCGTCGTAATAGGATTGTTCTGCGGGATCCTCCGGCCCCAGATGCGCTTATCAATAGCGGTGGGCAGTTGAAAAAACTCTGCACTCGCCTTGCTAGTTCCATCAGAATGGCTGCGAGACTCCTGGCCGGCAAGGGTCATTACCACCACAAGGGAAATAAGCGGCATTGCCCACATAAGACTCGCTGGCCATCGCGAAAGGCTGCCCAGAATCTTCATTTGATCTTCTCAGCGGGTGAAGGATTTTTAGCGATGACAACTCGCATAAAGCCGGAAAACCAGAATTCTTTCGAACCTTTGAACCAACAAGAGTGCGGTTATCGAAATGAATTTGTTACTGCAGAATAATTGCTTTTATTCGCGTCTGTACGTTTTGCCATTGACCCTGACGTTTCTCATAAACATCAGAAAACCTGGCTAGGAAATTGAACGGTTGTCCATTCAGCGTTCCTCTTTCTATCGCCTCTCCTGTTATTACTGCCCAAATGCCCTTGATTGTGACTTTCAATGTTTTGTCCTTATGGAATGTCGACTTCATTCTGCCCGCCTTCATCATGTCCAAAAGTGACCGTTTGGTTCCTGTTACTTCACCGAAAGTCCCCAAAGAGCGAAAATCGTCGGCGATTAGGCGTTCCAGGGTATCAAAGTCATTGCGAAGGGTAGCTTCATTCAATAGCCGATACACATTTAGTACTTGCGCTTTTTCAGCACTTGAAACCGTCGTTTTCGACGTTTGTCCAAATGCTACCTGCGTAAAGGTAAGTACCAAGACTAGTAAGTGAACTGCGAGCAAACTTGTCATCATTACTTTCCTTATCTTTTGTCAGTCTTTGAAGCCTCGGACGCTTTTTAGAAAGGGCACCCAACGAGCTAAATGTGTTCAGTTTGAAATCAACGGGCGAGTATCTCTTCGCACCCACACCTATCCTTTAGCTCGAAGCGAGGCAAAAACAACAATTTTGTCTAAGGCAGCACCGTTAGCAGCCGATCAAGATATGCCCAGGCATTCTTGGATTACCCCTTTGGTTGTTCTTTCGTGAGTGGCGTCGGGGCACGAAAGGCTACGTGCTCAAAGGCCCCCGGTGTTTCATACCAAGCTAATCCATGACGGGCGGCGAGACTCGTGGATGCGCTTTAGGATGCTGGTACCTAGTCAGGACTCGCGATGCGCTCGCAGGTATTCAGATCAATCGAGTTGGCGGATTCCACTAGTTCTGAGGTTGCTTTTTCCAAACTCGTTACGAACTCATCAAGCGTTTCTGCAGTTTTATCCTCGAATCTTATTAGATCTTCTGAGCCTTCATCGACGCGAAGATTGCTGACGGTAACGCGAGATTCAAAAAGCCACTTATCTTCATCGCAATTTATTTCCAGCCACCAACATATGCCCTTACCGTTTTGGAGCTGAGCGTCGACATATCCTTCAACAGTCGATCCCGATTCATACCTCCGCACGTCGAGGTCATGTAGCACTTCTGTCACCTCGGAACGAAATCTAAGCTTCACTGTTAGATCAATGAGCCTCTCGTTACTTAGAGCAATGGCCTCTAGTGCTCTTTTCGCTTGCTTACTTGCTTTGTCCATACGCTTAGAATTTCGGAAACTTCTTCCTTTTTGAAGCCTGCTTAATTGCATCAACGGGTGCATTTACAGTCACATGACCGGCAGGGTGGCCTCCCGTCCCCCCATCATAAACGACTGAACCCGGAGGGAGCTTGTTAGCGTCCGTAATGATGTATTCAGATTTGTTGAATACCGGCCCTTTTGGGCCTTGTGGAAAAGGCTCCGAGAGCGAGTCCCTATAAGAGACGTCCTTGCCATGCTGAAGTCCTGATGGGCTGGTATCACCTGATCTGTAAATCGGTCTTTCTGGACCGCACTGGTTATGAACAAGGACTCCAAGAGCCGAAACATAATAGGTGTGCGCGTCTCCAACTTCGAAGTTATAGACCTTGAATTTACCCTCGCGTCGCTCAATTGTATCAACGTGAACAACTGTGCCGTCCTTAGTTAGCAACGCACTTCCACGTCGCAACTCGCCTGCCGCGGTCCATCCCTGTTTAACCACCCAGAACGGATGTTCAGGTGTGGCCGTGATTGTGGCATTGCCGATATGAATGTCCAACACCGCCGAGGCAGTACGGGCAAATGTCTGGGTAACTAATTGGGCTTGTGGCTTCAGACTCCCGGCGTTCGCGCGCTCCGGATCAAATGATAATACAAGGTCACCTTTTCGCACATCCTCTATCCGTTTGTCTCCTTCAGTAGTTTGAATCAGCGTTCCGGCTACGAAACATACCCGCTGCGCGGCGTCAGGCGCTCTACCAGGAACTCCCCTCATACCACGGCGAAAAGCCTGCAAGGCTCGGCCGAGCCCGAAGAAAAGCAGCCCGGTGGCACAGCCCATTAGAGCGCTGCGCCCGATCCCGCTTAGCGTAATTTTTCTGCCCGCCAAAGTGTCGAACAGTGCATCCATCCCCACATTGATTAGTGCTCCTTCAAGGCACGCTGCCCCTGCACCGGCGATGAACGGATTAGTACCTAACGGATCGGAAAAGCTGGTTGGATTATTGCCGACATAGGCATAAAGATTCACATCGCCGCCAGCGAAGCCAATCGGATCCTCGCTAATGAATCTTTGCAATGTAGGGCTGTAGTAGCGAGCGCGATAATAGTAGAGTCCCGAGCTGTCATTCTCGCGGCCAGTGTACTGGCTCGTGTTGCTGCTGGGAGCCCCAGTACTTGTCGTATTGCCGAAGGCGTCATACGTGTATAACGTTTGCACTGCGCCCGATGAATCAGTTAGTGCCAGCGCGCTCCCTAATCCATCCGTCAGCAATGTGCTGCTTCCACCGTTGCAATTGCATGTGTGACGTTCATCGACGCCCGGTCCATTCAACATATTCGCGGTCGGCACACCGCCCGCGAGTTCCTGAACCACATCTGCGCCGTCGTACAAATATTGAGTTGATTGGCTATTGATCGTCTTGCTGGTTCTGCGAGCGAATGCGTCATACTGAAAACCCGCCGCCGTGCCGCCACTGATTGCCGACAATTGATCCCGCGCATCCCAACCGTAGGAATTGCTACCGTCACTGAGGAGATTGCCATTGTTGTCATAGCTAAATGCGGTGGTCCCACGTTGTGTCATCCGATTGGCAGCATCGTACGTGGCTGAGGTGAGAGTCTGCGGCAGATTGGTGCCAGCAAAACTGCCGCCAACTTTCGTTCGCTGTCTGGTCGCGTCGTATTGATAGGTGAGACTGCCCAGGACATTCGCACCTTGTCGATACGTAATACTCGTGAGGTTCGAGCCCACGTCATAGCCGTACTCACCCACCAACCCGTTGGGCAGCGTGAGCGATGTGCGGCGGTCCGCCGAATCATACGTGTAAGCAACAGAGCTTTGCCCCTGGGTAATGCCTGTCAGCCGATCAGCGGCATCGTAGCTGTAGTTGACCGTAGGTTGACCAGTGACTGTCATGGACGCGAGCCGGCCACCGGAATCGTATGTGTAACTTACCGTGCCTTGTGGTGTTGTCTCGCTTAGTAACCGGTCCAGGTTGTCATAGGTGAAAGCGATCGTTCCCGAGAGAGAATCCACGGCCTGAAGGAGCCTATTGCCTGCGTCATATAAGTAGCTTGTCGTGGAATTATCCGCATATGTCACCAATGTCAACCGATCAAGAGCATCGTAAGTGAAATCTGTGATCTGGCTCTTGCGATCGGTGACTTGAATCACATTCCCCTTAGCGTCGTATTGATAACTTTCGTCGCGCAGCAGCGGATCTCTGCGCGTCACAACCCGGTCCATCGCGTCATAGGTGTAGCCAGTAACACTGTTGCGTGCATCAGTAACAGTGAGCAAATTGCCGTTTTGGTCGTAACTGAATGAAGTTATGCCTCCACGCGGATCAGTGGCCTCCGTTATTTGATTAAGAGCGTTGTAGGTGTACCTGCTGATGCGACCTAGGGCATCGGAGGTGCTGACGGGCCTGCCAAGCCCGTCTACAAACCTGCTCGTGGTGTTTCCGAGCGGGTTCGTGACAGACAAAAGGTCACCCACGTTATAGGACCATTGGGTCGTATGCTCCAGAGGGTTGGTCATCGAAATTAGCTGACCGCGAGGATTGTATGCGAGCCTAGTCTGATGATTGAGTGGATCGTTGATGCTGGTTACATTGCCTTTGCTGTCGTAGGCATAACTGGTTGTGTGACTAAGCGGATCGGTAACACTGGTCACTTGGTTATAGGTTGGTTCGTAGGTGAAGCTCGTCGTGACTGTTTGCGGCGTATCGGCGAGGACTGTAATGCTTGTGAGGTTAGCCATTGAGTCATAGCCGTAAGCAGTCTTCCGATTTAGTGAATCAATGACATTCAGAGGCCGGTTGGTTCCTGACTCGCGCGTAATAGTTACGGTTTGTTGTTCGGGAGTTCCGAAGGCGGATGTATCGGTTAGCGTGTAGCCGCTCGAGTTGAAGGTTACTCGCCGCACGTTGCCATGCGGATCAGTGACGTCCGTTTGAGTGACCTTCCCATTGCCATCAAGTGTGTAAGCGAACTGGAAAGTAGAACTATCGGCTTGAGTCTGTCTGATCACTCTGCCGTTTGCGTCGTACTGATTGGTGAGGTAGACAATTCCTCGCGCATCCTTGATGGTGAGCATCCGGTTTGAACCGTCATACGTGTACTCCGTCACTCCACCATTAGGATCTGTTACCTTCCATAGGCGACCACCTGCATCATACGTATAATTGACAGTGCGCCCTGTGTGGTCCTTTGCTTGGGTGATACGGTTGCTGGTGTCGTAGGTGAATTGCACCCAACGGCCGTTGGGCGAAGTGACCTCGGTGATGTTACCGGTAGTGCCAGACGATCGCGTAATCGTGGTCTGGTTTCCGTATCGATCGCGGATGTACTTGAGCCCAGACTCAGCAGGAAAGACATAGGTGGTGCCGTCTTTTAGTTTTAGGTCAAACCCAGTCCCGTTCCAGGAGAGGCGAGACTTATAAAACACAGTTGGTGTAGTTGTGTGTTCGTAAATCGCATCGGTATACGAGGTGCCCGGCGAGATCCGCACATAGTGGACGCGTGCACCATCGGGCAAGATCAGATCTGCAGCCGTGTAGTTCGTCACTGACCAAAGAAACATCTCATAAGGGTGGGTCGACCCAATTCCGAATGCGCGTGACGCGTTGTCGCCAGGCCGGTATGTGCGAGTAAGCGAGATCGGTAAGACGTCTGTCAGAACAAGATCTGTTCTGTCATAAACAAAGAGGCCCGTGCTCAAGTCTAAGGGGTCGCCATCTTCGTCGTTATCGCCAAGCTCTGGCCAGCCTAAAGGCGGACTGCCACCGGAACTGATCATAATCCCGCTAAATTCGTAAACCGCGACACCTGGATCGGGAATGATCTGTGTGCCGTTTGCGTTTACGGTGCCCTGGCCATAGATGTACCAGCCTCTTTCTTCCGGATCGTAGTTCCAGAAGTCGATTCGCGCGCCAGGTCGTTCATTTGTGTAATTCGGATAGATCAGCCGGGCTCGCGGTGGGATCACTCGAGCGCCGCCTGGCTGGATCGAAGCGAAGACCGGGACATTAAATCCTGGCGGCAGCGGGAATGGCGGGCGGTCAGTGGGGACGGGAGTAATACTGATCTGCGTCACTATCTGGCCATCGAGGTCGCGAACGACAGTACCTGCTGGAAGATGAAGTTCCAAGCCGGGTATACGCGGATTGGTTATGATGACCTCGTTCGTCGTTGGAGAAGTGATCCGGACGGCATGAGCGATATCTAATCGTGGCATCCAGATCGTGTAAGGCAGCGTATTTGTTTTATTTGCCGTAATATCGACACCAGCTCGAAAGGTACCGTAGACTCTGCCGCGAGTACTTGCAGTGCGGCCATCTATTACCAACACCTGGTGTCCAGCGCTGAGTGACCTAAGCAGAAAGCGTCCCGACCTATCAGTTCGTGTGGTCTCATTGCCGACACGTAGGGTCACATTTGCCAATGGTTGGCCGGTTAGAGTCAACACTTGACCAGCGAGAGCCGTTTCGCCCTGAACAGCTTGCAATGGCGCAAGGTCCTGCCAATCTGACCTTTCATACTTGCTTTTCCAGTTGCCGCGCAGGTTGTCAGCGTCCGGTAGCCAATCGGCATCGCCAGCAAACGAGTTAGGCTGAGATTGTTTGCTGTCGTTTTTGCTTTCCTTTGTTCTAAAGGTGACGGAAGTGGTCGCAAGCTCATTTGTTCCCTCTTTGACGCCAGCGATCGCAACTGTGTAGGTGCTTCCAGGAAGCAACGAGCCGTATGGTGTAATGAAAGCAAGCCTGCCATGCTCTGCCGGAACTACCTTGGCGGTTATGGTCCCCTCTGCTCCCATGACTCTTATCGTCTGGGCGCTGATAGTTTCGACGCGAACGGATTTTGAGAAGCGGAAAGCCACGCGACTGTCTACCGGTACATTTATAGCTCCGTCCGCAGGAACGGAAGCGGCAACATAAGGCGGGGTTTTATCTGTTTGCGCAGAAGTGAGTGCCGTCAAGCTGAATCGGTTTTCTACCTGGTCATATGTCTCGGAACTACCAACATCAATGTCGTTAGCGTCAGCATCAATTCCACCCTCGATCAGCACACTGCCATCAGAAAGAAGAGTCGCTAGGTGGTTTTGCCGGGCTATATTGAGTTTGCCAGCCAAGACTGTAGTGGTTTGAGTGTCTGGCTCCCACAGTTCGGCTTTGCCGAGTAGTCGGCCGTTGGCCGAGAGGCCACCTGCGATCAGAACGTGACCATCCGTCAATAGAGTCGCGGTGTGATGAGCACGTGGTGTTAGTTCCTTTGCAGGCAGCAGTACAAATGAATCGGTTTCAGGATCGAAGATTTCAGCGCTATCCAGGACTCTGCCATCGGCACCAATTCCACCCAAAACGAGAACGCGACCGTCGGGCAAGATCGTTGCAGAGTGCCAAGCACGCGCTTGATGCAACCCAACCTGTAGCGCCACTGTTTCTCCACTGCGTGTGTCACGAATCGCGCTTCCAGTTCGTGGGCCGTCCACATCCTCACCGCCAATCAGGAGTAAACGGCCGTCCGGCAGTAATGTGGCGGATTGGCCGGCAAGGCCGGCTGTTATTTGATAAGGACGAGCTTTTGGCGGTCCATTTCTCTTAGAACGCGTGACACCTGTCTCGATTGAGGACGGGTAAGCCGATTTGCTACTTGCTTTGGTTGTGGCAGCTAATGAAACGCTTGGTCCGATTGCCAATGTCGTGCACAGGCAGATGACCAATATCTTAACAACGCGCTTGCTCATGGTTGTTCTCCGATGAGCGGACCTCTTACAAGCCCGCGAGATTCACGCTGATGTCAATGGCGCAAGTGGACTGCCGTACTTTCCGTTATTGACCCTGAAAGACCTGCACTTCGGCTAGCGAAATGCGCTCGACGCCAGCTAACTGAATGCGTACATAACGCCCCGTACGGTTCACGACGACGGAAGTCGGGGTCCCTGCCTGCCCGGTGTTATGGAAGTTCCAAACGCCCGACTGGTTTAAAGTTGTCGTCAAGTCTGTAGAGGTAAATGGTTGATCCGAAACAAGAACGTAGAAGTTGGTTAAGGCTGAGCCACAGCAGTCAGTGCGGTTCCACACGTCGATGGTGGCGATTGATTGAACACTTCCCAGATCCACGTGCCACCACGCTTGGTTCTCTACGGCTGTGTGCGTGACAGAGCCGGCAGCCCAATTGCCGTTGGTATTACCATCCACGGCACGATCCGCTGTCCCACCCCAGGCAGTGCTGGATTGCGTCGCGGTCTTGTTTAACGCTAAGTTCGTTCCTGGAACTTCGAGATTCAAACTCAGACTACCTGTGGCCGCTCCAGCTGGATCGATACTGATTGTGTATGTTCCCGTCGTTGGCAGTGTCTGCGTAGCGAGGTTAAAGCTGCTGCTACTTGATGTGCTCGATGTGAGTTGTGAGCCATCCGGTTTACGAAGCGTTACGGTGACGGTTCCCAGGGGGTTATTAGTTATATGGACAGTGATCTGTTGTGTCGCAGTGCCGGAAAATGTTAACTGTCCGTTCTGACCCGCGGTGGTGATGGTCACCGTCACCGCCGCGCCACCAGGCGTGATCGTGCCGCTGAAGTCCGCAGGGACATCATTGAGCGTGAGTGTCTGGCTGCCCGTAACTGAGCCCTGCGGATCGATTAAGATCGTGTAGCTTCCGGTCACTGGCAGCACGGCCGTATCAATGTATGTCGCGGGGCCATTACAGAGAGGCGCCGAGGCTAAGATACTGCCGTCCGGTTTCTTAATCGTATCGTAAGCAGAAATGCATCCTGCAAAAGTGGAATTCGTGACCACCAGACTTACTCGCTGGCCCACAGTGCCGCTGAAGGTGAGTTGCGCATTCTGTCCAGGCACAGTAGTGGTCACAGTCACCGCTGACCCGCCAGGGGTGATTGTGCCGGTGAAGTCCGCCGGCACATTGTTGAGCACGAATATCTGGCTGCCCGTGGCCGAGCCTTCCGGATCAATCAGGATGGTGTAACTTCCAGTCAACGGCAGCACCATAGTGTCAATGTAGGTGGGGGCGTTACAAACAGGCACCCAAGCTAGTGTCGAGCCGTCGGGATTCTTAATTATGTCGTAAGCAGCGACGCATCCTGTAAATGTTGAATTCGTCACCTGCAGGCTAACTCGCTGACCGGCAGTGCCGCTAAACACGAGTAAGGCTATCTTGTTAGCTGTGCTGATTGTCACCGTTTTACTTTCACCGAATGCTATCCTGCCTGTGACCTCCACATCCGTTGGCGTATAAGGAGATGGTGGCACAAAGAAATCAGCGACACTCACAGCCTTTCCCGCTGGTGTTACTGCCGAGACTCGACCCGACGTTGCGGTGGTCGGGACGCTTGTTGATATTGTTGTCGCGGTAGCGGTGCCTGTTAGCGCGTATGAGTTGTTAAAGGTCACCCAATTATTTGAAGGCGTCGGTTCAAAGTTCGTCCCGGTGATAGTGACGGCAGCGCCAGGTGAGCCAATGGTAGGAGTAAAACCAGTGATCGTTGGCGCGGCCGAAGTTGTAACTGCAAACGGGATACTGTTTGTGGCAGAACCGGTGGGCGTGGTAATGGCAATTGGCCCGGTTGTAGCTCCGCTTGGCACACTGGTGACAATCTGCGTAGTGGTAGCAGAAGTTACAGTTGCCGCGATACCGTTGAAGGTTACTGAATTTTGACTGGCGGTTGGGCTGAAGGATGTTCCGTAGATGATTACAGGCGTACCCACGGGTCCTTTGTTCGGACTGAAGTGAATGATCGAAACGACTGAAGAGTTAAAACGTGAGATTGATAGCAGATTGCCGACTGCATCATAGGTGTAAACGGCTGTTTCGCCCACAGAATCAATTACGGCGACAAGCCTTCCCAGTTCGTCGTAGACATTGGTGATGTCACTCCCAGACTGTGCTTGCACATGGCTACCGATCCAAAGGGCAAGGCACACGAGCAGGACAGTGATGGGTAATAGAGGAATGGAGTGCGAAGGAGACTTGTGCGCCATGGAGGTCGACTCCCACATTCGGTTGAGCCACCACCACGTAACGCGCTAAGATGCGGGCTGTCTACGCGATGCACCTTCTGCGCGAAATTTGCAGCAGTGGATGTTTCGTAGATGAGCCCTTCCGTCACCGGCAAATGACTGAAGGGCTTCTTAAATTAACAGTTGCTGACTATTGCTAATGGAACAGGCTGCCTCCCCTTCGCTTTAACACACTTCAAGCCATCGAAGGCAAGGCCCTTCGTTATGAAGCCAGATCCGCCGCGCGAGAGAAGTCGCAACGAACTTTCCTATCTTTGGAAACAGGTGAGTAAGGGAACGAGGGAAAAGGCTCCTCGTTAACGGAAAACTTTTCGTCGGGAAGCCGCAGTAAACTACAGTCTCGAGACGATTGTCAAGAGTTTTTGTTCTGGCAGTTGTGCGCCATTTTCAAAATGACCCACTACCTGTTCTGGCTAAAGCCCTGACCTGTAAATCTCCTGGACCTGCAAATGCTGCTGGCTTGAGTAATTCAATGTTGTTTGTGCGCACTACAAGCCTGCGCAGACAGAATCTGTTCTGGTACGAACAGAGCTGAACCTTGCCTGATACTCCGCCGAAGTCAGGAACGCGCAGACCATCCCGCGGGAATTTCCACTGGCATTCAAAATATTGAGCCAGAAGTCAAACCCACCCTGGTCAATGTCGCGCCGCAAGTAGCCAAAGTACTCCATCAAAACAAACGCCGAGTTGAAGTTGCTCGTCCGAAATACCGTGTTGTCGGCAACCTGACGCAGGACAGTCGCACGCGTTTCGGTGGCCGCGTTCAGTCCAGCCACCAGCGCGTCACGCTGAGCAGTGGTCAATGAATTTCCAGTGTTGGTGTTGAGCGCATCCACGTACTGCGCATTTGAGAGACTGGCGTAGAGCGCCGTAAATTCAGCGCGGGTGACGAAGTCGTTCACAAAAGCGAGTTTGTCAGCGTCAAGATTTGCCGGTGTCAGCCTACTGCGGTCGCGCATGAACTGCAGGTAGTTGGGCTTACGGTTGAGCGCTGCTTGATACGCGCGAATCACAAACCCGCCTGTATCCTGAAATTCAGGGGATGTGAAGAATGCCTCGGAAACGCCCAGCCGCTCGCGGTTAATGCATGTCGCATCAGAGCCACAGGCCGTAATTTTGCCGCTCCAGAAGTTCAAACCACCTGCGTCCGGTTCACGATTGAGGAAATCGAGATAGTGTTGTCGCACAAAGAACTGTGCGTCATCGATTGGATTAGTCGTTGGCGGAACACTGTCGTTATCGCTGATGGTAACGGTGACGGTGCTGGTACTACTGAGCGCAAAATCATTCGTCGGGGCGCTCAACGTTACTGTGAAGTTCTCGCTGCCTTCAACGTATGCATCGTCAATGATGAAGATAGTGAGAGTTTTGCTCGTTTCACCAGCGGCGAATTGCAGAGTACCAACAGCGATCGTGAAGTCGCCCTTTTGGGTCGCTGTTCCATCCGTGGTGGTAAAGTTCACGGCGGCGGGTATCGAAGTATTTCCGGTACGGGTAACCGTCAACGTCACACTTCCACCATTTTCTGAGACGCTTGCAGTGCCCGCACTGAACTGGATCGACCCGGCGGCTACGGCCAAATCACGGATCAAGTCAGGCCCACCTATGGTTCCCACCAGTGATGCGGCCCCGGTGCTCAGGCTGAGCGTGTAGAGTTTAGAGGAGCTGTCACCCGGGCTGGTTAATGAAGCAAACGCCCGATTGTTGCTGCCCTGAATGTCGAAGCCCACGAGACCGGTTGTGTTGACACCCAGCGCTCCCAAAGTTGTTAGTTGTCCCGTATTCGGTGAAACAGGCGTGCCGTTGGGCGATCCTTGAAGCACCAAAGTGTCGAGGTTTGAATCGATACCGTAAAGCGTCGTCGTTGTTGCCCCGGCAAAGCTGTTCGTGTATGCCGCTCCCACGACGTTGGGGTTGGCCCCGAAGTTGGCGTCGCCCGACGCGTAGTTGAGCGCCGTATCGGTGGCCACCACGCTCCCAGTTGCAGGATTAAGTCGCAGGTTTTGATCCAGGTCGCTGACCACCCGCAGCCGGTCCACGGTCGGGTTAAAGTCACCGCCGAAATCAACTCCGCTAAGCGTGGGTGTGAATGGAGCTGCCACCGCGGTAGCGGCACCGGTCGAAGTATCAATAGTGTAGAGTCGATTACTACTGCCAAGTCCATAGGGCTGTCCGTTTGCGGGACGGAAATCCATTACCAGAATGTTCTCACCCGGCTGTAAACCAGTGATTGGCAGGGTACTGAGAATCACATCCGGCGCCGCGCTATTGAAGCTCAACAGCTTGTTGTTTACGGTAACTGCAAAAACGTTTACTGAACTCGCGGGCGGAGGTTCGTTGTCCTCGATGAAGAGGACTGCGGCGTTTTGAGCTCCGAGTGTTGCCCCTCCAGTCGGTCCACTGAGAGCCAGGTTAACCGTCTCAGTTCCTTCACTGATGGAGTCGTCGATAATCGGCACCGCAAACGTTTGACTCGTTACTCCAGGACCAAACGTCAACGTGCCGGCGCTGGCGCCATAATCCTGGCCGGACGTCGCTGAGCCGTTTGTTGCCGCGAAGTTGACCGTAACCGTACCAAGAGTGCTGCCCGTGCGATTGACTGTGATTGTAGCCAGGCCTGCGCTTTCGCTGACCGAATAAGTGGCGGCGCTGAACTGCAACGTCCCACCCGGGTCATCATTGATTATGGTCCCTACTCCCTGGCCGTCGCCGATTGGCGAGTTGGACGGATTGGTTAGATTAACGAAGAAAGCCTCGTCGCCTTCAGGGACAGTGTCGCCGTTGACAGGCACTGAAATCGTGCGTGTCAGTTGTCCGGGCATGAAAGTGAGCGTCCCATTGATGGCGGTGTAGTCACTCGGCTCTGTTGCCGTGCCGTTAGCGGTGAAGAAATCGACGGTGACGATCTGCGAGCTCGCGGCCGTGAGTGTGACTGTGAAGATTGCACTTGTGAATCCGCTATTGCCTTCCGTAACGGATACGTCGTCAATAAACAGAGCTGGCAACGAGGTGACCTCTGTGGCCGAATTGTTTCCAGTATTCGGATCCGTGGTGCTGCTGGAAACCGAAGCCGTGTTGGAAATAGTCGCACTGCCGGGGTTGTTATTGACTTTAACGACGAGGGTGTAAACGGTGCTGCCGCCTGCGGCAAACGAGCTCCTGACGGCAGTAACGGTTCCGGTACCACCTGCAGGAGGTGTGGACACGCTCCAGCCAGCCGGGGCAGTGAATGACACGAAAGTGGTATCAGCGGGAATTGTATCGCTGACCTGCACGTTCTGCGCATCGCTTGGTCCAGCGTTGTCAAGCGTGATTGTGTAGGTCAGATCATCGGCCGGAGCCACAGGATCAGGAAAATCAGTTTTCGTGATTGACAGATCCGCAATGGCATTCACCGTGGTCGTTTGAGTGCCGGCATTATTAGCTCCGTTCGGATCCGTATTGCTACTGGCGATGCTCGCAGTATTGGAAATAACAGTCCCGTTCGGCACGCTAGAGCTTATGTTGAGAACCAGGGAGAAGGTCGCCGTTGCGCCATTTGCAAAGTTGCTGATGACTGCCAAGACCGTACCGGTGCCTCCGACGGGCGGTGTTGTGAGAGTGAAAGCCGGGCCGGTGGTTTGCGAGAAAGACACGAACGTAGTCCCGGCCGGTATCACATCACTCAAGGTCACGTTCTGCGCATCGCCGGGACCGCCGTTGGCGATAGTCAGGGTATATGTTGAGTTGGTCCCCGCGGTGATCGGACCGGCGGAACCAGTCTTGATGACTGAAAGGTCGGCAGCCGCGTTGATTACGGATGCGGCTTCGAGTTGTTGAAAATTGACGTTTTGGACACCGGGCGAAACGATTTGGCCATCGGGAGGTATGAGATCGCCAGTGAACGTTCGTCCTTCGGCATCGTAGAACAGCCGATCGCCCGTTGGCGTCGTGGGTAAGCCGCCATTGACATTGATGGTTGCCGTCGGAGATGCCTTCACGTTGAAGGTATCGTTACTGTCAACGCCATTGAGGTTTAAAACGCTCAGGTCGGCAATGCCCGCCAGATTTGTTGTTGTGAAAGTGTCGTCGCCGCCGATTCCATTTACGGTCAGCGTTTCCGTTGTGCCTATGTCAAGCGAGAAGAGCCCGAGGTTTGTCCGACTAAAACTAATACGTGGGCCGTTACTCTGCATCAGGAACTGATCGCCGCCTGCTACCGAGCCATTCACCTGGACCAGGTCCACACCAGTGCCGCCCTCCATCACATCGCTACCGTCACCGTTGCTCCAGACTATAATGTCATCGTTCGCAAACCCCGACACTGTGTCGTTACCCGGACCGCCTACTAGCGTGTCATTACCGTCATTTCCGATCAGGGAATTCGCAGCCAAACTGCCGACGATACTGTCGCCTGCGGCGCCGCCCATTGCATTTTCAATATTAGCGACAGCATTAGCACCGGTTGCTGTGCCATTGCTGAGACCCAGGTTGGCATTGCTGAATATTTGCCCGCGAATAGCGCCGCCAGGGTTTGCCGCCGTGTGCACATTGACGTAAGTAATTCCGCCGAGAAAAGCTGCTTCGTTATTTGCTGGCAAGGCGACACCGGTGGCATTGAAAGTAAATCCTCCTCCACTGGGCACAAGGGGAGCAAGAGCCAGCAAGTCAACAATGATTGGACCATTCACGCCGAAGGGCGCGCGATGAATGTGGAAACCGGTCACTTCCGCCGGCGTGATGCCGTTGATCGTCGCAGCTATGTCGAAGGTTTTGGTGGCAACGTTATAGGTCAACGTCGCGGTGCCGTTAGCGGAACTGTTTGTTGTGGGGACCTCCTGCTCGGCGCCAAGCACAGCTGAGAGGCCCGTAGAACCCAAGCCTAAGTTGACTGCGACACTTGTTGTATAAGCGCTGTAGTCAAGCGTATCTATTCCGGGGCCGCCATCGATATTGCCACCGTTCAAGGTGGCCGCGTCGGCGAAGATTATATTGTCGTTTCCACCACCGGCATTGATAAAGCGTGCAGCTTGGGAAGTGCCGATAACATTAATTGTGTCTCCGCCACCGCCGGCGCTAACCGTAACGGTTTCCACGTTGGTCCCATATCCGACTGCGGCGCCGGTGAAGGGAATGAACACCTCCTGAAAAACATCCCCTCGAACGTTGATGGTTCGGCCCGTTGCATCAGCGCTGTCTTCCCACGTAACCGAGTCGTTACCGCCCTCCCCGTCGATGTTGAAGCGTCCGGTTATCGTCGAGGCAGGCGCGCTTGCCGAACCAATGATGACGCTGTCGTCCCCGGCACCGGCGTTGACATTTACGACAAGACTGGCTGAAGGAGCTAACGTCTGGTCTCCGGCAGCGGAAGAATCAAAGTCGAAATCGCTATTGAATCCCGGGTCACCCGCCGTGAAACGGTTGTGATGGAGTAAGCCGCCCGAGGTATCCAGAACGATTGTGTCGCTTCCTGCATCGCACGTGAACGTGGCTACCGTGCCTGTCACGCCGCAAGTGCAACCTGGCATGAGAACAGCAGGCGCGGCGATACCGATTTTGAGGGACGCGACCGGCAAGACCGGTGAGATGCTGTGATCAGCGCTCGCGGTCACAACCAGCAAAGCAGCAAAACACAGAGCGAAAGAGACGGGAAGCCAAAGCCTCGACCGAAGACTTTTTTTTCTCAACATAGCAATGGTTCCCCTTCTGGGTTTGACAGGAATGGGAGTGCTTAGAGCCGGACGGACAGAATCGGACACCGACAGCAGTGAATTTAGAATGTGTTGGATGTAGGATTAACGCAGGCGAATTATATCCAGCGTCGGTGAAGTGTCAAGATTTTTGGGCGCAGACCAGCCCGGCGAATCACACTAACAGGTCTGTGTTAGTCGCGGACCGGATTTGAACTTGATAGTTGCGATAGCGATAACGTCATCTGAACGGATGAGCGACAATGCGTCACTGCGGTTCCGTATCAGCTTCGTAATTATCATCGAGGGTTTTGTCTTCTTCGAGTTGAGGTAACTCGATTGTGATCCGTTCCGTGCTTGCTTCCTCAAGGTCATCACCGAGAAAGCGCGCCAGCACGACCGTGATATTGTCCTCACCGCCGCGGTTGTTTGCTTCAGCAATCAACTCGCTGCAGGCAACCGAAAGGTCGGTCTTATCCATCAGGATGTTTTGAATGTCCTCTGAACGAAGCTTTCCGGATAATCCATCGCTGCAGAGCAACAAGACGTCGCCGCGTCGCAGGCGAATTCGTCCGGTTACCGGGGTTACTTCGCTCTGTGCACCCAAAGCTTGCAGGATCACATTGCGAAACATATGAGTCTCAGCTTCAGATTCACTTATCTGCCCGACATCAACGAGTTGCTGAACGAGCGATTGATCCTTGGTGGCCAGGCGAATTTGGTTTTTACGAACGATGTAGGCGCGACTGTCGCCAACCTGAACGAGATCCAGATTGTCACCGCGCACCGCGGCGCCCGTGAAGGTTGCCCCCATGCCTGCACACCGCGAGTCTTCCTGGCTGCGCAGATGGATCGCCAGGTTGGCGTAGACCGTAGCATTCTTGAGACAGTCGACTAATGGACTTTCAGGATCGCAGGGGGGTTCGCTATCACTGCCCATCAACATCTCGCGAACAGATTCCACGGCCATGCGGCTTGCGACATCGCCGGCAAGTGCGCCACCCATCCCGTCTGACACAACCAGCACAAGGCCTTTGTCACCCAGGTCAAAGCGCGTCAACTCCTGCGGCGCGGCCGCGCCATCTGAGCCGGTCCATGTTTGTTCGTTCGACAAATTGAGAACCAGAAAATTGTCCTCATTGCCACGCCGGACCTTGCCGACATCGGATTTAGCGTACAACTCTACAATCATAAGGGGAGCGAAAAGGAAATTATAAAAAGGCTGAAAACCGAAATAATTCTAACCCTTCCAAGGTTAGCCTGTCACTAAAATCTATCAAGTGCCTGGTCGAGATCGGCAATTATGTCATCCGTATCTTCGAGACCGACTGAGATGCGAACCAGTCCGTCAGTAATACCCAAACGCTCACGTTTCTCAGCGTCGACGGATGCGTGAGTCATTGTCGCCGGATGCGAAATCAGCGATTCAACCCCGCCCAGGCTCTCGGCGAGCGTGCACAGCTTAACAGATTCGAGCACCACCCGCGCAGCGGAAAGGGAGCCGACGTCAAACGCCACCATACCACCAAACCCACGTTGTTGGCGGCGAGCCAGCGCATGTTGAGGATGAGAAGCCGAACCAGGATAGTAAACCTTTCTGACTTTGGGATGTTCTTCGAGAAAGGCCGCGACTGCCCGCCCCGATTTATCGTGCTGCTCCATTCTCAGCGCCAGTGTCTTTGTGCCGCGCATCACCAGCCAGGAATCGAACGGCGATAGAATCGCCCCCGCGCTGTTCTGAATAAAACTAATCCAGGCCGCATCCTTCTCATCATTCAAAACAACGATGCCGCCAATCCCATCGGAATGTCCATTGAGATACTTCGTGGTTGAGTGGACCACGATGTCTACGCCGAATTCCATCGGTCGTTGGAGATACGGCGACATGAAGGTGTTGTCGCAAACAACTTTGGCGCCTGCACGGTGAGCCACTTCGCTGACCTCGCGCAGGTCCGTGACAATCATAACCGGATTGGTTGGCGTTTCAACAAAAACCATTTTTGTATTCGGCTTAATTAGAGCCTCGACGTTGAGGGCCTCGGACGTATCGACAAAGTCAAATTCGATATTGTAATTAGCCAATACTTTCGTGAAGAGGCGGAAAGTGCCTCCGTAGGTGTTGTCTGAAACGATTACATGATCGCCGGCCTTAACGAGACGCAGGGTTGCGTCAATAGCTGCCATTCCTGAGGCGAAAGCAAAACCGAACCTTGCGCCCTCCAGCGCTGCAAGATTGCTCTCCAGGGCCGAGCGAGTGGGGTTTTGGGTTCTCGCATACTCGAAGCCCTTATGTTTACCCAGCCCGTCCTGGGCATATGTAGAAGTCTGATAGATGGGAACAGTCACTGCGCCGGTGGCGGCATCAGGTTCCTGTCCGGTGTGAATTGCTATCGTTGCAAAGCCCATAAGAGTAAATCGTAAATGGAAAATGGTAAATGGAAAATGACAACTGGCAAATCATTTTCTGTTAAGCCGTCATAACGTTTCTCATCCTGGTTGGGGATCTACTGATCAAGAATCCCCTGACTCATATAACGCTCGATGCCGTCGGGAAAGACGGTCACAATGCGTTTGCCTTCACCCAATCGTTCCGCAATTGCCCTGGCTGCGGCAGCCGCCGCACCTGTAGACCATCCGCCAAGAACCCCTTCGGTCTTAGCCAACTGCCGGACCGCCGCGCACGTATCTTCATCCATCACCATCATGATTTCATCCGGCAGGGAAGCGTCGAATATATGGGGAATGAAATCCTTCTGTCCAATGCCTTCAATTTTCTTGGGCCCGGGTGGCTTGCCGCCATAAATTGAACCTTCCGGCTCGACCAGTACACAGAAGACATTTGGATTGATCCGCTTTACAGCTCGCGCCACGCCTACGAACGTTCCCGATGTACCCGCACCAATTACGAGGGCATCAATGCGGCCGTCCATTTGTTCAATTATCTCCCGGGCGGTCGTGAGTTCATGAAAGCATGGGTTTGCCTGGTTCTCAAACTGCTGCGGGACAAAACTGCCTTCAATCGTAGAGGCCAACTCATACGCTCGAGAAATTGCGCCCGCGATCCCCGCTTCATGCGGGACATACTCAATTTCTCCGCCCAGCGCCTCGATCAACTTCATCTTCTCCACGGCATACCCACGCGGTACGCAGAGAATAACACGATAACCCCGGGCGACGCCGACCAGCGCCAACCCAATACCGGTATTACCTGCGGTCGGTTCGATTATTGTAGCTCCGGGACGAACCACGCCGCGCTCCTCCGCATCGAGAATCATTCCCAAAGCAGCGCGATCTTTAACTGAACCGCCGGGATTCAGCCATTCGAGTTTCGCGTAGACTTGAGCCAGTGGTGGTGGCGCAAAGCGGGATAAGTGGAGGAGAGGAGTGTGACCGACAAGGTCCAGAATGCTTTCAGAGACTCCAAGTGTCATCAGCGGTGCGGGATCTTTCCCAAATGAATCCAATCGTAGCCCGCGTGTAAAATCGTGTCAAACACTTGATTTCTAAGCTACAGCGCAATTCAAGATTCCGACCGGCTGTTGCGCGCGCTCCTCGCAAGTCCTATCAATCTGCCAATCAAATCGTCCAGGCGTGCGAAGTCGACCGGTTTGGTAAGGTAGCCGTCAAAGCCGGTATCGTGAGCGGCGCGACGAAATCCCTCAGTACTAAAGGCAGTCAGCGCAATTACCGGAATATCCTTGAGCGACTCATTCTGGCGGATTTGTCTGGTTGACTCAAGTCCGTCGACGCCAGGCATTGCCAGGTCCATCACGATCAGATCGGGTTTTATCAAAGCTGCGACAGTTACCGCCTCTTCTCCATTTGTCGCAGTGGCAACCCGGTAACCGTTTTGCTGCAGGTAGAGGCTGGTTACTGTCAGATTATCAATCGAATCATCTACAACCAACAGGAGGTAATCAGCTTGAGGATCACTTGCGGATTTCTCATGTGAGCTTTTGCCGCCCAATTTAGATAAGTCTAGTGGTGTGGTCTCTTTCACGTTGAGAAAAATTATAGTTGATTGACGCTTCATTAACCATCGTGGGTCTAATAGGCATTGGACAAAAAGTCCTGACTAGCGCCACGTGGAGCGCCCGGTACAGTACCGCGAGCGAAGCGACCGGATGTTGCGCTTCAACTAACTAATTGACTGCCTGATTAATGAGAATTAAATCGGGAAAGTTGAGCGCAACATCCGGTCGCTTCGCTCGCGGTACTGTAACGACCATCGGTCTTTTTGTGCAAAGTCAATTGGTTAATAGGAAGAATCATTTACCGAGGCAATCCAAATCGGCAATCGGCAATTGGCAATTGGCAATCGGCAATTTTCTTAGCGGGCGCGTTGGCGCGGGTCAAGATACTCCCTGAGACCGTCACCGATGAAGTTGAAGGCGAGTACGGTGAGGGCAATCGCAATTCCCGGAAACAGAAGCGCATGTGGCGCTGCTTGCAAGGTGGACAAATCGCGCGCCTCTTCGATCATCACCCCCCAGGACGGAGCTGGTGGCGGCACCCCCAGACCAAGGAACGAAAGAGAGGCTTCGGACAAAACGGCGCCTGCCATGCCCAGGCTGGCCTGTACGATGAGTGGCTGAATTGCATTTGGCAGAATATGCGTCAGCAGTATGCGCATGTCACTGGCGCCCAGCGCGCGCGCTGCCTGCACAAAATCATATTCGCGGACTTTCAAGACCTGGCCGCGAATTAACCGCGCATAACCGACCCATCCGATTATGCACAATGCGAGAATCAGTTTGTTTAATCCAGCGCCAAGAAAAGCTACCATGGCGATCGCCAGCAGTAATCCCGGGAACGAAAGGAACACATTGAATACATAACCCGACACAAGACGATCAATCCAGCCTCCGTAATAACCGGCAATTGCTCCCAGCGCGGTGCCAATTACGGTCGATATGCCCACCACAATAACGCCGACCTCGAGAGAAATACGCGCGCCGAAAACGACGCGCGAAAAAATGTCACGTCCAGTTGAGTCAGTGCCAAACCAGTGCGCGGCGTTAGGAGACAAATAGCGAAGCGAAAGGTTTGTTGTCCCCACATCATGAGTGGCAATCCAGGGGGCAAACACTGCCACGATCACCAGCACTGCAACGATGATCATTCCGATCATCGTTAATCGATTCATGAACTTTAAACTGCGCATTGACGATTCAATTCCGATTTCATTTCGTGTGATTTAGTGGATCGTCTTTGACGTGAGACAACAAGTAGGATCCACTAAAGCACACTAAAAAACCTGCAATGAGGAATTCGAAATATTCCTGATTCAGCTCACTCTAATCCTTGGATCCAGCCACCGATAGACCATATCCGTGAGCGTGTTCGCGATTATGTAGGTCATGCTTATTACCAGCACACAACCCTGCACGACGCGATAGTCGCGTTTGCCTATTCCGTCTTCAACCAGGAGCAGCCCGAGACCAGGCCAACCAAAGATCTTTTCAGTAATAATTGCGCCTGCCAGCAGGACGCCTAACTGCAGGCCCAGCACTGTCACAACCGGGATCAGCCCGTTCTTCAGCACATGCTTATAAACAACCATGCTCTCGCTGAGTCCTTTTGCGCGCGCGGTTCGCACATAGTCCTCACCGAGTTCTTCAATTACTGACGAACGTACCAGGCGTGTCAGGATAGCTGATAAAGCCGCCCCCAAAGTGAATGCCGGCAGGACGATATCGCTCCAGTCAAAGCGGCCTGAGGGGGCAAGCCAGCCAAGCTTGACCGCAAACACGTACACAAGCATTGGTCCTATTACGAAACTTGGCAGACTGATGCCAAAGAGGGCAACGACGGAGGCCAGACTATCGATCCAGCTTCCCTTGTTTTTTCCGGCGACCACTCCAAGGGGAATAGCGATGAGCACAGCAAACATCAGCGCCACAAACGCCAATTCGATGGTTGCGGGATATCGCTCGAGGATAAGTTCCGAAACGGGACGATCGGTTCGAAATGAGCGGCCCATGTCACCGTGCAGAATGGCCACCCAGTAGTCTGTGTAGCGGTTATCGACGCCGTAATATTGAAAATGCCTCTCGCCACTTGCATCGCGCGGGAAAGCAAAGAAAAAAGGCGGTCGATCCAGTCCGTGCTTTTGCCGAAACTGGGCAAACTGTTCCGGCGTAGCCTGATCACCCAGAACTGCGACCGCTGGATCGCCGGGAACAAGTTCAATCAACAATGTGACAAGTGAAACGACCGTGAACGCGACCAGCAGCAGGATTGCGGCCCGCCGAGCGGCGCCAAGTAGCTTGTACTTCACATTAGAACGCACTCTGGCGGGTTCTCAATTGCGTAGATTGAGCTTAAGAAAGCGAGGAATGATAACACACAGGCGTTTTACAAAAGCGAAGTGAGGAAGCGGGGAACCAGAGGCGATCCACGAAACACACCAAAAGAGGAGTCTGCACAAAAGATGTAGCCCGCGGGGAGAGTCCAAAAGTTGATGCGGCCCCGACAACCGCGTCCTCCTCAGACAATCCCCCGGACTACACTTGAGGCTGCCAGCTTTCGCGGCAGCCAAGCTTTAGATTTTTAAACTGGGCGCTTGCCCATATGAAGCGCGGCAATTCCACCTGTCAGGTTCTGATAGCTCACAGCTTCGAACCCGGCCTTGCCTAATAACAGCGCCAGCTCGTCTTGATCTGGAAAGCTCTGCACCGAGTTTGGCAAATAGGTATAAGCGCCTCGAGAACCACTGATAGCCCCACCCATCAGCGGGAGAACTTTCGTGAAATAGAACTGAAAGAGCGAGCGGATTACCGGCGTCCGCGATTTCGAAAACTCCAGTACTGCAACAGAGCCACCGGGTTTCAGTACGCGGAAGAGTTCTTTCAGCCCGTCTTCAACCGTCGCCAGATTGCGTAAGCCAAAGCCGATTGTCACCGCATCAAACGAGTCATTGCGGAATGGCAAACTCAAGGCGTCGCCTTCAACCAGGCTAATCGGCGCTTGCCGGCTATGGGTCTTGTTTGCGGCAAGCTCAAGCATTGGCCGGCAAAAGTCCGTGGCGGTTATTTGCGCTTCAGTGAATTCAAACAACGTGAGCGAAAGATCGCCAGTGCCGCAGGCAACATCCAGTATTCGACTCGAGCCAGGACCAAGCGCCTCGCGTACCTGCTTCGCCACCAGTCGACGCCATCGCTTGTCAATGTTTCCTGAGAGCAGATGGTTTAACAGGTCGTAGCGTTTCGCGATCGTTGCAAACATCTGGCGCACACGATTCGCGTGTTCTCGCTCGGCAGCTCTTTTCTGCTCAGACACAGTTAACCGGAAGATGATGTAGGTATGGTTGCAACTCGCTTGCGATACATTTGCAATTACTACGGTTTGCTTGCAGTGTTTGGCTTTGGTGCAGGTTTCATTTCGGGCTTTGTTTCAGGGGTGGTGGGCCCGGGCGCAACGATTTCTCCCATGACTTCCGTCTGGACGCGCCCCTCAAGCCCCGCCTTCAGTTGCTGAGCATTACCAAGAACAATCGAGGCTACTGGCTTGTCCTTGAAGAGTCGAGCAGCGATCGTTTGTACGTCGCCGGCTGAAACACTTCGCAAGTCCTGCATTTGTTCGGCTATTGCAGGCAAACGAAACGTATCTGAATCGAGCCAGACATCGATCAGCGTCTCGGGTTTTGCCAACTTGTTGCTGAACTGAACGAGAAGTTCGTTTTTTGCCTGCTCTAACTCTGCTGCCGTTGGCGGTCCGTATTCCAGTGATTCAATCACCTTCTTTGCAGATCCAATCACCGCCGCAGCTGATTTGCTGTCTATCGAAGCTCCCATAACAAACAATCCCGGTAAAACGTGTGCCTCATGCCTGACAAAGAATTGCTTTCCGCTAAGTTCCGGCGACAGAGCTTGCCAACGAGCGCGCGCTATAAGCGTGAGAACGGCTGCCGCAAAGTAAGCCTTATCTGAACGTGTTGTGCCTCGCGCCGCCAATCTGACTTCGGCTGTCTGATCGGCTGGCCCGTTAATGATTAAGGTGCGGAGGTCAGGGATCGGAGGCTGGCGAAAAGTTGCGGGGACAACCTGCTCACTTTTCCTCCATGAGCCCAACAACTGCCTTAAGGCTCGCATCGTTCTGTTTTTCTCGATGCCGCCAAAGATGGTGAGCGTGGCATTGTTGGGATTTAGAAAGCGTTCACGCGCCAACAACAAGTCGGCGCGTTCCACGCGACCAAGGTCCTCGGGCGTGCCGGTTGCGGGTCGCCCATACGGGTAGTCGCCGAAGAATCGAGCAGCAATAGCCCTGTCGGCCACCATCATCGGAGATACTGAGGTGTCCTTAACAATTTTTATCCGTCTGTCGCGCTGGCGAGCTACAATGTCCGGGGTTATTTGCGGAGTCACGACGGCGTTTCTGAGTATCTCCACAATGCGCTCTAATTCACCAGCCCGACCCTGCATGGTGATAGTGATCGAGTCATGATCGGTATTGACGTCAAGCTTTCCGCTCATCTCTTCAGTGAAGAACTCGATCGTTGCGGGATCAGGGAAGAGAATGTCACCGAGCAGAGACATCTCGCCGTTTTTGCCGGCGAGATCAAAGGCTGCGCCGCTATGTATCCGGAGTTTCAGCGTTACATCCTGGACCCCGGCTTGAGGCCACATCAAGACGCGCAGTCCATTCAAGAGTTGTTCGTGAACGGGTTCAGAAATGGTCTGCACCTGTGTGAAAGCCGGAGCAGCCAACAAGATCAGTGACAAAAGAATACGCGTTGATCCATGCAAGCGCTCGACTGGTCGGAACTGGATCATAAAACGACTTCCCGGATGAGTGGCGAAGGTGGACAGAGGGTTTAGCAACGTTTCCGTCAGCTTTAGGAGCAGGGAATGAAAAAACATCTTAGATGCGGCCCCTGCCCGCGTCAACCGTTTGATTGGTAAATGCATCAAAGGCCCGGGTTTAGTCTGCATTGGCCCGGGTGGCCGTGTGAAAACGGCTCATAATCCGGGTGGTGAAATCCCGAAATCCAGTGCTGGATATCCCGGCTGAATGGACTCGGGTGCAAGCATTAGACGAAAGAATCTTTGCCTCGGGCCGTATCTTATGGCCATTTCGCGGTAAATACGGTAGGAAGCGATTCCTGCAGGATCGAGAGCTTGATTGCCAGACAGAGACTCAGAGGGCCGGTTGCTTGAAAGGGCAAGTGGCGGAGACCAGGCGGCTTTTCTAGAACTTTATGAGCGGCACCGGCAACCGGTCTTCCGCTTCGCCTACAGGTTGCTGGGCTCAATGGAAATGGCTGAAGACATTACGCACGATTGTTTCCTCGGACTAATCAGGAAACCGGCGAATTTCGACCCTTCGAGGGCTTCGTTGCGAACTTACTTGTACGGGGCAGCTCGTAACCTGGTGATGAAGCAATTTCGAAGCGCCGGCAGGGAATCAGCTTTGGATGATCTTTTAGATGACCCTTTGGTTCCGGAGCGGGAAGCGCCCTTGCGGAGGGTGCTCGACCAGGAGCTCTCAGCAATCGTGAAAGAGGCAGTCTTCATGCTGCCGCCGCTCCAGCGAGAAGCGCTCGTCCTGTTTGAATACGAGGGGTTGTCGTTAGCTGAGATTGCGGTCGTGGTTGGCAGTGACATCGGAGCGGTAAAAGCTCGGCTCCACCGGGCTCGAGAAAGGCTCCGAAGGGCGTTACAGCCTTATTTGAATAGTAGCCAGGAAATTGTTACCTTGAAGGAGGCTTGAAATGAACGGTATCGAGCCACGGGACCAGTTCACTTCCAAAGACGAACTTAGGAAACTGCTCGAGAGTTGGATAGCGCCGGAAGCGCCAAAGTCTCTTGATAACAAGGTAACTCACAGTTATGCGAGAGAAATCGCCAACGCTCATTTGCAGGCCGATTCGGCACTGCTTTCCCAGAAGCAGAAAGAGGTAGTAGCAATGAAGTTTTGTTCGACTTGCCAGGAAGAGTTCGCAGAAAAGTTCAGCTTTTGTCCTGTAGATGGCACGCCGCTGAGTGCAGCAGTCGCCCGAATCGAGGAACCGAGTGTCACCGCCGCGACCAACGCTTCCGAGATAACCCAGGCCCCTGTCCAACCGCCCACCCAACGTCCCCCGGTTCACCAGGCAGCAGTTGCCGGCGGCGGCTCGATGGGATTTGTCCCCCGCGGCGAGTATCACCTCACGATTATGGACGACGCGGGTCTGGCCCAACGTCTGACTCACGAGATCAGAGACGTCGCCCATGAGTACGAACTAACCTGGCCCGAGTTCAAGCGGGATCCCTTCGGCTTTACCAAGCGCACCTTTGTCGGTTATGGCCAAATGGCCGGACGTTTTCTGGGAAACCGGAATGTCCTTATATCCATGGCCGCAGCCGTGTTTGCGATGCTTGGTTTGGTCGCCGCAGTGGCAATCGTTGACCGATCTCATTCATCTGTTACTTCTCACGTCGCGCTGGTCGTATTCGCTATGATCGCCTCGACTCTGCTGATCGCTTTGTTCGCCACGTGGATGGGTCGTGAACGAGGCTCAGCGGTTATGGGCGCCGAACCTTCGGATTCGCGGAACGTCCTGTTCGCCATGTCGAGTGCGTTTGTGTTTCTTTTCGCCGTTATCGGCGGTGTCATGTGGTTCGACCACCGGCACAAGCAGGACTTGCTCGCCCAGGAAAACGCCGAGGAACTCCAGGTCGAACAAGTTTTCGATATTCCTCAGGATCAGCCGACTCCGGAACCGGGAAATGCTGGTTTCAACAAGGGTAGCGGCGGTGGCAGTAAGCCAAAACAGGAGCGGCCCGGCGGCGGTGGCGGCGGCGGCCGGCAGGAAACCACACCTGCTTCAGCGGGCAAACTACCGCAGGCTTCTTTAACAGTGCCGCAAATTCTGCCTCCCGACCCCAAGCCTCCGACGATTAAGAATCCGGCGCTCCCGGTTGCGGCCACCGTGGTTGCCGACCCTCTGTTGGTTCCACCTGATGCTCGCTTGGCCGCTTACGGTGATCCTAAATCGAAGAGTACTACGCCATCATCCGGGCCCGGGACAGGGAACGGGATCGGCAACGGCACGGGAACCGGCGTTGGCCCGGGTGAGGGCGGCGGCGTTGGACCGGGTCGTGGCGGGAACATCGGTGGCGGTGATCGCAACGATGGCGGCGGCGGAGCTGGAGGTGGTGGAGGTGGTGACCCGAACAGAATCTTCAGTGGTCGCGAAGTCACACAGAAGGCCCGGGTTCTCTCCAAGCCTGAGCCGCAATACACCGAAGAAGCTCGCAAGAATCAGATTACAGGAACAGTCGTGCTGCGGGCCGTGTTCACCTCGAACGGCGCTGTCTCAAATATCCGGGCCGTGTCCGGTCTGCCTTACGGCTTGACTGAGCGGGCGATAGCTGCGGCGAGACTAATCAAGTTTTCGCCCGCTTTGAAGGATGGTCGTCCGGTTTCGATGTACATTCAACTCGAGTACAACTTCAACCTGTACTAAGCAATCTGCACTGGAAAGCAAAGCCGCAAAGGACATCATCCTTTGCGGCTTTTGTGATCAGGGACCACTCATGCTGCGTAAATCCGCAGGTTGGGAAGGGGGCGGTCGTTAGTTTGAAGGTTCGGTAAGTTCAATGCGCCCAGCTGAAGTTTGAATGCCAGTGCTTATCCCTATCAATAAAGCCTCTGCGTTTACTGCATTGAGTGATTGATTCGATGATGAAGCCTCGGACACTTCAGCGGGGGCGCATTGAACTTACCGAACCTTCAAACTAACGACCGCCCCCTTCCCAACCTGCGAATTTCCGCAGCATGAGTGGTCCACTCGCGACGGCAGTTATTGTGCAAGGCTCTGAAACAAGAAATGCAAAATGAGGAATGGAAAATGGAAAATGGAAAATGATTCGACCTATTTGCTGGATCTTTGAACAAACCGCTTGATTCGTTCGATCCCTTCGTGCAACTGCGACATCGAAGTTGCGTACGACATTCGAATGTATCCCTCAGCTCCGAATGCTGCTCCTTCAGTTACGACTGTTTGCTCTTCCGTTAGAAGCCGTTGCGCAAATTCCGCAGAATTCTTGATTACATCCCCAAAACATCCACTCACATTCGGAAAGGCATAAAACGCTCCCTCAGGCTCGTTGCAGCTAAGCCCGGGGATATCTTTAAGCGCCGAGAGCAGCCAGCCACGTCGGGCAGTGTACTCCGCCAGCATCTCTGCTACAGGCTCCTGCAGTCCGGTCAAAGCTTCGATCGCGGCCGCCTGGGCAATCGAATTTGGATTGCTGGTTGAATGCCCTTGCACGTTCAGCATCGCTTTGGTCCAGGCCTGAGGTGCGAGGGCATAACCCATGCGCCAGCCGGTCATCGCGAAGGTCTTTGAAAACGAGCCGGCTATGCAAAGCCGGTTGCGAAGTTCCGAGCCCAGGCTGGCAGCACTAAACACGCGTGCTGGTGGATATACAAACCGCAGGTAACACTCGTCAGATACGACGTAAATTCCCCGGTCAGCCAACAATTGCATAATCCGCTCGAACTCGTCGGGAGGAATAACACGTCCAGAAGGATTGCAAGGTGAGTTGAGGATGACGAGCTTGGTTCGACTAGTGATCGCCTTTTCGATCTGCTCTGGCCGCAATACAAAGCCGCTTTCCTCCGTCTCTACAAACACCGGTGTGCCCCGCGCAAAGACCACGATTTCAGGAAAACTTACCCAATAAGGCTTTGGGATGAGCACCTCGTCGCCCGGATTGATCAGGCTGACCACGGCATTAAAAATTGCCTGTTTGCCGCCGGACGTCGCCATCACTTGTGAGCGCTCGTAGTGCGCGTCAAACCGATTCTCGTAGAAGTCGATAATCGCTTGCTGCAATTCGCGCGTCCCGGCGGTGGGCGTGTATTTCGTCTGACCGGCGCGCATTGCCGCTGCCGCCGCCTGCTTTATGTTTTCCGGAGTATCAAAGTCGGGTTCACCGGCGCCAAAATCAACCACGTTTGCGCCGGCCGCGCGCAGTGCGTCGGCAGCCTGCATTGCGGCGAGCGTCGAGGATGGCTGCATCCTGGCGACGTTGTCAGAAATGGAGAACGTGGAGGTGGCTGGCTGGGTCATCATGAATTATCCGGGAGCCCTCTCTTCTCTTATAGCGTTGCCGTCACTTGCTGGTTCGAAATTGTTGGTTGGCGAGCAAAAAGTATAGCACGCGCTCTACGGGCGCCTGGTGAATTTTTCTTTCATTCGTTTTTGGACGATTGCCGGCACGAGACCGTCGAGCATTCCACCCAATTGAAACACTTCTTTCACCAGGCGCGAGCTAACGTACGAGTATTTTTCCGCCGGCATCATAAAGACTGTTTCAATGCTCGGTTCCAACCGCCGGTTCATTAAGGCCATCTGCAATTCGTATTCATAGTCGGAAATTGCTCTAATGCCGCGCACTATGGCATTTGCCTCCTGCGCAAGAGCGTAGTTCACCAGCAAACCCTGGAAATCGTCTACGCGCAAGACGCAGGCGCCCCTGGGAATGTCTTTCAAAACCTCTGCGAGCATCTCGCGGCGCTCGTCGATGGAAAAAAACGGGGTCTTTTCCGGATGGACCAGGATGGCGATAATAATCTCATCAAACAGTTTGCAGCCACGTTCGATGATATCCAGGTGGCCGTTGGTGACCGGATCAAATGAGCCGGGATAGATGGCACGTCGCATGTCGTGAATGGTAAATCGTAAATCGGGAATGGTAAATGGTTTCTCCGCCGGCTGCGAGTATTATCCAAGTTTCGTGTGATTTCGTGGATCATTTCCTGCGACCGGAAGGCGACAAGCTTTTCCATTCATAGATCGTCTTGACACTTAGGACGCGCGATGTTTCAATACGTTTTGGCACAAAACGTGGTGAGTTAAGGCGACTTGCGGCCACGTAAAACAAACAGCTAAACAGCTCGGCTAGTCTTAAGTGAAAATCGGTTGGACCCGGACTTGAGAGGCTCCGCGTTGTTAAGCGCGGGGCCCTTATTATTGTCCATTGCCGATTGCCAAATTATTGCCGATTGCCAATTGCCGATTGCCGATTGGTGAGGTATTTCTAGGACGATCTCTAATTGGAAGCTCATTCCTAATTTGAAGTTGATTCCTAGTTGGAAGCTCATTCCTAGGTGGAAGCTGATTCCTGGAACGATTCGCAAGATGATTTCTCAAGACTAGGTAACGTCAATCGGCATCGGAAATCGGCAATCGGAAATCGGCAATTGGCAATGTCACTATGTCCCTTCTCGATACATTAAAAGAGCGGATCGTCGTTTTTGACGGCGCCATGGGCACTAACCTCCAGGTCCAGAACCTGACAGTGGACGATTATGGCGGCCCACAGTTTGAAGGCTGCCCGGAGTACCTCCTGATCAGCAAACCGTCGGCCGTTGAGAAAGTGCACGCCGATTTTCTCGAGGTTGGCTGCGACGTCATCGAAACCAACTCCTTCGGCGCTACACCAGTCGTGCTCGTAGAGTACGGCATCGCTGAGCGCGCCTATGAGTTGAGTCGCAAATCTGCGGAAGTGGCGAAACGCGTGGCCGCGGACTACTCGACTAAAACCAACCCGCGTTGGGTCGCCGGCTCAATCGGTCCAGGCACAAAACTGCCGACGCTCGGACAGATCTCGTATTTGAACTTAAGAACCGCTTATGCCGAGCAAGTGCGTGGTTTGCTGGATGGCGGCGCCGACCTCTTGATAGTAGAGACGTGTCAGGATTTATTGCAGACAAAGGCCGCGCTTGCAGCAATTTTTGACGACTTTGAGACGAACCATCGCCGGGTGCCGGTGATCGCGCAGGTGACAATTGAAAGCAATGGCGTGATGCTCAACGGCACCGAGATTAGTGCGGCCCTGACAGCCCTGGCCCCTTTCCCGATTGATGTCATGGGGATGAACTGCGGCACCGGTCCAAAACACATGACCGAGCATCTCCGGTATCTGTGCGCCAATGCTCCTCTGCCGGTATCGGTGCTGCCTAACGCAGGCTTGCCTTCAGTCAAGGAAGGCAAGATGCATTACGACGAAACACCCGAAACCTTTGCAGCCCAGGTACTCCACTTCGCCAAAGACTTTGGGGCGAACATCGTCGGCGGGTGCTGTGGCACAACCCCGGCTCATTTGCGACTGGTGGTTGAAGGCCTTCGCGGTATTCCGCCAAAACGGCGTGATGCCGAGCTGGCGCCCGCAGCCTCGTCAATCTATTTTCAACAGCCTTACCGCCAGGACACTTCGTTCCTGATCATCGGCGAACGCGTCAATGCCAGCGGCTCTAAGAAGATGCGCGACCTGTTGAATGCGGAAGACTGGGACGGACTGGTCTCTCTCGCAAAGGAGCAGGAGCGTGAAGGCGCACATATTCTGGATGTGAACGTTGACTTCGTTGGGCGCGATGGCGAACGCGACATGCATGAACTGGCGTCCAGATTAGTGACGAACGTCAAGATTCCGCTGATGTTCGATTCCACTGAGTGGCAGAAGATGGAAGCTGGCCTGCAACACGCCGGCGGGAAGTGCATTCTGAATTCCACAAACTACGAAGACGGTGTGCCGCGGTTTGGGAAAGTGATCAGTCTTGCGAACCGCTACGGCGCCAGTGTCGTGATCGGGACCATAGACGAAGAAGGGATGGCCCGCACCGCCGAGGGTAAATTCAAAATAGCCAGTCGTGCTTACGAGCAGGCAACGAAGGAGCTCGGCCTGCCCGCGTCCGACATCTTTTTTGATCCGCTCGCGCTTCCTATCTCTACAGGCATTGAAGAAGACAGGCGAAACGCGCTGGAGACGATCGAGGCAATCCGGCGAATCAAACAGGAGCTGCCGGGCTGCTTTACCGTGTTGGGCGTCTCGAATATCTCGTTCGGGCTCAATCCCGCGTCCCGAGTTGTCTTGAACTCCGTATTCCTGCACGACGCGGTTGAGGCCGGGTTGGACTCGGCAATCGTCAATGCCAGCAAGATCGAACCTCTTAATCGCATTGGCGAACAGGAATTGAAGGTTGCGCGCGAGTTGATTTATGACAAGCGCCTATTTGAAGGTGAAGTCTGCGTCTACGATCCGCTGACAGAGTTCACCAAACTGTTCGAGGGAGTTAAGGCAAAAACCAGCGAGAAGGCTTCTAAAGGTGAAACGGTAGAAGAGCGCCTCAAAAACCACATCATCGACGGCGAGAAGATCGGTCTCGAAGACGAATTGCGAACGGCCCTCGAGAAGTATCCCGCCCTGGACATCATTAACAATATTTTGCTCGAGGGGATGAAAGTAGTCGGCGACCTCTTCGGCAGCGGCCAGATGCAGTTGCCGTTTGTGCTTCAGTCGGCCGAAGCCATGAAAGCTGCGGTCCGTTTTCTCGAACCGTTCATGGAGAGGAAGGGCGGAGCTACGGCAAAAGGGACTATGGTTCTGGCCACAGTCAAAGGCGATGTGCACGACATTGGGAAAAACCTGGTAGACATTATCCTGACTAACAACGGATATAAGGTTATCAATCTGGGCATTAAACAACCGATTGACAATATTCTCCAGGCTTTTGAAGAGCACGGCGCCGATGCGATCGGGATGAGCGGATTATTAGTCAAGTCAACCCTCATAATGAGGGAGAATCTCGAATTGATGAATGAGCGCGATATTAAGGTCCCGGTCGTTCTCGGTGGCGCAGCATTGACCCGGCGCTATGTCGAAGACGATTTGAAAGCAATTTATAAAGGAAATCTCTTTTATGCCCGGGACGCCTTTGCCGGTCTCCACACGATGGACAAACTCACCGGCGACGGAGTGGCACAAGCTTCGGTCTCTCGCGTCGCGGACGATCACAAACTGGCGTCTGACACACAGTCCGATGAAGAAGATTTGATTGGCGAAGAAGCAAAGCTGGGCATTCGCAAGCCGCTGCGCCCGCGAGGCGTAGTAAAGATTGCCGGCGACACAACGCATACGACCCGCTCAAATGTACTAGCCGACGTCGAAATCCCGAGGCCGCCATTTCTCGGGTCGAAGGTGGTCCAGGATATCCCGCTCGAGGACGTTTTTTCCTTTGTTAATGAAACGGCTTTGTTCAAGGGGCAATGGCAATTCAAGCAAGGCAGGCGGCCCGCGGATGAATATCAGGCCTTTGTGCGAGAGACCGTGCGCCCGATTTATAATGAGTTGAAAGAGCGCAGCAAACGCGAAGGTTTATTGTTGCCGCAAGTGGTTTATGGGTATTTCCCTTGCCAATCTGCGGGCAACGATCTGATTGTTTACCACGACGATGCAAAAACTCAACGGGCCCGCTTTAGCTTCCCCCGTCAGCCGGGCGGACGCAATCTGTGTCTTTCGGACTTCTTTGCTTCCGTCGAATCAGGCAAAACTGACGTGGTGGCCTTTCACCTTGTAACAATGGGGCGGCGCGCGAGCCAATACTCGCAGGAATTATTCAAAACAGACAACTACGCTGACTATCTATATTTCCACGGCCTGAGTGTCGAAGGCGCCGAGGCCCTGGCCGAACTGTGGCACAAAAAGATTCGCGAAGAACTAGGGGTTGCCGGCCAGGATGCGGCCGAAGTAGCAAAACTATTTCACCAGGGTTACCAGGGATCCCGTTTCAGTTTTGGTTATCCGGCATGTCCAAACCTGGAGGACCAGGCCAAGTTGTTTGAGCTGCTCGAGCCTTCACGCATCGATGTCGAGTTGACTGAAGAATTTCAATTGGACCCCGAGCAGTCCACCTCCGCAATCGTCGTTCACCATCCGGAAGCGAAATACTTTTCGATTGACTAAACCGCGCGCGCTGCGAGCTTGAATTCCCTTACGACCGTCAGCATTTTTGTTTCCTGAGCATTAAAACCGATCCACGAACTTACACTTACACTAAATCTCGTGTTATTTCGTGGATCGTTTTGCTTGGAGGGCAAAGCCGCGCTCTAATAAGATACGAGGCGCCACATCCATTGGGCAATTACAAGGAAATGGAGATTGAGTCCATGCAAAAGGAGCGTCAGGCGGCCCTGCAACCTGACAATGCTCGTGACTGGGCGCGAAAAGTTGGCCAGCAGCTCGAGCCGACACTGGAAGAGCTGGCGCCGCTGAATTGGTTCGAACGTCGATCGTTCCGGTTGGTGCGACGCATGAACCGCGGCCGGTGGAAACAGTTTTGGACCTGGTGTCAGCAGACGCTTGGAGCCGGCTGGATCCATCTTTCAACCTACAACATCATGAACGTGTACGGCCTCGAGCACATCACCGCGGCTGCTCGCGAGCGGCCAATCCTGCTGGTCGCCAATCATCGCTCATTCTTTGACATGTATGCTGTCTCGACTGTTCTGTTCAGGCAAACGAGCTGGCGAAAACAATTGTTCTTCCCAGTCCGGGGCCGTTTTTTTTATCAGAGTCCATTAGGGCTTTTTGTCAATCTGGTAATGGGTTGGTGGTCCATGTATCCGCCCTTTTTTGCTACGGGAGATCACCCCGTTCCGGAAAAGCGTGCGTTTGATAAGTTTTCATTCCGCGTGTTGACAGAGTTGTGCCAGTACGGAGCGGGCAACGTGATCGGTTTTCACCCTGAAGGCAAGCGTAACAGGAGTGACGATCCCTATTCATTTCTGCCGCCCCAGCCGGGGATCGGCAAGCTCATCAAGGATGCAAACCCTCAGGTGATTCCAGTTTTCATTGCAGGCCTGTGTAACAATTTGCCGCGCCAGATTGCCCGGAACTGGAACCGGGAAGACGTCATCCGGATTTACTTTGGGCCAATCATCAATTTTTCTGAGTACCTGGAAAGGCCGGATCGCGTGCGTACCTACATCGAGATTTCACGGCTTGTGATGGAAGAGATCGAAGAGCTTGCAAAAAGAGATCGAGAATCGCACTCAAGCTAGTTTGATTGCCTCGTGGATATTCCGCTAGTCATCGCGAATCCTTTTTCTGCTTCGGGCGCGACAGGCAAAGCCTGGCCGCGCCTGGCCAGCGATCTGCGCACACATTTTGGACCATTCCAGGTCCTATTCACTGAGCGGCGTGGCGATGCCATAACGCTCGCGACCGAAGCCGCTCGAAACGGAAGCAAACTAATCATCGCCTGCGGCGGTGATGGCACGATTTCGGAGGTTGCCAATGGCATCATCAATTCAGGCAAGGATGTTGAGTTAGCTATCCTGCCCAGCGGCACTGGCGGCGATTTTCGCAGGACATTGAAAATACCCGCGCGCGGTAGCGAAGCAGCTCAAATCATTCGTAACGGAAAAACTCGCGCAATCGATGTCGGTCGAGCTACCTTTTCATCGAGAGACGGTCATCAAGTAACGCGCCATTTTATTGGTGTAGCCTCGTTTGGTATCAGCGCTGAAATAATCAAGCGCGTAAAGCGAAATCGTTCTCAATGGTTGCAGACCACCGCTCCGAAATGGTTGACGGGCCGTGTCTCGTTTGGCATCTCGATGGTGCAAACCGCGGTGATGTCGACGTCTTCGCGCGTGATTGTCCAACTGGATGATGAGCACGAGCGCCATCTAAAGGTGGCGAATCTCTGTATCGCTAATGCGTGTTACTTTGGCGGGGGTATGAAGATCGCACCTCAGGCCAAACTCAACGACGGCAACTTTGATGTGGTGAGCATTGGGGATCTCAGCACGGCCGAAATCCTCACCAACGCCCCGAAGCTCTACGCCGGAGCCCACCTGGGGATGGAAAAAGTTGCGCACGCCCTGGCGAAAAAGATCCTCGCTCGACCTGCCGATATGGAGGAAGAAATTCTGCTCGAGTTGGACGGCGAGCTTCCCGGTCGTCTGCCGGCGACATTTCAAATCGTTCCGGGTGCGCTACGCGTTCGTTGTCCTGCGTAGTCTGGTTGCCAGTTGAGTGGTGGGATCCTCGCTTCGGGGCCTAGGGAACCTTGCCTCAAAAGCCACAAAGAGGCACAAAAAGCACAAAGGTCTTCTATAAATCGTTTGCGCTTTTTGTGCTTCCTTGCGGCCTAGCTTTCACGCGGTAGTTACCGCCGCGGTTCTACCTTGAGTGGTTGCGGCCCGTCACTGGTGCTCGCGGTTCGTTGACGAACAAATGGTTGTGATTGCTTAGATTGATCTCGGGCAGCTTTCTTGTCCGAATAGATGTAACTGTCGCGTGCCTTAACCGCCAAATCCGGCTGGTTTACGCGAACTTTGATCTGACGGCGCTGGCCTGCCTGGGCTGCAGTCTTAGGGTAGTACCCGAGACTGTATTGGCGCCCCAACTCTTCAGCAACTTGCCTAAACGCGTCCCCTATTCCAACCAGCGAATCAGCATTGTAGTAGCGGGCGCCCGTCTTATCCGCTAGAGCACGCAAGTAGATATTGGCGCGTCTGTAATCGCCCGGATTTGTCCCGGGAATCCCGCCGCGAGTGTTTGGCCGCGGAATTGGAATACCGAAGATCACTGGCCCCCGGTTTCCGGGCAAAGGCAATCCTTGCCCCATTCCGCCTAAGAGGGAGGTGTTATAGCCAACGCTGTAGATTGGGGCGTCGGATTCTTCAGCCTCGCGTAACGTGCTCTCGAATGTTGCTGAATGGCTGGTCGTGTCGACCCCATCCGTAAACAAAACTACCGCCTTGCGACCGTTGATGGTACGCAAGTATTTTCTGAGCACAGTGTCCACGGTATCGTACAGTCTTGTTCCGCCACCAGTGCGGCTGCTACGAATAGCCCTGATAATCGCATCTCGGTCAGTGCTCGGCCTGATCAACACATCAATCCGGTCGTCAAACGAAATGACCATCACGCTGTCGTTGGATTTCAACTGGTTAACAAAAGTAATGGCCGCTTCCTGAATGTCTTCAAGACGAAATTCTGTGGATCCGCTGGTATCAAGGAGCAGCACAACCGTGAAGGGTTGATCAACCGTGGCGAAGTAAGCGATTTTCTGTTCGACCCCCTCCTCAAAAATGCGAAAGTCCTGGCGTTTGAGGTCGCCGACGTACTTGCCATTGCGATCCACCACGCTTACCGGCACGGTAACGAGCGAAGTGTCCACTCGCAGCACATCTCCCTCCACCGTTTCGCCCTCAGGACCTGTCTTTGAAGCTGAGATACCTTCGTTCGAATCGTTGTTGGTTGATTGCTGATCGCTGGTTTTAGTAGAGGTGCCGGCAGGCTCGACGGTACGCCGGCGCCCAGATTGAGCAAAGACGGATGTTGCCGTAAGAATTACCAGAAGGCAGAGACAAAACACACTCTTCTTCATTTTAATCACCTGCGTTGCGCTTGGCAGCTGCGAGAAGCAAACGGCTAAAGGGAGACGAATGGATACAGCATTGATGCCTGCAAGGGTGGGAAGAGTTGGTTCCTGCTCCAAAAGCTCCGAGCCGGGGGAGAAGTCATCCGCAATCGGAAGCAGTGTGCGCCAAAAAGCGCGAACACGCAATAATGGGGCGGTGCCTACGCGATTCAAAACGGTTGACATTGTTTTCCGACGGGCATAATGTCCGCGTTTGTCTAAGAAGGGGCTGAACTTCTCACGAGCCAATGCGTCCTCGCACACTCGCCAGATCCAGCCTGTTAACAAAGAAAACGGAAACACCAGCGCGCCCCAGACATGAAATTGGCGAGTGCAAACGAAGGTTGAGCGGCCTTCGATCTAATCAAAATCTCAAGGACTGAACTTATGCAATGCAAAACACATCTGCGGGTTCTTGGCTTGTTGATGTTGCTCGGTTTTGTACCACTCGGTATCGAGGCACAGAGTCCCGATGAAGTGGAGCAGCCGGCCTGGTTTTCCGAAGTTCCCTGCAAGGCCGACTTGTTTAAGCGAGTGGTTATTAATTCAGATGTGATCGTTTGCCTGCAATATGACGAAAAGCAGCTTCAGCTCAGGCCGGGGGGTCATATCGCGGACCTCGTCGTTACGAGTTACACCGCAAAGGGCAGTCTCAACCCAGAGATTAAGGACGTTTCGGTTTTGGATCCCGGTCACTTTTCGGGCTTGATTGTCGGTCTGAACTCGGGACCGCGCTCGCGCTCGGGACACCTGACCTCGCAGTCAGAGTATTCTTACGATCTGAGAATTGGAAA
>Ga0137403_10000885_pt1 | contig 38329 bp, 37 predicted proteins | sample CZOMad2_1_16fung_FD_122057 | JGI IMG/M metagenome (GOLD analysis project Ga0137403, IMG submission 122057) | Vadose zone soil fungal communities from Angelo Coast Range Reserve, California, USA - CZOMad2_1_16fungal (Hybrid Assembly) | ecosystem: Environmental > Terrestrial > Soil > Vadose zone...
ATCATCGCCTATCTCAACATCGACGCCGTCATCAAGATCATCCGCACCGAGGACGACCCGAAGCCGGTGATGATGAAGCGATGGAAGCTCAGCGATCTGCAGGCCGATTCCATCCTGAACATGCGCCTGCGCGCCCTCCGCCGGCTCGAAGAGATCGAGATCAAGCAGGAGCGCGAGAAGCTCATCGCCGAGCAGAAGGACCTCAAGGGTCTGCTCAAGGACGAGGAGCGGCAGTGGAAGAAGATCGGCGGCGAGATCGCCGATCTCAAGAAGCGCTTCGGCCCGGCGACGCTGCTCGGCAAGCGCCGTACGGAGCTGGGCGAGGCGCCCTCGGCCGTCGTCATCCCGCTGGAAGCCGTGGTCGAGCGCGAGCCCGTCACGATCGTCTGTTCCGACAAGGGCTGGGTGCGCGCCCTCAAGGGCCATGTGCAGGAGAGCGACGACATCAAGTACAAGGAGGGCGACCGCGGCCGTTTCTTCCTGCATGCGGAGACCACCGACAAGCTCCTGGTCTTCGGCACCAACGGCCGCTTCTACACCCTCGGCGCCGACAAGCTGCCGGGCGGGCGCGGCCATGGCGAGCCGATCCGCCTGATGATCGATCTCGGCAATGACCAGGAGATCGTGGCGCTGCTCGTCCACAGGCCGGGCCGCATGCTGGTGGTCGCCGCCTATGACGGTCGCGGCTTCATCGTGCCGGAGGAGGAGGTCGTGGCGCAGACCCGCGCCGGCAAGCAGGTGCTGAACGTCGGCGAGGGCGTCGAGGCGGCGGTGTGCGCGCCGGTCGAGGGCGACCATGTCGCCGTCATAGGCGAGAACCGCAAGATGATCGTCTTCCCGGCCGGCGAACTGCCGGAGATGACGCGCGGCCGCGGCGTAATCCTTCAGAAGTACAAAGACGGCGGCCTCTCCGACGTAAAGACCTTCAACCTGGCCGATGGCCTGACCTGGCGTCTGGGCGACAAGACCCGCACGGAAACCGCGCTCCAGGACTGGGTCGGCCAGCGCGCCCAGGCCGGCCGCCTGCCGCCGCGCGGCTTCCCGTCGTCGAACAAGTTCGGGTAATTGGCGGCCGCTGCCAACAAGCCAGGGTGACTGTCCCGCTATCGGCGCGGTAAGCTGGCCGCGCCGGGGCGCGATATCGGCTCCCCAGATCGCCCGCAAGCGCGAGGTTGCGTCGATGTCTGCCCAGAGCCGCGTGGAACAGATCCTGGCAATGGCCGCGCTCGCGCTGATCGCCTTCGGCTGCTTCTTCGTGCTGCGGCCGTTCCTGTCGTCGATCCTGTGGGCGGTCATCCTCTGCTTCTCGACCTGGCCGGCCTACACCTGGATGCTGCGCAACATCGGCAGTGCCGCCCTCGCCGCGGTGGCCATGACAGTGCTGGTCGGTGCCATCTTCGTATTGCCCTTCGTCCTCGTCGGCCCACGGCTCGCCCAAGACGCCGCGAGCGCGACCGCGGCGGTCAAACAGTTGCTCCAACAGGGTCCGCCGGCGCCGCCGGACTGGACGAAGGACCTGCCCGTGATCGGGTCGTCGCTGTACGACTATTGGGTTGGCGCCCAGAGCGATACCGTCACATTTGCATCCGACCTCTGGCCGTATATCACCGATGGGACCAATTGGGTGCTGCAGAGCGCTGCCAGCCTCGGGCAGGGGGTTATCGAAGTGGCCCTGAGCCTGCTGATCGCCTTCTTCGTGTATCGCGACGGCCGCCTCCTCGGCCGGCATCTATCGACGGCGACCGAGCGCTTCATCGGCCCGCGGGCGAAGAGCCTGATCGATCTGGCCGGCAATACCACGCGTGGCGTCATTTACGGCATTCTCGGCACGGCGCTGGCGCAGGGCGCCCTGGCCGCACTGGGGTTCTTCGTCGCCGGCATTCCCGGCGCGTTCTTCCTCGGACTGCTGACGTTTTTCCTCTGCCTGATCCCCCTGGGATCGGGACTGGCGTTTTTTCCGCCCGCCGTCTGGCTCCTCGTGGAGGGGAACGTCTGGTGGGGCGTTGGATTGTTCGTCTATGGCCTGGCCATCATCTTCGTCATCGACAATTTTCTGAAGCCCTATTTCATCAGCCGCGAGGGCAAGCTGCCGTTCCTGCTGGTGTTCCTCGGCGTGCTCGGCGGCATCCTGGCGTTCGGATTCATCGGCATCTTCATCGGGCCGGTGCTGCTCGCCATCGGATTCAGTCTGGCCAAGGAATGGAGCAGTGGGGAAGCCGAGCCATGACCGGCGGCGCGCCGGCGCGGGTGGGTCTGGAAGCGCGAAGGCAATGGCAGCATCTCCGCGGCGGCGCCTGAATATCGATCGGCGGATCGGTCGTTGGGCCATCGGCCTGGCGATTGCAGCCGTGGCCGGGCTGCTGCTGTGGTTCGGCTCGCAGTGGGAGGGCGGCGAAACGGACACGATGGCGCAAACCGCACCGGCAGCCGGCGGCGACATGGTGCCTCCCGGCGATATGGTTCCTCCTGGCGACGACAACTCTGCCGCTCCGCCGGCGTCGGATGCATCGGACCGCACCGCGACCGACGTGATACCGCCGGAAGAGCCATGACTCCCGCATTCCCGCAGCATCAATTGCCGCCGCGTGAGGAATCCCTATAATCGGCGCGCCAAGGGGGGCCGCCACGCCGAATCCGACGCTCAAAAAAGGCAACCCCCGACATCAGCCGGAACGACCGGCCAGCGAAGGGAGACACTGCCGATGAAACGACGTCTGTTCCTGAAGTCCGCCGCCCTCGGCCTGGCGAGCGCACCGATCGCGGCGCCCGCCATTGCGCAATCGGAGCCGGAACTGAAGTGGCGCCTGACCTCGAGCTTTCCGAAGAGTCTCGACACGATCTACGGCGGCGCCGAGACCTTCGCGAAATACATCTCGGACGCGACCGACAAGAAATTCCAGATCCAGGTATTCGCCGCCGGCGAACTGGCTCCCGGCCTGGAGGCCGCCAACGTCGTGAGCAACGGCTCGGTCGAGATGTGCCACACGGCGAGCTACTACTATTGGGGCAAGGACCCGACCTTCGCCTTCGGCACCGCCGTCCCCTTCGGCCTCAACAGTCGCATGCAGAGCGCCTGGATGTATTACGGCGGCGGCATCGATCTGATGAACGAGTTTTACGCCACCCACAACCTCTATGGCCTGCCCGCCGGCAATACGGGCGCGCAGATGGGCGGCTGGTTCCGCAAGGACATCAAGACCGTCGACGACCTCAAGGGCGTGAAGATGCGCATCGGCGGATTCGGCGGCAAGGTGATCTCCAAGCTCGGTGTGGTGCCGCAGCAGATCGCCGGCGGCGATATCTACCCCTCGCTCGAGAAGGGCACGATCGACGCCGCCGAGTGGGTCGGTCCCTATGACGACGAGAAGCTCGGCTTCTACAAGGTGGCGCCGCATTACTTCTATCCCGGCTGGTGGGAAGGCAGCGCCATGCTGCACGTCATGATCCAACCGGCGAAATGGCAGGAGTTGCCGGCCAGCTACAAGGCGGTCGTCACCGCGGCTGCGCAGGCCGCCAACTGCGACATGCAGGCAAAGTACGACTTCCTCAATCCGGCGGCCATGAAGCGGCTGGCCGCGGCCGGGGCCAAGTTCAGGCCGTTTTCGCCGGAAATTCTCGAGGCCTGCTTCAATGCCGCCAAGCAAACCTACGCGGAAATCTCGGCCACCAATGCCGCCTTCAAGAAAGTGCACGACTCCATGGTGGCGTTCCGGGCGGACGAGTATCTGTGGTTCCAGCTGTCCGAATACACGTTCGACACCTTCATGATGGGCCAGCAGCGCAGGAAGGCCTTGTAGCCGCTGCGGCGATTCGATCGAACGCAAGATCGCAGAGGAGGCCCTCATGCTCCGTTCACCGGCAATGCCAGGCGGTGAGCGGCGGGCATGAGGGCTTTCTCGTTGCCCTGACCGGCAGCGCACAGTTCGAGACCTGGCCCGCGACACTCTGACCCCACAAAAGAATCGGGGGCGGCGCGGGTCTTGCAAGGGGAGCTACATGGGAGTGCTTCTGTCGTTGAGTCGCGGCATCGATGCCGTGACGGCCTTCATCGGCCGCTGGGTCTATTGGCTGGTCCTGGCCGCCGTGCTCGTGAGCGCGGGCAACGCGATCGTCCGCAAGCTGTTCGACATCAGCTCGAATGCCTGGCTCGAACTCCAATGGTATCTGTTCGGCGCCGTCTTCATGCTGGCGTCGGCCTACACCCTCCAGCGCAACGAGCACATCCGCATCGACATCGTCTCCAACATGCTGCCGCCGCGCGGCCGCAACTGGATTGACGTGATCGGTCATGCTTTTTTTCTCCTGCCGCTCACAATCGTCATGATCTGGCGCATGGTCCCTTGGGTGATCGAGGGCATCCAGTCCGGCGAGATTTCCGCCAGTGCGGGCGGACTCACTCTCTGGCCGGCGCGGCTCATCCTGCTGCTGGGCTTCGTGCTGCTGTTCTTCCAGGCCATCTCCGAGCTGATCAAGCGCATTGCCGTCATGCAGGGGATCATTCCGGATCCCCATGCCCGCCAGGACGCACACCACGCGCACGTCGAATAGACGCGTCGGAGCAGGGGGAACGGCGTCATGATCAGTTTCTTGAGCGACAACATGGCGCCGATCATGTTCGCGGCGCTCGTCATTTTTCTGCTCCTGGGTTACCCCGTCGCGTTCTCGCTGGCGTTTGTCGGGTTGGCCTTCGGCGTGCTTGGCATCGAACTTGGCCTTCTCGGCGCCAATCTTTTTGGTGCGCTGCCGCAGCGCATGTGGGGCATCGTGTCGAACGACACGCTGCTCGCCATTCCGTTCTTCACCTACATGGGGCTGATTCTCGAACGATCCGGCATGGCCGAGGATCTGCTGGATACCGTCGGTCAGCTGTTCGGGCCGGTGCGCGGCGGCCTCGCCTACGCCGTCGTCTTCGTGGGCGCGCTGCTCGCGGCGACGACCGGCGTCGTCGCCGCCTCGGTCATCGCCATGGGCCTGATCTCGCTGCCGATCATGCTGCGCTACGGCTATGATCGCAGCCTTGCCAGCGGAGTGATCGCCGCATCGGGCACGCTCGCCCAGATCATCCCGCCGAGCCTGGTGCTGATCATCATGGCCGACCAGCTCGGCCGCTCCGTCGGCGACATGTACAAGGGGGCGCTGATCCCCGGCCTGGTGCTGGCCGCCCTCTACGCCGGATACGTGCTGCTCATGACCATCGTCCGTCCGAAATCGGCCCCGGCGCTGCCGGTGGAGTCGCGGACTCTGGGTCCGGGAATTATCTCCTTGCTCGTCACAGCGGTCGTCTGCGGCGCCATCGGCTATGGCATCTACTTCGTGCTTGCCGACCAGGTGCAGGGATCGGAGATGGCCGGCTTCTTCGGGGGCGTTCTCGTCGCCTATGCGGCCGCTCTTGCCAATCACTATCTGAAGCTCGGTCTGCTCTCGCGGCTGGCACAGCAATTCATCATCGTGCTGATTCCCCCGCTTGCCCTCATCTTTCTTGTGCTCGGCACGATCTTCGTCGGCCTGGCGACGCCGACCGAAGGCGGCGCCATGGGTGCTTGTGGCGCCATGCTGCTGGCCATGGCCAAGCGCCGGCTCAGTTTCACGATGGTGCGGCAGGCCCTGGATTCGACGGCCAAGCTTTCGGCCTTCGTGTTGTTCATCCTGATCGGGGCGCGCGTCTTCTCCCTGACCTTCTATGGCGTCAACGGGCACGTCTGGGTGGAGAACCTCCTGATCAGCCTGCCGGGTGGGCAGATCGGCTTCCTGCTGGTGGTCAACGCGCTCGTGTTTGTGCTCGCCTTCTTTCTCGATTTCTTCGAGCTGGCCTTCATCGTCGTGCCGCTGCTCAAGCCAGCCGCGGAGACGCTCGGCATCGACATCATCTGGTTCGGCGTGCTGCTGGGTATCAACATGCAGACGTCTTTCATGCATCCGCCGTTCGGCTTCGCTCTCTTCTACCTAAGGTCGGTGGCGCCGCGCGAACGCTACCGCGACAAGAGCTCGGGCCGCATCATCGATGGCGTCACGACCGGCCAGATCTACTGGGGCGCCATCCCCTTCGTCGGCATCCAGCTCGTCATGGTGGTCCTCGCCATCGTGTTCCCGCAGATGATCATGCACTACAAGGGCGCGGAGAACGCCAATCCGCAGACCATCGAATTCACCCAGCCGCCAAGCGATCAGGGAAACGGCGACCTCAGCCAGCCGCCGGACCTCGGCCAACCACCGGATCTCAGCCAGCCGCCGCAGATCAATCCGCAGTGAGCGAAGGCGGTGCGGGTATCGTTGCCGTGGAGTCAGATCACGCGATCCGCTGCCAGCCCTGGGGCCCGAAGCCCTCGATCGGCCGGAAGCGGGTCTTGTAGCCCATCTTGCGGCTGCCGCCGACCCAGTAGCCCAGATAGACATAGGGCAGGGCGTTGCGCGCCGTTTCGCGGAGCAGCCAGACGATCATGTAGCTGCCGAGGCTGCGGGGCGGCTGCCGGGGGTCGAAGAAGCTGTAGACGGCGGAAATGCCGTCCTCGCTCCAATCCGTCAGGACGCAGGCGACGAGGCGGCCGAGGTCGTCGCGGAATTCCACCAGGCGGGTGTCGACCGGCGTGTCCTCGACCATCGAGCGGTAGTCCGCCAGGCTCATGCCGGCCATCTCGCCGTCACCGTGACGGCCGTCGAGATAATACTGGAACAGCTGGTACTGCTCGGCCGTGCCGCGCGCCGGCTGGATGGAGGCCGTCAGGTCGGCGTTGCGCCCCTCGATGCGGCGCAGGCTGCGGCCGGGGTTGAAATCGCGGGCCACCACCCGCACGGGCACGCAGGCCTGGCAGCCGATGCAGGCCGGGCGGTAGGCGATCGAATGGCTGCGGCGGAAGCCGGCGCGCGACAGCAGGTGGAAATGCTTGGCCGCCTCCGGTCCCGCCAGCCTGGTCACGAGCTTGCGCTCCATGCGGTCCGGTAAATAAGGACACGGCATGTCCGTGGTGACCAGGAATGAGAGCGGCTGCGACCGGCTCTGCTGAACCGCCATGGCTTCAACCGACTGAGCAACGACGGCTAACTATGGCAAAATTCGATCGGCCTGCGCCAGCCCTTAGCGCAAGGCGATCGTTAACGCCCTTTCTTAGCGGTCGCGGCGAATGACGGTGATGCCGGACAGAAGGTCGTGCGCCGTGCGGTTGTGCTCGGTGAAGAAGGCGACGATCAGGACGAGGAAGCTGGTCACGGTCACCGTGGCGTAGAACAGGGCGGTCATGAGGAACGCCTGGAAATAGTCGGGTCGGCCGCCGTTAAGCCCGCGCGCCTCGATGCCGAACAGCCGCATACCCGGCGTCGCCCCTTCGCCGCCGCCGATGAAAAGCGTGTTGTAGGCCAGGGCGACGGTCAGGAAGGTGACGGGTCCCAGCAGCAGCCACGACAGACCGAACGTCAACAAACCCATGAACAGCAGGAGTATGTGCAGCGCGATGTTGACGGTGAGGATGAGGAAGGCATCGACGAAATAGGCGCCGACGCGCCGCCCGAGGATGCCCTCATAGAGCGCCGAATCCGCCAAATTCTGCGGCGCGCGGCTGCGCGAATCCGCATCGCGAAAGGTCAGGCTGGGTAGGTTCGAGGATGTCAAGGCGTCGCTCCCGAGGCCGCTTTGACTAAAACAAATGGCTATCGTTCGGGCAGCCGACAAGAGGGGGTTCAACCACCCGCGCCGCCTGCGCGCAGGTCATGCTCCTCCGTTTTAGCGGTTGGAGCTCAAAGGCCCGATGTGCGTGTAGTTCTTGTCGGGCAGGGCAGGCTGGGGCGTCGCGTAGAATTTCGGCTCGCGCTGATCGAGCCCGACCTCGCCGGTCATGGTCATCTGCACGCCGGTGCCGTTGGCCTCCCCCTCCTGCGTAGCCGTCTGCAGTTGCTGGGCTGCCTGCATGCTCCAGGGCAGCCGGTAGGCGCGCGGCTCCGACCCATCGTCGAACTGCAGCCACAGATAGATGGCCTCGTTCTCGCGCATGCTGGAGCCGAGCACCTGCGCATGCTCCGCATTGCGCCATTCCAGGCGCAGCGGCTTCGGCCGACCCAGCAGCTCGGCCGCGCCGGCATAAACGACGACGACCAGGACCGCGAAAAGGCTTGCCGATGCCGTACGCTGCCACAGCCGTCCCCGCGGCAGCACCAGGAAGATGAACGTGCCGAGCAGCAGCGCAAAGACGAGGGCGGAGAGGATCATCGCGCGGCCGTCCGCAATTCCTTGTAGACGCTGTTGAGGCTCCCGGCCACCAGCCGGCCGTGGCTATCGAGTTGGAAGCGGAAGGCCGTCACCTGGTCGTTCTCGTGCCGCAGCTGGACGGTGGCGGTCGCAAGCTCCTGGGCCTCATCGTCGGGCTTCGGCTTCACTCTGGCGACGACCTTGACGGTAACCGGATAGGCGACATTCACGCCGCGATACATATGGACGTTGGCGACATACTCACCGGCCGGCATGCCCCGGCTATAGGCCACCTCGTAGTTCAAGTTGGTGACGTCCTGGGCCATGCCGAGGTCGTCGCGGAGCAGATTGAAGACGGTGCCGCTCTTGTTGGAATAGCCGACCGGCTTGTCGCCCGGCGCCTGGACCCAGAGGTCGACGTCGGCATCGAGCGAATCGGCCCATTGCGCTTCGATGATGACGTTGCCCGGCGACTGTTCGCCCGCGGTCTGCGCCGACTGCGCCGGCGGGTTGACGACGGACAGCATCAGCACGGTCATCAGGATGAAGCCGCCGAGCATCAGCAGGGCGGTGTCCAGCCATACCGTCAGCGTCTCTTCATCCATGAATGTCGCCCAACAGCCGCAGGTTGATCTTGAGCCAGAGGTTGGTCGCGATCCCCAGGAGCGTGGCATAGAGGGACACATACATGCCGCTCACCACGGCGCCGATCATGGTCTTGATTTGCTCGGCCTCGGCCGAAGCGCCCGTGCGCGCGGCCGAGAAGGCGATGATGAGACCGACCACGGTGCCGAGCAGGCCGATGCGCACAACGTGCGTGGCGATCCACTGGACGTCACGCCACCGCTGCAGGAATACGCAGGCGATGCCGAGCGCGCCCATGGCGACGATCAGCCAGCACAGCGGCGCATTGTTGCCTTCAAAGGGCTTGCCGGCCAGGTCGGCGTACCAGAGCCCCAACAGGCCCGCGGCGCCGACCGTTTGCAGCACGACGCAGCGCGAGGCAAATGCGATCTGATTGCCGTGCCGCTCCTGGTCTGGAACCGCCACGCTCATCGGCTCGGCGAACGCGGGAGCGGTCGGCGCCGCGACGGCACTGCGCCGTCCGACCTGCGGAAAATCCGTCACGGTCCCGTCCCGAAGACTGTCGGCGACTGCCCTGCCTTGCGGCAGGAACTGCGGACTTGTGGTCAGCACGGACGACCTCCTTCCGGTTCGCGCTCGACTCTGTCGGCCGTACCGGTCTGGGTTTTGGTTCCTCGATCAACCGCTGCGGGTCGGAGCGGTTCCCCCGTCCGCGTTCACATCTGCGGATCCTGGACGACGCGGTCCAGTTTCCTCCTCTGCCAGCTTTCGCCTTCGGCGATGACGCAGCTCAGCCCTTGCGGGGTCGTGATGAGAATCGCCCAGGCCAGATCGGTGTCGCTCTTGAGGACTTCCAAGAGCTGGCCATCGCTGGTGAGGGCGACGGAGGACGGTTGTTCATGAAGGCTATCGGCAAGCTTCGTCAGCATGGCCTTTCGGGGGCCGCAGTAGACGGGCGAGGCAGCGGCTGCTCCGGCAAGCACCACAGCCGCGGCGGCCACGCCGGTGACGATCGCTACCTTCCACATGGCGATCTCCTGTTCCGCTGAGCAGGGACTCGCTACCTCTTCTCGTCGGATCCGCCCTCGATGTCGTGACGCGAACGGAGTCGGGACACCGCGATCGGGACGAGTCTTGGCGCTAGCATCAGGAACGGAGTCTTCCGGCGCCGGTTCCTGATTTGCGGAACAAAGACACAACGATGTCACCGGGGCGCCCGGAGAACCCTCCGGCGACGCGAATCACGCCAGGGCCTGCTCCAGGTCAGCGATCAGGTCGGCCTCGTCCTCGACGCCGACCGAGAGCCGCACCAGGCCGTCGCCGATGCCGAGCGCGGCGCGCTTCTCCGGCGGCAGCGAGGCGTGGGTCATGATCGCCGGGTGCTCGATCAGGCTCTCGACGCCGCCGAGGCTTTCGGCCAGTGCGAAGATCTGGCAGCGCTCGAGGAAGCGGCGGGCGTCGGCGAGCGTGCCCTTGAGGATCGCCGTCACCATGCCGCCGAAGCCGTGCATCTGCCGCTTCGCCAGCGCGTGTTGCGGATGGCTCTTGAGGCCGGGGTAGTGCACGCGCGCCACCTTCGGATGCTTCTCCAGCCAGGCCGCCACGGCGGCGGCGTTGCGGCAGTGGCGCTCCATGCGCAGCGCCAGCGTCTTGAGGCCGCGCAGCGCCAGGAAGCTGTCGAACGGACTGGCCACGGCGCCGACGGCGTTCTGCAGGAACGTCATGCGCTCGCGCAGCTCGGGCCGATCGCCCACCACCACGATGCCGCCGACGATGTCGGAATGGCCGTTGAGATATTTGGTGGCGGAGTGCATGACCATGTCGAAGCCATGTTCCAGCGGCCGCTGCACCCACGGGCTGGCGAAGGTGTTGTCGGCGACGGCGATGATGCTGTGCCGCTTGGCCAGCACGGCGACGGCCTCGAGATCGACCAGCTTCAGCAGCGGATTGGTCGGCGATTCGATCCAGAACAGGCGTGTCTCCGGCCGGATGGCGGCCTCGACCTTGGCGAGGTCGCTGAAATCGACGAAGCCGAAGGAGAGGCCGGCCGAACGCTTGCGCACGCGCTCGAACAGGCGATAGGTGCCGCCGTAGAGATCGTCCATGCACAGCACGTGGGCGCCGCTGTCGAAGAGATCGAGAACGGTCGCCGTGCCCGCCAGGCCGGAGGCGAAGGCGAAGCCGGCCGTGCCGTTTTCCAGGTCGGCGATGCAGCGCTCATAGGCCATGCGCGTCGGATTCTGCGAGCGCGAATACTCGTAGCCCTTGTGCACGCCGGGACTCGACTGCACGTAGGTCGAGGTCGCGTAGATCGGCTGCATGATCGCGCCGGTCGAGGGGTCGGGCGATTGCCCGGCGTGAATCGCACGGGTCGAGAAGCCCTGGCGGTCCGTGGTCTGCTTCGGTTTCGTCGTGTCGTTCATGGATGACTCGCGAGCAGCGGCCGCGGCATCAGCGCATCCGCCGCCGCAAATGGTTCAACAGATCGATGCGCGTGATCAGGCCGAGGAACTCGTTGCCGTCCTTCACGATCGCCACATGGTCGCGCGCGAAGATCGGCAGCAGCGCCGCTAGCTGCGCGTGCACGTCCACGGAGCCGACCTTGCTGGTCATGGCGTTTGCGACCTTCTCCTTGAACTTGTCCTCGTGGTCATAGACCGCGAGCAGAATGTCGGACTCGTCGACGATGCCCACGACCTCGCCGTCGCGCAGCACCGGCAGCTGGGAGATGTCGTAGAGCTTCATGCGCGCATAGGCGGTCACCAGCGTGTCGTCGGGGGCGACCGTGACGGTGGCGCGGTCGGCGTGGCGGCGGGTGATGAAGTCGCGGAGGTCGCCGCTTTTCGGCCGTTCGAGGAAACCCTGGTCGAGCATCCAGTAGTCGTTGAACATCTTCGAAAGATACTTATTGCCGCTGTCGCAGACGAAGCTCACCACCCGCTGCGGCGTCGATTGCGCGCGGCAATAGCGCAGCGCGGCGCCGACCAGCGTGCCGGTTGACGATCCCGCGAGGATGCCTTCCTGGCGCAGCAGGTCGCGCGCGGTGGCGAAGCTCTCGGCGTCCGTCACCGTCAGGGCCTGTGACACCAGCGAGAGGTCGCAGTTGTCGGGCACGAAATCCTCGCCGATGCCCTCGACCAGCCAGGAGCCAACGGCGTTCATCCGGCCGGTGTTCACCAGCTCCGTCAGGACCGAACCCTTGGGGTCGGCCAGCACGATCTTGGTCGCCGGCGACACCTTCTTCATGAAGCGCCCGATGCCCGTGAGCGTGCCGCCCGAGCCGACGCCGCAGACGATGGCGTCGATCTCATGCTCCATCTGCCGCCAGATCTCCGGCGCCGTGCCGGTCTCGTGCGCCAGCGGATTCGCCGGATTGGCGAACTGGTTGATGTAGATGGCGTCCGGCGTCTCCTTCGTCAGCTTCTCCGCCATGTCCTGGTAGTATTCCGGATGGCCCTTGCCGACGTCGGAGCGGGTCATGCGCACCTCGGCGCCGAGTGCCCGCAGGTGAAAGATCTTCTCCTGCGCCATCTTGTCGGGCATGACCAGGATCAGCCGATAGCCCTTCTGCGCGGCCACCAGGGCCAAACCCAGGCCGGTGTTGCCCGCCGTCGCCTCGATGATGGTGCCGCCGGCCTTCAGCCGGCCGTCCGCCTCCGCCGCCTCGATCATCGAGAGCGCGATGCGGTCCTTGATGGAGCCGCCGGGGTTCTGATTCTCGAGCTTGAGGAAGAGCCGGCATTTCCCGGTATCGATGCGGGCGACCTCGACCAGCGGCGTATTGCCGATCATCGCCAGTACGTTGCGAAAGGTGGGCATCGGGCGAATCTCCCATGCTACCGGTGCCACCATGCCGTCAGCCGTGCGGCGGCGCAACGGCCTTGAAATTGCGAGGCTTCTCCCCGGCCACATCGATCTCACTTCGCGATCACACCGATACCACGGCAATCGCCGCTCCGCCGCCACATTCAAGCGACCCCGGCCGTCCTGCGGCCACATTCAAATCCTTATCTCGCAGGGTCTCACCGAATTTGTTTCTGAGGCAGACCACAGCACGATGGAGTCAGGGCAGCATGATGAATAGCGGCATGCCGAATCTCTGCGATCACCTTGACGCTATGCGTCGATACGCCCGCGTCGTCGGGCGTGATGCGATGCACGCCGAGGATCTCGTCCAGGAATGTCTGGCGCGTGCCTTGTCGCGTCCGCGCGATTGGCAGGACGTGCGGAATGCGCGCGCCTATCTGCTGACCATCCTGCACAACCTGCATGTCGATGATGTGACGCGGCGCTGGCGCGATGGCGCGACGGTGCCGATCGACGACGGCGATCCCGGCCTCGCCCGCGCGCCCGAACAGTTCGGACGGCTGCTCCTGCGCGATCTCGTCCGCTCCCTGCAGGCGCTGCCGGCTGAGCGCCGAAGGTTGCTGCTCCTGATCGGTCTCGGCGGCATGAGTTATCAGGAGGTCGCGCGATTGCTGGGCATGCCGATCGGCACGGTCATGTCCCGCCTGTCGCGTTCGCGTGACGCCCTGCGCCGCCTGATGGGGGATGAAAATTCGGCCGCTGACAATCGTCGCGTGCGTCCGCGTGTCCCGGGCGCTCGCAGCGAGACTATGGGCCGCGCGCATGCAGCGGTCGCGGAATAACCACGGACCCAGGTCGTCCACGAGGGGACGGCTATTGCCGCGCGCCCCGACCAACAGGGCTCTCGGCTATCGGGCCGACAAGAAGGGGGAAGGGGACAGTCAATCTGTTCGGCACCGGTCGCGGTCGGCGCTGCCGGCGAAGGCTCGATCCCGCGCGTGTCGGGGGGTATGGACCTCAACACCTTTTGGAGGAAGATCATGAAGAAGTCGCGTTTAACCCTGTTGACGGCGTCGAGCGTCATCGCCCTCGGGCTGATGGCGGCCCCGGCGGTCGTCAACTGGAACGGGCTGCAGTTGGCAGCCAATGTCGCTCACGCCACTGACGCCGCCGCTGGCGGCGCCTCCGCCGGTGCGAACGGCTCGGCCGGCGGCTCAGCGACCGCAGGTGACGCGGGCGGCAGCGCCTCGGCGCAGTCCGGCTCCGGAGCCGATGCCTCAGCCGGCGGCAGCTCTACCGCGGCCAACGCCGGCGGTTCGGCCGATGCCGGCGGTTCGGCCGATGCCGGCGGCACCGGTTCCGATGCCAGCAGTTCGGCCAGCAGTGGCGCCTCCGCTCAAGCGGCAACCGGTGGCGGTTCGTCGCCGTCGGCACACCACAAGGGCAAGGGAAAGCATCATCATCCGAACAACGACGACCCGGTAGATGCGTCAGCTTCCGCCTCCAGCACGTCAACGGCGACAGTCGGCGCCGGTGACGACGGAAATACCGCCGCTGCCAAAGCCGCCAGCCAGGCCGAGGCCAAATCGCTGGTCGGCGACGACGACGTCGATTCGCCGTCGTCCTCGGCCGCGGCGAAGTCCTCGAGTTCGGCCGAAGCCACGGCCACGGGCGACGACGGCTCGGCCACTGCGAAGTCCGCGAGCTCGGCCGAAGCCAGTGCCAGCGACGACGACGGCTCGGCCAAAGCCAAGGCCAGCAGCTCGTCCGAGGCGAACGTGGCGGTTGGCGACGACGATTCGACGTCAGCCGTCGCGAAGTCCTCGAGCTCGGCCAAGGCCTATGCCGGCGGCGACGACGGCTCGGCCAAAGCCAAGGCCAGCAGCTCGTCCGAGGCGAACGTGGTGGTTGGCGACGACGATTCGACGTCAGCCGTCGCGAAGTCCTCGAGCTCGGCCAAGGCCTATGCCAGCGGCGACGACGGCTCGGCCAAAGCCAAGGCCAACAGTTCGGCCGAGGCGAACGTGGCGGTGGGCGAAGAAAACGCCAGCCAGCAGCCGTCGCAACAGCCGGCGTCCGGCACGTCGGCCAGCGCCCAGACTGCTTCGGCGGCCGAAGCGAAAGTGACCGGCGATCAGGCCATGGCGAGCGGCAGCTCGAGCGGCTCGGCAAGCGCCCAGGTCGGTTCGGGCGAGGAGAGCACTGCGCAGGCGAACGCGCAGTCGCAATCGGAAGCGAGCGCCGCGATCGGCGAGGGCGGCGCTTCCGCCAGCGCGGCGTCCAACAGCTCGGCCACGGCCGGCTCGGCGCCCGCCGATGACGCCCGGACTCCGACCACACCGAGCGCCACGGCCAATGCGAACGCCGACGCCAACGCCACGGTGAACGTCGCGGTCGGCGATGGCGGCAGCGCCGCCACCGCGAACGCCAACGCCGGCAGCACGGCCACGGCGACCGGCAACGGCGCCACGGCGATTGCCGACGCTGAATCGGCGGCGAGCGCGAGCGTTCACGTCGGTGCGCCCGCGGACGAGGAAGGCGATGGCGTGAACGGCGCTGCGGTTGTGCCGACGGCTTCGGCACAAGCGCAGAGCAACAGCGACGCTTCGGTGTCGCTCTGGTAGGCGTCACAGGCGGAGCGCCCAGCTGCAGGTAACCGCCCCGCGGGCGGCCGGTATGGTCCGGCCGCCCGCGAGACCAGCAGTCGAGGCGGCAGCCTGCCACTTCCATCTCACGGGCGCGTCACAGCATTGACACGGGCCGGTGCCGCTCTATCGCCATATTCCCTTTCTAGATCTCAGCTAGTGACTGCAGTCGTCATGCGCGTGAGGAAGTGATGCACGAACATCGAACTGTCTCCGCCGATCATATCGGCGCCGTGCGTTACGGCCTTTCGCGAGGGAACCAATCTGTTCGAGGTCGGTATTATCAGGGGCGGCGACCGCCACGCACGTCTACTTGGGGGTAGAACCTCAACAGCTTTGGAGGAAAGATCATGACCAAGTCGCGCTTAGCGCTGCTGGCCGCATCAAGTGGGCTCGCCATGGCCCTGATGGCGAGTCCGGCGGCCGTCAATTGGAGCACGCTACAGCTCGCAGCCAACGTCGCTCATGCCACTGATGCGGCCGCCGACGGATCGGCCGGGGCGGCAGTCGGCGGCGCCGCGTCGCAGGCCGGAGGCGGGGCGGATGCTACAGCCGGATCTGGGGGCACGGGCGATGCATCGACCAATGCCGGGGCCAATGCCTCGTCGGGCTCCGGAATGCACGGCAACGGCAAGGGCGACGGCGCGGGCGGTCTTGCGGTTGTCCGCGGCGGCTCCGGAAACCAGAACGACGCCACCGGTGCCGTCAATGTCACGGTCTCCGCCAAGAGCAAGGCGACCGCGACCGCCACCGTCGGCACGAGCGGAAGCGCCGCAGCCGAGGCCAATAGCGCGACGGATGCGGCTGCCCTGGTAGGCGATGACGGTGCGCCAGCCGTATCGGCAAATACCTCGAACTCGGTCAATGCCACGGCGACCGGCGACGGCAGCTCGGCGTCGGGCACGGCTGCGGGGTCGGGCGAAGCCAATGCCAGCGGCGATGCAGGCTCGGCCGCGACCAAGGCAAGCGGCTCGGTCGCCGCGGCGGCGGCGGGCGCGCCTGCGGATAGCGCGAATACCTCGGGCACGCCGACGGCGACGGCGACGGCAAATGCGAGCGCGACTGTCAGCGCCAGGGTGAACGTGCCGGTCGGCCGTATCGGCCAGGCGGTAGTCTCCCATCCGGAAACGGTCACCGCGAACGCCAATGCCAGCAGCGCCGCCACGGCAACCGGCAGCGGCGCCACCGCGACTGCAACTGCCGAAGCAGTCGCCACCGTGGATGTCCACATCGATCCGCCTGCGCCCAGGGATCAACAAGGCAGCAACACCAGTACCAGCGCGGCCAACAATGGCAGCGACGGCGCCGAGGAAGTATTCGTGCCGGGGACCACGTCGGCAGAGGCCGGGAGCGGCAGCGACGCCTCCGCGTCGCTCTGGTAGTCGAGGCGGCAAGCGCGGTCACTGGCCGTGTTTGCGCGCTCGAGAATTTCAGCTGGCGGGCCGCCGGTGTTCCCGGCCGCTCGCTGGCGCGCGTCTTTTTGGAAGGAGTGAAGGAATGGAAAGATCGCAGTCCAAAGGTTGGCCGCTGGCTGCAATGATCGTCGCGGCGGGAGCAATGGGAGGCTTGACGGCCATGAGCACGAAGATTCCGATGGCATCCGCCGACAACACATCCGTATCGACATCGGCGAGCGCGTCGTCCTCGTCGAGCAGTTCCTCGAGCGCGACCAGCGGTCAGAAGAGCGGCTGCAAGTCGGAGGCGACCGCCAGTGCGGAAGTCACGACGACCGTGAACGGCAAGACAACGACCGTTCGCCGGGATGATGTCGACCGCGGCGACGGGTGCTCCGCGAACGCCAAGGCGAAGGCGGTCATCGATGGCTCGCAGCCGGGGGATTCGACGGCAGAATAGCGCCTGGCGAGGGAACCGGATGGGGTCGTTCGCGGTTGTGACTAGGAAATGACCGGCCGGAAGGCTCGGTCATGACGGAGGGCAGCCATGGGCGCGAAGGGCTATGCAGGGTTGGCCGCTGCCGGTTTGCTGGCGGCGATGCTGTCCGCTTGTGGCAGCAGCGGCAGCAGCAACAGCGGAAACGACATGGCGCAGGTCGAGGTTCAATCCGACGATTCCGATACCGCCTTGCCGGCACGCTACGGCCTCTATGTCGTGGAGCAGGGCCAACTCGGCCGCCTCGATGCGGAGAAGAACGTCCAGGTGCAGACCTGGGACAGCCGTTCGAGCCTGCACCCCGACGTGACGTTCATCGTCTTCGACCGGTCGCTGGCTGACCGCTCGGTGCGACTGGGCGACGTGATCATGCTGCGAAAGGTCGCGCACGTGCGAAACGACGTCGCGGCTTCCGGGGCGGCGACGCCCCTGCAGAAAGACACCTGGGTGGTCGCCGATTCGCCGGAGTTCGCCGTGCCGGTCGATTTCCAGCCGATCCACGGCTCCCCCGAAATGGTGAGGGTGATCCCCACGCGCCAGCTGGCGCCGGGCCTCTATTCCTTCCAGTTCCGTCTCGGCGGGTCGGCCGTCGCGGGTCGCTTCGGCGTCCAGTGGTCGAAGATCGACAAGGGCCAATACGCGTCCGCCAACTGCGTCGACCGCTATGCGGGCTCGCCCCCCGGCTACAAGCTCTGTTCCGACCAGTCGGCCCAGCTGCCCAAGCAACAGATCACGCAGCAACCGCTGCAACAGCAACCACTGCAACAGCAACCGCTGCAACAGCAGCCGCTCCAGCCGCCGCCGCAACAGAACACGCTTCAGTATCAGTTGATCCAGCCCTACAAGACCCCGCCGGCAGTGCCGCAGGCGCCGGAGCCGCCGCCGGCGCCCAGGCAGCAGGCGTTGCAACAGCAGGCGCCGCGGCTGCCGACGCCGATGCCGTCCGCCCAGGGCTTGAAGCTCCGCGATGTGCAGGCCGCCCGCAACATGGACCAGGGCGTGGCAATTCTCACGGTCGAGGGCACGATCGTGAACACGACGAGCGAGCCGCGCCAGGTGCCGCCGCTGATGGCAACCGTGCGCGACACGAAAGGCACCGAACTCGACCACTGGACCTTCACCGCCGAGAACCCGCAGCTGCCGCCCGGCGGCTCGACCGGCTTCCGCACGGAAACGATCTACCCGACGAACCAGTCGACCAACGTAGCCGTGACGTTCGCCTCGGACAGCACGGCGCAGGCGCAGTAGGGGGCGTGCTGAGGCCGTCCTGAAAACACTCTTCGAAGCCCGCACCACAGGCCCTCACCCTAGCCCTGATAGGCGCTAGGTTAGGGAGTCCGACTCTTCAAACTTACTCAAATGTCATTCCCGCGAAAGCGGGAATCCAGGGCAACCGCTCGGTCGCCTGCTCTGGACCCCCGCTTTCGCGGGGGTGACAGTCTAAGGGAAATGCGAAGACAACAGACATTCGATCTTATCCTAGCGCCCATGAGGGTTAGGGTGAGGGTGCGTAGTGAAGAAAAGGTGTCGGAGTAGGTAGCTACGCCGACCGGCTCCCCAGCTGCCGCACCTGAAACCCCGCCGCAACCAGGCTCGCCGTGATTTCCTTCACATGCTCGGCGTTGCGCGTTTCCACGACGGCGTCGATGTCGGCGCGCTTGGCCGGCAGGTCGGTGAACAGGCGCTGGTGGTAGATCTCGATGATGTTGCCGCCGGCGTCGCCGATGGCGCGGGCCAGGCGCGCCAGCACGCCCGGCTGGTCGACGATCTGGATGCGCAGGGAGATGACGCGGCCGTCGCGCACCAGCCCGCGCAGCAGGACCTGCCCGAGCAGGCGGGCGTCGATGTTGCCGCCGCAGACGACCAGGCCCACGCGCTTGCCGGCGAAGCGCTCGCGGTGCGCCAGCATGGCGGCGAGGCCGGCGGCGCCGGCGCCTTCGGCCACGATCTTCTGCGCCTCCGCCATCATCTGCACGGCCTGTTCCAGCGGCTCCTCCTCCACCAGCAGGATGTCGCTCACCAGCCGTTCGATGATGGCCTTGGTGAGGGCGCCCGGCGATTTCACGGCGATGCCTTCGGCGATCGTCTGCGCCCCGAACACCGGCGTCAGGTTGCGGATGGCATGATGCATGGAGGGATAGAGCGCCGCCTCCACGCCGATCATCTGGATGTCCGGCTTGATCGCCTTCGCCGCCGTCGCGATGCCCGCCATGATGCCGCCGCCGCCGATCGGCACCACGATGACGTCGAGGTCGGGAACATCGGCCATGAGTTCGAGGCCGATGGTGCCCTGTCCCGCCACGATGCGGGCGTCGTCATAGGGATGGACGAAGGTGAGGTTCTCGCGCCTGGCGAGATCGCGCGCGAACACCGCGGCGGCGTCGATGGTGTCGCCCTCGATCACCACCCGGGCGCCGAAGCTGCGCGTGCGCTCGACCTTGTTGAACGGGGTCCCCTCCGGCATGACGATGACGGCGGGAATGCCGAGCCGCTGCGCGAAGCAGGCGACACCCTGCGCATGGTTGCCCGCGGACATCGCGATGACGCCGGTCTTCGCCTCGGCCGCCGTCAGGCTCTTCAGCTTGTTGTAGGCGCCGCGGTCCTTGAACGAGCCGGTGTATTGCAGGTTCTCGAGCTTCAGTACGACCGACTTCGCCCCCGTCGCCTCGGTCAGCCGCGGTGCCGGCACGGCCGGCGTGCGCACCACCTGCCCGGCGATCGTCGCCGCGGCGGCGCGGATGTCATCGATGGTCACGGTCATCGGTCAGCCCCCGGATTGCGCGTGCATTCTACGGGGTGCTCGGTACCAATGTCAGGACTTCCTCGCCCTTGCCCTCCAGCTCGATGGTGCGGCCATCCCGCCAGCGCGCGACGAAATCGCGGTAGTGCGCCGACAGCGGATTGCCGGATTGGCCGCCGGCGATGATGAAGCGCGAGCCATCGAGATCGGCGAGGTCGAAGATCGCCCGCAAACCCGCCCCATGCACGTCCGGATACACGACGGAGTCGAAATCCACCCGCGGCGACGCCACGTTGACGGTAGTGTCGTCGCCGTCGGTCGCGATCGGGTCGTGGACGAGGTCGCGCAGGATCGGAATGCGATCGAACATCGGATGGCTGAAGCGGGCCTGGTGCGCGTCGCCCCAGCGCCAATCGGCGGGATTGCGCCCATAGGCGGCGGCGAGCTTGTCGAGGGCGGCGTGCCAGGCCCTATTGATCTGCGTCTTGCAGGTTTCGATCTCGGGCGTCCGCGTGTCGTCGCACCAGGGCGACTCCAGGGGACCGACGAGCCGCGCGCCATCGAGCAGATTCCATGACGCATAGTCCTCGAAGAGATCGCCGAGCTTGTCGCCGAGGATCGCCTTGTCGAGTTCCGCCATCCAGGCCGTGAAGATGAGCGGCTCCGGGCGATCGCGCGCCATCCGGAAGTCCCACGCCTTCAGCAGGATCGAGGCGCGGGTCGCTGGCGAGTCCGGCGACGCGTCCGGCGCGATCGCGTCGAGCAGGGTGGGGAGGATCTCCTCGGCGGCAACCGACTTGTCGTCGAGCTGGATCGCCGCCAGCGTGTCCGGCGTCTGCTGCGGCGTCGCCTCGATCAGCTCGGCGATGCGGTCGTAGCGATAGGGCGGCTCCCAGCGCCCGCTCAGGAAGCGGCTGTAGTCCACCGGACGGATGTCGTTGTTGGCGGTGGCGATCCAACCCTCCTTGGGATCGACCGTCTGCGGCAGCGTGTCGACCGGCTGATAGCCCGTCCAATCGTAGTCGCCGGTCCAGCCCGGCGCCGGCATCTGGCTGGCGGCGTTGAGCTTCTTGCGCATGGGCATGCGGCCGGGCGCGATGAAGCCGATATGCCCCTGGGTGTCGGCGTACAGGATGTTCTGCATCGGACTGCCGAAACCTTCGGCGGCGGTCAAGAGTTCTTCGGCGCTATGCGCGCGGTTCATGCGGTAGAGGGCGGCCGCCGTGCCGTCATCCGCGTCGAGACCGGGCCAGGCCAGCGACAGCACCTGCGTCCGGTCGGACCATGCGAGCGCCGGCGCGTCCGACAGGATCGGCCCGTGGCGGCTCCGCCGCACCGTGAACGCGACATCGTCGGCGCCGTCCACCTTGATGATCTCGTTGCGCGTCTCGAAGGCCAGCGGGCCGGCGGGCGCCAGATAGCTCGTGGGATCGCCGGGCAGCAGCTTCTCGAGAAAGAGGTCCTGGGTGTCGCTCTGGGTGGTGACGAAGCTCCAGGCCACCCGGCCGTTGTGGCCGATGATGAGCATGGGCGCGCCCGGCGCCGTCACGCCCGCCAGCGTCAGCGTCGGCGTCTCGATGCGCACGAGATACCACTGGATCGGCGCCGACAGCCCGAGATGCGGATCGTTGGCGAGCAGCGGCTTGCCGGTGGCGCTGCGGCTGCCGGCAACGACGAAATTGTTGGATGCGCCGCGCCCGCGCAGCACCTCCGGGAGGGACGGCGCCAACCCGGCATGGTCGTCCGGTTTCTGCGCCTGTGGAATGCCCAGCTCGTCGCCCGGAGGCGCCGGCCACAGCTCGTTGAGCTGGGCGGGGGTCAATCGGGCCGCCAGCCGATAGCGCAGCAGCTCCTCGGACCAGTTGCCGCTGAGCTGCAGCGCCATGAGGCGGCCCCACACCAGCGAGTCCGCCGGCCGCCACTTCTCCGGGGTGTAGCCCAGCAGCGCGAACTCCGGCGGCAGCGATCCGCTGCGCGTGTCGAGAAAGGCGTTCACGCCGGCGGCATAGGCCTCCATGGTCACGCGCATGTCGTTCGGCAGCTTGGCCAGGCTGGCCTCGGCCAATCGATAGAGCCCGAGGATCCGCATCATCTTGTCGGTGTTCACCGTCGCCGCGCCCACCACCTCCGACAGCCGGCCGGCGCCCAGCCGGCGCATCATGTCCATCTGGAACAGCCGGTCCTGCGCATGCGCGAAGCCGAGGGCATAGAACGCATCCGCCTCGGACTGCGCGCGGATCGTCACGACGCCGTCGCCGTCGCGCACGATCTCCGCCTTCGCCCCCAGCCGCTGCACCGCGATGCTGCCGGTCGTCTGCGGCAGCGACGTGCGCAACCACAGATACCCGCCGGCGCCGACAACGATGGCCAGCACGAGCAATCCGCCAACGAAATACAGCGAGCGTCGCAGCCACTTCATGAGATTCGCAACCGCCGATGAACGCCGATAAACGCCGATGTTGCCAACCTTCTCGGTTTGTGACTCATCGTTACCCTCCCTACACGTGTCACCCCCGCGAAAGCGCTTGGGGATGCACACATCTTGCGAACTGACGCAAGGCGTCTCAGCAGAGTCCCCTCTCCCCTTGTGGGAGAGGGACAGGGTGAGGGGTCCGGCGCCGGTAGGTGCCGATGAGGCCGCTGCGACAGCCATACACGGAACTTAGGGCGTCACGCGTCAATTTCTGCATTTTCACGTCTTGACGCTGAGCGAGATCTCTTCGCGCTGCCGCGCGAATCCCCTCACCCTGTCCCTCTCCCACAAGGGGAGAGGGGACTCTGTAAGGCGGCCCTGCGTCGTTGCGAACTTGTGTGAATCCCCCAGCGCGAAAGCGGGGGTCCAGGGCAAGCGACGGAGCCGTTGTCCTGGATTCCCGCTTGCGCGGGAATGACACGGAGTGGGCGATGCGTCAGAGGCAGCGAAGGTTGGTATGAGATCTCCGCTCATCCGCGTTCATCGGCGTTCATCGGCGGTTTCAAATCCTTCAGGATCGCCACGCGGTGGCCATCCAATGCCGGCGCCGCCGGACGGCTCGTGGGATCAGGGAAAGCCGACAGCTTGATCGGATTGCCCGCGAGCTTCAGCGGCTGAGCCTCGGGATCGTCGATGGCGACGATCATGTTGCGGGCGCGGATCTGCGGATCGTTGGCGATGCCGGCGATGTCGTTGATCGGTCCGCAGGGCACGCCGGCCGCCTCCAGCAGCGCGAGCCATTCGGCGCTGCCGCGCTCTTTCAGGATGGCTTCGAGCGCTTCGGCCAAGGCGTCGACATGCTCCGCGCGCAGGTCATTGGTGAGGAAGCGGGCATCGCGCGCCAGCGCCGGCCGGCCGAGCGCGACGACGAGCTTGCCGAACAGCGCGTCCGTGCCGGCGGCGATGATGATGTGGCCGTCGCTCGTGGCGAAGGCGGCGAACGGCGCGATCGAGGGGTGGCGCGCCCCCAGCGGCTGCGGCGACCGGTTGGTGAGGAAATAGCGGCTGAGCGCGTTCTCGAGGATCGCCACCTGGCAGTCGAGCATGGCAACGTCCACCTTCATTCCCTCGCCGCTCGCATGGCGATGATGGAGCGCCGAGGCGATGCCGATGGCCGTGAACAGCCCGGCCGTGATGTCGCCGATGGAAGCACCCACCCGCGTCGGCGGCCCGCCGGGATGGCCGGTGATGCTCATGATGCCGCCCATGCCCTGTACCACCATGTCGTAGGCCGGCTTGGGCGCATAGGGTCCGGTGTGACCGAAGCCCGAGGCCGCCGCATAGATCAGCCGGGGATGGCGCGCATGCAGCGCCTCCCAGCCGTAGCCCAGCCGCTCCATCGCCCCCGGCCGGAAGTTCTCCACGAGCACGTCGGCCGCTTCGAGAAGCCGCTCGAAGATTATGCGGTCGGCCTCGGCCTTGAGGTCGAGCGCGATGCTTTCCTTGCCGCGGTTCATGGCCATGAAGTAGGCCGACTTGCCGTTCACGAACGGCCCGTAGCGGCGCGAGTCGTCGCCGCTCCCGGGTGCTTCGATCTTGATCACGCGGGCGCCCAGGTCGGCCAGCACCATGGTGCAATAGGGGCCGGCCAGCACGCGCGTCAGGTCGATGATGGTGATGCCCGAGAGCGGCCCGGCGGCCATGGATCGCTAATCCCCAAATGCAAAGTCGCTGGTGGTCTGATCCTGACGCTTGATTCCCAAGCGTCAGGTGAATCAGCCCACCAGATCAATATGCTGGTGGTTCGATTCACGCAACGAATGGGAACCATTCGTTGCGATCGAACCACTAGAGTTTCCGCCCTGTCGGCAGAGGAGTCCGAGAAGAACTACAACCGATTCGGTTCCTGAGTCGTCTTCCTCGATAGCCGGCTCGGCAATAGCGGGCCTTCTGCCGACGATATCATCCCGAACATCGCCGCCTGCATCAGATCTTGCCGCTTCATCGGCGTGTAGGCATGCCCTTTCTCCCGCGTCTAGTCGATCGGACGGAAGGTCGCACGCATTTTTATTTCGCATCTCCCCCCAAACGGGAGGAGCGACATCGATCATATGGTCGCACGATGGAGTTTCCCGTACCCTACTGAAGGAGATTGGCATGGCAAGCGTCGTCGGCTCTTGGTCCATCACCACCGATTGGGGATGCGACGGCAGCATTACCGGCACATTCAATCAGAACTTCAATGCGAACGGTACTTGGACTTCGAGTCCCTTCGTGCATAGCGGGAGGTGGTATCAGGTCGAAGGGCTCGTCGCATGGACTTTCAACGACACGCCGAATCTGGTCTACGCGGCCAACCTTTCCGGAAGTTGGATGGCGGGGATACAAGGTTACGAAACGTCAGGGGGAAGCAAAGGCTGCTTCGGTGCCCGCAGGGCCGGAATTGCCGCCGCCAAGACCAAGGCTCCCGCGAAAGCAAAAGCGAAAGGTGCTGATCCGTCACTCGGTCGCTGACACGCGATGTCCTCACCGGAATGATCGCTCTTCCCGCCGGACGACGGCGAGAGCGGGGAAGCGCGCGAACAGGCTGATTGCCGCCAAGGCGACGGCGCCATGCTCCCACCGCCGTCGCGGACGGGCGACCATCGCGCGAAACCTTAATGCAAGCCGGCTAAAGTTACCGCCCCGTCGGCGGAGGCTTCGCAATGCCAACGACAGACTTGCATGCGGGCGAACGAGCGAGCGCGCCGGTCCCGGCGGACGGTGGCAACGGCATGTCACCCCTTGGCGATGGCGCGCCGGCCTCCTCATATCTACACTCCATCAGGTCCGCGCTGGGCTGGGGCCCGGCCGACCATTCCAACGATACCGCGCGCATGGCAGAGACGCTCCCGACTCCGACCGCCCCCTCGATCTTCGATCGCGCGATCAGCAACCTGCGCGTGGCCTGGCGCGAGATCGCGGCGCGCGTCGGCGGGGCCGCCGCCGACGCGCTGCAGCCGGACCTGCCGGAGGAGGATGCCCGCCGGCTCGCCCAGCGCATCGAGGAGTGCCTCGCCAACCGTGGCGGCGAGGTGTCGGCGCGCGCCCGCGCGGCCGAGATCGGGCGCGCCTATCTCGGCCTCTCGCCGACCGGCCGCCTGCGGTTCCTGAAGCTCCTGGCCGACAACTTCGGCCCCGACCGCGCCCGCATCGAGGCCGCGATGGCGACGTATTCCCAGGCCGAGGATCGCGCCGCCGTCTCGTCGGCCGTGGTCGAGCTGCGGGAGGCCGCGATTTCCCCGCGCGTGCGCCTCCTGACCCAGCTCACGACCTTGCCCGACGGCTTCAAGTTCCTGGTCGACCTGCGCGCCGAGCTGCTGAAGCACCTGTCCGCCGACAAGACGTTGGCCGGCCTCGACCGCGACCTGCAGATGCTGTTCACCTCCTGGTTCGACATCGGGCTGTTGACGCTCGCGCGCATCGACTGGGAGTCGCCGGCGGCGCTGCTGGAAAAGCTCATCGCCTACGAGGCCGTGCACGAGATCCAGTCCTGGACCGACCTCAAGAACCGGCTCGATTCCGACCGCCGCTGCTACGCCTTCTTCCATCCGCGCATGCCCGGGGAGCCGCTCATCTTCGTCGAGGTCGCGCTGGTCGCGGGCATGGCCGACAACATCCAGAAGCTGCTCGACGAGAGCGCGCCCCATGTCGACCCGGCGATCGCCGACGCCGCCATCTTCTACTCGATCTCGAATACGCAGACCGGCCTGCGCGGCATCAGCTTCGGCAACTTCCTGATCAAGCGGGTGGTCGACAGCCTCTCGCACGAGCTGCCGCGCCTGAAGACCTTCGCCACTCTGTCCCCGATTCCCGGCTTCCGCGCCTGGCTCGACCGTCATCTCGGCGACGGCGAGAGCGCGTTGCTGACCGCGGCGAAGAAAAGCGATCTCCGGGCCGTCCTCGCCGATCCCGGCTGGGCGCAGGATGAGGCGATCGCCGAGGCGCTGGCGCCGACGCTCCGCCGCCTGTGCGCCCACTACCTGCTGCAGGAGAAGAGCAACGGCAAGCCGCTCGATCCGGTCGCCCGCTTCCACCTCGCCAACGGCGCCCGCATCGAGCGCCTGAACTGGCTGGCCGACACCTCCGCCAAGGGCCTGCAGGAATCTGCCGGCGTCATGGTCAACTACCTCTACCGCCTCGCCGACATCGAGGCTCATCACGAAGCCTACGTCGCCGAAGGCCGCGTCGCCGCCGCCGCCGCCGTCAAGGCGCTGCTGAAGACCTAGTGGTCTGATCCTGGCGCTTGGTTCCCAACGTCAGGTGAATCAGCCCACCAGATCAATAGGCTGGTGGTTCGATTCACGCAACGAATGGGAATCATTCGTTGCGATCGAACCACTAGGCGGCGCCCCCGAATTTGCCCTGTTCAACCGCGCCGCAGGCCGTATGATGCCGTCGCGGAACGGTAAAGGTAAGGACGGACGTGGCGAAACGGCCGAACTACGGACAGGAGCGGGCGGAACGGCAGCGCCGGAAATCGGCCCGCCGCGACGAACGGCTGGCGGCCAAGGCCGAACGGCGCGAGAAGGGCCGGCCGCCCGGCGAGGAGCCGGAGGACGGCGCGGAGGCGGCGCCCGCGAGCCCGGCGGCGACGATGCCCGCCGACGCCGCCGCCATGCATCGGCTGGGCCAGGCCCTGGCCTTCGTCTGCGGGCCTGAGCATGCCGCCACGGTCGCGGTCCAGCGCGCCGTCGCAAGCGGCGGTGCCGAGGATATCGAGCGCGCCCGCGCCATGTTCCTGCAGCTCGGCCCCCGCGACCAGCGCGCCGCCCTGGCGATCGCCGCCGCCGCCGCGCCCTCGCTCGCCTGAGGCGGCCCCCGGCGGGCAGGCAAATAATCTGGGTTGCACTCCGCCCAATTTCGTACCATGAAAAGACAGGCTTGGTCGGGACGTGTTATGGCTGCCGCTCCTCGGGGCGTCCGTTCAACGACATTCCGCAACCGGCTTTGAATGCCGCGCAACGCGAGTGGCGCGGCGCCGATCATGAACGCACGACAGGAGCGCGCTATGCCTATCGGAACGGTGAAGTTCTTCAACACGGCAAAGGGTTTCGGCTTCATCCAGCCGGAGGACGGTTCGAAGGACGTGTTCGTCCACGTCTCCGCCGTCCAGGCCGCCGGCATGCAGACGCTGCGCGAAGGCCAGCGCATCTCGTTCGAGATCACGACCGAGCGCGGCAAGACCGCCGCCGCCAACCTCAAGCCGGCCTGATCGCCTGAGAGATTTCTGCCTCCCGCTCGCGGGAGGGGATCGGGGATTTGCGCGTCGTAGGGGCGACCGGGCGGTCGCCCCTATGGCTTGAACATCCCGTTGAGTTCCGCGAACGGCACTGCCTCCTTCGCGAAGCCGAAGGTGCCGCTTGCGGCGATCTCGCGCGCCGCGCGCAAGGCCGCGCCATAGGCCGCGCGCGCGAGCAGCCCGCCGACGCTGATGCGCTTCACGCCGAGCGTCCCCAGCTCGCGCACGGTGACGGGGCCGAGCGCCGGGCTCGCCAGCAGATTGACCGGCTTGGGCGCCACCGCCTGCACCACCGCCGCGATCTGCTCGCGCGTCGACAGCCCCGGCGCGTACAGCACATCGGCCCCGGCCGCCGCGAACGCCTTGAGGCGCCGCAGCGTGTCCTCGAGGTCCGGCCGCCCATGCAGAAAATTCTCGGCCCGCGCCGTCAGCGTGAACGGGAAGGGCAGGGCGCGCGCCGCCGCCACCGCCGCCTGCACGCGCGCCAGCGCCAGCTCGGGCGCATAGATCGGCTCGCCCGCGCGCCCCGTCGAGTCCTCGATCGAGCAGCCGACCAGCCCCGCCGCCGCCGCCCCGCGCACGGTCTCCGCGCAGTCCGCCGGGGCGTCGCCGAAGCCGTTCTCCAGGTCGGCCGACACCGGCAGCTCGCTCGCCGCCACGATGACGCGCGCATGGGCCAGCGCCGCATCGCGGCCGACCCCGCCATCGGGCCGCCCGAGCGACCAGGCCAACCCTGCGCTCGTCGTCGCCAGCGCACGATAGCCCGTGAGCGTCAGCATCCTTGCCGATCCCACGTCCCACGGATTGGGAATCACGAACGCCCCGGGGGCGGCATGCAGGGCCTTGAAGGCGGCGGCCTTGTCGGATTGCGTGGTCACGGTTCTGCTCCGTTATGTCGATTCCAGCGCGCACGGTACACGCGCGCGCGCGATGAGTGTAGGGGCGGCCTCACGCCGCGCCATCGAATTCCTGCCGGACGGCGGCCGACATCAGCCGCTTGATGATCCACCCGTAGAGAACGCAGAAGCCGAGCGCGAAGATCGCCCCCACGATCTGCATGCCCGTCATCATCGACTCGAACTGGGTGCGGAAATCCGCCGGCGCGTCGGGCGGCAGCAGGGGCATCGACGACAGCATCGACGACATCATGACGCGCTGGAAGAACAGCCCCGCGAGATTCCACGCGATGCCCAGCGCCATCAGGCCGATGAACAGCAGCCGCGCCCAGTTCCAGCGCTTGAGCAAGCCGACGGCGGCGATGAGCGTGATGAGCGACAGCAGGAAGAATGCCCCGATCAATTGGCGGAAATGGCCGAACATGAATTCCGCGGCGGGCGGAAAGTCGCCGCGCGCCTTCGCGGCGTTCATCGCATCCTGCATCTGGCCGATGGACACCATCATGTTGATCATCATGTATTGGGCCATCGCCATCAGGGTCGAAAGGCCGCCCAGGCCGATGAAGACCCACGCCAGCAGGGTGACGAAATCCGACCGTCCGGCTCGGGTAGGGCTGTCTGCGCTGCTCATCGAATCGCTCCGCTGAATTCCTGCCATGGCGCGAGGATGGAGAAAGGAGAATTATGCTGCCGATGATAAGCCTGATTCTGCGCCGCCACAGCCGATGAAATGCCGGAGACCGACCGCATGACGCTCCTCAGACTCCACGCCGAGCCCGTGCAGGACCACTGGCTCGATGCCTACGGCCATCTCAACGAGGCCTACTATCTCGTCCCCTTCACCAACGCCAACTGGGCCATCCTCGCCCATTTCGGCATCGGCACGGACTATTACGAGCGCACCGGCGGCGCCCTCTACACGGTCGAGAGCCACGTCCGCTACGTGAAGGAGCTGCGGGCGCCCGCCCTCATGGAGATCGAGAGCCTCGTCCTCGGCGCCGACGCCAAGCGCCTGCGCGTCGCCCACGTCATGAAGGTCGCCGGCAGCGAGCGCGCCACCTTCGAATGCGTGATGCTCCACTTCGACTCGAAGGCCGGCCGCGTCGCCCCGATGCCGGAGGCCGTACAGGCCGCAGTGAAGGCCGCGCTGGCCGTGGAGCTGCCCCCCTGGGCCGGCCGCGGCATCTCGTTCGACCGCAAGTGACGGTTGCCTGATCCCGCCTTTATAGGGGTCAAAGTAGCGGCCCCGGGCTCCTGAGGTAGCGCGTCCTGATGGCGTCGGCGGCCCAGTAGGCGAGGGCGCCGACGGTGCCGGTGGGGCCGTAGGCCGAGTTCTGCGGAAAGGCGCTGGCGCCGATGACGAACAAATTCGGCACGTCCCACGACTGCAGGTAGCGGTTGACGGTGCTGGTCGGCGGCTCCGTCCCCATCACCGCCCCGCCGGTGCAGTGCGTCGACTGATAGGGCGCGATCGAATAGGGCCGCTGCTCGGCCTGGGCGAGCATCCGGGCGGGCTTCAGCGCGGCGCCGATCCGCTCGATCACGGCCGTGGCGTGGCGCGAGATCGCGAGCTCGTTGTCCTGCCAGTCGAAGGTGAGGCGGAGCAGCGGATCGCCGGCGACGTCGCGGTAGGTGGGATCGAGATCGAGATACGCGTCCCGATAGGACATGACGCTGCCGCGGCAGCCGATGCTCATGGTGCGGTTGTAGTATTTCGCCACCCAGCGCTTCCAGGCGCCGCCCCAGGCCGGCACGTCCGGCGGAATGTCGCGGTACTGGATCGGCTTCAGGCCGGACGAATAGACGTTGAGCGTGGCGCCGCCGACGAAGCCCGCGGCCGCGTGATCGGGGATGCCGCCGTGCTCGTCGTCGACCACCGTGCCGAGCGCGCCGGCGCCCATGAAGACGTTGAGGATGCGGTCGTCGAACCACAGCGTGGCGCCGCCGCCGACCTGGTAGGCGAAATTACGACCGACCGTGCCGGTGCCGCCGCGCGGGTCGTAGGGTGTCCCGATCCCGGACAGCAGCAGCAGCCGCGCATTATTGAAGGTGAAGGCGCACAGCAGCACCAGCTCCGCCGGCTGCTCCACCGACCGCCCCTGGGCATCGAGATAGCGCACGCCCACCGCCCGCTTGCCCGTCGAGTCCAGCAGGATGCGGGTCACCTGCGCCTGGCTGCGCAATTCGAAATTGGGGTTGCGGCGCAGGGCCGGCAGCAGCGTCGTGTGCGGGCTGGCCTTGGCGCCCATGGCGCAGCCGAAGCGCTCGCAGAAGCCGCAGATGATGCAGCTGTTGAGATCGTGGCCTTCGGGATTGGTGTAGGCGCGCGACAGGTTGGCCGACGGCGACGTGAAGGGATGCTTGCCGAGGCCGGCCGCGGCGGCGGCGAACAGGGCCGTCGCGGCACTGCCTTTCATCGGTGGGTTGGGGTAGTCGCGCGCCCGCGGCCCTTCGAAGGGATTGCCGGCGGGCTGGATCGCGCCGCGGATGTTGCCGGCGCGGCCGGAAATGCCGCACAGATATTCGAAGCGGTCGTAATGCGGCTCCAGCTCGTCATAGCTGACGCCCCAGTCCTGCAGGTTCATGCCGGCCGGAATGAATTCCTGGCCATAGCGCTCGGCGTAGAAGCTGCGGGCGCGGAAGTCCTGCGGCAGGAAGCGGAAGGTCTGGCCGTTCCAGTGGGTGCCGGCGCCGCCCAGGCCGTCGCCCAGCAGGAACGAGCCGTATTCGCGCATCGGCAGGGCCAGCTGGTCGGAGCGGTTGCGGAAGGTGATGGTCTCGCGCGCGAGGTCCTGCATCAGCTCGTGATGCGAGGCATAGCGCAGCTCGTCATGCACCTGCGGCAGGACGAAATCGGCATGGGTCGTGCGCGTCGCCCCGCGCTCGAGCCCGACGACCCGCAGGCCCGCCGCCGCCAGCTCGCTGGCCATGATGCTGCCGGCCCAGCCCATGCCGATGACGACGGCGTCGACCGGCTTCAGCGGCGCGGCCGTCATCGCCCGCCGCCTCCTCTAAGCAGCGATTCGTTCATCACGACACACTCACATTGTCATTCCCGCGAAAGCGGAAATCCAGGGCAACCGCTCCATCGCCTGCCCTGGACCCCCGCTTTCGCGGGAGTGACAAACTCAAATGTGGCACCTTCAAAGCAACCCTGCTTAGTCGCCGATGCCGGCCGGCTCGACATCGAAGGGATGGTCCGCAGAGCGATCGATGACATCGACATAGTTGCCGTAGACGCCGGGAAAGCCGACCAGCTTCCAGCCGAGCTTGTTGCGGTTGCCGCCATAGATGGGATCGCTGAACAGCCCCTCCATGGCGTTCATGCGAAACAGCTTGAAGAACTGATGCGACGGCAGGTCGACGAGATCGATGCTGCCGTCGTCGAGCCCTGACAGCACGGCGTCCTGCTGCACCGCGCCGAGCGCCGCGAAGGCGGCGCCGAGCGTGGCCTGGCAGTGGGCGTCGATCCGCGGGATCGCCGCGCGATAGCAGGCGGCCGGCGTCATCCGCATCTGCCAGCCCTGTTCCGGCGTGCCCGCAGGCCATGGGCCCTGCAGATACATCCGGACGCCCTGGCCGTAGGCGCCGGCGAGCTGGCGATCGATGAAGACGGCGACCCCGAGTTCGAGTCCGCCGGGCCCGAGGTCGTCGGCCGGCACGACGCGGTTGACGGCGGCCTCCACCCAGGCCGCCTCGACGCCGTTGAAGAATATGTAGGACCCCGCCTGCGGTGCCGCCAGCGGATCCGCCGCGGCCGTCGGCGCGACAAATCCGCCGGCGCCGACGGCGCCGAGCGTCTTCATGAAGGTGCGGCGGTTGGCATCCATGGGTTGGCGACCCGGAGCTTGCGGCCGAAGAATGACGCGGGAGGACGTTGCCAGGCAAATGGAAAGTCCAGGCCGCCGAAACAAGAGCGGCTTCCCGCATTGCTGGCATTCAGTGCACGCAGCCGAGTCCGGCCGACCTAGCACCGCACCAGATGTTTGTACGGGCGAGCGGCGCTCGCCCTCTTCTGCGCCGCGGCGAGGTGCAGGAGGAATTGTGCGACGCAACGGAATACCGGATCCTCGCGAGCGCTGCGAGATCGCGCTGGGCGTTGCAGCCACGCCTGCGCCACCGGCACTTGTCACGGCGTGGCGACGATATACGGGGCGGAGGGCGTCGGCGAAGCCGGGAAGCTCCAGGCCCTCGCCACATCGACCGCGTATATCGGCTCGAAGTCCACCAATCTGCCGATGTCCACCGTCGGCGGCTGATTGTCGAGCACGTATCGGACGGTGCCCAAGCGCACGATCAGGACCGCATGAAAAATCCGTCGATCGGGAACTCTGCCCACGACGACGGCCATGGCCTTGCTGTCGATGCCGGCGGCAATGGCGAGGAACATCTTGAGGATCACATATCCCTCGCAATCCGTTCGTCCCTTGCGAACGACTTCGAGAGGAGTCTCCCAGTAGTCGCGCTGGTGCCACACGACCTCGTCGTCCGCATAGGAGATGCGCGCGCCGACACGCGCATTGATCGCTGCCAGTCGCTTTTGCGCGGGAAGTTCGCGCAGAGTGTGGGCCCATGTCAGCCAGGGACGCAACTCGGCGAACCGATCGCTCTCCGGGTCGACGAGGAAGCGGCGTACGCGGTTCCAGCCTTTGAAGCGCTCCAGCCCCACCCTCAGGAGGCTACCCCCCGGCAGGGGTGGATCGAGCGCGACAGCCGGGGACGCTGTCGGCAGCAACTCGGTATGCGCCGTCGTGCCGGAGGGCGCCGGCCAGGCGATCAGCGCAACCAGCAAAGACGACCTGCAGATTGATAGATGAAACGGTATCGGCATTGCGTGGCCTCCTTGGATCGGGTGCCACACGCACGTTCTTTCCGTTTATCGTCCGACGGGCATTTCCCTTCGGCTTCGACTATGAATTAGCCTGGTGATGGGGATCCGGGTCCTCGACCACGAGAATCGTCGGGGTCCGTCCGTCGCGCTCCCATCGATCCGGCGCGATCAGCTCGATATGACCTCTCTCGATCCTGCCCTTGTGTTCGAACGACACTTTTCTCTGTCGCTCGGGAAACCCCTCGAGTTCCTTGACGCCGCACCAGCGAGCGCCCTCGTCACCGAGACGCTGCAGATATACTTTGGCTCGATAGGGCATGGCTCCCTCCGAAAATCGGTGGGAACATCGTGCGCGACAAAGACGCGTTCTGGCCGGCGTGCTGCAGGCGCTTCCAGCGCAACTGCAGACCCATCCGGCAAATCGTTAAAACATCGGGTCGTGTCGATGCCCAGACGCCGGAACAATAATGACAGCAAATCACCAAAGATAGAGCGCGTCAATTGGACCTTGGGCCAATATCGCGGCGCGGAATGCTTTTGTTAATGTTTATTAACGTCGCTGCGTGTAACTGTTCGCGCTGATTAGGCCGGTACAAGGCCGGCATGATTATTCTCTTCGGCGGAAGGGCAAAGAGCGTGCATGACACCGGGCGAGGCGGTTTGGTCCAGGTGGAGCACTATGACCCCGGTTGTGCAAGAATATAGTTACGCCCCGCCTCAATTGGGTGTATTTTCACCGCGCAATGACAATCCGGCGTTGAGGGGAACGCCGCCCGCCTTACGTCGACAGTCAGCTTCGCATGGCGGTCGCGGCTTTCGCCCGGAATATCGGGAGAGACAGCATGGTCATTGTCTTTCAAATCGTCATCACCGTCGTGTTCGGCCTGCTGTGGTGGTGGGTCTTCAATCGCGTCGGCGAGGACTTCGAATACATCATGATCCTCGGTTCCGTGCTGGCGGTCTGCGTGTGCTGCTGCAAGGGCACCGGCGACCCGCAGCGCGAATGGAGCTGGCAACGCTATATCGCCTGCATTCGCCGATGCTGGCTGGCGACCGTCGTGCTCATGGTCAGCCTTTTCATCATCGGAGTTCTCGCGGTGATCTGGGCGACCGGCGCGCCGCCCGCAGGCGCCGTGTTGTTCAACATTCTCATTGCGTCGATTTTCGCGCCGCTGTTCGTGCGACTGATCTGCTGCGCCTACGAGAGCTGATCGGCCGCGGCCCGACGCCAAGCCGGCCGTGCGAGCGGCCGGCTGTTGGCGTTTGGGGCGAGCGACAGGAATCATACGTCCAATACTCATCGGCTTCGGCCGCACGGCCGTGCCGGGGTCGTTCGAGTTCAGCGCCACCTTCGACGCCGTCCACGATCAGGCTCGGCGGCTCGACCTGCTCAAGGGCATCCATCGCGCCCTCAGGCACGACGGCCTCTACCTGATGCAGGACATCCGCGCTTCGAGCCACGTCTACAAGAACATCGGCCACCCCTCGGCACCTTCCTCTACACGGCCTCGACCATGCACTGCATGACCGTGTCGCTGGCCCAGGGCGGCGAGGGCCTGGGCGCGATGTGGGGCGAGGGGAAGACGCGGGAGTGTCTCGATAAAGCCGGCCTCCGCTCCATCGAAACCCACCATCTCGCGCACGACATCGCGAACAGCTGGTACGTGGTGAGGAAGTGAGGGGTGAGCAGTTCTGTCTCTGACCCTGATTTCCCTGCTGCGGTGGCTCGTTTCCCGCTCAAGCGGGCGTGACGGGCTACGCGGGCGTGTTCATCCCGCAGTCCCTGACTGGCTGCGCGGAGCGCTCCGAAAGGGGGGCTTCCCTTCCTCGGCCGGCAAGCATCGCTAGTTGCCGCCTTGCGCCCGCAGAAAGCCGATGATCTTGGCGCGGTCTTCCTTCGAGGAGATTCCGCCGAACGGCTTCATGTTGTTGCCGGGAACGACCTGCTCAGGATTGGTGATGAAGCGGTCGAGGGTTTCTTCGTCCCAGACGAAATCCGCGTTGTGTAGTGCCGACGAGTAGCCATAGCCTTCCACCGAGCCGGCCTTGCGGCCGATGATCTTGTGCAGGGTCGGCCCCAGCCGGTTGTCACCCTCCTTGACCACATGGCAGGTTCGGCATGCGTTGTTGAACATCAGCTGCCCGGCGTCGTCCTGGGCAGCAGCCGCGATGGCGAGCAGGATGCTCGCCGCCATGAGCGGCAAGCCGAGCCATGAATGAGATGATTTCATATGGTCCTCCTCCGCCCTAGGTTGTCGCAATGATGACGGCCAGGACGGCGATCAGGCAGACGACCACCGCGTACCACAGTGTTTCGAACATCGAGCGACCGAAGCACGGAGGGAGCATTCCCGACAGCGGTAATTGTGTGTTCCGCTGTCACAGCGACACCACAGGCGCGCCTAATTCAGTCTCGGTCGATGAACACCACGACCGCGATCACGGCCAAGATCGCGACGGCGAATGCACCCCAGACCCACTCCATGAGGTCCTAGGGTGCGCTGTCTCTGTCTCGGCTACGAACAGCCTGCCTGCGTTCTGCTTCGGTGAGGATGAGCAGCAGCGCGCAGTCGAGAGCGACCAGGAAGAGCGAAATGGCGTCGAGAGCGTCCATGCAAAGGAAACCACGGCACCCCGGTGCAGGTTCCTGTCTCCCGGGCCGGCGGGGTGATTTCTTCGAGAGCGAAGTAGGAGGTGAAGTTCGGAGGGCCAGAACGGATCGGGGTCAGACACCGTTTCCGCCCGCTACCGACCATCAACTCGGCGCATGCATCTATCTAGTGGCGATCTAGAACGAAAAACTCGGGTATTATCCTTTGCAGTCCACTAGCAAGACGTTCCAAGTCTGACCCCGTAATCGCGAGTTTGGCACGGATCCGGCGGTGAACGTCAAACTGCGCCGCACCTTGCTGGGTCAACATCCGTCATGCGACCCCCTGGTGTCGCTGACGAGTCATGCCATTTTGCGACTCTACGGTCCTTCCTGCGTTTGTGATCTCCTCTTTCAGAGCCAACAGGCTTCTTACGACTTGACACACGCGCTTCGCTTCTGCCGGCGACGCCGCATACTCGTTAGCATGAGCAAGGCCGTCTCTAAGTTTTTGGATTTTGGCCAGTTGGTCGCGAAGCTTCGCTTTGCTTTGCGCGAGTTGAAAGGACTTTGTGATGATATCTGCCTTGTCACAAAATTGCGTGAACAAGAGGGCGTCAACAAAGCTATCATCCCGATGGGATTCAGCTATTTCGCGCCCAATCTTTTCCTGTCGTCCATCGGTGAGACAGTGCATCCAGTCTTCATCGCTGTTGAATTTCTGTCTGATCGCCGCCGACATTGTGATTTCAAAGCCTGTGACGAGAGCGAAAAGAGCGGCTCGTACCGGCAATCTCTGAAGATCCGACAAGCTCACAAGACCCGTGATCCTAGTGCCGGAAATCACCATTCGGCAGGGTTTGGTGTCTGCGTCTTTGATGAAATCAAGAATGCTAGCGTCTGCGCCGATCAAGAAGTTTTCGGCCAGTGGCAGCAGGTGGTCCGCTACAGAGCCGTTCGGACTCGATTCCCCGCGAAACGGTACCACATGGAAAAGCCCTACGATGCGTTGGTCTTCAGTTTCCCCACCATCTACTGCCGGAATAAAATCGTACTGCTGGGTGTTTCGATCAATGACGTCGGAAGCGGCTTCGCCGGCTTTGCAGGTCATCAAATCGTCGCGACTTGTAGCAATCAACCGAACGGTCAGGCCGGAATGGACGGTCTCGAAGATGTCCCCCGATCCGATCTCATCATGGCTCGCCCAACGATCGGTCATGCACTGCCCTCTTCATCCTCGGGGACGAGCATCCAGGTTCGCCGCAACGGCAATTCAGCGCGAAACTCCTCGGGCAGGCGATCATAGACCTCGAAGAGTGCATCCAGAGTCTCTGCCCTCCCCCAAAGACGGATGCGAAAGTACAGCTCATTGCGCCGTTGCTCCACGGACCTCTTGTATCCACCCCAGCACACGAGCAACCCCTGATCCGCATGCGTATCCTGAACGCTGCCGATGAGAGCCTGAAGAGTAGGTTGATCGGCAACGACGTTTCCGGATTTCACTTGAACCACAAGCCGGGGCGCCTCGAAGCCGAGAGCACCACGGCCGGCGACGATATCGATGCCGTTGTCGGCACCCGGGGGCGATACATTCACGATGTACCCTTGCGCCTTCAGGATCTCGGCGACTAGCCGCGTGAAGTTATGGCCCGTGAAGGCGCTCGCAACGCGCCGCTCGATTTGATCCCGCGCGATCTCGTCAAGATCGACGTCTGCCTCTTCAGCGGTCGGCGCTTCGGGCGACGCAGGCGGACGCGGCGGTGCGGCAACACCACTTTCGTAACCGGGGTCGCGGCCTGTTTTGAGCATCGCTTCCACACGGTGCAGCGCGTCGTTCCGGCTGATCTCGCAAACGGTCATGAACGCGCCGAAACTGTACAGTAGGTCCTGGCGGAACACGTCGCGCGGCACGTCAGGTTTCAACCAACGGACCGGCCGCATGGGATGGCCGTCGGCTGTCGGTGTGCAAGGACCAGTGATCTCGCCGAAGGCGATCTTAGGGGCCGTCTTCAACGGAACGACGACAAGATCTCCCTTCTGGATGGTGTTGCTGAACTGGTTGAGTTGCGCTGCGAAGTTCAGATGTGTCTTGGGCTTCTGACCCGGCATGGCCTGCTCAACAACTTTGAGAATGGCATCCCGATCCTTCGCGGGCCCGAGATCACCGACATGAAAGCCGAGGACATTCGCGCGCTTTACGCGAAGTATGGAATCGATGCCGGGAAAGCGATGCGAGCCGCTTCGGCAGATCAGCCAGGCGGCGGGGCATCGGGCAGGCAAGCGCGTGCCGGCGGGGAAGGGCATGCCGGCGGTGGCGGTGGACAAGGAAATACTCAGGCTCAGACGCGTGCACCGCGTATGGACGTTGCGATCGTGTGGAAATTGCGTCCGGACAAGACGCTGGAACCGGTGCGGGTTCGCACTGGCATTACTGACCATACCGTAACGGAAGTTGTCCAGCTAATGAACGGCGAG
>Ga0137403_10000886_pt1 | contig 38266 bp, 26 predicted proteins | sample CZOMad2_1_16fung_FD_122057 | JGI IMG/M metagenome (GOLD analysis project Ga0137403, IMG submission 122057) | Vadose zone soil fungal communities from Angelo Coast Range Reserve, California, USA - CZOMad2_1_16fungal (Hybrid Assembly) | ecosystem: Environmental > Terrestrial > Soil > Vadose zone...
GAAACTTGAGCGGGGGCGCCTTGAACTTACCGAACCTTCAAGCTAACGACTGCCCCCTTCCCGACCTGCGAATTTACGCAGCTTGAATTGTTCAGTCGCGACTCCAGAATTCCTCAAAGTTTTGACAGCGCTTCGCCTCAGCGGCGGGCGCTACTTGGTCCGTGCCGCCACGACAACGGGGCTCGGCTTGGAGACGGTCGATGCGAGTTAGGAAGGCTATGTGACTTCTACGATTTCCAGCTTCCATTTGCCCTCATCGATAGGCGTCTCGAACCTTGTTTCTCCCCTTGTCACAATGAGCTTTAATTTCTTTCCTTTGGTTTCGACTGTCAGTGTTTGTTCTCTAGTTCCTGCACCAGCCGTTATCACTAACTTATTCCCCTTCACAGGGGGAATGTTAACGGGAGGATCGCTAATATTTGCCATTTTTGCGTTCCTTTCGTTTAGGCTTTAAGAAGTTGGTCCAGTTGTTTACGGAATTGCATTATGTCCGCCCTTGCAAGATAACCGTTGTAAGCTTTCGAGCCCCATTTCTGCTCAAGATCTGATAGCCGGGCAACTGCATACGAGGAGTACTCATGCGCCGCTGTCTGATTGCCTAGCCGCTGACTGGCCTGCGCCGCGATCAGCCACGCACGCCATTCCGAATCCGATTTTCCATAGCGCGCGAAGCTCTCCTGCGCCCGTAGTGCCGCTTCTAGCGCCGGCTGTGCTTCACCGCTGTAGAGGAGCGCTTCAGCGGACGCCAATAATGCACCGGAGAGTAGTTGGGGATCGGCCGTGCCGGCGGCCATGTCAATCGCCTCTTGGCACAGAAGCCTTGTTCCTCGCGTGACACCCGCACGAGCCTGCGCCAATGCCAGCGTATGCTTTGCCTGAATAGCCACGGCCGGGTATTCGCTATCAGCTAACTCAAGGGCTTTGGCTTTAGACTCTCGCAGATGCCAATCGCTCAATTCCAGTAGGGAGTTGGTCAGATGGATGTCAGCCAGCAACGGCTTATACGTATCCTCCGGATGTTCTGCTCGCTCTGCGATCGATGCGGCTTCATCGAGCGCCGCCCTGCCCTCTTCGGACCGACCCAGTCGCCACAGCACACTAGCCCGATTCTCTGCCGCATACGCCATGTAGACCTCGGCTTTCAGTGACTTGAAGATTCTGTAGCTCTCATCAAAACGGCCGAGCGCTTCTGGGTACTGTTCCTTATACGAAAGCACGTTGCCGATGTCGATATCCACTAGTCCGACCTCGAACTGATCGCCCAGTTGCTCTCCAAGTTTAAGCTGCTCTTCGAATGTTTTCAGGGCGGCTTCGTAATCGCCTCTATCACGGTACGAGCGTCCGAGTATTGGCAGGGTCAGCGAAAGCCACTTGCGGTAACCCCTCTGTTGATAGAAAACAATCGCCCTCTCGATATAGTGCAAAGCTTCCTCTGTTTTGTGTTGCTTAGAGCGCAAGCTTCCGAGTTGCGTTAACGCCCACGCTTCATTCACGAGCAATTTGTCTCTCTGGGCGAGCTCTAACGCCTGCTGGTAATATCTTTCAGCGTCGCTGTAGTCGCCACGCCATAGAAACGCGCTGCCGAGAAATATGAGGCCGCTTGTGGCTTGATTCTCAATGCCGTTGTCTCGCGCTAGCTGTACGGCCTCGGTTGCCTGCTTTGTCGCTTGTGCTATATGGCCTTCGAGCGCAGAGACGGTGCTTAGTAACTGAAGCACTCTGATCAACTGATACTGGTTCCCGGTGGCCTTCGTCATTTGAAGCGCCTTGTCTAATTGCGCCCCGGCTTCCAGCAGCTTGACTTCGTATATGAAAAGGAAGGCGCGCTGGTAGAACACTTCGGTAACGCCTTCGTGGTTGCCGAGAGCTTCATAAAGCGCTTCGGCTTTTTGGAATGCTTCAGAGGCGCATGTAGAGTCCTGTAGCTGACCGCACACCACACCCAAGCGCAGGAAGGCTGCTGCCTCTTGCGGCGCAAATTTGGCGGCTTCCTGATAATTCTCTTTGGCCTCCTTTAACTGATCGTTCTTTTCGTATGCCCTCCCCAAATCCAAATATACGTTCGCCTTCTCATTGTCGGAGGCTTGGCGCGCGATCTGTTTGTAGCTCTCAATGGCAGGTGGGAAATCGCGCAGCACCGTGTTCGTGACTGCTTGTAGATAGAGCGCGTCTGATTGCTGCATTGGTAACTGGCGCGCGAGCGATTCGGCGCGAATGATTTCATCCTTCGCCTTATCGCTGTAATCGAGTTCGGTGTAAGCTTCCGCCAACCATGCATGCCCAAGCGCGAATTTGTCATCAATCTTGACTGCTTGTTGTAGGGCTTTGCTGGCTTGATAGTAGGCGCCGTTGCGTAGAGCGGTCGTGCCCGCGTCGTACCAAAACATGGCCTCCCGTGAAGGAAGATGTGGCCTGGTACGCAACCTTGGGAGGACAATCCAGAAGGCAGGCAGCGCGAGGGTCAGGGCCACAGCAATTGTGGGGATTAGGACGCGCGGCCGCCGCAATGCTTCGGACAAGCTGGTCAAAGCCGATGGCCTCGGTTTGGCGGTTTTCACGGGCAGCTGTTTAGTCGGCGCGCGGTCGTCAGGTTGCAGCGTCGAACGTACCGCGCGCAGATCTTCCAGCAAGTCTGCCGCTGATTGGTAGCGAGCATCCGCCTCCTTGGCAAGCGCCTTAAGGGTCACAGCATCTAACTCAGGTGACACGTGCGGATTAAACTGCGACGGTGGTGGTGGATGAACATGTATCACTTGTCCCCGTGTCTCCATTGGGGTGTCGCCGGCGAATGGGAGTCTGCCGGTAACGCATTCGTAAAGCACCACGCCCAGAGAAAATAGATCACTGCGCGCGTCAACGAACGAACCCTTCGCCTGCTCAGGGGACATGTAGGGTGCGGTGCCAATTATTACACCCGGAGCCGATAGCAGGCTTCGGGTCGGCGCTTCCGCTGCTCCGTCACCAGGCGCATCCAGTTTGGCCAATCCAAAGTCGAGCACCTTCACTTGCCCCCGCTGGGTAATCATTATGTTTTGCGGCTTGATATCACGATGAATGATCCCGCGCGAGTGCGCTTGGACCAGTGCGTCAGCAACCTGTAAAGCCACCTCGAGCGATTCGCCGACGGCCAACGGTGGTCGCTGAATCCTGGAGGCAAGTGTCTCTCCCACCACATATTGCATCACTATGAAGCTGTGACCGGCTTTCTCTGCTACTTCATAAATGGAGCAGATGTTCGGGTGGTCTAGTTGGGCCGCCGCTTTCGCCTCCCTGATCAGGCGTTTCTTGGCTAATTCATCCTTCTCCAGGTACGAAGGCAAGAACTTGATAGCGACCTTGATATCCAAATTGGTGTCTTCCGCCAGGTAAACCTCCCCCATTCCTCCACGGCCAATCAGTGCTTCAATTCTGTAACGACCAATAACCAGCCCTTCCATCGACTCGGCTTGGCCGTCACAAAGTAGATCGGCCGCAGCCTCCAGGGCTGGTACCTCAAGAAAGCTCTCAGCCATCTCCCGAAAACTGATAAGAGACTCAACTTCCTGACGCAAAAATTCATCTCCGGCGCAGGCCTCTGCGAGTAGGGTGGCGCGCTCCGCAAACGGTCGCTCAAGGACCCCCTGCAACAAGTTATCGATTTGGTTCCAGCGTTCAGGCGTCATCTTGGCCTTCTATATGCTAAGGCGGGATTCGCCACCAGCGCCTATCAAGTTATTTAGCGGTTTTTCTTTGGCTCTGGCGTGGCGTCGGGACTCATTGCTCGCAACAGCCATGCTTTAGCAGTGCTCCAGTCCCGCATAACTGTTACAGGCGATACGCCGAGGACTTCGGCCGTTTCCTCCACGCTCATCCCGCCGAAGTGACGCATTTCAACAATCTGGCTCTTGCGCGGATCAATGGCTGCCAATTCACTCAGTGCCTCGTCGAGCGCAACCAGGTCTGCCGCTTGTTTCTGAACCACAGTGGCCGCTTCATCAAGGCGTATCATTTTCACGTTGCCTCCTCGTTTTAGGTACTTGCGAGACCGAGCACGATCGACGAGTATGCGCCGCATGGCCTGCGCGGCCACCGCATAGAAATGGGCCCGATTCTGCCATCGCATACCTTTGTGATCAACGAGTCGAAGATAAACCTCATTGACCAAAGCCGCTGTTTGCAGTGTATGGCCAGGACGCTCGCGACGCATGTAATGATGGGCCAGCCGGCGCAGCTCTTCATAGACGAGGGGAATCAGCCTATTCAGTGCCGTCTCGTCCCCATCGCGCCACTCTATGAGCAGTTGGGTTATAGATTTTTGCGAGGGTGCCACTCTGCAACCCCCAAGCTGGGTGGTAGGCCTTAAGCGCGGTGATTGTATCACGTTTATTCCTGACCAGCTCACCGTCAAAAAGCTTCTTTTAGAGAAGGTTTTTCCCTCAAACACGATAGCTATTCAGACTAGTTCCCGCCTTAGCAGATGACGGCAGCAATCAAGCTACCAAAATCCACAAACGAAAAAAGGAGGCCATATGAAAAAGCAACCCCTCAAGACTTTAGCCATATTGGGTCTGCTGTTAACGCTGACAGCCATATCCGTTTCCGCTCAATCTGAACGCAGAATCAACATTCCGTTCAACTTCATCGTTAGGCAGAAGACTCTGCCGCACGGCGAATACACAGTCGAGGCCAAGAAAAACTTCGATAAGGTTTGGCTCATTCAAAGTACGGATAACAGCACCTGTGTTCTCGTCATAACGATGCCCGTGCAAGCCAGCAAAACACCAGGGGAAACCAAGCTGGTCTTCCACAAGTATGGTGATCAGTATTTTCTCTCGCAGATCTGGACAACTGGGGATAACACTGGGCGCGAGCTACTCATGCCGCGCTTGGAACGTGAGTTTGCAAAGGGCGCAGTTAAGAGACAGCCGATAACCCTGACTGCTCGCAGCAAGAACTAACGCTCAGGGCCAGTGGAACAAAATGCAGTTGAGAAAGAAAGGCCGATCACTTGGAGAGTTACTTCGAGGCGAAAGGTCATCAGTAACACCTCGCGGTAGCGTATTGAGTGGCGATCATGTTGCTGTCCTTCCTCACTCGACTGACTTTTCACACACGGTCTTTACCAGGTACTGACCTCGTTGCCTTCGAACCGTCCCCTTCTGACAACACGTTAATTGAGCACCACCAAACGGTTGGTACTGGGCTAAATGTGTGGACGCGTCTTAGTGCTTTTGCGTAACTTTGCGAAATCCCTTGGCGTTCTTTGCGTTTTAAGAATTGTTTCAACGCAAAGGACGCAAAGGGTGTCGCAAAGAAACGCTGAGTCCACCCCGTTTAGTCCACTACCATATTTTCGGTTGTCGCTGCGCTCTCTGTGTTCTCCGTGTCTCCGTGGTGGGTCCTCGTCATATTCCACCGTTCGCGTGGTTTCGTGTCGTTTCGTGTGATTTTGTGGATCTGTTTTTCGTCGCCAAAAATCGGAGGATCCACGAAATCACACGAAAAACCAGATTCAGAGTTAGATGGAAAGATGCTTCGCGTCCAGATCCTCGCGGAGGATGCGAAGCTCCTCACTGGTTGGTTCAAGGGTGGTCCGGAGATCTGAAGAGATACGGATATCCCAACCTATATTATTTCGCACTTGTTCAAGCGTGCAGCCCGGATGCAGCGAAGTGAGGATCATCTCGCCATTCGTGAATTCATAGCACCCAAGATCAGTGATTACCATTCGGGGACCTCCTCCCGGCATGCCGAGCCGGGCCCGCGCTTCCGCCCCATCAACAAATCCAGGCGACGTAATGAAATCGACCCTTTCAGGAAAACAACGCTTGCTCTGGGGTGCTATTACGAGGACCCGCCTGGCCAGAATCGCGATCTCGCAAGCGCCGCCACTCCCCGGTAGCCGTACCCTGGGTTGCGCATAGTCGCCCACAACGGTTGTGTTGAGATTGCCAAAACGATCTATCTGCGACCCCTGCAAAAATCCCACATCGATGAGCCCGCCCTGGAGGTAGTAACTGAAGATGTCGAACATCGAGCACACGCTGAGCGAGTCGGTCACCAGCGATGGGTCGCCGATAGAGATTGGCAGACGCTTCGGAGCAGCGCCGACCGCCCCCGATTCGTATATCAGGACGAGCCCGGGGGCGTGCAGGCGCCTGGCCAGGTTACACGCCAGGTTGGGCAGACCGATTCCGACAAATACAACTTCGCCGTCGCGCAACTGTCGCGCTGCCTGACACACCATTAATTCGTTCGCGGTGTAGCTCATCCGGTTCTATCAACTGCGTGCAGTTGCGGTTTGCTCCATGGAACGAGATACCTTTGGGCAACTTTGCGTTTTTTTCTTGGCGAACTTTGCGTTTTCCGCTTTGGTTTTACCGCAAAGGTCGCTAAGCACCCGCAAAGGACGCAAAGTATTCGCTACTAACTATTTAGTAACCGTAGTTGACCCCTTCACAGAAATGATCGTGCGCCTTCAGAGCTGCGAGCGATTCGCCCATGCGCTCAACATACTCAGCGCGATCTCGCACACCGTATATCCATTCATCCAGATAAGAATTGAATTGCGTCACGTCTTTGGAGATCTCCCGCCAACGAACGTAAAAGTCATTGTCACGGTCGTAATAGCCTTGCGTATAAGAAGGATGACAGCCGAAGGGTTCACGCACAACTGCATCGACAATCAGACCTGGAATCAAGGTTCTGTTGGGGTCAGAGCGAATAACACTTTCATCAACGATCTCTTCGGCTACCATGATCGTATTGCGTGACGCGAATGCCGCTTCCTTCTGCACGCCGAGCAACCCCCAAATCTGTGCATTTCCGTTCGAGTCGGCGCGCTGGGCGTGAATGATTGCTGTATCGGGATTGAGCGCCGGCACCGCTGCCAGCTCTTCTCCGGTAAAAGGACACGTGACCTCTTTGATTTGCGGATTCACGCGCGGAAGATCACTCCCCATGTAATTGCGCAGCGGGAAAAAAGGAAGCCTGGCTGCCCCTGCCGTCAGTCGCGCGACCATGCCATAATGCGAATACTCTTCGAGCTCCAGGTGATTGGGGATGCCGGTTTCCACGGCCCGGCGCAAGGCATAGAGTGGTCCGGCGCCGGGATTCCCGGCCCAACTGAAAACCAGTTTTCGCGCGCACCCCGCTCCGATTAGCTGGTCGTAAATCAGATCCGGCGTGAGACGGCAGAGGGTCAATCCGCGCCGGCGCTGTCTGATGATCTCATGCGCTGCGGCAAAGCAGATAAGATGAGTGAAGCCTTCGATAACGATTACGTCGCCGTCATGCACGTAACGGCTGATCGCCTGGTCCATCGCCATCAGTTTTGTTTCCATTATCCCTGACACCGTCCGCTGCTGATAGGATTGCGCATTATGAATCGATCCACTAAATCACACAAACCAGAACCACTAAATGACACGAAATATTCTTCGTACTATTTCGTGTGATTTCGTGGATCACGTTTTTATTCTTGATAGGGGTCAAATGCGCATTCGCTACTTTTCATTCTGGATTATCCTGCTCTTCTCCGCCGCCTCATGTCCCGCTCAGGAGATTGACTGGACCAAAGCTCGAGGCGAAGCGGTGCAACTGCTCCAGGAGCTGATTCGTATCGACACCACCAATCCTCCCGGCAATGAACGCCTCGCGGCGTTGCACCTGCAAAAGATCCTCGAAGCCGAAGGCATCGAGACCCGGGTGCTCAATGTCACGCCCGGACGCGCGAATCTTTACGCTCGCATCAAAGGTGATGGCCGCGGCCGTCCTCTTATACTGCTTAGCCATACGGATGTGGTGATGGCCGAACCGGAACGCTGGTCAGTGCCGCCTTTCAGCGGCGAGATTCGCGATGGCTTTGTCTACGGTCGTGGCGCGAGCGATATGAAAGGCACAGCCGCGGTGCACGCGACGCTCATGCGTTTGTTAAAGCGGCTAAACATTCCGCTCAAACGCGATGTGATCTTGCTCGCAGTGGCCGATGAAGAAGCAGGCGGAGCAGGCGCGCGCTCGATCATTGAAAATCATCCTGACCTGATCCGGAATGCGGAGTTCCTCTTGAATGAGGGAGACGTGGCTTACGTCAAGGATGGGAAGCTTCAGCAATACGGGGTTGATGTTATGGAAAAGGCTGCGCTGTGGCTGCGCATTTCAGCCAAGGGCCCGGCCGGACATGGTTCGATCCCGCTGGCAAACTCTTCTGTAAACCGGCTGTTAAGGGCTATCGATCGTTTGCGAGCCTGGCAGACTCCGATCAACGTTCCGCCTGCTGTGGCGCAAGGCTATCGAATCCTGGCGGCCCGGCAGTCTGACCCGGTGCTAAGAATCGCGTATGCGAATCTCGAGAAGTCGCTGAGAAATCCGGCGCTGCGCAAGAAACTGCTAACGGATAACACACTTAACGCGGAGGTTAGAAACACGTTCACAATCACTGGCCTGCATGGCAGCGACAAAGTGAACGTCATTCCCGGAACCGCATGGGCGCAGATTGATGCGCGACTGCTGCCCGGTGAGACGCCTGGCGGGTTCATTGCGAAGCTGCGTCGTGTGCTGGCAGATCCGGGACTTGAGATCGAGATGCTCGAAGGCTCAGTCCCGACGAGTTCAAGTGCGGACACGGCATTAATGAGGGCCATTCGCACGGTAGCTGCCCGGCGCGACAGGAATGTGCCCGTAATCCCGACTATGCTCACCAGCTCGACCGACAGCTCGAAGTTTCGCAGTGTCGGTATCACAGCCTACGGCTTCGAGCCTTTCAAGATGGACGACGGCGAATTGGATCGGGCTCATGGTGACGATGAGCGACTGTCTGTCGAAAATGTTGGCTTTGCTCTCCAGTTCCTTTATGAGGTGCTGCGGGAATTGAATTAAAGGCACAACCACTCAAGCTCAGCAACGCTGTAGATTGAGTGTCTCCCTACTTGGACTGCGCTTGCCCCCTTCCTTACCTGCGAATTTGCTGAGCTTGAGTGGTTGTTTTGAAAGTTGAGTGGCCTTGCTCACCTGAGCGGGGGCAAGCCGCCCTTCCCAACTTGCGCTGTGGGGGGGAGTTGAAAGCTGTCTCTTTCCTTTCCTTTTGGAGCTAGCGCCCGAACTCGAGGACAGCAGAGGCACGATTCAGGGCACGAGCGAGACGATCGACTTCCTCATTTGCGAGTTTGCGATCTCCAGCCTCTATGGCTTCGGTCAAAGCCGGCAGCACGAGCGGCTTGTAGGTTGGTCTGGGCGCGTAGATTAGGTGCTTGAACCACGGCCGGCCACGCAGACCGTCTGGATCCAAAAGTGCCCGCTCAACTTTCATGAGCCCCTGGTGTATTCGCTCGGCTTGAGCCAGGTTACCGCTGTCCACTGCCTTGCGCGCTGACTCAAGAGCCTCGCGACCATTTTTCTCCCAACGACGCGATGCTTCCAGTGCCGGCCCAAAATCAATTTCCAGCTTTCGCTCGCGGGCCATTTGGGCGGTCTCCTCGAGGTAGACCTGCACCTCGCGCGCGTAAGCTGCATAATCGAGGGGCACGTAATCGCACTCGACCAGCCGCAGAGCAGCGACGGACCAGTAGCGCGCCATCGCCGCGTGATAGTAGTAACCCGGATCACCGATGCGATCGACCCAGGTAAAACTGTCGTAGACGGAATGATAAACGCCGTATGGACCATCAAAAGTCAGGTCGGCGACCGGTACGCCCAGGAAATTGAGAAACACCGTGTAGTCCGAACCCGAACCGAGCCGGGTCGATACCGCCGGTTCCTGAGCGTCCTTCTTTTCCTCGTGCCGCAGCCAGGAATCGTAGATCGAGCCGCCACTCGGGTCAGGAACACCACGCGCCACATCGCGTAGAAACTCGGCCAAAGCGGGCACGGCGGCAGCGGTGAACTTGTTGCCGGAAGCTGAACTGTCCACATTCAGGTAAGCAAGCGCGCCCGCTCGGAGTCGATCGGCCTCCAGTTCTCCCCACTCAGTGCTGCCGGTCAGGGTAAACTCCTCTGCATCCCACGATGCAAAGATGAGCGTGCGACGAGGTTTCCACCCGCCGCGCTTCAGCTCTCCAAATGCCCGCGCTGTTTCCATCAAACTGGCGGTGCCGCTGCTCGGATCAACGCCACCGAACACCCAGGCATCGCGGTGATTTCCGAGAACTACCCACTCGTCCGGCCGTTCTGATCCACGCAATCTTCCGATGACATTCCAGATCGACCTCACCTTCTTGTCGTTTTGAATTATGAGATGAAGCTTGTCCGACGTTGGCCCAAGCCGGTAGTTAAAGGGAAGCCCACCCTGCCAGGCCAGCGGCGCCGGCGGCCCGATCATTCTTTCCAAAATCCTGCGAGCGTCTTTGTAAGACATTGGGGCTGCTGCAACCGTGGGCATCGAGACCGCCGTCTCGGTGGGCAGGAAGCGGCCACCCGGAACAGAAGCCCAGCCGGGCGTGCGCGGATCGCCAGGCAGATTGAAGTCATAAACAATACCACCCCTTTGCAGATGACTCTCCGGGCCCCACGGTCCCCATGGGAAGACCTCACCCTTTTTGAAACCATCATCCGCCGGGTCAGAGTAAAGGATAAGCGCCGCAACGCCGCGTCTTTGTGCCGTCAGAGCCTTGAAGCCACGATAGCTATAAGGCACAGAGTAACGAGCAAGAGCGATCTTTCCTCGAACGTCGACACCCTGCCGCTGGAGGAGGTCGTAGTCTTCAGGATTACCGCTGTTCACATAGACCACGGACGCGGTCACATCCACATCCGCAGAGTAAGCGCAATAAGGGATGCCCACGTCCGAGGCGTACGAATCTTTGTCTTGCGGAATGGCTTCTTCCTTCAAAGAAAGCTTCTCTTTCCTGGCGCCGATGAGCGTCGCTTCATACCTGATGGGCCAGGGAAGGTAAACCGGATGCTCGATGAGCTCAACGTCTTCCAGACCGTAAGCACGCCATTGCTTTGCCACGTATTGGGCCAGCTCATAGTTACGCAGCGTCCCCGCCATGTGTGGCTTTTCGGTAAAGATGCGATGCTCGCGACGACAGTTTTCGGGACGGATCGTTTGAATGAGTTGAGACTCGAGTGGCTTAATCCTGCCGGCGTTAGCGCGAGAGAATCCTTCTTGAGCTCGCACGAAGCTCGCGGCGGTAGTTAGTAGAAGGAGGAAGGCCAGGTTGCGATTCAACGTGGCACTCAGGTATCACGCTAATGGAGGTGTGTCAAGCAGATCGATCGACCGGTAGCGCAGGTTGGGAAGGGCGGTTTACCCCCGCTTGGTACGCTACAGTTGAGTGTTACGAAAGCAAGCGGGGGTAAACCGCCCTTCCCAACCTGCGATTTCTGTAAGTCGAGTGATAATCCCTAAGCGACCCGGATTCAGAGTCTGAGCAGAACGGCACGCGCTCCCAAACCGGTGGCGCGTGAAATTGCCAGAGCATAAAGCGAAACCTGTTTCTGGTATTCCTCCAGCCGGCCTTTAACCTCGAAGTCAGTCTTGTAATCAATCACGGTCCAGCCAGCCTCCGTACTCTCATAAAACGCCAGATCAACGACGCCCTCAACCATGACTCCGTCTTCGAGCTTGAGGGCGACGGGAACTTCTCGTCGACATTGCCCGGTGTTCACAGCGGCAGCAGCACGCCGGATTAGCGGATGAACAAGAGCACAATGCACAGCCTCGATCGCAGCGGCAACTTCATCCTCCCTGGCGCCAAGGACTCGCGCCTGAAGCCGGGCAGTCTCGGCAATAGCTTCACGATCGGAATCCAGTGGCACCACAGAAAGAACGGCGTGAACCAGCGTGCCAAAACGTTTCCCATGCGGTCTGGAAAAATCGATCCCAATCGATTCAACTGCGACTTCCGGCAACGCCACCGCCATCCCAGGCAGTTCTATCTCTGAAGTTGCAGTGGCGACCGCCCATACAGGCTTGCCTGCAATCTCACGAACTCCGGCGCGTTGCTCTCGCCACTGTCCATGAGCGCGAATTCCCTCCTCCGAGCGAAGCTTGCCCTCGTCTTCTTTTAGGTATTCCGTCAAGCGCGAGCCCGCACGAGTCTGGCTACTGGGCTGCGCAAGGGTTGAAGGATCCCACCAAACAACCTGATGTGTTCCGGCCTGCGGTTGGTGCAGACCCGGACTCACTGAGCCCTTGGTGCGCATGGCGTTTTGCGGCCGGTCTATCAACGTATCGTTTCCAAAGACCGGACATCCAGCAGATTGCTTTGTCTGCGGATTAAAGCTCGAGCTCTCTGCGGGATAAAGCACAGGATTCAAGACGGAAAGCCACCCATCGTAGGGATGATCTCCAACCGCGCACACAACCAGCAGATCGCGAGCGCGTGTAGCCGCCACGTAGAGAGTCCTCGCAGCCTCTTCCTCTTCAATCTTCATCTCGTCGTTGGCATGTTCCTGAACCTCGATCGGCGTACAGCCTGCGAGTCGCATAGCACTTAGACCCGCTGTCTGATCCACCCACTTGGACGGCTCGCGTGTGTCCTTGGCCGTGATGTCAACCAGCAGCACCACGGGAAACTCGAGTCCCTTTGCCTTGTGCACAGTCATGATACGCACGCCGTCGACACCTTCTTCCATGATCGGCGCATCGCCCACATCTCCCGACTCGGCTTGTTCGTCAAGCCAATCTAGAAAGGCCCTGAAAGAGATCAAGCCGTTGCGCTCGGCTCTACGCGCCATGTCCGTAAGACGCATAATGTTCGCCAGCGCCTGCTCCCCGGTGGACCAATTCGCAAAGCCCGCGTGGGCGCGTGTTTGGGCCAGCAGTGTTTGAATGGTCTCGGCAATCGGCCGGCGATTTCGGTTTCGATGAAGCTCCCGCAGTATGGCCAGCGCTTCAACCACCTCAGCCAGCGAGTGCGGCAAATCGTCCGGAGGTTGCTTGAAAGGATGCAAGGTCGAGCAGATGCTGCGGTACGCCAGCAACTGCGAATCGGTGAAGGCGAAAAGTGGACCTCGCAGCGTTGCAAAGACGGCGAGTTCGTCATCCGGCCATTCAATCGCCGTCAGTGCGTTGCGGATTGCTTCCACCTCTTCCCTGGAATGGAAAGAACTCCCGCCAACCAGAAGATGCGGGATGCGAAAAGTTTCCAGGGCCTGCACGTATTCCCGCGTCACGTCAGTTGAGTAGTGACGTAACCGGCGAAACAAAAGACAAATGTGCCGAGCCTGCAAAGGCACGCGCTCTTCCGAGCGGCCGCGCTCGGTGACAGTCCAGCCACTTTCAGTCAACAACCAGTTGAGAAACGCCGCGACATCGCCTGGCTGCGATTCATCGATCTTCCAGTCCACGACTCTTCCGAAGTCGCCATACGGTTGAGAAACGGGTAGGGCAATGATTGCCGGCTGAGCGTAATACCCATCGCGGCTCGGAGCGAGCGGAACATACTTCGCCTGAGTCAACGATTCCTCGGCCATCACCGGGGCAAATGCGGCGTTAACAGCATTCTGGATCTCGGGCACCGAGCGAAAACTTACATTCAAATCGACGAGCGCCCCTCCGGAGGCAACTACCTGCCGCTTGACCTCCTGGTAAAGAGCAACATCGGCTCGACGGAAACGATAGATCGATTGTTTGGGGTCGCCTACGATGAAAAGCTTTCCCGGAACCAGACGCACCTGACGCCAGTCGCGCTGATCCGGATCATCCGATCCGAGCAACATGAGAATTTCGGCCTGCAACGGATCGGTATCCTGAAACTCGTCCACGAAGATGTGTGTGAAGCGTTGCTGCAATTCAACCCGGATATCCCGGTTATCGCGCACAAGATTGCGAGCGCGCAGCAGCAGATCGAGAAAATCAAGATAGCCGGCGCGCTCTTTCAACTGTTCAAAACCTTCAACGACCGACCATAATTCTTCGCGCAGGCGAGGCGCCAGATCGGCGCCGGCTTTATCCACGAACTCCTGCACGCGCCGCTTTAGCTCGTCACGGCGGTTTCTTAACTCATCAGCCGGGAAATTGTCTTTCCCATAGTAGGCTCTCCAGTCTTTAGCCCTGCCCCAACTTCCCAGCAGGCCAAAAAATCGCGCTTCGATGCCATCGTAATCCCGAGGCCCTCCAAGCGACTCGAGCCGGGTGATTTCAGCAACGAAGTGTTTCAAATAAGAGAGTGACTTTGTCAGCCATTGATCCTGACGGCCGGCCTCGGACCACTCGCCGAGATCCTTCATCTCCCGGACAAGCTCATCAATAAAGGTGTCCCGCTCGAAACCCTCAGACTCTTTCCAGGGCGCAGTAAAGTCACGTTCCTTAATGAGTTCCAACGCAGCTCTGCGTAAGATCGGTTTGGGACCACTTTCACGTGGACGTCGTGCCAGGGTGGCACTGCGCCCGGCGCCGAATTGTCTTCGTTGAACTCTTCTGAGAATCCGCCGCACTCCTTCACCGGGATCAGCCAACTGCTTTTCAAACCATCGTTCGAAGGCCAAATCAAAAAGCGGATAAGTTAAGTCGTCAGGCGCCACCTCGAAAAGCGGATCGATTCCCGCTTCGACCGGATGCTCTCGCAAAAGATCAGCGCAAAACGAGTGAATGGTGCCAATTCGCGCCTCTTCGAGTTCACGGACAGACTGGTTTAGAAACTCGGTTGTCTCCGGCGAGCAATCCTGCTGCCGGGCCTGCTCGATTGCGGACCTAAGCCGGAGCTTCAGCTCGCCCGCGGCAAAGTCGGTAAAGGTCACCGCAACGATATTGGCCAGACTGACGCGGCCGGAAATGATGCCCGAGAGAATCCGGCCAATGAGGGCGCTCGTTTTACCCGTGCCCGCAGCGGCCTCAACCACAAGCGTCGTGTCTAGATCATCGCGTATGCGTGCACGCGCCGCCTCGTCGGCAAGCAATTTGGCCTGCTTTTCCTTGACTGTCTCGATCATGGCAGGTCTCTCATCGACTTTATCTGCACTAGTCTGTCGCGCGGCTTTAGCCGGGTGCGAATTTCCTCAAACCCTCCGCAAACTGCCAGGAAATCGCACCAGGTACACGCGTCCTCGTCAGGGGCGACTGGCAAAAAACCGTCCGCAAGTCCCTGTCGAATAGTAATCAACACCGAATTGAGTATTTGCAAATTAGCTTCGTCGAGAGGAACAACGCGTTCCTCATAACCGCCGTCAGCCGTGCAGTAATAGAGACGTCCCGACTCGACTCGACCGACCACTAACTTCTGACACGCGAGCGCATAGAGCAGGGGTTGCAGGTACTTTCCGCCGCCAACGATTGTTTCTTTTTCCGCGCGTGCCTTACCTGTCTTGTGATCCGTCACGCGAAACCGATCGCCTGCCTGGCGCTCGACCATGTCGATCGAGCCTCGCAGCTTGAAGTCACCGATCAGTTCAACCGGGTCGTTGACACTGGCTGGATCGGACTCTCTTGGACCACGGTCACTCAGCCCGAACGACAGCTCGAACTTATCGGGTATCCAGCCTCCATTGTCGTCCGCCATGCGTCGCAACCACTCGCGCACATCCGCGCGAATACTATTGATGCCATCCTGCCAGACGCGAGGGATCGCCGGGGCCAGCCTGTCTTCGTAATCTGCCGCTAAACGCTCGAGCGCCCGGTCAACCAAATCAAATGCTCTAGTTAAGGAAACTACACCGAGCGGCAAAAGCCCGTCCGACTTCAGCCTGGTGAGCACTTCAAACTGTGTCTCATGAAACAACGAGCCGCGCGTCAAAGGGTCAATCACTTCGATTGCCGCAGGTTCCTGGCGCAAGTCAAACCGGTGGATGGCGCTCAGGAAAAATCGATATGGGCAACTCGCATAATTTTGCAGCGCGGTTGCGGAGAACGACCGAGCCGCGAATTGATGTTTCGCCAGACTCTGACGGGCCAACTCATCCACGTCAACCAGCCCGTCGTTTGGAGTCCATCTTCGTAACCAGCGCCGGCTGCGAGCGCGCAAGGCTCGCGCGAGGTGACTGTTCGCGCTCAGCAGGTAATGGGCAGCGCCGGTAGCTTCTTCATCGCTTGACTCAACCAGATTCGCAAGCAGCGCCAGATCATACTCGGCTTCATCGATAGCAGCTTCGGGGCGTTCGGGCGCAGGCCAACCTAATCGCGCCCGTGTCGTCGACTCTGCTCGCGATGCAATCTCCTCAAAACCGGGCAAAGCGCCTTCCGCTGCTCGCAGCGCTTCCAAAGCGTAAAAGGATGGGACGCGAGGCCGCGATTGCTGAACGTCGATGCGCGGGTATGAAAGATAAACGCGGTCACGCGCGGAACCGACCGCGATTCGCAGGCCAAGCCGCTCGAGCTCCAGTTGTTCACGTCGTGTTGTGAGTCCTCCCGCACCGGCTTCCTTTCGCTGTGTATCGGGTAGGATCGGATCTTCGACAATCTTGCGCGGAAAGATTCGCTCTGCGAGACCGGGAACAAACACAACTTGAAACGAAAGCCCGCGAGCGGTGTCAACCGGTCCAATGAAGACGCGGCCATAGCGACGTTTGGGCGGCTTCACGCCGAGGTCGTGAAGTCTTGCTTCGAGGACGAGTTGCACTTCGTGGAGATCAACTGGTCCCACAGAGCTCATCGGTTCGAGCTCCGCCAGCGTGGCCATAACGCCCTCCGGATTCCGCAGAGCATTTACTGCCAACTCTCGCAAATGCGCGAGCCACTCACCCCAACTCGCTCTATCCGGCAGGCCAGCCAACCGTTCGATCAGCGGCAGCGCGTAAGCTCGTAACGCGTCGAGATCGCGAACTTGTTTTCTGATCGACTCGACCCGGGCATCGTCTTCCGGGTTAGCTTCTTCAATCCGGAGCAGCAACTCATTGGCGAGGCCGTTCAATCGCCTCGTCCAGCGATCTTTTCCCCCGATCACGGCGGAATCAACCAGCAGTCGTTCCCAACGTGCCGGCGCCCTTAACGTTCCCTCAACTACAGCGCGGTCTTCGGGCTTTGCAACTAAAGCTGAATCCTTGCTCTCGGTCTTGAAATCCTCAGTTTCCGTTGCGCTTGCGATCAGCTCATCCTCCGGTGCGGCCCAAGCCACTTCCACGTCTTTGTTGTCTTCCGGCGCGGGCACCTGGCCGAGTGAGAGGTACTCAGCAAACCTTTTTGCGGAGAGTCCTTCAGCGGCGCAGGACAAGAGCGCCAGCATCGCTCGCCCAGCCGGATCCGGGGCAGTTGTGCCGCGAACGAAGTAAGCCGGAATCTCTGCGCGAGCAAACGCCTCTTCCAGGTGAGATCTGTAATCGCCGGGACAATTGAGCAGGACCGCCATTTGATCGAACGGCACGTGTTGCGCTGCCTCGGCCTGAATGCTCCTGACGATCTCCACGCATTCACGCGGCTCGCCCGGCCAGTTGTGCAGCTTCACACTCGCATCCAGCGGTGTGTGATCCGGACCGGAATCCTCAAAAAGATGCTCCTTTACGAATGACAAACTCCTTGGAGTGCGGTGACTTGTCACCGCTTTTCTTCCTGCGTCGTCGTGCCGCTCACATCGAATTGCTTCCTGCAACGCCTTAATCGTCCGTTCATCTCCCTTCGGTACCGTTGCCAAAACACTCGGCGCCCTATTCGCTAACTCCTGGAGCAACCTGCTCTCAAGCCGGCTGCGCACTGCGACATCAAGCAGCAACACCGGCAACCCGACGTATCCTCCATTCTCAGGCGAATCGAGCGATTCAATTGCCGTTCGAAACAAAATGGCGCGGTCCGAAAGCCGTGCTTTTCTGAGCTCCTGGTCCACGAGGGCGGCAATTGCGGCAAGGTCCTCGCCACCACGCGTAAGTTGCCCGAGACGTTCCGGCTCGACTTCGTTCATGCGTAACTCTTCGAGAGTCTTCGCCACGGCAAGCGGAAAGCCCGGACGCGAAACTACCGGGGCGAAGTAATTCAGTCTGCCTTCCGAATCCAAGGAATGGATCGCACGCGCGACAACCGCAGTGAACGAGAGATTGCTGGCTGGCGCAGTGCTCGAGGCAGCCAAAGAATGTTGCGCCAGTCGGGGAGCAAGGGCGTTCAGAGTAAAGCGCTTGATCCCGAACCAGGCTCCAGCCGCGCTGACCAGGCTCAAATGGAGATCGCCGGCTGCTTCCGCCGAGTGAGCGATGACGAGAATCTCGGTATGAGTCGGATAAGCTTCTATCCAATCGCGCGCAAGTTCCAGCCGGACTGCCGCGTCAGAGTAAACTTCAATTCTTCGTTTTAAGCGAAAGTTCACAAACCACCAACTGAAGAAGACAATAGCGCAAGTTGAGATTAGCGCAAGTTGGGAAGGGCGGCTTGCCCCCGCCTGTGAGTGAGCTCTCAAGATAGATTGAACCCAGCCATCAACTCTTAGAATTTCTCTTATTGTAACTTCTCCATCCAAGACTCTTCATTGCCTTGCTTAGCTTCTCCGAATCATCTGGCCACCACCAGTCATGATCCACAGGAATTGGCTCTTTTGAATCAAAGTAAAGGGCTCGGAACCCTGACCAACGGTAATCTTTCGCCGATGCTACTAATTTGGCTCTCACGGGGTTGGCGTGAATGTAATTAATCTTTTGCTTGATCATCCATAGACTCCACAGTGGAAAAGCCTTGAAGCTTTCTTGCCAAACTTGATGAATGGATCCATCCGTATCGGGTTCTTCGCGCAGAAAGAGTTCACCGCCCGTCAGCTCGATTATTTTTCTGGCTGTTAGACTCTTCAAGGCACCACTGAAACCTCTAATGTCTCCGTCGCGCGGGTTGGCTATGAGATGAAAGTGATCCGGCATGACCACATGTGTGATCAGCTTAGCCGGCCATCTCTTCAAAAGATCATTACACTCATTCAGAAAAGCTAGACAACAGCGTTCCTGTCTAAAGATTGGAATCCTGTGCCAGACATTGCCAGTGATGTAATGCAATGCACCAGGCAGATTTTGGTTGGACCATTTTTGAGCCATGAGGAAGCTCCTGGGAAAGTGAGATTTACAAGTTTTTTGAAGTTTAGCCGGGAGATGAATTCATGGCAAGCAGGCGGGGGCAAGCCGCCCTTCCCAACCTGCGCTGGGGGAGAGTTGAAGCTGTTATGGGGCCTTGAGAGCTCGCTCAACCAAGCGGGGGCAAGCCGCCCTTCCCAACTTGCGCTGGGGGGAGTTAAAGACTGTTTTTGGATCTTGAGAGCTTATTCAACCAAGCGGTTTTGGATCTCTCACTCACCCCGGGTAGATTGTGCCGGCCTCAACAAAGCAGAGCGGATTCTGCCACTTGTCCTCAGCATAAAACGATCGCTCGCCCCACGGGCGCACGCTGATGCTTCCGCCTGAGACGCCGTGCACATCATCTTGCGAAAGGCACCCCAGCGCTTTCGCGCGCGCGAAGACAGCATCCAGATCCCTGACCGTGAAATACAACGCCTTCGCTGCTGGATGGGGCGCGCCTACAGACGAGACATCGACCACCTGCAACGTTACCGGACCGCAGTTGAAGTAGCACCGCGAGCCCGCCTGTTTGCGTCCTTCGAGTCCAAACAACTGGCCATAGAACTCCGCCGCCTGGTCAAGGTCTCCCACCTCGACGTTGAGCCGAAAGAAGCTCGGCACGTCCGGACTCGTGCTCCTTTTCGCATTCTTCCGGGCTACCTTCTTCGTCGCTCTCTTTTTAGATGTCTTCTTCGATGTTGCCTTCTTCTTAGTCGCCATTTCTTCCTCCGTGTTTGTCAATGAGGGTCCTTCGAAAACCACTCGAGCCAATCCCGCACCAGCTCGAGTCGCCGGCGATTGATGTGGTAGACGCGCATACGTCCCCGCTGTTCGTGATAGAGCAACCCGGCCGACTCGAGCACCTGGATATGCCGCGTCGTGGTCGGCCAGGCATGTTCGAACACATCGGCAATCTCGCCGGCGGTCATCGTTCCGCCTTCGAAGTTCAGCGTCAGCATGATCCGGCGCCGGGCCGGGTGAGCGAGCGCGGTGAAAACCGCCTCGTACGCGTCCATCCGCGCCTTCGACTCCCGCTTCGCTCTCCTTTTCAAACTCGCTCCTTCGCTGCCACAAGGGATGACATATTTAGCCTGTAGGCTAAGTATTGTCAAGCACCAGGTTTCGTGTTATTTCGTGGTTTGTTCGTGTAATTTCGTGGATTGGTTTTTGTCAGACGTAGCCGGCGTGAGATACTTGGTTCACAACGCCACAGAGTTGCGTCTTCGAATTCTTCCCTCTTTTCGCAATCCCCCTTAGAATAAAACGTGCCCAGCTGTCGGTCGATTTGGAAATGAATGCCAGCAACAATCCATTAGCCCGCGCGGCGGCTGACGGTGACGCAAAAGCTGTTCAGGCCTTGCTCGCAAAGGGTGCAGATGTTGACGGAGCGACAAGTGGGGGTCAGACCCCGCTCATTCTCGCAATTATCTCCAGCCAGACAGACATCTTACGTCTGTTGCTGGCGGCGGGAGCCGATCCCCAGCGCCGAGATGGTTTGGGGCTAAACGCGTTTGACTGGGCCGAGCGAAGAGGCTTCGCTGACGGCCTTGCATTACTCCGCCAGAATCCATCTACGAACCAACAAACTCAGCGACCCGCGACCACAATAAAGGCCACGGCTCCCAGTAAATCCGCGTCGCAGCCCATTGAGCCAGAAAAACTTCCGGTTACAAAACCTCCGGACCAATCCAAGGATGCTGAAGAGAAGACTCGGCGATGGATTGCCGGTCTAAGACGACAATTTGAGGCAGAAGCAGAGCACCGATCTAAAGAGGTTGACGGGCCGCCGCCGGCCGAGATCAGAAAAGCTATTTCACGCGATGACACGCCTCCGGTTACAGTTACCGACCGAAGGTTCTCGACCGCTGCAAAACCGCTTGAGCCGGTAGTTAACGCGCCTTCAAGTGATGCTCACCCAGCGATCTCAACCGCATCTTCAGAACCTGACTTACCAACCGTCTTGAAGGAAGCATTGACTGCGGACTCAACAACGTCAGCAGTCTCTGCACCGGATGCTGTACGCGAGTCGCCTGGGTTAACGAGCAGTGTGCCGCTTGCACAAGCTAATCGGAAGCGGTGCCCAAAATGCAACGCCGTCTACGATGGCGGACTGGTAGGATACTGCGCCATCGATATGACTCGTTTGATCGATTCTGATCAGGTAGTTGTCGCTGCCGCTGCTCCTCAACCAACTGCGACCCCAACGCTCATTTGGTTTCTGGTCGTGTTTACTTTTGTGATGGCGACGGCCAGCACCTATTTTATTATCAGATCTTTAACGATTAGCGAACCGGCAAGTACTCAGACAACTACTCCGGCTCCGGAGACCGCAAGTGTCAAGAGTGAGTTGCCAAGTATCAGCGGCGACCTTGCGGGGAAATCACTGTCTTTGCCTCTGCCGGAATATCCAACGTCAGCAAAAGGCGAAAATGTAGCAGGCACCATACTGGTGCGGGTAAAGGTGAACAGCAAAGGACGAGTGATTTCAGCGCGAAGTTCTAAGGGTGACCGGCGGCTGCGCCAAGCGGCTATCAAGGCTGCTGAAAAGGCAACCTTCTCGGCAGAGAGGCTCAGTGGCCGCGCCGCATTTGGAACGATCACCTACACATTCAAGCCCTGATCGGATCCTACTTTCGTGCCACTTCGTGGATCGTTCTTACTTTCGTGTGATTTCGTGGATCGTGTTTCCTTGAGAACCCTTGGATCCACGAAATCACACGAACTAAAACTCGGACGATCCAAAAATGTGTTAATCTGCGGGAAAAAATAATCATCTCGGGAGGAGGTCTATGAAACACATTTCGTTGATTCAACTTCTCGCCGTCGGGGCTCTTATTGTTGTGGTTAATTCCTTGGTGTGCGCTCAATCCGGGTCAACTTCTAAGGTTACGATCGGTGTGACTTGCGAGAAGTGCAGATTCGAGAGCGGCACAGTAGTCGTCGACAATGTCGTTTTCGAAAAGTAAGGCATTGGGCAGCCGGCAGTCCGTTCGTGTAATTTCGTGGTTTTCTTCTTAGTGTAATTTCGTGGATCTTGCTTTCTGGTCCACGAAATCACACGAACTAACCACGAAAAATTCTGAAATGCTGGGAATGAATACATTCAGCCCCGACTTGTTCGCTGCCACTCTCGCGATCATCGGCATAGTAATCATTATCTCGGCATTGCTCTCGGGTTTGATCGATCGCAGCGGGCTGCCCCAGGTCGCCGTTTTTCTTGCACTCGGCGCGGCGCTTGGACCCTACGGCCTCAGCGTTCTAAACATCTCCCTCGATTCGGCAGCCCTGCATGCAGTCGCCATCCTAAGTCTCTCCCTGGTCCTCTTTACCGATGCAGTGTCATTGGATATCGCGCAGGTGCGGCAACGCAGCGGCCTGGCTTTTCGACTGCTCGGGCCGGGAACGCTACTTACTGCCGGCCTGATTGCGCTCGCCGGTTGGGGGGTCCTCGGTTTACCGGTTCCCGCTGCCGCAATCCTGGGCGCCGCGTTGGCCTCGACCGATCCCGTGCTGTTGCGCGGTCTCCTTCGCCGTCGCGATATCCCCGAGGACGCGCGCCAGCCTTTGCAGCTTGAGAGTGGACTTAATGACGCCGTGTTGTTGCCGGTCGTATTCGTAGCGCTTGCTTTTTTAAATCATGCTGCGCCGCTGACTGGCGGTACCTTTGCGAGACTCGGTCTCAATCTATTCATCCTGGGCCCAGGCGCGGGAGTATTGATTGGCTTGATCGGGGTGGCCGCACTCGATCTAATACGAAGGCGGATCGGCATTCGTCGTGACTACGAGTCGCTTTACTCACTCGGCGTGGCATTCACGGCCTATGCCGCTGCCGAGGCGGTGCATGGCAGCGGATTTCTTGCTGCCTTCGCGGCCGGCATGACAATCGCAGCGCTTGACGTCGAGCTCTGCGATTGCTTTGTTGAATACGGCGCGGTGACGGCTGAGATGCTGCTCCTCTTTACCTTCGTGATACTGGGAAGCTCTCTGATATGGAGCGCGTTTACCGTGATCAGTGGACGGACGATCCTGTTTACGGTCATTGCGGTCCTGATCAGAACACCTGTTTATCTTGCTTCGCTCGTAGGTTCAGAAGTTGACATGCGCGGACGCCTGTTGATTGCCTGGTTTGGGCCGCGTGGTCTCAGTTCGCTGCTTCTGGTGCTGTTGGCGGTGTTTGCCGGTGTACCTGATAGCGATCGATTGTTCGCCATCTGTTCTCTGGTGGTGCTGGTCTCGGTGGTACTCCATGGCGGCTCACCAATGCTGCTTGCCCGAGCGGCTCGTAGGCGCGCATTGAAAGAACAGCACGATACGGCACACGAAGCTGGTAACGAAGAGATAGAGACCGGAAAATCTATTGGTGATGCCGCCAGCAATGAGGTGTCCGCTTTGACCAGGGACCCTGCTTTGTCCGATCAGCAAGAGGACGTCGAATCAAATCTTTCTCAACCCGGCGAGGGTGTGAAAGTCGGTTCGCAAAACATCTCAATGCGAGAGCTGCAACACCTGTGGCAGGCAGGAGAGCCGGTTACGATTCTGGACGTGCGCACCGACCGCAGTCTTGAAACAAGCGACACTCACGCTAAAGGAGCGGTCCGATTGCCGCCCGACCACGTAGTTGAGCGAGCAAAGGAGCTGGGTCTGAAACCGGAGGCGTGGCTGGTCGCTTACTGTGCTTGACCAAACGAAGCGACGAGCGCCCGGGTGGCGCAGGAACTCAGACAAGCTGGATGGAAAAAGGCCCGAGCCCTCATCGGTGGTTGGACAGCCTGGCAGGAAACAGGTCTTCCGGTTGAGAGTGTAAAAAAGCAAGGACATTAAAGAGCTTGCAAGTTGGGAGGGGGCAGTCGCTAAGTTCAAGGTTCGGGTAAATTGGGTAGTGCCCTAATTCATGTAGGGGCGTCCCTCCGTGGACGCCCTTAGTCGCGCTGAAACGGGCGCGCACAGAGGCACGCCCCTACAATCTCTTCAAGTTAGGGCACTACTGTAAATTGCAGTTGGGAGCCACTCATCATCGCCAGGTGTGGCCCAAGGGTTGCTCAGAACCAAGCAGTAATAACTGATGGTGCGTATGAGAAAGTTTGATTAGGTTTGACGTATCGATTCTGATCAAGAGCAGCCCCAAGAGATATGAAAAGCGAACAGCTATTGATTGTTCGAGGAAATTAAAAGCGCTCGACTGACACGTTGGTTTGGTTTAGCTCGTGTAAAGGAGGGAAACTAACTTGGGACTAATACTCTTGATTGTGCTGGTCCTTTTACTGCTAGGCGCCTTTCCAAGGTGGCCCCACAGCAGAAATTGGGGATACTGGCCCAGCGGCGGGATCGGATTAATTCTCCTGATTGTATTGATTCTCTTCCTCCTGGGTCAGATTTGAGGCTCGGGTCATCTGGCAGATCTATTTCCGCTAGCCTAAATAGATCCACGAAGTAACACGAACCAGGATTCGTGTTATTTCGTGCATTCTTCTTTCGTGTAGTTTCGTGGATCCGGTTTTTCATTCGCCTGATGCGATTTTGAATCCCGTGTATAATCCAGGACAAAGGAGCATCTCAATGAAACACACCAGTACTCGGCTGGCGTTCCTTGCCATCGTGGCTTTGGTAAGTCTCAATCAAAGCAACGCGCAGACGAAATCAGAACTACCCGCCGAGCTGCGCGCTCGCATCGACAAACTCGCCACCGACACACTCACGCAATCTGGCGTCCCGAGTGCCTCGGTCGCAATCGTGAAGGATGGGCAGATTGTCTATCTGAAAGCTTATGGCGATGCGCGACTTGAACCAAAGACCTCAGCAACAACCGAGATGCGCTACAGTATTGGCTCAATCAGCAAACAGTTTACAGCTGCGGCCCTTCTCCTCCTGCAGGAGCAACACAAGTTGTCACTCGACGACAAGGTCTCGAAGTTTCTTCCCAATCTGACTCGTGCAAATGAAGTGACGATTCGCCAGTTGTTGTCACACACTTCCGGCTATCAGGACTATTGGCCGCAGGATTATGTGATGCCGATGATGCTCAAGCCCGTTACGGCCGCAAAGATCATGGAACTGTGGGCGCGGAAGCCGCTGGACTTCGAGCCAGGATCAAAGTGGCAATACAGCAACACAAACTATGTCATCGCCGGGGTCATCATTGAAAAGGTCAGCGGCAAACCGCTGCTTCAGTTTCTCAGAGACAACATCTTTGTGCCGCTGGGAATGAAGAGCGTTACGAACATAGACGAACAGAGGCTGGGCGACACTGATCCGACCGGCTACTTGCGTTACGCGCTTGGGCCTTTGCGAGCCGCGCCGAAAGAGGGTCCGGGATGGCTCTTCGCCGCAGGTGAGTTGGCGATGACCCCTGAGGATCTTGCCAGGTGGAATGTCTCGATGATGGACCAAAAACTTTTGCAGCCGGCTTCTTATCGTGAGTTGGAACGTGAAATGCAGTTGACCAATGGCTTGGGCACGCGATATGGACTCGGGGTTAGCCTTGCAATGGAAGGTGGTCATCGAGCGGTTTCACACGGCGGCGAGGTGTCCGGCTTTACTTCTGAGAGTGTTGTCTTTCCTGATGACCGAGTGTCGGTAGTAGCCCTGACAAATCAGGATGCGGCTTCGGCTGCCGGCGACATCGCGCATGGGATTGTCCCAATGCTTTTTGAGAAGAACGATCCCGCCACCGCGCCGGCGCTGGAACGGGCGAAGAAGATCTTCGATGGTCTACAACATGGCGCCATCGATCGCTCACTCTTCACGAACAACGCCAATGCCTATTTTAGTGAGCAGGCTTTGAAAGACTTTGCGGAGGGTTTGGCCCCGCTGGGCGCGCCAAAGCAGTTTACCCAGGTGCGGCAAGGCCTGCGTGGTGGTATGACATTACGAGTCTATCAGCTGAAATTTGAGAACAAAACGTTGCGCGCCTGGACCTACGAGATGCCGGACGGCAAGCTGGAACAATATCAAATTGCAGTTCAGAACTAACGGCTAACGTGGGTGTAATTCCGCATCCTTTTCGTATGATTTCGTCCGAGACTGTGTCAAAACTCTGAAGAATCTGCAGTCGCGATTGGACAACTCAAGCGGCGTAAATTCGCAGGTTGGGAAGGGGGCAGTCATTAGGTGCAAGCTTCGGCAAGTTCAATGCGCCCCCGCTCAAGCTTGAATGCCAGTGCTTATCCCTATCACTTAAGCCCCTGGGTTACAGCATTGAGTGATTGATTCGATCATGAAGCCTCTGAAACTCGAGCGGGGGCGCATTGAACTTGCCGAACCTTGCACCTAATGACTGCCCCCTTCCCAACCTGCGAATTTACGCCGCTTGAGTTGTCCAGTCGCGACTGCAGATCCTTCAGAGTTTTCACACAGTCTCGGCAGTTGGCGGTATTTTTCAAACTGCATCAGTAGATAGCTCTCTGCGGACTTGTGTTGGGAAGTTATCTGGTATTAACCTATCCGCAACTGCAGCGTCTTTCGAACCCGACAGCACGAGTTGTTCAACCTCTCCCCTAAACATTACCGATTGCCGATTGCCAATTTTGCACTTGCGGCTAACGTAACCCGTTCTCTTAAAACGAACGATTGGGGATCTTGCCCATTCCGTCGTCGATGACAATCGGCAATTGGCAATCGGCAATCGGCAATGATTCGCAATCGGCAATTCATAAAAATTTCATGTTGCGAGCAAATTACAGCCTGGATGGTCACCCATCTTTAAAGGGGGCAACGAAAATGAAAGCATTCTGTCCAGAACATAAGAGAGGATTCTTCGCTCCCCGGCAGAGTCCTATCAAATGCGGAAATCGGGGCCACGCATTGGGCGAATTGGATTTCCAGGGTGAGGCCAAACTTCCTGTCGAGCTTCATTGGCAATTCTGTTGCAACTGCGAACACTTTTGCCCGATAGACTTCGAGAAGGCCGGCCTGGAGCGCTGCCCGACCTGCACACGTCGAAGTTCGCTGGTCTATTTGTGCGACCGCTGCTACACGATCAGCTTTGAATCGAACACGCCGTTGCAAACAAAAAACTTTACCCTGACTCCGGATGGAGCGCCGGTGCCTTCATGTCCCGGATGTTTGCAGCCATCTTCAGCCAACTTGCGCGAGCATACGTGCGACGAACTCGGCTCGTCCTTCATCACCGCTCTTAACTCTTGCCCAGTATGCCGGGAACGCCTGGATGTTGGTCCATCGTTTCCTTCCCCCGTAGCGCTTTACCTGCGAAAAACCAAAGCTGCGAACAAGCTCAATGTGACCTTTGATTACGAGAATGAGGTCTTTGCTCCAGTGGAGGACGGAGAGTTTGTTTTAATCAGCAACGACGCTGAAGCTGTTCAGCCGATCGTTATACCTCGGTCGGCGACATTCGCAACCCCGCGAGATTTTTACGAGTTCTACCAGGACTTCTATCTTTGCCCTCAGCCAGGCGCCGGCGAAGTCCGTGTTCTCGAGCCCGCCGTCGTCGTGCTCACCGTCGATGGATGGAAGCTCCAGACGGCTGGGGTTCTGGAAGTGATCAAGGTCCAGTCAAAGACGAAACTCATAACTCCGGCAGCTTCCCCGCGATCGGAGCCATTGCCCGAAGCAAAACGAGCGGCTTCGCACTCTTCCAAAGATGACTCAGTTGTCGATAAACGAAACCAACAGGCCGCAGTTCTCGATATGATCAAGGTCCAGTCAAAGACGAAACCGGCAGCTCCCAATACACCGCCGCGAGCTGATCCACCACCAGACTCAGAACCGCCGAGTTCATCACGGGCCAGAGACGCCGGTACACTGTGTAATGAGTGTGGCACGTTAGTAGAATCCAGGTATGCTTTCTGTTGGAAGTGTGGCAACGCGCTCACAACAGAAAGGTCGTCAGTGACTCAGCCGGCAGCGCCCTATCAGGTTCGGTCGGCAGCTCCGGTAGAAGACGAAGATGACGAGCAAACGGTGCAACACGATCTGAATAAGGTCCGCTCACCGATTCTTTCCCTGGCGACGCCGCCACAGCCACAAGAACACCGGTCAGCTAAAGGCTCAATCCTCAAACTTGCAGTGGCCGCTTTCATGGCCATATTGATGGGATCTCTTGGTGTCCTGCTAACGCGTTCACCCTTTAGAAAGGCGTCGGTTGCGGCCGCCGAGCCGCCTATGGCTGAGGCCAGAATCAACCCAAGCGTTGTGACGGTGGGTTCCGACACACACCCCATGCCTGAGCCTACGACAGCGCAAAAACCTGAGGACTATGAACTAAGCAAACTGCGCGAAAGGCTGATTGCTGCTAATCGCTCAGAGCGCTCGGCGATCCTGCAAACGTTCGCCCGAACCGAAAAGAAATATCCCCATGATTACCGCTTCCCATATGAACGGGCCAAGTTAGCTATCGAGGGCAGCGACAAGACTTCCCACCATGATGCTTTTGCAGCCTTGTCGGTCGCGGCAGAGAAGGCCATCAGCAGCGGCAAGGCTAGCGAGATGCTTGAGAACTTGCAGAAGGACAGTGGTGGTGATTTCCAAAAGCTCTCTCACGGACACCATGAATGGGCGCAGTTGCAGGAAGCGTTGAAGAGCAATGACGCGCGAGTGCTTGACACGAGAATGGGATTGTAGCCGCCAGTATTTCGTGTGATTTCGTGGATCAATTCGTGTGATTTCGTGTTCGTGTGATTTCGTGGATCGGCTTCTCCCTCCGAGGGGCCACGAACTCACACGAAGTGAATAGCCTCTCAAAAGGCTTTCAACACAGTGGCCGAAACTAGTAAGACGATCAGCAGCGCGAATACACCCGCTAACACTTTAGCAAGACTCACCTGCGAGACGCCTAATTGATTGTCGACATTCGTTGATGACGGCACTTGGTTGGCGTTCCGCTCTCGCAGCCAAACTGCGTTTTCGTGCGCCTGCATCTCGTCACGTCGCTGTGTGACGGGATCGTTGAACCGGTTATGGAATGGGTTGTGGAGTAGATTGTTGGGTAATGCTTGACTCATGTTTGCTCCTTCGGCGGCGAATGGTGGAGGGGCTCAGCCGCGCTGGAACGGCAAGGGAGCAATGGCTATGCCGGATGGTGGGTCAGGCTCGATCCACTCGGTTTTCTTCGGGAATATTGGAAGGTGGACTCGTGGTATGCCCGATTACGGTGGCAACTACACCAGCTGGGGCAGGGTCTAATCCGCAGATTACGCAGATTACGCAGATTAAAAAGGCAGTAAGCAGTAGGGAGTAAGCAGTAAAGTAGGCAGTAACCAGTAAGCAGTAACCAGTAAGCAGTAACCAGTAACCAGTAAGCAGTAACCAGTAAGCAGTAACCAGTAACCAGTAAGCAGTAAGCAGTAACCAGTAACCAGTAACCAGTAACCAGTAAGCATGGCAGAAAAAATGAGCTTACTGTCTACTGCCTCTTAATCTGCGTAATCTGCGGATAAACTTTGCCCCGTGGATCGTCGAAGATGAACAACCCAGACAAGCTCGTTGTACGAAAGACACAGCTTCGCAGTAAGGCCGGACCTGCTGGAATTAATCATCTCAGAGCGCGCCCCTCGCTAACTCCCATCAGCATTCTCTTTTCAGAGTCATCATTCAAGTCTGAATAGAACAAGTTGGCGGCGGCTTTAGACAAAAAGCGAAAATCCCACCCACGGCAGAGACTGTGTCAAAACTCAGAGGAATCTGCAGTCGCGACTGGACAACTCAAGCCGCGTAAATTCGCAGGTTGGGAAGGGGGCAGTCGTTAGGTTGAAGGTTCGGTAGGTTCAAGGCGCCCCCGCTCAAGTTTCCGAGGCTTCATCGTCGAATCAATCACTCAATGCAGTAAACCCAGAGGCTTAGTGACAGGGATAAGCAGTGGCATTCAAGCTTGAGCGGGGGCGCCTTGAACTTACCGAACCTTCAACCTAACGACTGCCCCCTTCCCAACCTTCGAATTCACTCGGCTTGAGTTGTCCCGTCGCCTGGTTTCGTGTTATTTCGTGGATCTTCTTGACGTTGACAAAAAATCGATCCACGAAAATTACACGAACCGAAAAACAAAGTCACACAAAATGTTCCTCTATTTATTTCGTGTGACTTCGTGGATCATGTCTTAGGTTTTTGATTACGGCTCTGCTGCGTTGTGTAATCGGCGTAATCTGCGGATACCCATTCGCTTTCGAGCTTCGCTATTGGGTTGGCCCCGCCGAAGCGCGTCGCACATAGCCATCTCGAGCTCTCACGGCGAGGTTAGGTTGATGCACGCGCACCTTGATCAGGCGGCGCTCGTCGCTTTGGACAGCTGCTGTCGGGGGATAGTAGCCAAGACTATATTGTCGGCGAAGCTCTTCGGCAATTCTGGAGAACGCTTGCGCCAGTTGTGCAGGATCGTTGGCCTTGTAAAGGCGCGCACCAGTCTTGTCGGCCAGTTCGTGAAGATACCGATCAGCCCGTTCATAGTCGGCCTTGGTGCTGCCTGCGGGTGGAATACCATGAGTTGGAAGGCCATAGATTACTCGTGAAGAGCTGCTGCCGGGAAAAGGCCAGTTGCTCCTACTGGTCACTATCGTGATGCTTCCTCTACTTTGCATGGCACGCAAGTAATCGCTGGTGTCGTACTGAATCGGGTAGATGAGCGCATCCAGCTCTTCTACCTCGCGAAGCGTGGTCTCATAAGTTGCCATGTAGCTAGCCGTATCCACGCCGTCCGTGAAAAGCACTATGGCTTTCCGGCCCTTTATCTTGTCTAGGCGCTCTTTGATGACAAGGTCAACGGCGTCGTAAAGGCGTGTGGATTCGCCAGTGTTCGCGTTCTGTTGAATGACTGCAGTGATGACTTCGAGGTCGTTTGTGACCTCGGTCAGTAGCAGCACTTGATCGTTGAAAGTCACAACCAGGACACGATCTTGCGGACGCAGCTGTCTTGCAAAGGCTATGGCCGCTTCTTTGATTTCCCACAGGTGGAATTGTGTCGAAGCCGAGGTATCCAGCAGAAGCGCCACAGTGAAAGGCTTTTCGGTAGGTTCGAAATAGGCGATTGGCTGTTCGATACCGTTCTCGAACACGCTAAAGTCTTCTCGCCGAAGGTTTGGAACGAACCGGCCCTGGCGGTCCAGAACGCTCACGGGCACCGTGACGAGCGTGGTATCGATGCGCACCACGTCGCCCTCCGCTACTTCTTCCACGCTTCCTGCGGGAACATCCTTGAGAGACGCGTTCACTGGAGTGCCGACCGGCGTGCCGGCGAGTGTGGGTTGGCGCAAGTTGGACTCGATCCCTGCGCCGCGCAAATCAGGAGTGACTGGATCCCGTTGGGCGAAACTAACCCGGCGCGGCCGTGTTACTGCTGTCTGCGGAGGCGAAGACTCTCGATCGCCGCGAAAGGTCGCATCTGAGACCTGTGCCTCCGTATTCTGTTTTTTGAGCACGTATGCGCCGTGGGGGCAGGCGGACGCAGTCTCGTAGGCAACGATAACGTAGCCATCGGGAATGGGTACGCCCTGACATATTTTCAGAGTTGCGCTACGCGACTTGCCACGTTCGCGGTTTTTATTCACCGTCTGATTGGTGCTTTGGCCGAGAGCGATTGCGGACAGAAGGGAAACGGTAAGAAACAACGACGCGACTGGGGATTTCATAGTCGCTAACCTCGCTATGTTTTGAAGAGGGCCTACTAGTTGAAGAGTGGTGGCATTATAGTCGCATCGCTCTTTGCATGATCGGGTTCACATTTTGTCACGATATTTGTGACAGTGGGAACATAATCTCCGATAGTCAACGAGTGCTTAGTAGTTGCCATCAGGCGTTATAGTAATCCCCCGGACCGGAGAGACTGTGTAAGACTCTGAGGATGCCTTGGAGCTCTGAAGCTGAGGATTTGGACAATTCAAGCTGCGTAAATTCGCAGGTCGGGAAGGGGGCAGTCGTTAGGTTGAAGGTTTGATAAGTTCAAGGCGCCCCCGCTCAAGTTTCAGAGGCTTCATCATCGAATCAATCACTCAGTGCAGTAAACCCAGAGGCTTGACTGATAGGGATAAGCACTGGCATTAATGGGTAGAAGTGTTAGGCTGAATGCAAACTTTCAGGAGGTGTTGTTATGGCATGGGACGGAGACGATTTGGCCGGTCAGATGGAAGAAGCCTTCGAACGCCAACAGGCAATCGCCGACGCGCGAATTCATAAAGGCAGTTCAACAGCCGCAGAGCGCGCCCGTAGTGCCAGTTTTGAAACACTCCGACTTTCGCGAGCCAGAATCTTGAATGAACTGGAGCGAGCTTCAAACCCCGCGCACCGCACAATGCTCGAACGCGCATTGCAATCAATAAACAGCAAAATGGCGGAATAAGTTAGATGCATCACCAGGGCAACCAATCCGCCACTCCGGATGAGAATGACCTATCATTTATGCGGGCGCAAATCCACTCTGTATAATCTTCTATGAATAAACGAGCAAGAAAACGAGTGAAGGAAGCGATCGAGAAGAAAAACCTGGTGCGGCAAAAAGTGCTTAAGGAGCAGAACTCAGCCTCTTCGCAAACCAAAGAGCGACGTGGCTTTACAGTGAAGCCCGAAAAGAAGCGTGGTTGATTACTAATGAACCAGGAACAGCGGCCGGCGCATCGACACTTGCGTTTGTGCTGTTCAGAACCCTACCCAACGGCAGGACTGTGTAAAAAAATCTGAGGAATCTGTCAGTGGCGAATAGAAAATTCAAGCTGCGTAAATTTGCAGGTCGGGAAGGGGGCAGTCGTTAGGTTGAAGGTTCGGTAAGTTCAAGGCGCCCCCGCTCAAGCTTGAATGCCACTGCCTTATCGCTATCACTTAGCCTCTGGGTTTACTGCAGTGAGGGATTGATTCGATGAGTAAGCCTCGGAAACTTGAGCGGGGGCGCCTTGAACTTACCGACCCTTCAACCTAACGACTGCCCCCTTCCCCACCTGCGAATTTGCGCGGCTTGAATTGTCCAAATCCGCAGCCTCAAAGCGGTGCACTCAGGGGATACCTTATCTTTTTCCCCATTTCCCATTAGCACATTAACGCTTTAAGTCGGACGTCTCTTGAGAATGAGATTTTCCTTGACACCTTACACCCCAGCACTTTAAATATTGTTTGCCTCTGTTGTTCCCGCAAAGGACGTTTGCCCTAACCTCATCGTCTTAGCCGAAGAGTTGAAGTCATGCCCACGTAGTCAGCGAGGTGCGCTTATGTCTTTCCGTTCCAGCGATTTGGCCATTGATCTCGGAACCGCGAACACGCTCGTGTACGCTAAGGGGCGAGGTGTCGTGATCGATGAACCCTCGATCGTCGCTATAAATAAGGTAAACAATAGCGTCGAGGCCGTCGGCACTGACGCAAAGGAGATGCTCGGTCGCACACCGATCAATATTGTGGCCATCCGCCCGATGAAGGACGGTGTGATCGCGAATTTCGAAGTCGCCGAGAAGATGCTTCAGCACTTCATCCGGAAGGCGCAAAACGGAAGGGGTTTTGTGAGTCCTCGCGTCATTATCGGCATTCCCACCGGTATTACGCAGGTGGAGCGCCGAGCTGTCGAGGACTCGGCGTACCGCGCTAAAGCATCTCAGGTCTTTCTGGTCGAAGAAGCCGTGGCGGCTGCCATCGGCGCCGGACTTCCGATCACCGAGCCGCGCGGAAACATTGTCGTCGATATTGGAGGCGGCACCACCGATATCGCAATTATAAGCATGGGCGGGATCGTCTACTCGCGGTCCGTCCGTGTTGCCGGCGACGCGATGGACGAAGCTATCATTGAGTTCGTTAAGCGCAAGCATAACTTACTCATCGGCGAGCGCACGGTAGAAGAGATCAAAATTAAGCTTGGCAGCGCCTTTCCGATCGAGGAGCCTCTCGCTCTGGAAGTACGTGGCCGCAATCTACTCGAGGGCATCCCAAAGACAGTCACCGTCACAGATCAGGAAGTGCGCCAGGCGATCGATCCTTCGGTGTGTTCGATCGTAGACTCAGTGCGGGTCGCCCTGGAGCGCACACCACCGGAACTCTCAGCAGACATCATCGATCGAGGCATTGTGCTTACCGGGGGTGGGGCGTTACTGAGGAATCTCGATAGGCGGATCACGGCCGAGATCGGTCTGCCGGTAAACGTTGCGGAGGATCCGCTTACTTCCGTGGTGCTGGGCGCAGGCAAGATACTTTCCGATTTTGCCTTACTGAACAGAGTGAAATGGACGAATACTGCGATCTATGAGTAACACGCGAAGTTTAGCCGAGATAATTTTTCGTGTAATTTCGTGTTGCTGGGTTTAGTGTAATTTCGTGGATCGTTCGTTTCAGTGCTGGGCCTTGTGAAAGTAAACTCCTCTCGAATGCGACGACTCACGGCAAGCTTCTTCCCTTCGGAAATCGACCTTAACCAAGATCACAAAATGTATCTGGTCAGCGTTGCGCAAAATCCTCCAAGGTAACGTTGAGGTCTGCCAGAAACAGTTCACCGGTCGCGGCCCGTTGCATCAGCTTCAACCGCGCATCAACATTAGAGGGAGTGCTCAGCAGCAAATCTCGCGATGCGCCGAGCACTGCAAGCGCCTGAGTGCGGCTAACAGTAGGAAACTGGTGGAGAAAAGTCCCCATCGTTTGATCGTCTTCCAAAAACTCGAACAGGAATTTTATCGGAACACGTGTCCCCGGGAACACCGCGGCGCCGCCCATCTTTTCCGGATCACGCTCAAAAAGTTCTTCCATCTTCATCGCACTTCGCTTCCTTCGTACCACTAAAATCCCACTCAACCTCCCCAGCACCTGACTTGACTCATAACCCAGCACGTCACTCGGCAGCTTTACGAGATTTTTCTATTTACCATTTGTGCGTGAAGCGTTAGGATGCAGCCATCTTTGACCATCAAACAACGCCAAATGCGCGACTCAACCTCCGACACTAACCATTGATGAGCATCTCCGTTGAGCATGAAAGGTTCACACTCACGGCGAATAAAACATGTGACTGCACAGTATTCGCAATTGCGAATACTGTCAAGCTTTTTATCCGCGACAGCGCCAATTTCTCCAAGGAGTATCGCAAAGGTTCCTCGAGTACGTATCTACGAGGTTCGCGCTTGTCTGGCCGATCGTGTGCGACAGGAGGTAACTCCTAATGGGCACACGTCCACGCCACAAACCTGAGCAACTCGGGGAGAAACTTCTCAAGATCAGAAATGCCTTAGGGTTATCTCAGAGTGAGTTGTTAAAGCATTTGGAAGCAGACGAAGACCTGGCATACCATCGCATCTCGGAATACGAATCAGGCAAGCGCGAGCCTCCCTTGTGGATCCTACTTGCGTACGCCCGCGCAGCGGGCGTCCATCTCGAAGACATTGTCGACGACGAGTTGGATCTGCCTTCCCGACTTCCCGGCAACGTCCACTACCGCGGCCTCTCCCGCAAGTCTCCTACGCCTAAAAAGTAGGAATCATTTAAGCTATCCACCCCCAAACGCAGGACAAAAGTCGAAGTCATAGAAGGTGAACCAATCTTTTCAACTCGCCAAGATACTTCATTGCTAAGGTAGGTTTTTCACAAATTTCTTCAGCTCCCGGTCGCGCTGCGTTGGGCCATTCATGATTTGATATTGAAGGCCGCAACGACCGCCCACGCAAATCCTTATCAGCAGCGCTGCGCCGTTACCGCTGAGCGCACGCTACCAGTTCTCGAGGCAGCACACATCAATCCCTCTACCCCCGGCGGCAAGCACCAATTATCAATCGGCCGTTTTCTTCGTTTAGCGATATTCACACACTTTTCGAGCGCTTTTCCTGACTTTCAAACCGAGAGAAAAGACAATTCTTATGAGTCGTAGAATTCGAGAGGAATCCCAAAACGGCAGAGACTACTATCCCCTCCACGGCGCAAACTAGCGCAACCCTCCAATCCACTCGCTGTCTCATCACTTGAGAGTCTCGGGTTACGACGCCGAGAAGTTTTCCGCGGTCAAGCACTGACGAGGTCGGTCTGAGGACATCTGAGTTTTTGCAATCACAAATCAGGACCAACTCTTTTGAGGACCTGAACAGTTGAGCCTTCGCATAATCGGTGAGCCGCTCTTTAGAGTGCGCCGCCTAGTCGGCGCTTTTAAAGTGTCAGAAAAATCTACACGGTTAGTGTCCCTTCACCTGTAAAGTGTACTTTCTGGATTTCACGTTCATAATTATAGGTGTAGACCGGCAGAAAGGTTTTGCCGGGTTTCGTCATACACAAACGAGAAGCCCTCTCCGGCTAAGATTACGATGGCGACCATTGCCACAGTCGATTAGAGTCGGCATTTGGTCGAAGCAACACAAGCCGGTTAGGTTTGGCGTGTTTTGCTTATAACGCAAAGCTCGGGCAGGGTCTTGGATTCGCCGACTCGACCAATAAACTCGGTCTTTCCTTCCATCCGACATTATGCTCACTCACAGATGTCCCAAATGTGGAAATGATTGCGAAGTCCTTCCGGTTAACTTTCTCGGACTTCCCATAAAATGTATTTGCGGTCGTAAATTCGAACTGTTGTCGACAGGCAAGGAACCCGTCACACCCGCAACCGCGACGGCCCCGCCTAACTTCCAACACGCCGAGGTTTTCCGCTCTTCAAAACCTCTCCGTCTTCGTAGAATTGGGCGAGTAATCTTATTCATTGCAATTGCTTTAGTATCGATTACGGCACTGTGGCAGTTTACGTTGCTATCGCTGCTGTTCTTTATAAGCCTTGGCATTACGGTGATATGTTTCCGATATAGACGTCGCTGGCAGGTTCACGGTGACAAATCAATCAAACTAATATTGATTGACAAGTTGGCTGAATGTTTTGCGATGCTGACTGTTGTACTTTCATTCTATTCAGTGCTCTCAAGCCTAGTCGATGGAACTACCAACAAAACTACTCTCTATTGGCTCGAGGTACTTGAAGACCTTCTCGAGTCGTTCAAACGATTTGCCGAACATTTCAAGTTTGGGTTTCGAGCAACCATAATCATGATTATGGTAGTAGTGGTTTTGGACCTAATTCTTTGCTCCGTGGTGAAATCGACGAAGTTGCTCGCATATTTCAAGAGCTATCAGAGGTGGAGTAAACGAGCATACGCCATCTTTATCTTGTTTTGTTCGTTTACATTCTTTGGAAATCAACTTAGTGATCAAGCAGCTCATCTCCGGCTTAAGACGGATAAAATTAGACAAGGGTACATCAAAACTCGACAAGAGACTTCAGACCTCCTAATGGCCTCAGTTCAACGACGACTCTACGTCAAGGTAGCTAAGACATTCCCGCCAGAGACTCAGATCATTCTCGATTATCCCAGGAGATTGCATTCTGAATTGGGCGTTCTCCGACAGTCTTTGACTGAAGCCAAAGCTGCCCATATTGCCAACGCTAGGGCTGGTGAAATCTTAACGAAATATGAAAAACAAGAGAATGAGACTCGGGGGTTTGGAGAGGACGCAATCCCTTACGATGAGCATGCTTCGGATGTCCACTCCCAATCCGCGAAAATGCAGCCGGAAGATTTAATGGATAATGAGTCGCTTTTGGCAGAAGTAAGCGTTCAATCACTCGAAGAGGCGGCCGCTCGCGTAGAGTCCATCAAGCCCGCAAGGTGGCGTGCTGTATCGTTACTGAAATTAGATGGAGTCAGGGAACTCTTTTGTCAATTCCCCAAATCACTTATCGGAGCAGTCAAGAGCAAGCTTTTCACTTCCGTAACAGACACTTACCCATTTCTGGATCCGCTGGTGGATGTCTTTACAGGGGCATTAGACAAGATCGTTGAGGAAAAGGTGAAGTCCTCTGCTGACGTGCTGGCGGCGAACCTTCTGCGCAGTACAGAAAACCCGCAAGGCTTCTTTGACGATGAGGCAGAAAGGATCGTGGATTCCGCTCAGATTAAGATCTCACGAGAAACGATCGAGAATATGAAGACGCTTGCGAAAAAGCTTGAGAAGGAGATATCAGAGATTGAGGGTGCAAACGAGCAGTTAACCTCTGAACTCAGCGAACGACGCACTAAAGACACTGAGGCTAGCATTAAACGACCGCTGGTGAACTCCGGAAGGGACCCATCTGTCACATGCCAGTGCTTCTGTGGTGGACAATTGCTTTGGACGCGACGCGTGTCATCGTCAGCGGAATGCCATGCCCTTTGTCCTACCGGAACGCGGTGCAGGTGAGTTATGCGTATTCCGGCGCAACGTGGGCACTTATTCCGGAGCATCGTGGGCACCGATTCCGGAACCATCGTGGGCAGTGATTCCGGTTCATCGTGGGCACCTATTCCGGTGCCACGTGGGCACTTAGAAGGCTTGATGCTGGAGCAACTCCACACCGGGCAGACATTATGGCCTCCACTAAGTTTGAGGGAGGAAACCAACATAGATGTCAGCCCCGAGGGTCTCCATGCATCTGATCAAAGAAGTCTTACGTTTAACGGCCGCGGGCCTCAGCCAG
>Ga0137403_10000887_pt1 | contig 38233 bp, 31 predicted proteins | sample CZOMad2_1_16fung_FD_122057 | JGI IMG/M metagenome (GOLD analysis project Ga0137403, IMG submission 122057) | Vadose zone soil fungal communities from Angelo Coast Range Reserve, California, USA - CZOMad2_1_16fungal (Hybrid Assembly) | ecosystem: Environmental > Terrestrial > Soil > Vadose zone...
CTGCATCAGCACGCCTGTGCCGCCAAGTTCGACGGTTTCGCGAATCTTGTCGTAGATCGTTTCGAAATCGAGGATGTATCCCTCTTTAGCTTTGGGCCCCTTCAATGGACGATAAAACGCGCAGAAAGTGCAGTATTCGGTGCAGAAGTTCGTGTAATTAATGTTGCGATCGATGATGTAGGTGACCACGCCCTCGGGATGCAGCTTGCGGCGCAGGGCGTCGGCTTCCATACCGATGCCGATCAGATCATCGGAGCGAAACAGATCGACAGCTTGTACTTTGGTGAGGGACATTCCGCTACCAAGTTAATTCTACCGAACGGAGCACCAGCTTCCAACTCATGCGGCTTTCGGACGTGAGGTGGCAGGGGATTGGCGTGGTTTTTTTCGCATGCGCAAGTATTCACCCAATGCCAGTATTCCGCCCAGGACTGCCAGTCCGATTAGCGTGAATAGCGCATGTTTGTAGTATTTGGAAAAGAATGAGGTGATAGCTTTGCCGTATACCTGGCCGAGGAACGCAATGACAAAGAAACGAATTCCGCGGCCGAGGGCAAGTGCACCCAGAAACTTTTTACGAGAGTACTGCAAGGCTCCGGCAGCGATCAGGAACGGCACCATGGGAAACGGGGGCGGCAGAAGGGCCGGTACGGTAACTGTCCAGAAGCCCCAGCGTTCGAAACGCTGGTAAAGCTTCTCAGCCTTCCGCCCTGGAAATTTTCTTTCTAACGCCTGTTTGCCACCTTTTTTTGCCAGCGCATAAGTGATGTAGCCGCCGATCAGCGCCCCAACTGTGGCCATTGCCGCGTAGTAAGGCCACAGGTCGCGGTGTCTGGCTGACAGCCAGATGGTGAAGACATCCATACTGCCGGGCAGCGGAACCACAGAATTGTCGGCGATGCCGAGCAAAATAAGGCCTGGTCCACCGAGACGGCGCAGCCAGGCCATGGTAGATGTCGCGGCGAGCATATGAATGTGCGGAAACACAGTCTAGCTTAGAGTCCATTTTGGCAGGTGGAGTGGTCTGGAAAAGCAACTAACCGGCAATCGGCTTTGCGATTTCAAGGAATTGCAAAGCTGGGCAGTCGGGCAAAACGTGACATTCGCGGGCATAAGAATAGAACAGATTCAATCCGTCAAGGCAGCCTTGATCGAGATAGTAGTGAATATTCGTGGTCAAATAATCTTTGATTCCAGCTTCGCTCAAACCTGTGCGAGGAGACCATTCACGAGCGATTTGATCCAGTCTGTGCGTTTCCAAACCATGATCGCGAGATTCCTGAAAGATCGTTGTCAGGTCCAAGGACAACGGCGCATCTTTGAGTGCAGCTTGCCGCACTGCCCAGAAGGCGAATACAAACGGCTTACCTGTGAATCGGATCCACTCTTCGGCCAGGTCGTAGGTCACATATCGTGACCGATCCACCTTCAATGCAGGATCGCCGATCAGAAGGGCGGCATCATGGTGCGATAGCATTCTCTCGAGATCGGGAACCATGTCGTTGAAAGTCCGCTTTCCGGGCCACCATTTTGCAAATAGAACCTTGAGCAAGGCCGCCGAAGTCAAAGAGGAATTATCGAGGGCTACTGAGCGGATCTTCTCAAGAGGCGTCTTGCTGACCAGCAGAATGGAGCGCACTGCGCACCGCGAGGCAATCGCTACACTCGGAAGGATTGAGAGATTAGGAATCGTGGCGTAGGCGGCTGCCGGGATGATGCCTATATCGGCTGAGCCTTCGCGCAAAGCAGCCGCGCATTGCGAAGGAGATGTGTAAGAAATTTCGAACTCCCTCCCGATCGATCCGTGTTCGAAGTCCCACATGAGCGGAGCGGTATTGAGGTAAGAAATGGCGGAAATACGCAAGCGTCTCATGCGGCTATTGTTCGATTTTAACAAAGCAGTGTGTCATCCAACCTTGACAGCGATTTTGACGGGTGTATAGAGTCCGGCAAGTTGGACGCGGAGGTGTGCGTGGCCGAAGCCGCTGTCAGTTTTAAGCCAGCCGAAGAGACCAGCCTGCATTGGTTGGCGCTCAACCTGACTCCCGGTTTGGGTCCGACGAAAGCGCGCAAGCTGGTCGAGCATTTCGGCGGAATCAAGAATGTCTTCAAGGCGACCCTCACCGAGCTGGAAGCGACGGGCATTCAGACGGTTTCGGCGCAATCGCTCGGCACCGGACGCTCAGTCGAGCTTGCGTACGAGGAATTGGGGCGTGCGGCGAACGCAGGAATCAAAGTGGTGTGCTTTGACGATCCGGCCTATCCGCAGCAGTTGAAGCAGATCTATGACCCGCCGCTGGTTCTCTACTTGCGGGGGAATGCGGAAGCAATCTCGAAGCCAGGAATTGCGGTCGTGGGCACGCGCCATCCGACTCCCTATGGCACGGGAATGGCAGAGCGGCTGGGGTGCGATCTGGCGGCTCGGGGCCTGGTGATTTTCAGCGGCCTGGCCCGAGGCGTAGACAGCGCTGCGCATCGCGGTGCGGTGGCAGGCAAAGGCAAGACGGTGGCGGTGTTCGGAACGGGTGTGGACCAGATCTATCCCAAAGAGAACAGCCGCCTTGTCGATCAAATTCTCGCGCTCGGAGGCGCGCTGATTTCAGAGTTTGCATTGGAGACATTCCCTGCGCCGCAGAATTTCCCGATTCGTAACCGCATCATCAGCGGGATTGCCATCGGCGTCCTCGTCGTCGAAGCCGCTGAATATAGCGGCACGCGCATCACCTCGCGCTGCGCGCTGGAGCAGAACCGTGAAGTCTTTGCTGTGCCCGGCAATGTTACGAACAAGAATTCCTGGGGCCCGAACACGCTCATCAAGCAGGGCGCGAAGCTGGTTGCGACCTGGGAAGACGTGTGGGAGGAACTCCCGGCAGATGTGCGACTTGCGCTGGAGCCCGCGAAGGGCGCTGAATCGCAGGCCGGCCAAACCGCATCTCTATTCGGGGAAACCGAGTTAAGCCCTCACGAACGCAAGATCATGGCGCAATTGAAGGCGGATGAGGCCACCCACATCGACGAAATTGTCGAGAAACTGGCGCCCGAGTTGTCATCCTCTGAAATTTTCGCTGCGCTGTTTGAGCTCGAACTGGAGGGAAAGATCAAACAGTTGCCGGGGAAGAATTTTGTGAAGAGCTTTTAGCTTTCAGCCATCAGCTTTCGGCAGGATGTGGAGGCAAGGAGTGCAGAGCTTCAGAAACTTGAAAGTCTGGGACAAGGCGCATGTTCCAACTCTCGACGTATATAAGTCAAGTAACGCTTTTCCACGAGGCGAGTTATATGGCCTGACGAGTCAGATGCGGAGGTCCTCGGCTTCAATCGGCGCGAACATTGCCGAAGGCTGTTGCCGGAAAGGCGACAACGAATTGGGACGATTCCTCCAGATTGCGATGGGTTCCGCAAGCGAACTCGAGTACCATCTCTTGCTCGCTCATGATTTGGAAATGCTGAAGTCCTTAGACTACCAGCGACTTTCAGAAGAAGTGGTGGAAGTGAAACGGATGCTCTCGTCTCTAATTAACAAACTGAGAGCTGAGAGCTGACAGCTGAGAGCTGACAGCTTTGCAAATTCGTGCTAGCTTCAAACGAAATCATCCATTGAGGACACATTGGCCAAAGGTTTAGTAATAGTAGAGTCGCCGGCCAAGGCGAAGACGATCCAAAAATATCTGGGCACGGGATACACGGTCGAGGCATCGCTCGGCCACGTCAAAGATCTGCCCAAGAGCACTCTTGGTGTCGACATCGAGAATGATTTCGACACCGAATACATCGTTATCCCTGGGAAAGAAAAAGTTGTCGCCAGGCTGAAGAAGCTGGCAGGTTCGGCGGACATGATTTATCTGGCGCCTGACCCGGACCGCGAAGGCGAAGCCATCGCTGCTCACTTGGCTGACGAGTTGGGCAACGGCTCCAAATCCAAGAAGAAGCGGAAAGAACAAGCCGAGCGCATTCGCCGCGTGACATTTAACGAAATCACCAAGCGCGCCGTGCAGGAGGCTTTTGAGCACCCGCGAGATATTGACGAAAATCTTGTGGACGCGCAGCAGGCACGGCGCGTGCTCGATCGTCTCGTCGGCTATCAAGTTTCGCCATTGCTGTGGGACAAGGTGCGCCGCGGTTTGTCGGCTGGTCGCGTACAAACCGTCGCTCTCCGGCTTATTGTCGAACGCGAGCGCGAGATCAAGGCGTTCGAGAAGAAAGAATACTGGACCATTGACGCGCATCTTGCGGCGAGCAAACCGCCAGCCTTCGATGCCCGTTTCCTCGGCAAGGGCGAAGAAAAAATTGAGATCCCGAACGGTGACGAAGCGGAGAAAACCCGTGCCGCCCTGGAAAGAGCTGACTGGCTGGTTCGGACGGTTGACCGCAAAGAACGGCGCCGCAATGCGGCCCCACCGTTCACCACCAGCAAGCTGCAACAGGATTCCTCCCGCAAGCTGCGCTTCAGCGTGAAGCGCACCATGATGATCGCCCAGCGGCTCTATGAAGGCGTGGAACTGGGTGAGGAAGGTTCCGTCGGTCTGATCACCTACATGCGAACCGATTCGACCCGAGTCTCCAATGATGCGCTGGCAGAAGTTCGCGAGTACATCAAGTCTCAATACGGTGATCAGTATCTGCCGGAGTCACCAAATACGTATAAAGAGAAGAAGGAAGCGCAGGCTGCCCACGAAGCCATTCGTCCGACTTCGGCGATGCGCCATCCCGACCAGATCAAGCAGTATTTAAAAGAAGATGAATACAAGGTCTACAAGCTCATCTGGCAGCGCTTCGTCGCGTCGCAGATCACGCCCGCGTTGTTCGATCAAACCACGGTCGATATCGATGCGAGATCCGGATCGGATACTTTCTGGTTCCGCGTGACTGGCTCAGTACAAAAATTTGACGGTTTTCTGAAAGTCTACGAAGAATCGAAGGAAGGCAAAGACGAAGAAGACGAAGAGCTCAAGCACAAGCTGCCGCCGCTCGAGCCGGGGCAAAAGCTCACGCTGCGAGTTCTGAAGCCGGAGCAACACTTCACCGAGCCTCCACCGCGTTACAACGAGGCGTCTCTGGTGAAAGAACTGGAAGAGCGTGGAATCGGCCGCCCATCAACGTATTCTGCCATCCTCAGCACTATTCAAGAGCGGCAGTACGTGCAGAAGCTGGGCGGCAAATTCGTGCCGACGGAAATCGGATTGGTCGTCACCGATCTGCTGGTGGAAAACTTCCCGGACATCTTCGATGTCCAGTACACCGCACGCCTAGAAGAAGAGCTCGACGAAATCGAAGAGGGCAAGGAAAAGTGGACCGACGCGCTCGCCGAGTTTTACAAAAAATTCGAGAAGGACCTCCGCTATGCGCAGAAGCATATGGAAAACATCAAGCGCATGGAGAAGCCGACGGATGAAAAGTGCGAACTGTGCGGTGCTCCACTGGTAATCAAGTGGGGTAAGCACGGATCGTTCTACGCATGCAGCACCTACGACAAGGATGATCCCAATACCTGCAAATTTACGAAAGAAAATCCCATCAACCTGCCCGATCTTGATTCTGCCGACTTGCAGGAAACTACACAGGAAGAGTACTGCGAGAACTGCGGCCGGGTGATGGTGCTGAAGCGTGGGCGCTTCGGGCAGTTCATGGCTTGCACAGGATATCCGGACTGCAAGACGACGCGCCGCCTCGATCAGGGGAAGAAGGTCCCCGATATCCCGCTCGACGAGCTTTGCCCGAAATGCGGCCGGAATTTGATGATCCGGCACGGGCGCTTCGGCGAGTTCACCTCGTGCAGCGGATATCCTGAGTGCAAGTACGTGAAGCAGAATTTTATCGGTGTAAAGTGTCCGCAATGCGAAGATGGCGAGCTGGTCGAGAAGCGGGCGCGCAAGGGCAATACGTTCTACGGGTGCTCGAATTATCCGAAGTGCAAATTTACATCCGCGAATCGGCCGGTCGCGGAAAAATGCCCGAGCTGCGGCAATGCCTATCTGGTGGAGAAGACATTGAAGGCCGGTCCCTTGGTTGCCTGTCCAAATAAAGAATGTGATTATGAGAGGCCTGCCCCGGTAGAAGCTGCAACCGTGAGTTAATTTATTTCAGTTTTAACGCTGATTTTGAATCCGATGTCCGCTTTTTTCATCTGCAACTCTGCGGCATGCCGGTTTTGCCTTCGGCAGCTGCTTCCATAAACCTCAAATCAGAAAATCTTGGAGGATCAAATGTCCACGAAGCCAACTCCTGCCGATGCCGAACTGATTCTCAAATTGTATGATCTGCGCCGTGAAGCGGAAATGCGCAAGGCGCGCAACTGGTGGGTGGGCGTGTTTTGGCCGCAAAACGCCGATGAAGTAGCCAAAATCGCCAGCGCCTTGGGCACCCAGGAAAACAATTGGTTGCGCCAGGTTGGCGGTTATTGGGAGATGGCAGCATCGCTGGTGCTGCACGGCGCGTTGAATGAAGATCTGTTTCTGGAAGGGAGCTTCAGTGGCGAGATGTTCTTCATCTTTGCCAAAGTACGCCCATTCCTAAAGGAGCTCCGTGAGAAAATGCAAGCCCCTAAGCTCTTCGGAAATGTCGAGAAACTGATTAACAATTCTCAGAAGGGCCGCGACATATTAAAGACGGTTGAAGAACGTATTGCCGCAAGGCGCAAGGCAATGGCGGAAGCGGCGGCGTAGGCCTGGCTAATAACAGTTTGAAAGCTATGTAATCGGGTAATTTGGTAATCCGCTTTGAATCGGCAAATTGGCGGAGACCAAATTTGCCCGGTTTGTCTAAACGCTACGAGATGTACTCCCGGATGTATTCGTCTTTCGAGTGCGCCAACTCGTGCGCGTCACCGTCAAAGATAATCTTCCCTTCGCGCAAGACGAGGAATGTCATCGGTACTTCTCCACGAGCCCCACGGGGCAGCGGCCGCATCTCGTTTGTATTCCGGTCGAAATAATGGGAGGCCATGATAAAGGCATCCTGCAGGCGATGCGTCACGAGCAAAGAGCTCGTCTTGAAGACATCACGCTGTTTCACGATTAACTGGATGATAGTGGTTGAAGTGACCGGATCGAGCCCGCCTGTCGGTGAATCATAAAGCAGAATTTCCGGGTGCGTGATAATGGCGCGTGCAATCGCTACCCGCCGCCGCATTCCACCAGAAAGCTCCGACGGGAACATGTCCACCGTATGCTCAAGTTCAACGAAACTTAAGGCCTCGCGTACCCGCCGCTCGATTTCTTCATCAGAGACGTCGTGTTCCTCCATCAGCCGAAAAGCGACGTTTTCCCGGACGGTGAGCGAATCGAACAGCGCGCTTTCCTGGAAGACAATTCCGATGTTTCGCCGCAGTTCGAAGAGAGCTTCTTCGCTCATCGTGGTTACATCCTCGCCGAGCACGTAAATTCGGCCGCTATCCGGTTTCACCAGACCCATGGCCAATTTAAGGATGGTGCTTTTACCCGCGCCTGCGATGCCAAAGATTGCCTTGGTTTCACCGCGGTTGAGCTGGAAAGAGATTCCGTTCAGGACGGAGTTACTTTCGAATGCGATGGAGACGTCTTCAAAGACAATCACCGCTGATTGTCTTTGTTCGGCTGTGCGAAGCGAACTCTCGACAGCAGTAGGAGGCGCGGCCATGATTCAGCGGTACCCGAAGACGGACAATATCAGCCGGGTCGCGAAAAAATCCACCGCGATAATAAGAACCGAAGACGCAACCACCGCTTGCGTGGTTGCTCGCCCTACGCCTTGAGTGCCTCCACGGGCGGAAATTCCGTAGTAGCACCCCACGGTGGCAATAATGAAGCCGAAGAGCACAGGCTTCATCAGGCCAGTGAAGACATCCTGGAACACAAGAACCTGCCAGGCGGAACTCCAGTACTGATGCGCGTCTATGCGAAACATCAAGGTGGCAACTATGCCGCCTCCGACCAGCCCCACGAAATCGGAAATGATAGTCAAAAAAAAGAGCATAAACACAGTCGAGATCACTCTCGGCGTGACCAACTTCTTTGTCGGATCGGTACCCAAGGCGCGCATGGCGTCAATCTGTTCGGTCACGACCATTGAGCCGATTTCACTGGCCATCCCGGAAGAGTTTCTTCCTGCAACCATCAATCCGGTCAAAACCGGGCCGAGTTCCGTCACCATGCCAACCGAGACCAATTGCCCGATGAGACTGAGCGACCCGAATCTCTCGAGCGTATGCGCGCTGTTCAGCGCCAGCACGGCGCCGGTGAACGTGCCCGTGAGCACCACGATCGGAAGAGAACCCACGCCGATCAAATCGGCCTGCTGGATCATGTCGGCAAAGTAGCGTGGATGGCGAAAGAGATTGGCGAGCGATCGGCCGGCGAGCAGGGAATAATCCTGCACGGATTGAACGATATCTTTCGCGAAGTCGGTGGGAGAAGTCAGTTCCATGAACGACGCGCTCTCAGGAAATATAGCAGAGAAGTCTGCAGGGATCAGTGCTCACGGACAGCTGCGAGCCTGACTTGGCAAGGCCGTTTGGATGTTTGAATCGGACGGTGAATGCCGGTGGCTTAGATGCTATTTTCCTATTCCCGCCCTTTGCGCTTTATCTCAATGCTCAGCCGTTTGATTTTTTGATTCAGAGTCGAGAGTGGAACGTGGAAGCGCTCGGAAGCTTCCGTTTGATTCCAGTTGCATTTCTCCAGCATGTCTACGATGATGTGCCGCTCGCAGTCTTCCATGATATCGAACAGGGAGGCGTCTCCGCGATGTTCCAGCAGCGGGAACGTCGTGCCACGCCCGGCGATCTGATCGGGAAGCAGTTCGGGCCCGATTTCGAGCCCCGAAGAAAGCACCACGGCACGTTCAATCACGTTCTCCAGTTCGCGTACGTTTCCGGGCCACGAGTACGCTAGCAGCGGACGCAGCGCCTCTGTAGTAATGTGCCGTACCGGGCGTTCATTTTCTTCCGAGTACTTGTTCAGGAAGAACTCGACCAGCAGCGGAATGTCTTCCTTGCGCTGGCGCAGGGGCGGAAGATCAATAGTAATCACATTCAGCCGATAGAACAGGTCCTCGCGAAACTTGCCTTCACGGACATGCTGCTTGATATCGGCGTTGGTAGCGGCGATGATACGGACATCCACCTGAATTTCGTGCACGCCGCCAAGGTGCATGAATTTTCGGTCCTGGAGCACGCGGAGAATCTTGCTTTGCGTGTCCAGGCTCATGGTGCCAATCTCGTCCAAGAAAAGCGTCCCGCGATCAGCGATTTCAAACAAGCCTTTCTTGGACGCAATAGCGCTGGTGAATGCGCCTTTTACGTGCCCGAAGAGCGTGGATTCAAGTAAATCGGGCGGCATGGAGCCTGTATTAACTGGAACGAAGGGGCGGTCGCGGCGAGGCGAATGCAGGTGAATAGCTTTGGCGATGAGCTCTTTGCCGGTCCCGCTCTCACCTTGCAGCAGCACCGTGGAACGGCTGGCGGCGACTTGCGCCACCAGATCGAAAATCTTCAGCATGGGCTCGCTCTTGCCCACAATATTTTCGAAGTTGTAACGCTGCTTCAGCGCTCGCTTGAGTTGGACATTTTCTTCTTCCGCTCGATGCCGGGCGACTGCGGTTCGCACGTCGGCGAGCAACTTCTCGTTATCCCAAGGTTTCTGGACGAAATTGCTGGCGCCGGCTTGCATCGCCCTCACTGCGTTCTCAACCGTGCCGTAAGCCGTGATCATAATCACGGAGAGATGCGGATCGTGAGCATGAATCTCGGCGAGAAGGTCAATGCCATTGCGGTCGGGCAGCGCCAGGTCGAGCAGAACAAGATCGAAGCTCCCATCACCAAGGCGAGCAAGGCCCTCTTCACCGCTGCTGGCGGATTCCACTGCGTAGCCCTCAAGCTCCAGCAGAGTTTCCAGCGATTCGCGGATGGCAGCTTCGTCGTCGATGATCAACACTGTCCCCGAGCGTGAAGCATGGGCTTCGCCGGGGTGTCGCATGATGACCACTGCTTCAGACATTGACTGCCTTCCTCATCAGCGGGAATTCGAGATAAAACGTCGTGCCTTCGCCAGGATGACTTTCGACCCGAATTTTTCCCGCGTGCTCCTGAATAATGCCGTACGTCACCGAAAGTCCAAGCCCCGTACCTTTGCCTTGGCCTTCGCGAGGCGCGGATTTAGTGGTGAAGAACGGGTCGTAAATGCGATGAACGTGTTCCTGCGCTATACCGCTGCCAGTATCGGAAACCATCACACTGACCCCGTCACCGTTGGATGTCACGACACGTAAAGTTCCGCCTGACGGCATGGCATCGCGAGCATTCAGCAACAGATTGAGAAACACCTGCTGCAATCTTCCGGGGTTGCCGTTGATGAGCGGCAGGCTATGGAAAAGCTCATCCTCGACGCGAATCTTGGCGGTTTTGAACTGGTGCTCGAGCAGAGCCAATGTATCGTGGATGATCTTGTTCACGTCAACATCGGTAAACTCCGCGCCACTTGTGCGCGAGAAGTTCAGCAGATTGTTGACGATTTCGGAAGCGCGGAAGGTTTGCCGCGTAATTTTTTCGAGCAATGCTCCTCTCTGGGGATCTCCCTGCAATTGTTTCGACAGCATTTGCGCATAGGACGAAATGACGGCAAGGGGCGTATTCACCTCATGCGCGACGCCTGCGGCCAGCAGGCCAATCGAAGATAACTTGTCAGCTTGCGAGAGCTGCGATTCCAGTTCCACGCGCTCGGTAATGTCGTCCATGATGATCAACCTGCCGATCACGTTGAATTTCTTCGTGACCAGTGGCGCTATGGCGACGTTCACCGTGCGAATCTCGCCCGTCGGAGTGTCGAGCCGGAACTTATATAAATTGTGAATACCAGGATTCTGCCGCACGCGGTAGAACTCTTCGACAAACGAAGCAGGGAACACTTCGCTCAGCGGGCGTGTCAGCGACTGCCAGCGGGGAAGCGCGTACATCACTTCCATCTGCGAATTCCAGGATTCGATGCGGTCAGCTAAATCGACCGCCAGCACGCCAACATTTATCGACTCGACGATGTTCTCGTTGAAATCCTTCAGGCGTTCGTACTCAACGGCCTTCTGCTCAAGCGAAGCATACAATCGCGCATTCTGGATGGCGATACCGAGGTATCCCGCCAGAGTTTCCAGCAACTCGACATCTTCGCTGGAGAGAAAATCCCCTTCTGCGGTTTTGCCCAAACCGAGGAATGCGATGGTCTTCTGCCGCGCGCGGCAGGGAATGTAATAGTTCAGGTCCAGCTTGGCGATGGTCTCGCGCGCCGATGGCGTTTCGCGCGGAACGAGATGTGTGTTCTCGAAGAACAAGTGCCCGGCTTCCATTTCTGGCCGCGGCGCGCTCAGGAATTCCAAGTTCAGCCCGGAGGTCCGCGTTAAGCCCAATGATTTCGCCAGCACAAAGTGTTGCGGCGCATCGGCAGAAAGAAAGACTGCCACATGTTGTACCAGCAGAGTTCGGCAGAGGCGATCCACGACGGAACTAAGCATCTTGTCCAGATCCGTCTCAGAATTCAGTTCGCGGCCGAACTCAATGAGAGTTTTTCTGTAGTCGTAGCGGGTGCGATAAAAGAACTGATCGATACGCTCTTGAATCCATTTGCGAACCGGGTCGAACAGCAGCGCAGTCACCACGATCGCCAGGATCATGCCCGCCGGACCCGAACTGGGCACGCGAGCATGGACCAATTCCGCGACGGCCGCAACCACCGCAAAATAGGCTCCCACGATTGCCGCTGCCGCCAAGGTGTACACCATGCCGCGCTTGAAGATCAGGTCCACGTCCATCAAGCGGTAGCGGAATATCGCGTAGCCGAAGGTCAGCGGCAGTAAACCAAGCGATAGCACCGACACTTTCATCGCCGTGGTCGGCATCGCGCCCGTCAGATAGGGAATGACGTAAAACAGCGTGAACGGCACCACCGCCAGAATGGTTCCGCGCGTCACCCACTTAAGCTGCTGGCGCAAAATCGGCGTGCTTGCGCGGCGATAGCTATATAGCAGGACGACGGCAGCCGCGATGAAATACGTGGCCAGGTACGCCATCTGCGTCCTGTCGAGGCTCCAGCGTAGGCTCTCGCTTGCCTGCACGAGCCTGATCGCCAGAATTTGCCGGATCAAGAGCACCAGCCCCGGGAAATAGACCAGCGGAATCAACCACTGATGCTTGCTGACGAACTGCCGCTTTTCAGGAAAGGTCAGAACAAAATGCAGGAAGAGTGCTGGTTGCAAAAGCCAAGCAGTGACGTTGACCCAGTAGATTGTCCAATCGAAATCGTTCAGCTTTCCGGTGTACTTGAACGCATAGAAGACAAACGACACCAGGCAGAAAATGTAAAAGTGAGTCGAGCCCGGCGCGGTCCAGCGCCGCAGGAGAACATAGATTCCAATGCCGAGGTAGATGAGGGCGATTAGCCGCAGCCAGCTATTCAGAGAGCGATCCGCCGGAATCAGAATTACCGTTGTATCGAGGGGAACCGACTGCCGCAGCAGCGAGTACGTTGCCTTCGACCACGGACCAACACGATAAAGCTGACGAATCAAGCCGGGAGCAGCTTTGACTTCGTGCTCGTTCACCGCAACCAGTTGGTCGCCCTGTTTGATTCCAGCTCTGGCACCGGGACCAGACGCCTCAACGCGATCTGCGAACAAGCTCCCGTTGTGCTCCATCCACGAGACGCCGTCATAAGGGATCTGAAACTCAGGCTCCTTCTGGAAGTTAATCCAGGCGAGCACCACGGCAGCCGTAGTAAGCAGAATCAACAGGCCAGCGGTAAAGCGGAGTTGAAAATCCCGGTTCATGGGCCGCAACGGCGAAGCAGATCTCGACAGAACACTGCCGCGAGGTGAGTTGAGCATTTTCGCTGCCACGCGCTGGGACATGAGGGTACTTCTAAGTGCCGTGGGACACTTGACTTCCACGATTATAGAAGCTCGTATTGGCCAACGCTATGATTTTTGGAAGGATTCTCTTGCATTTGGTAAGCCTACCCATAACAGAAACTTACAGTTCACGTCCCATCCAGTTCCTGATTTCGATGGCACTTCGCAAGCCCGCGTTCGGTTAGGTACGCCCCTCTTCGGTACAATCGTCTTTCTCTATGCCAGACACGAACGAAATCATCGAGCGCGAACGTCAGTTTCTGCTTCAGACCTACCACCGCTACCCGCTGGTCCTCCAGCGCGGCAAAGGCGTTTTTCTTTACGATCTGGATGGTAAACGCTATCTCGATTTCGTAGCCGGTCTCGGCGTGAATGCGCTGGGACATGCCCATCCGCGAATCGTGAAGGTAATCCGCGAACAGGCCGCTCGAGTGATTCACCTTTCGAATCTCTACTACAACGAGTTTCAAGGGCTGCTGGCCGAAAAGCTTTGTCGATTATCCGGCCTGCAGCGTGCGTTCTTCTCCAACAGTGGTACTGAAGCTATAGAAGGCTCGATTAAGCTGGCGCGGCTGGCGGGTCATCGCATCGGTGGCCAGGCCAAGAGTCAACTAGTTGGCTTGGAAGGCTCGTATCATGGGCGAACCTTCGGCGCCATGTCATTGACCGGACAAGATAAATACCGCAAGGGATTCGAGCCGCTCTTGGAAGATGTGAAGTTTGTTCCCCGCGACGATCTCGAAGCGCTTCGCGCGGTCGTGAATGACAACACTTGTGCTATCGTTCTCGAACCTATCTTTGGAGAAGGCGGAATTCACGAATGCTCGGTCGATTTTCTCAACGAATGCCGGGCTTTAGCGGACCAGCATCGCGCCGCGCTCATCTTTGACGAAATCCAATGTGGTTTGGGCCGCACCGGAACCATCTTCGCTTTTCAGTCATTTGGCGTGACACCCGACATCGTGGCGATTGCCAAGCCGATTGCTGCGGGCCTACCGCTGGGGGCATTCCTGGCAAAAGAAGAATTCGCGTCGGCGATTTCCGTCGGACAGCATGGCACAACTTTTGGTGGCGGTCCCTTGGCCTGCCGCGTGGCTCTCGAATATCTGGAAGTCCTGGAAGAAGAGAAGCTGCTGGAGAATGTAGCCCGCGTCGGGCAATATTTGCGGGAACAGTTGACGTCACTTGGCGAGCGTTCCACGGCGGTGCGGGAAGTCCGGGGGCGCGGCTTCATTCTGGGGCTTCAACTTGACATTCCGGCGCGCCCCATCGTGGAGCAGGCGTTCGGCGCGGGTGTTCTCTTCAACAGCACGCAGGATACTGTTTTGCGATTTCTTCCGCCATTTCTGCTGCAGGAGAAGCATGTGGACAAGGGCGTGCGAGTGCTGAAGAAACTGCTGGGCAAAGCCAAAAAAGCGCGCGATGCTGCAGCAGCTAGCTAAAAAAGACTAGCTAAAAAATAGGGGAGCCGCAAAGCTCCCCTTCACAGAAGCGACAGAGGCGATATCACTTATATAGATTGACGATCCAGAAGCAAAAGTTGTCTGACTTACAAAAGAAAACTGCGCAAAAATCGCGAAGGGCTCGACGTTCTGCAATCTTCATACTCCATCCAAGATCATTGGATTACCCTGGACGGCGCGCGCATGCGCTATTTGCGCGACGGCGTGGGTCCGCCGCTGCTGCTGCTGCACGGACTGCTGGGTTATTCCTTCTCCTGGCGCTACGCAATTCCGGCTCTGGCACGCCACGCCACTGTCCATGCAGTGGATATGCTTGGTGTGGGCTTTTCCGACCGGCCGCGTGGACTTGACTGTTGCCTGCGAGCCAATGCCGAGCGGCTGCTGTGCTTCCTGGATGCAGTGGGAATGGCCGAATGCGATCTGCTGGGAACTTCACACGGCGGCGCGGTGGCGATGATGGGCGCTGCGCTGGCGCCGGAACGGATTCGGCATTTAATTTTGGTCGCACCGGTAAATCCCTGGTCCGCTCACGGGACAACTATGGCCGCTCTTCTCAGCAGCCGTTTGATCGCGCCGATTTTCCTGCGCGCCGCGCCACATCTTCAGATCGCGTATAGCTTCGTGCTCCGCCGGCTCTATGGAGATACTGCTCGCATTCGACCTGGTACGCTGGAAGGCTACTCCGCGCCCCTCGTGACCCCCGGAGCCTTCGATTCCGGCATATCAGTCTTGCGCTCGTGGACCCGGGATCTGCGGCAATTGAAATCCATGTTGCCGCGCATTGCTCATATTCCTACGCTGCTTATTTGGGGCAGTATGGATGCCGCCGTAGATCCTTTGTCCGCTACTCGCCTGCGCGAGAACTTCGAGAACTGCCGTCTGGTAATGTTTGAGGGCGTCGGCCACTTGCCTTATGAGGAAGTCCCAGACCAGTTCAACAACGCTGTGATCGAATTTCTTGAGCCGGGGCCGCCAGGAAACCTCTGAATGGCACAGCATATTGTTGATCTGCTCCGCAGTTTGCTCGCGCACTATGGCTATGGAGCCGTGGCCGGTGCCCTCTTGCTGGAGAACGCAGGGCTGCCGGTGCCCGGAGAAACCGTGTTGCTCTTGGCCAGTTTCCTGGCTTACTCGGAACATCGTCTCAGGCTTCCTTACATCATTCTGATTGGAATTTGTGCCGCCACGGTGGGCGATAATCTCGGATTCGCCATCGGCGTTTACGGCGGCCGGCGCTTGCTGGAGCGTTATCGAAGAACTCTGCACATTCGCCCGGCAACAATCGCTCGCGGCGAGGATTTGTTTCAGCGCTACGGTGCGGCGACAATCTTCGTCGCGCGCTTTATCACTGGAATGCGAGTTATCGCCGGGCCATTGGCGGGCGTGCTGCGCATGGATTGGCGCAAGTTCGCGATCTTTAATTTTCTGGGCGCTGCCGTGTGGGTTACGGTCATCTCAAGCGCTGGATTTTTCTTCGGAAAGCACTGGGACGAACTGGTAGAGATTTTGGGTGATGCCAATGTTGCGGTAGTCATTGCAATTTGCGTCTTGCTAGCCATCTTGTGGTGGAGGCGCCGCCGACGGGCGGCAGATCGATCTTAAGCACATCTACACATTTCAGAGTGCCCCGACGACGCGGATCACCAGCAGGGGAAGGGCCTCAGATAGACGCAGGTCGCGAAAGAGTCACTACGATACAGTAAGGTTGTGAGTCGCTGCTAAGGTGTTAGTGGATGCCGTTTTTTCAGGATAAAGTCGTTCGAATTCAGGATCACCGTGCAGAAGGGCGAGGTCGGGATCGCGTCGCGCCCAATCCGGGTCCCTGAAACCAGCATCCCAGGCCTTGCGAAGGGCTTCCACGGCCTCCGGCTTGCGTTTCATTAGGCAGAAGTTGCACGCCGCGTTATACAGGACTGTGGCTTCGTTTGGACGGAGCGTGATGGCCAGATTTGTTTCGCGAACCGCCTCCTCCAGTCGATTCATCTCCGCATAATCTCCTGCCAGAAGTATGCGTGCGCGAGCGTCTTCGGGCACCTGATGCAGATGTCGTTCCAGCGCGGAGACACGCCGCTGTCGGATATTGCGAAGGGCTTCTTCCTTGCCCAATGCTCCGAGAGCGTTCATGATCGGAACATAGATGTTGTAGTCCTCGCCACTCGCCTCAACTGCGGCATCGGCAATGTTTGCCGCTTCCTGGTAGCGCCCGGAAGAGAACAATGTGCGGCCCAGTATGTAGTACGCTCCCTCGCAATCGCGCTTGCGGTCGATCGCTTTCTGAACAACCGCCACAGCTTCATCGTATTTGTTATTCGCGTAAAGGATCCAAGCCTGGGCAACCTGTACCTCGGGCAAATCGGGGCGCAGAACAACGGCAGTTTGCGACGCCTTCATGGCGCGTTCCATCCAAACGGGGTCGCGCCCGTAATTGTAATGATTCTGGGCGCAAACATTGGCGATAGCGGCATAAGCCAGAGCGAAATTCGGATCCAAAATGACTGCGTTCTCGAACATCTGGAGCGCGAATTCCAGATCCTGCCGTTGCAGACGGCGGGCGTAGCTCTTGCCACGCAGGTAGAGGTCGTAGGCCTGGAGATTTTCGGTTGGTTTCGCCGCGATGGCTTCCTGTTCCTGCGGGGACAACGTGATCCGCAGTGCCTGGGCGATCTTGCTGGCGATCTCGTCCTGCACCTCGAAAACATCTTTCATCTCGCGATCATAGCGCTCGGACCAGATCGGAAAATCGGTGCTGGTGTCCACCAATTGCGTATTGATGCGCAGGCGGCTGCCGGAGCGGCGCAGGCTGCCTGCCAAGACGTAAGCCGCTCTCAGTTGTTGCCCAATTTGTGCGGGGGTCACCTGCTTGTCCCGGTACGTGAGCACAGTAGGGCGCGAGAAGATGTTCAAGCCCCTGATCTTGGAAAGTTCGGTAATAATGTCTTCCGTGATGCCGTCGCGAAAGTATTCGTCTTCCTGCGCCCTGCTGAGGTTCTCGAAATAGAGAACGGCTACGGATTTCGCGCTTGCTTTGCCGACTCCCGTCCGAGATTCTGCAGAATCAGCCGCACGCTTGTGACCGGAATCAATGTCACGCTTGAGCCGGATCAGGTCGGTCTTGAGATCCGTGGCGGTCTGATAACGCAGATTTCTGTCCTTTTCGAGCGCCTTCTCCACGATTCGAGCAAATGCAGGCGGTAGGATTGGATTCACCAGCGTTATAGGAACTGGGTCGCGGTTGAGAATGGCTTCGTAAACCACCGCCGAAGTGTCGCCCTGAAAGGGGAGGAGCCCGGTCGCCATTTGATAGAGAACCGTCCCCAGTGAGAACAAGTCGGTTCGGGAATCGGTCAGTTGCCCGCGCGTCTGCTCTGGCGACATGTATGACACTGTCCCGAGCGCTGTGCCCGGAGTAGTGAGATCCTCCCGCTCACCCATGGTCTCCATCTGTGAGACAGCGCCGGCGACGTTGGTCTTGGGCCGAAAAGCCTCAATTTTGGCCAAGCCGAAATCGAGAATCTTCACTTGCCCTCGCGGAGTAACGAATATATTTGCCGGTTTAATATCCCGGTGCACGATGCCCTTCGTGTGCGCCGATTCCAGAGCGTCGGCAATCTGGATCGCGAGGGTCAGCAGTTGTTCCATCTCGAGCGGATGCTGGCCGATCATCAGTGCGAGCGACTGCCCCTCCAGCAGCTCCATAACGATAAAGTGCTGCCGCTCATGTTGCTCGATGGCGTAGACAGTGCAGATGTTGGGATGATTGAGAGCAGAGGCGGCGCGAGCTTCGCGCTGAAAGCGTTCCAGTGAGTGTGCGTCCTGCGCTAATTCGTGTGGCAAGAACTTCAGGGCAACATGACGTCCGAGGCGCGTGTCCTCGGCTTCATACACCACGCCCATGCCGCCGCTCCCAAGCTTGCGAGCGATGGCATAGTGAGAGACGGTCTGCCCGATTACGGATTCCATGATTAGCGACCAGGGAAGGATGGTAGTGGCAAAGCAAACACCGGTCAAGCAATGATTCGGGCTGCGAGAGCCCGAGCACACGGCTTCACACGAGTCGGACATGTGATGAATGCTAATCTGATATCAGCAAACTCCTAAAAATGCCCGGCCTCCGAATAGCACCGGCGCAGGTGTCCTCTGCCGAGGAGCGGCTTCCCCGCTGGTTGAAATTGCAAATCCCTGAAGTGTGGGTGCGTTTCCTGCTCGCGATCGCAGGGTTGGCGCTGGCTTTCGGCGCTGCGATGTTCTCCACAGTCTCGCGTGAGTCCGGCAATCTTTGGGCTACGTTGATTTTCGCTTCGATGGCGTTGCTGCTGGCGACCATTGTGGGTCTAACGACTGTTCCGTACCTCGCCCGTCGGGTCGCTGCTTCGCGCGTTCGCGATGCCTTTGATTACGACGTAACCGCGGTGGGAATCATCTACGTGCTCGCGGTGTTGCTGATCGGAATCGCGGCCCTGAACACTGGGAACAATCTGCTGTACATCATCGTTGCTGCCATGCTGGCTGCGATTCTCATCTCTGGGATCGCATCCGCTGCTGTGCTGCGTGATCTGGAAGTCGAACTGCGGCTGCCGGAACATGTCTTCGCAGGTACTGCGTTTTCCGGCGCTATTCTCTTGCGAAACCGCCGGCGCTGGGTGCCTGCCTTCTCAATCAGTGTCTTGGCCATCAACAAGGAGAAGGCTACACAACACTGGCAATGGATGCCTGCGAAGTTTTCGTTCCCGCCCGGCCGTCCAGCAGGGAGGCAGTGGTTGCAAATTCCCGATCGCCGGCTACGGCGTGTGCCGAAGGTTCTGGCTCCGCCAGTAATCTTCCAAGGCTCAGCTTATTTCCCATACGTGCCACCAAAGGCTGAACTCAGCGCGGAACTCGAATTACGTTTTGATCGTCGTGGACGTTATCAGCAGGACAAGCTCGGACTGGCGACCCGCTTTCCCTTCGCTTTTCTGCGGAAGACGCGGCGCGTTGCTCTAGCTCGCGAAATCGTCGTGTATCCGTCAGTCGAGCCGCCCGATGAGTTCTTTCAGGTGTTGCCGCTGATCACCGGCGAGTTCGAAAGCTTCACTCGAGGACGAGGATCTGATCTATACCGTATCCGCGAATACATGCCCGAGGACTCGGCTCGGCATGTGGACTGGAAAGCAACCGCCAAATCAGGTTCGCTCAAAGTACGCGAGTTCAGCCGTGAAGATGATCGCAAATTACGAATCGTGTTCGACAATCCATCCCCTGGAGTCGTGCCAGAACCGGCCTATGAAAATGCAGTCAGGCTGGCAGCATCGCTGGCATGGCACTTCGCCAGGGAAAACGCCACGTTATCTTTCGCCGCGCCGGATTATGACGGGGTAAATGACATTCATGCTTTTTTGTCCTATCTTGCCTTGGTCGAGCCAGCGGCGTCTGCATCGGTCATCGAGGCCATTGACATCTCCGATGAATACAACATAATTCTGACATCTCGCCCTCGCGCCAGCATTCCTGCGGCTTTGTGGACTTGTTCTTATTTTGTCTTCATGGAAGGTCATCCATAGTGCACCAAGCTTGTAAAATTCCTGAACAGCCGGATGGGATACACTCGCATCCCAAATTGAAAGGCACTACTTGCTGTAATTCGATTTCTGGGCACAAACGAGGATTGGTTATGAACTGCAAACGCCACACTCTCATCGACGCAACTCTGCTGATTATGATTGCCCTTCCCGCAACTTTGGTCTGGGCGCAAAAGAACCTGGAGATACCTGTCGCCGCTACTATCAGAGTTCGCGTCATTGACAGGCTCAGCAGCGAAGAGGCTCAGGTAGGCGATACTTTTCACGGAACGCTGGATGAGCCTATCGAAGTCAACGATAAGGTGCTCTTTCCCAAGGGCTCTGACGTGATGGGCCGTGTCACCGATGCCCATCGCACCGGCCGACTCAGCGAGCCGGGAGAATTGGATCTTGTTCTGGTGACCATCAGTTCAGGCACAATTGCGGAATCGGTTCATGTTGAGCCGCTGGTGATCAAAGGCGAGTCTCACACCAAGAGCAACGCAACCAAGATCGGCGGAGGGGCGGTTCTTGGGGCGATTATCGGAGGAATTGCCGGTGGTGGAAAAGGCGCCGCGATCGGAACCGTAGCCGGGGCAGGAGCTGGCACGGGGGCAGCAGCCGCCACCGGGAAAAAGCCTGCGCTCGTCGATCCCGAAGCGGTGCTTACGTTTACGACTTCTGCTCCGGGGTCGCCGACCACCGCGCCCGCGTCCTCGAGCGGGAACCGCGCCGAAATACCCAATAAGACCCCAGAGGCTGGACCTTCGAAAGATGCCGAGCGCGTCGACGAAGTTCCCCCCGATTCTGCCTCGAATGCCGACAACACGCCACTGTTTACTCTGCGTGACCGCAGGATCATCCGTAGTTGTGTAAACGACCATGCCGCAGACTTTCCGGCAGGCGCAACCGAACGCCCAGAACTGCCGTCCGGCTCAGAACGCCAAATACGCCGGGGTGAGACCCTGTCCGCGGATGTGCAACGACAAGTGCAATCCCTGCCGCTTGCTTGCGAGGAGCAGCTGCCAAAGCTGTCCAGCGACCTGGAACGGGTCGTCTATAGCGGACGAGCGCTGCTGATCGACAGCCATAACCGAATTTTGGACATGTTTTACCTCGATGAAAGCCGGTAATATTTAGCCTTCAGCCAGGTGCGGTCAGCCATCGGCTATCGGCCTACACTCATCCAAGCGTGAGTACAGGGGGCAGGGGCGAAACCGGCGGCAAGCCTTCCCCTTCCGTTCAGCCTCGTTTCGTCATATACTCGCGCTGCCGTACACCTTCGCTGGGGTTGGCCGGGAATATCTGGCCTTGGGGGTGGCAAATGCACATCTGCGACCTGATTAAGAATCAGGATACCTATCGGGCCGACGTCAATCAGACGGTTTTGGAAGTCGCGCAATCTATGGTGGCCCGCAATATTGGCGCTGTGCCGGTATTGCGCGACGGCGTGCTGGCCGGCATCTTTTCTGAACGCGACTTGATGAAGCGCGTAGTGGTTGAAGGGCGGGATCCGCGCAAGACGCGGATCGGCGACGTTATGACCCCCGATCCCTTAACCGTAAGCCCGCAGGAAAAAGCAGAGACTTGTATGCTGCTGATGCGGCAGCACGGATTTCGGCATCTGCCCATCTGCGACGGGGTTCGACTGCAGGGTCTTGTCTCGCTTCGCGACCTTCTCCTGCATGATCTCGACGAGAAGGATGACGAAGTCCGCATGATGCGGGCATACATTCAGATCTCTCCGGGGACATAGCAAACCTCGGCAAAGCAGCGACCCGCAGCGCAAGGAGTATCACTTATTCCTTTAAGCGGGTCTTCTGGATACCTGCAAACTTCCCTCCAGTAACCATTACCACTGATTACTTTGGTTCATTGACCACTGGATAGGACCTGCTAAAGTTGCCTAGCGAGGAGACTGAAGCAATCTAGGTTGCTGAGCCGACCATCTAACGATGATAGCCGGCGTCCCCGATGAACTCCAAAATTCAGTTCGTCTATAACGCGCTCTGGATGATCCAGCCTGTGCTGCAACTGGGCGTAGCGGGGATTATGCTCCGGCGAAAACTCCACAAGACATTCCCTGTATTCTTCGCTTATATCGTCTCTCAACTCCCCATCTTCTGTCTCGTATTCTCTGCTTATAAGTGGGGAAATTATGAGGAATATTTCTACTCTTACTGGATCTGTGCGGCGATCAGTCTGGTCTTGGGTTTCAAGGTAATTCACGAGATTTTTCTGGATGTATTTCGGCCATACCACGCATTAAAGGATCTGGGATCAGTACTATTTAAATGGGCTGCTTTGGTTATGTTATTGATTGCGTGTGTGGTGATGGCAGCTAGCCCCTCAGCCGCGGATCCGGTGGCTCAGGCCGTATTGACGGTGCAGCGCTGCGTGCGTGTAATCCAGTGTGGACTTATTCTGTTCTTGCTGTTGTTTGCGAGATATTTGGGGGTTTCGTGGAAACAGAACAGTTTTGGCATTGCTCTTGGTTTCGGCGTGTTTGCTGGTGTTGAGTTATCAGCTGTGGCATTGGGCCTTAACGACCATCTCGCTCAGTCGACGCTGAACTTAGTCAACACTGCCGCCTATGAATCTGCGATTGTGGTTTGGTTTATTTACGCTTGTAAGAAGAGTTCCGCTTCGGTGACCACGGTCACCCTATTGACTTCGCAGCGGTGGGAGCGAAGCCTTTCGGACCTGAGACAACCCGCAGTTTCTGATTCCCTGATCCCCATGTTCGAAGGCATGGTGGACCGGGCATTTTCCCGGACTGGCGGCAATCATGTGCTGGAAATGAAAGCAACTCCGACCGCGCTGTCCAAAGACGTTTACACTGCAGTTTCACAAATCCGCCTAGCTTCTAAACCGTAGGCGCGAAATATAGCGTCTACTCCGGATTGCGAAGCATTCGTTGCGCAAGTCCACCCAATTGTTTCTCTAGTCTCGCTGTTCAATCTCAACTTAAGAATCCCAATCTTATCCCGGTTTTTGGCCTGTCCACTCGCTTGCTAAATCGATTTAGCACTACTACTTATATATATTCCTTCAAGTTTGATGATGTGTTTACCCAGCACGGCTCCCTATTTCAGGAACTGACATCATAGCGAAATTTCTTAGGGCCGCTTGACACTGCACGCTATAATGCCTGCCCGTGTGAGTTCCCGCTCCCAGGGGATTCGCACTCTAAGGAGAACAATCCCATGAAACGTGCAGTCAGGATGGTAATCCTGATGGTAGGGTTGGCTTGCGCGTACGTAGTCGCTTCCGCTCCGGCAGCACATGCCGACGGCGGGCCGATTCCGCTGTGTGGGCCAAGATCAAACTGCCCGAAGTAAAGCGGGCAGGGTCACTTGGTGTGACCGGTTTTAGCAGTATCTATCCTGAATTCTTGGGTTGACCGTTGGGGTCAGCCCTCTTTTTGTCTCTAAGAACCGCGGGCGACACGCCTCAAACTCTCCGTCAATTCCTTCGGATTCGCAATCGGTGGCTGGCAACTGAAGTCCGAGCAAATAATCGCAGCGGATGTTTTTTCGGAAAGTGCAGGCAAGTGCGGAATGGTTTCGGCCAAAGCGGGCGCAAGATTCTGCGACACAATGTTTTCAAGCCCTGTCAGTTTGATCACAGCCTTGTTCAGAGCAAACGGCGCCACGGCAGACCTGTAGAGATCCTGTGCTACTTCATTATTTCCAACCACCACCACTTGAGTGTGTGGCCGCGAGAGGTGTACGGCAGCAATCCCATAAGTCGCGGCGAACAGGCCGTATTGCCCGGCCAATCCGGCCAGAATCTCGAGAGTTCGTTCGGCATTGTCACGATAGCTTGGCTCGTTGGTGTAAGCATGCATCCTCAATAAAGCAATCGCTGCGACAGGATTCCCGGCTGGAGTGGGCGAGTCCTGGAAAGGTTTGCGGCGTATGCCGAGCACGCCCAGTGAGTCACTGTTGCCATTCGCCACAATTTCCGTATCGAAGAAACCGCCGGAAACAGAATCGAAGAATCGCTGGATCATGGCATCCACAATGCTGCGCGCGAAATTGAAATAACTCAGGTCGCTGGTCGCCTCATAGGCATCGAGGCAGGCGCATGCGGCAAACGCGTAATCATCGAGTAGTCCGGGGATTTTAGTCCGCCCAGCTTGCGCATCGGAGTACGCGATCACGTGGCCCAAGCCGTCCTCCGGATTCCAACCTTGCGCGAGGATGCGGTCGAGCGAGCGCAAGGCAAATTGCCTGGCAGCATCGAGGCCAAGAACCTTGGCGGCTTCAAGGTACGCCGAAATGCAGAGAGCATTCCAGCTCACGTAAACCGTCTTATCAATGTAGGGAGTCGGCCGCTTCAGCCGCGCGGCATACATCTTCTGCTTAGCCGATTCCAGTCGCGCGCACACGGTCTCCAGCGGAAAATTCAGCCGTTTACTGATTTCCTCGAGCGAAGCGCGGATATAGAGAACATTCTTCGCCGGATTGTGGTGCATTTCGCCAATCTCATTGATGTCATAACGCAGGCTGGCGACTTCCGCCTCTTCTTCAGTCAGGACGGCTTTGGTTTCTTCCAGCGTCCACGTAAAGTAGTCGCCATCGTCGTCCATCGAATAATCGGCATCCTGAGAGGCATAGAATCCGCCGTGTTCGCGATCAGAAAGCCATTCATCCATCCAGCGGATGATGTCGCGCGCAATCTCTGCAAAAAATTCCGATCCTGTCACCTGATAGGCGCGCACATAGTTCTTCAGCAACTCGGAGTTGTCATAGCACATCTTCTCGAAGTGCGGCACGACCCAGCGCTCGTCTACGGAGTATCGATGAAATCCGCCGACAAGCTGGTCGTAGACTCCTCCGTGCGCCATCTTCTCTAAACTAATCACGACCGCATCGCGAAGTTTTTCGTCCCCGGTACGCACATATTGATCCATAAGCAGGTCCAGTGCGGCAGGATGCGGAAACTTGGGAGCCGTTCCAAATCCGCCGTTTCGCGGATCGAACATCTTCATCGCCGATTCGACAATCTGATCAATCACCTTCGGCGAAAATTCGCCGCTCCTTCCCGCAAACGATTCTGCGTGGGAAAGGGCGTTTTCGACCATCTTGGCTTGTTCGACCACTTCACCATTCTTTTCACGATATGCGTCTGAAATAGCCAGGAGCACGCGCTTAAAGCTGGGCCGTCCGTAATGATCATTGGGAGGGAAGTACGTTCCGCCGTAGAAAGGCTTGCCATCAGGCGTTAGGAACGCGGTAAGCGGCCAACCGCCTTGCCCGCTAATTGAGCTCACTGCAACCTGATAGCGGCTGTCGATGTCCGGGCGTTCATCCCGATCCACCTTCACTGCCACGAAGCGTTCATTCACTAGCTGCGCAATTTCCGGATCGTCGTACGACTCGCGATCCATCACATGGCACCAATGGCACCACACGGCGCCAATATCGAGCAGGATGGGTTTGTTCTCGCGCTTGGCCGTGGCAAATGCTTCCTCGCCCCACTCGTGCCAGTAAATCGGCTGGTGCATAGCTGAGCGCAAGTAGGCAGAAGAGGCTTTCGAAAGCGCGTTAAGGGTCTGCGTAGTCATAACGCAAGTCTAATGGTTTGCGATGGGAGATTACAGGGCTTGGGCGGAAATGAAGAATTCAGAAGTGAGAATTCAGAATGCAGAATTAAGAATGCCGAGGCGATAACTAGAAATTCGCAGGTTCCTCTGCGTTCTTTGCGCATTCTTTGCGACCTTTGCGGTAAAAAAGCTTTTAAACGCAACAGCGCGAAGAAGCAGCTTGAGTCTCTAACTTCTGCATTCTGACTTCTAACTTCTGCATTCAGGACAGCAGCCGTCTTGCAATCGAGCAGTAGAGATCCACTGCGGCATGGAGCTGTTCTTTTTCTACGTACTCTCCCTCGGTGTGCGCCACGTGAATTGATCCCGGCCCTACCAGTAGCGGCTCCCCCCAGTTGCTTAGCGCAGGAATGTCTGTGGTGAACGCCGCGATCATCGTGGGCAGGCCATCGAGAGTGCGCAGGCGAACGAAGGGAATCTCGAGAACGAAATCAACCTGCGCGAGATCGCCAACTGCCTGTAGGATTTCTCGCTTTAGCTGATCAGATGGCCCGATAAGGCGATAGAGCAGCTGCGCTCTGGCTTTATCTGCGATCACATTCGGAGCGCGGCCACCTTCAATTAAACCAATGTTGAGCGTAGTCGAACCGATGCCTTCTGCTTCCGGCAGCCTCATGGCCCGCAGGCCGCTCAGCGCTTCGAGCAGTTTGTCAATGGCCGACTCGCCAAGCTCGGGATAGGCCGAATGCGCCATGCGCCCGCGCGCCGTCAGTTCAACACGCAGGGCGCCTTTCGAGGCAGTTGCCACCCGATTTTCGGTGGGCTCGCCGTTGATGAGAAACTTGCATCCGTTAGCTTGTTGGTTGGCAGTTTTCGCACCAAGGCTGTCACGTTCTTCGCCAACGAGGAAAAGCAGCCCAACGCGGATACCTTCGCGGCGCAACGTTTCAGCAGCCGCGATTTGCGCGGCAATGATTCCCTTGGCGTCGCAAGAGCCGCGTCCATAAACCCGGCGCCCGTCTTCGGATGAGCGAATGAATGGCGGCACTGTGTCCATGTGCGTTGAAAAGACAATCGTCGGCTGTGGCTGCTGAGGCGTAGTCGCGTAAACATTGCAGCGTTCGCCTTCGACACGCATTTTCTTCGGCTCATAGCCGAGCCGGTTGAGCTGGCCAGAGAGAAAATCTCCCACCGGCCCTTCATTTCCGGTGATGGACTCGATATCAACGAGTTGACGTGTGAGGGCGACGAAATCCATGCGTGAGAGAATAACCTACCCGAAGCCATGTGGCGCGGGCGCCCCGCCCGCGTAAAAGCGTGAGTAGTCTGAGATCTACGAGTTCGATGCATACTCAATCCAGCTCAATTCGTGCTCTTTTTCTCAGCGGCCCCACCGGACGCCTGGAAGCCTTACTCAATGCAGGCAGCGAAAACGCTACTCACGCCGCACTGGTCTGCCATCCCCATCCTCTTTATGGCGGGACGCTACACAACAAAGTCGTATTTCATGCCATGAAGGCGCTGAACAGCTTCGGATTTCCCGTATTGCGGTTCAATTTCCGCGGAACTGGGCTGAGCCAGGGAGAGCACGATCAGGGTGTAGGCGAAGTGGATGACGTGCATGCGGCACTGGATTGGTTGGATCGCGAGTTCCATCTGCCGATCATCTTAGCGGGATTTTCCTTTGGAGCGGCGGTGGGTTTGCAGACTGCGTGCGCGGATTCTAGGGTGGAAGCGGTTACTGCCCTCGGCTTGCCCGTGGCCCCGCTGGATGATCGCACCTACGACTTCGGTTTCCTCCAGAGTTGTACCAAGCCCAAGCTGTTCATAAGCGGCGACCGCGATCAGTTCGGTCCGCGCGCAGAATTGGAGAAACTGGTGGCGATCTTATCCGAGCCGAAAAAGCTGATCATCGTTGAAGGCGCCGACCACTTCTTCGAAGGGCGAATGCGCGAGTTGCGGGAAACTATAGAAGCCTGGCTCCGAGAATGTCTCTCAACCTAAACCCTCAGCGCTCACTGCACCGCCTCTGAAAATCCGCGGTTCAGAAGTTCTAAATCGAAACCCCATCCGTCGGTCCAACGCTCCCAGACGTGAGAATCTACTTCTGCAGCGCTACTCTGCTGGCGTGCCTTGGAGCTTGAAACGATATTACGGCGCAGGCAACTTGCATTTCATCACGTCGAGCTGCTATCGCAGACTGCCTTTTCTGGGGAACCCACGTCGACGCACGGTTTTTCGCGATCTGCTGGAAGAGACGCGCCAGCGTTACAGTTTTGTGGTGGTCGGGTACGTGGTAATGCCGGAGCATGTGCATCTGCTGATCGGCGAGCCGGAAAAAGGGAACACCGTCGACAGTGATGCAAGTCCTAAAACAGCGCTTTGCAAATTCTGTGCTGCGGGCGCGCCGACGATGCTCGCCTTCACAAGCGCTGCTCTGGGAGCCGGAAGCTGAACACATCTGGCAGCCGCGTTTCTATGATTTCAACGTCTGGAGTCAGCGCAAGCGGGGGGAGAAGCTGCGTTATATGCATGAGAATCCGGTGAAACGTGGGCTGGTGCTCGAACCCGGACAGTGGGTTTGGAGCAGTTTTCGTGATTACGCTTACGACGAGCCGGGACGTGTGAAACTAAACCAATGGCCAGCAGCGAAACTCAAACGGATTGCCTGACGCGATCGCCTGAACTACCCCGCCCTTGCAAAGAGCGCAAGAGCGGGGCACCCCCGTGTGCTGTGGTGGACTCACAACGCATGCCGGAGGCCGGGCCACCCAGCCGGGGCACCCCGGTGTGCTGTGGTGGACTCACAACGCATGCCGGAGGCCGGGCCACCCAGCCCCGCCACCCGCCCAGAACTTCCAGTTGAATAACTGCTGCGCTGACGCCCACAGTATGCCGTGAGCTGCGGCAGAGGCCAAGCCAAGTAAGAGGATCGTCTGCAGTCTTGGCAACCCAGACGGCGCTGTACTGGGTAAACCGCGTGGAGGCTCAAGCAGGCGCAACACGAAAGCCGCAGTGGGATATATCACCGCCAAAATGCTGCACACCGAGCCCAAGCGGCCAATGTCACGGTTCTTCATGTCGGGCGCGCCAGTTTGGAGAGTCCCGATCCGTGTGGTAGTGAACGCCCTGTCGCCAAACTCGCTGTAAGGGGCAGATATTTGGACGGAGTGGAAGTCTACCCCTTCTCCGGCTCTGCCACAAATCTATATCCCACTCCACGCACCGTGAGCAAATGGCGCGGCTTTGCAGGATCGTCTTCGATATAGCGCCGCAAGCGGACGATGAAATTGTCTATGGCGCGCGTGTCCGTGTCTTCGTGCAAGCCCCAGACTTCTTCCAGAATCGATTTGCGGGACACGATGCGGCCGTTGTTGCGGATGAGATGGCGGAGAAGCTCGGCTTCCATAAGGGTGAGGTGGATGGTGTTGCCGTTGACTCGCAACTCAAGTTTGCCGAAGTCGATGGTGCGGCCGTGGAAAGAGAAAACGTCATAAGCCCCGGACGCCGCGGATTGTGCGGCGGAGGTTGGACCAGAGGCTTGCGATTGCCGCATCCAGTCGCGGCGGCGCAGCAGTCCTTGCAAACGGGCGAGCAGAATAGGAAGTTCAAACGGTTTGGGAAGATAGTCGTCAGCACCTGACGCAAAGCCGTTAAGCACGTCCTCGGGGCGGCCGCGCGCGGTGAGCATCAGCACGGGAACGAAATTCTTTGCCGCGCGCAGCTCACTGGCGACGGCGAATCCATCTTTGCCGGGAAGCATGATATCGAGGACGACTGCGTCGAAATTCTCCCGCTTGCCATCGTGCCCCAGAAGCAACTGCAGCGCGCGCTCGCCATCTCTCGCAACTTCAACCGAATGCCCCTCGGCCTCGAGATTGAACTGCAACCCCTTGGCGAGATGGGCTTCGTCTTCGACGATGAGCACTCGGCTCATGCGGTACTCCTCGGCAGCTCCAAAACGACGGTTGTACCGCGGCCTTCTCCTTCGCTTTCCGCAAACACCCGGCCGCCATGCTTGCGCGCAATCGCGCGCACGATAAATAATCCCAGGCCGGTGCCTTTTACATTGCTCAAAACACGATTGGGAACGCGATAAAAACGCTTGAAAACGCGCTTCAGGTCATGCGGCGCAATCCCCACGCCTTGATCTTTAACCCTCAGGGTGACGTGTTTCTCGTCCGGAGTTTCGACTCGTACGGAAACGTCCACGCGTCCGTTTGAATACTTCACCGCATTATCGAGAACGTTGGAAACAGCGGTACGCAATTCCTCTGAATCGGCCAAAACCGTTGGCTCAGCTTCGGGAAGCTGCTCTAGCCGCAGCGCCTCTTGGTCAAGCTGATGGCTCGCCCGCGCCACGTCCACACATTCCCGCACCAGTTGGCCAAAATCCACAGTGACGCGATCCCGCTGTTTCTTGTGCCCCGCCTGCCCAGCCTTCAGAACCTGTTCGACAGTGCCGAGCAAGCGATCGGTATCGTCGAGCATCAGGCGGTAGAACTCCCGGCGCTGCGACTCACCCACATCGCGGCGTTCCAGGGTTTGCAGGTAAAGGCGAATGGAAGCAATTGGCGTTTTCAGCTCGTGCGTGACCGCATTGATAAAACTATCGTGCTGCTCGTTGCGGCGGATTTCGCGCACCAAGAAGCTGGTGTTGACGATCAGCCCGGCAATCAGCACGGCGAAAAGAATGACGCCCAAAAACAGCATCACCTCTTGGCGCCAGTTGAGAATAATCCAGCTTACGTTCAGCGCGATCGCCAGCATCACCAGGCACACGCCTAGCACGACAAAAAACACAATGGCTTTGCTGCGGCTGGTGATGCGCATGGGACGTAGCCAGAACAATTCTACGTCGGTGGGAGTGCGGGAGAAAACAGGGAGGTCTTGCTGCGTTGGGTGCTTTCGTCAGATTGAAGCGGATGCATTACAAACCGCGCTCAGGGTCAGGATGACATCCCTCATCCTCCCCGTCCCAAGGCCGGTCAGGATGACATCTTTAAAGCTCAGGGGATTGCCGGAACGATGCTAGTCGCCAGAAACTGAGGTCCCAGGAACCAGGTGCAGCTTGGAATCCGGTTTCGTGTTGAGTGCGGGAGTTGGAGGAAGCTGCGCCAATTTCACGCGGTACACATGACGCGCGAGGCCGAGCTTCTTGAGCGCCCAGATGCCATACCAATTCAGATCAACTTCATACCATGCGATGCCATGCCGGGCCGAAACCGGATGCGCATGATGATTATTATGCCAGCCTTCGCCAAAGGTGAGGATCGCGACCCACCAGTTGTTGGTGGAGAGATCGTGGGTGACAAAGCGGCGCGAGCCCCAAGTGTGGGTGATGGAGTTCACCATCCAGGTGCTGTGCAGGCCCACTACGGTGCGGACGAAAATTCCCCACAGCAAAAATGGCAGACCGCCCAAGACCAGCAGCACAAGCCCAAGCACGATCATCGGGACATAGTGATATTTGGTAATCCACACATGAAACTTGTCTTTCGCCAGGTCGGGGACGTAGCGGGCCAGCGTGGTCGTGTCATGATGCATGGACTTCCCGGTCAAAATCCATCCCATGTGCGCCCACCACTTGCCATCGATGGGAGAGTGCGGATCGCCCTCTTCGTCCGAATGCTGATGATGAATGCGGTGTGTGGCCACCCAGAAAATTGGTCCGCCTTCCAGCGCCAGAGTTGCGCACACGGTCAGACAATATTCCACCCACTTGGGCGTTCTGTATCCGCGATGTGTAAGCAACCGGTGATAGCCCATACCGATGCCCAGACTTCCCGAAACCCACCAAAGGAACATGGAAACGAGCAGCGCCTTCCAGGTGAAAAAGAACAACGCGACAACTGCCCCGACATGAAACAGCGCCATGAAAGTTGCAGTTACCCAGTTGAGTTCGTTCTCGGCCGCGGGCTTACGATTTAGAGCTGCGAGTTCCATCGCGCGGGCATCCCTTGTACTCGATTTGGACTCAGTACCCAATAATTACGCTATCAGCGGAAGGGAGCGGCGAGTGTAAAACTTCTGTAATAGAGGAGCTGGATTTGATTACGAAGGTATTAAGGTGGAGAGGGTCCTCAGCGCTGTCGAACTTTGCGATTTTGCGGAAAAGAGCTTTTAACCGCAAAGGACGCGAAGAACTGCCGCAAAGATCGCAAAGGAAACCACGATGCTACGCCGACGCCCCTTTCACTTCTACTCCGGCCCACTTCTCGAGCAGGGTCAGCGTGGCAGCGTAGTCGAGGTTTCCATGGCCATCTTCGGTGGCCATTTCGTAGATTTCTTCAACTGTTTCCAGGCCTGGCAGCTTGGCTCGAACTTCCTTTGCCGCTTCAAGAGCCAACTGAATATCTTTGTGCATGAGCCGCAGGGGGAAGTTGGGAGTGAAATCTCGCTTCAGCACGAAAGGAGCTTTGTATTCGACCACTCCGGAATGAACCATCGAGGCTTGCACCACCGGCAGCAGAGTCTCGGCATTGACTCCAAGCTTGGTGGCCAGCGTGAGCGCCTCGGCAAACCCTTCATAGATCAGAGCAATTTGCAGATTCATCGCCAGCTTGGCAGCTTGTCCCTTGCCGGTGTCGCCCATGCGGAAGAACAATTTTCCCATAGCCGCAAACAGGGGCTTCAGCTTCTCGATGGCAGCCTCTTCTCCACCAACCATAAAAATTAGCGTGCCGCTCTCCGCGGCGGCTTTCGACCCGGTCATGGGCGCATCCACGTAGTCAACGCCTTTGGCGCGCACGCGCTCGCCAAATTTGCGCGTTGCGGAAGGAGAAATCGTGCTGGAATCCACCAGGAGCATGCCCTGCGTCAGCGATTGCTCCACTCCCTGCTGACCAAACAGGACGCTTTCGACCGCCTTAGTATCAGAGACGCACATCCAGGCAACTTCGGCCCCAGCAGCGGCCTCTGCCGGAGATGCTGCACTTCGCGCCCCTTCCACGTCTTTACCGGGGGTACGATTCCACACTGAGAGCTCGTGGCCAGCTTTCACCAGATTGGCGGCCATCGGCCGCCCCATGATTCCTAATCCTAAAAAAGCAACACGCATTCGTGTTCTCCTGCCCTCAATCGATTAAAACTGAGACCTACAACGCCGGTCAAGCAATCGCGCGACGATTGTTCTAAAATAAGTACAACTTTGGCTGGGCCATAAACACCGCAAAGTGCTAAAGAATTACTCTGAGTCTCTGCTTTCTTGCTGTCCGCGGTCGTTCGCTCTGAGTTGTTTCGGTTGAGTGATGCTCAAAGCTAGTCTCAAAAATCCCGTGCTACGGCGCAGGGCACGGCAATTCGGTCGTTTGCTCCGGCATTCTGCGGTAACTCCGCGTACCGGACGAAGCTACAAGCCGAGGCTGGTTTCAAATGGTGAGCTGGGGCTGACTTTTATCGGCCATGCCAGCTTTTTTGTGCAGATCGGCGGGCAAAACGTCGTCATTGACCCCAACTTTGCGCGCTGGTTATTTGTTCTGAAGCGGCTGCGGCAACCCGGAGTGCAGCTTCACGACCTGCCGCCGATCGATCTGGTGCTGGTCACGCATGCGCACTTCGATCATCTGCATCGTCCGTCGTTGCGCGCCATCGTGCAGCAGACCGTCCGCCGCCGTGTCGTTTCGCCGACGATTGTCGTCCCGCATCATGTATTCGATCTGGTGTCCGATTTGGGTTTCGAAAATGTGGTGGAACTGGATTGGTGGAACAGTTACCGCCACCATGGCTTGACCATAACCCATGTGCCCTCCCGCCATTGGGGCGCAAGAATTCTTCGCGACTCTCACCGAGGTTATGGCGGGTACGTGCTGCGCGATGGGAAACATTCCCTCTATCACGCCGGCGATACGGCTTACTTTTCAGGATTCCACGAAATCGGCCGCCGGCTGGCGCCGGAGCTCGCTCTGCTACCGATCGGCGCTTATAATCCGCCTTCGTTCCGAAACGTCCACGCCAGCCCCGCCGATGCTACTCGCGCTTTCCTCGATCTGAACTCACGCTGGATGGTGCCCATGCACTACGGGACCTTCCGCCTTTCGCATGAGCCAATGGACGAGCCTCTGCAGCTACTCGATCAGGAAGCCAGGGCGGCGGGAATCCAAGATCGCGTCCTCGTATTAAGCGAGGGCGTAACACAAATTTTTGACAAATTTTAACTTCCGCATAGTCTAGAATTCCTCGCCTGAGGAGGTTTCTATGCCCGAGCAAGTCAAAGCTGTTCCCCCAGGATTTCATACCCTCACTCCACACCTGGTCGTGCGCAACGCAGAGCAGCCTTGAGTTCTACAAGAACGCGTTTGGTGCCGAGGTCTTGCACGTCGCTCACATGCCCGATGGAAAGGTCATGCACGCATCGCTGCGCATCGGTGATTCGATGCTGATGCTGAATGATGAATTCCCAGATTATGGAACGCTATCTCCGCTTTCGACCGGCGGCTCCGCTGTGACAATCCACATTTACACCGAGAATGTGGACGCGGCTTTCAATCGCGCACTTTCTGCTGGCGCACAGGTGAAAATGCCTCTTGCGGATCAGTTCTGGGGCGACCGCTATGGCGTGGTTGCAGATCCTTTTGGACACAAGTGGTCGCTCGGAGCTCACATCAAAGACATGTCGCCCGAAGAAATGCAACGGGAGCAAGATCGGGCCATGGCTGCAATGAAGAAGACAGCCTAGTAAGCGAGCAGGACCCTTAGGTCTCTGAGATTATTGCCCGTGGGCCCGGTGATGATGGCATCGCCCAGAGCTTCAAACAACGGATAGGCATTGAAGCTCGCCAGGTGATTTGCCGCATCGAGCCCGCGGGCTTTCGCGCGTTGGAGAGTGGTCCCATCAGCAACAGCTCCTGCCGCCGTACTGTTGCCGTCAATCCCGTCTGTCCCTGCGCTGAGCACCGTGATGTTTTCTCCGGCGATTCTTTCCGCGCAGGCGAGTGCAAACTGCTGGTTGCGACCACCAACGCCGCCGTTCGTCACTTTGACGGTAACTTCTCCGCCCGAAATCAGACACACGCGTTCGGCGTTCTTTCGCATCTGATGCAAGCGAGCGAGAAGATAATCGGCTGCACGAACATAGTCCCAATCATCGCAACTGCTATCAATCTCGACTGTGAAACCGTGCCGCTCCGCTTCCACCTTTGCCGCTTGCAAGAGTGAGGCATTTGACAGCAGCGTCCACCAGCGGGAACGGGTGAATGCGGGATCATCAGGTTTGGGCGTTTCTTCCAACGCACGTCGATCAAAGAGTTCGCGAACGGAAGCTGGGAACTGCTCAAGCAGCCCGTGTTTTTGCGCAATGGCATGACAATCACTTACGGTGGTGGAATCCGCCATGGTCGGGCCGGAGGCAAGCGCATCCGGCGTGTTGTCCGGCACATCGGAAACTAAGAGTGAGACCTGCTGCGCCGGTGCCGCAGCCTGCGCCAGCCTCCCACCCTTGACCGCAGAAAGATGTTTTCGGACGGCATTGATCTCAACGATCGGCGCACCGGAGAGAACGAGCACACGGTACATGCCGATCAAATCTTCGAGGGAAATTTCGTCATCGATCGGTTTTTCAGCAATCGATGATCCGCCGCCGCTCAGAAGAAAGATGGCCAGGCATGAAAGATCCAGCGTGCTTAGCGTTTTCAGCATGGCATCCGCAGCACGAAGCGATTCCTTGTTCGGCGTAGGATGGCCACCCTGGAAATAGCGGAAGCCGCGAACCTGCGAGGCAGGCTCGACCGAGCTGGCCACGATGCCTTCAAATCGGCTGCCAACCTGCATTTCGAGCGAGTTGACCATGGTGTGCGCGGCCTTGCCGATCGAAACCACTACGATGCGGCGATAGGGCTCCAGATAAAAAAGATCTTCAAAAATGCGCAGAACGCCGCGTTCGCAATCCACATGCCGCTGAAACGCCCGATCAATGCTGGCTTCAGCGAGAGCGTACTCGAAAAGATGGCGTGCGGTGACGCGCATGTCGAGAGCAAGGCGCTCGCGATCCGGGGACATGGCAGGATTTTATACGAGGGGCGGGAGCGGGCTTGGCGGTAGGTTCTCTTTGTAATCGTGGCGAGTTTTCTCTGCGATGTTTACTTCACCGCCAGCGTAATAAGGCGATGTTGTGCCCTACTATAGCCCCCTCTCCCGCAAGAATGAGGCGTAGCGTGATACGCTCGGCACGGTAGTGATGCGTTACATGGAGTAAATACACCGTTCCCAGACCAGCGCCAAAACTTAGCGCTGAAGCCGTAGCCTGACCAGCCACGCCTCTTGTAACCAGTGGGCGTATCAGCGGGTTCACCTCCCTGAAACCTTCACTTAACCCCCGTTGAGTCGTAATTGCGTCCGCCGTAAGCTGCACCGCGAATATCGACAAATCAATTTTGTTTTCCGCGCTCCAGAATCTGCGCGTGCTCGGAGCATCCGGTACGTGCTCTGTAGCCACAAGTTTTTCTTGGGCTTCAGCTGCGCCTATCAATAGCAAGATCGCTAAGAATTTGATTTTCATCAGCTTCAACTCGTACGCGCTTCGCCTACGGAGACGCCGATTCCTGGATTGAGTTGGTACAAGACCGCCTCAGCCGGATTGCATCCAGTGGGAGAGGAACAGTCGAACGACTGAGTGGGACCAGAGTACCCTTTGATTTGAGATTGTCAAGCACATGTCAAGGTCATCCGTCACATTCAATTCATGAACCTAAAGCCCCGCCCTTGCAAAGTACGCAAGAACGGGGCAGCCGACTTGAGTTTTTTCTGGCGGACTTGCAATGCGTGCCGGAGGACGCGCCGAAATTTTTCTGTGGGAAATTTGGGTGTACGTCGCGCAGAGGAGATTTCTCCGGCTTCGGAAAATGTGGCGGGGCGACCCTACTGCTGGTGGGCCGCACCCGCTGCCAACTCGCGCACTACGGTGAGGAAACCGGCGGCGGCTTGTTCGTCAACCACAGCGTCGAGGGGTACGGTTGCCGCCAGATGCGGGGACTCCGGACGGAAACGCACCGTGACCAGGTTGTGTCCTCGCGACGTCATAAGCGTGTTGACCACCGGAGTGAGTTCCTGGGCCCAATGTGTCCGCGTGGTGAGCACGACGGGCGAGGGCCGCGAGAGCTCCCATTCGCGAGAGTTCTCGGCCAGTCTGGAATGGCGCTGCGACAGCCAGCGGTGGCGAAAGACTTCTAAATGGAAATTGGGAGCGTAATCAAGGTCGGCTTCAAAGGTCAGCGTCTCGCGCTGTTTGTGCCAGACGCTCAACAGCCACTTTAACGGGATGGGCCGTGGCCGCAGATGCACTGTGACGCGTGCATTTTCAAACCAGTGCGCCGCAAACCTAAGGCGCGCCTGCAAGCGGCAAACTCCGGACCACCTGGCTTCGAGAATCTCGCCCTTGGCGGTGCAAGCCGCTTCCACCCAACGCAACGCGCGAGCGCCTTTCTCACGGTTGTAGCGGGCAAACAGGAAATACCACAGACTCAGCAGGACACCCGCACTCAGCGCGTCAATGAGGACCAAGCGCCCCACGATTCCCTCTGATGCGAATCTTACGTCTTAGGGTGCAAGCCGGGCAACTCTTTCCTGTGGCTTTTTGGGACGGGCGGCGGGCGAGGACGCCCGCCCGACAGCCGGCCCTTCGACTTCGCTCAGGGCAGGCTCGCCGGCGCTACTAAATACTGCTGCATCAGTCATCAAAACCGAACAGCTCAGACGCAGCTACAATGGCCGGGTGCTGTTTACATTGCGCGATTTCCGCCGCGAAGATTTCGAGACCCTCTGGCGCATTGACCAGAGCTGCTTCCCGTCAGGAATCTCTTATAGCTGTCTGGAATTGTCGGCTTACATTCGACGTCGAGGGGCATTTACGTTGGTGGCGGAATCGGCTGAATTAGAACAACCAGAGCGAGGAGAAATCGCCAAGCCCGCACCTTCGATTCTCGGTTTCATTGTTGCCGAAGCGAGTCGCCGTGGCATGGGGCATATCATCACCATTGACGTTGTGCCGTCAGCTCGGCGCTTCGGTGTTGGTTCCAAGCTGCTTGCTGCCGCTGAAGAGCGATTGCAAAATGCCGGAGTTGCTCAAGTTTTCCTTGAAGCAGCGGTGGACAACAAGACAGCCCTGGCATTCTACAAGCGACACGGCTATTTTGTGGTGAAAACCATTCCGCGATATTACTCAAACGGTCTGGACGCATTCGTCCTTCAGAAAGATTTGCTTCCCTCCACCCGCGAGCAACCCGCTGGCGCTCCGTTCGGCTCCCATTTAGAATGATGCATTCTTCTGGGATCCTCTCGAATACATGGAAACTCCGTCTGTTGGGGTGCCGATGAGTGTGTGGCGCGTGGCCCGCGTGTTTGCCGTTTTCGTTCTTTTGTTGGTCTGTGTAGGATGCGGGGATCAGTTTCGCCCCGTGGCCACTCCCATCACGCCGCCGCCACCGGATCCTCAACCAACGCACTTCATTTTTGTGATCGATGGCAACGGTGCAAATGACCCGGGTACCGGTACCAGAATCGATGTCTCTGGTGACACTAATGTTGGTGTAGCCACGGTCGGCCTGGGTCCGGTACATGCTGCATTGTTACCTAATGGAAGCCGTCTTTATGTGGCAAACAGTCTCGAAGACACAGTTTCGTCGTACGCGCTGACCAGCCTCACCCCGGTGACGACGAGTCTCCCCTTTGGTTCCAGGCCGGTTTTCGTCCACACCACCGAGAATGGGACGATGTATGTGGCGAATGTTGGGAGCACGAGCACCGTGCCACCAACGCCCCCAAGCGTGAGCGCGATCTCGGCCACCAACAACGCAGTCATCAACAACGTCACGCTGCCGTTCAGCCCC
>Ga0137403_10000888_pt1 | contig 38225 bp, 38 predicted proteins | sample CZOMad2_1_16fung_FD_122057 | JGI IMG/M metagenome (GOLD analysis project Ga0137403, IMG submission 122057) | Vadose zone soil fungal communities from Angelo Coast Range Reserve, California, USA - CZOMad2_1_16fungal (Hybrid Assembly) | ecosystem: Environmental > Terrestrial > Soil > Vadose zone...
ATCCGGGGCCGTCGCGGAATATCCTTCCTTCAGCACGATGTTGAAGCCGGCCTTCTTGGCGCCTTCCTCGTTGCCCCTCGAGACGTCCACACCGTAGGCGCCGTCCTCGTGGATGATCGCGACGCGCACGTCCTTGGGCTCCTTGCCCAGCTTGCCCTTCGCGTTCTGGGCGAGGAAGTCCGTCGACATCAGGCCGAACTGGCGCCCGCTCGGCTGCGTCCGGAAGACGTATTTCAGGTGGCGATTCTCGAGCACCGCCGAGGAGATGCACGTGGTGATCCACATGAATTTCTTGAGCTGCTCGACTCGCGCGGCCGCCGGCACGCACTGCGCCGACGAGTAGAAGCCGAGCAGCATGTCGACCTTCTCCTGCTCGATCAGCCGCACCGCCTCGTTGATGGCGACGTCCGGCTTGCTCTGGGCGTCGGCGTACACGGCCTCGATCTGATAGCCCTCGACGCCGCCCTTCTTGATGAAGTAGTCGATCATGATCTTGGCGCCGAGCGCGTGCAGCTCGGAGCCCCCGCCCGCGAGCGGGCCGGTGTAGTCGTAGATGACGCCGATCTTGAGCTTCTTGCCCTGGGCCGGCGCGTCCGAGGCCAGCCCGAGACCCAGGCCTACCGTGAGCGCGATCAGCCCATGGACGACGCGCATCGGTCTGTTCCGGAACATGAGAGCCTCCCAGAGAGCGTAGGTCGGCAACCGCTCTGCGCGGGCATTAGAAGTTGGTCGTCCGACAATGTCAAGGGCCGGAGGGCGAGAAATGGCTCCTGGCCGACATCGTCCTGCTGCCGGCCGGCGCCACCGCGATCCATGGCGTGCGCTGGTTTCCGAGCCGGCCGCCGGTCGTCGGCCTGGAGTACGAGATGGACCTCCGGGGCGTGGTCCGCGAGGTGCTGCTCTAACCTCCGACCTGAACGCCCGCCAGCCGCTCGAGCACCTGGATGATCGCCAGCCCGTCCTGCTTGCCGAGCCCGGCCGCCCGCGCCATCTGGTAGACCTGCTGGCTCACGTTCGCCAGCAGGACAGGCACGCCGAGCTGCTTGGCGAACGCCGTCTCGAGCTCCTGGTCCTTGTACGAGATGTCCACGGTTCCGGTCGGCGAGAAATCGCGCGCCAGGATTCTCGGCACCTGCCGCTCGAACGCGAGGCTCGTTCCGGTGCTGACCCGCACGACCTCGTAGATCGTGCGCGGGTCGAGGCCGGCCTTGACGCCCAGCACGAGGGCCTCGGCCACCGCCACCGTGTTGACCTGGACGAGCATGTTGTTCACGAGCTTCATCGCGAGTCCCTGCCCGAGCCCGCCGACGAGAAAGAGCTTCGTGCCCATGGCCTTGAAGAGGTCGCGGCACGCCTCGAAGGTCTCCGCGGCGCCACCCGCGATGATCGAGAGCTCGCCCGTCTCCGCCCGCGCGGTACCGCCGCTCACCGGCGCGTCGAGCATCGCCACGCCGCGCGCGGCCAGTATCTCGCCGAGCCGCCGGGCGACGAACGGGTCGATCGTGCTCATCGAGATCACGATGTGCCCCGGCGCCGCGCTGCGGATGATGCCGCGCTCGCCGGCGATCACCGATTCGGCCTGGGCGGTGGTCTCCACCATGCAGATGGTGCGATCGGTCGCCGCCGCCACTCGCTCGGCCGACTCGGCCACCGCCGCTCCCCGCGCGCGCAGCGGCTCCACCTTCACCGGGTCGATGTCGTGAACGACCAGCGGGAAGCCCGCCTTGACCAGATTGAGCGCCATGGGTCGTCCCATGTTGCCGAGTCCGACGAATCCGACCGCTCCAGCCATCACGTCCTCCTTGGCATACCGGCGCCGCCAGCACGGTAATCTTCGCTTCCCGATCCGTCAACCTGCGCCGCGGTCGCTCGCCCTTGCGGAGAGCTCCTCGCTCTCGCTGCTGGAAACACTGGTGGCTTCGGTCTGGGTGGTGCGCGAACGCTGGGTCCAGCGCCGCCGCGCGCGGCGGCGACAGGAGGGGAGATGGGACGATGACAGGCCGCGTCTGCCACCGGCGACCGCTGACGGACGAGCCACCGACCCGGCGCGGCGCCGGCGCGGGTTTAACGGGACTCGGAGAAGATCCGCAGCTTGAGCCGTCGCGGGACCCAGGCGGCCAGGACTCGGGCGGAGCGCGCGACGCGCTCCAGCGACTCGGGGCTACCAGGCCAGTACTTGAGCACGAGGCCGCGGTTCACGAAGTTCAGCATCCCGTCGACGAGGATCGCGGCGATGAAGACGTCGTCCAGGTAGCCCAGCACCGGAATGAAGTCCGGGATCAGGTCGACGGGCGAGACCAGGTACAGGACGGCGGCGGCCAGCGCGATCTTCGCGGCCTTCGGCAACACCGGGTCGAGGGCGAGACCGCCGATGGTGCGAACGATGTCCGGCAGGGCGCGCAGGAGCGCCTTCACGGCTCGAGGCTCTCGGCCACCAGCTCGCTCACGTCCTTGACGTTGAGCGTCTCCTCGGCGCCCTTCACCTTCCGGCCGAGATCGATCATGGCCAGGCAGAAGGGACAGCCCGTGCCGACCAGGTCCACCTTGGCTTCGAGCGCCTCCTCGACACGGAGCAGGTTCACCCGCTTCTGCGCCTTGACCTCCATCCACATGTGACCGCCGCCCCCGCCGCAGCAGAGACCGCGCTCGCGGTTGCGCGGCAGCTCCACGAGCCGCAGCCCTGGAACGGCCTTCGCGACGTTCCGCGGCGCCTCGGTGATGCCGTTGTAGCGCCCGAGGTAACACGAGTCGTGGAACGCGATCGAGGCGTCGAGCGGCTTCCTGGGCCTGATCCGTCCGGCGGCGATCAGCTGCTCGATGACCTGCGAGTGGTGGAGCACCTCGTAGCTGCCGTCGAACTGTGGGAACTCGTTCTTGATGGTGTTGAAGCAGTGCGGGCAATGCGTGATGACCTTGCGGAAGCGGTACCGCTTGAGCGCCTCGATGTTCTCCTGCTGGACGGTCTGATACAGGTACTCCTCGCCCAGGCGGCGGCCGACCTCGGCGTGACAGCGCTCCTCCTGCATCACGCCGAAGCTCACCCCGGCGGCCTTGAGGATCTTCACCACCGCCCGGGCGATCGCCTGGTTGCGCTTGTCGTACGAGGCCGAGCAGCCGACCCAGTAAAGGTACTCGACGTCACGACCCGGCTCCATCACCGGAACGTCGAGGCCCTGCGCCCACGCGAGGCGCTCGCCGGCCGGCAGCCCCCACGGGTTGCCGGCCCGCTGGATGTTCTGGAGCGACTGCGGAGCCGTCGAGGGCAAGGCACCCTCGGAGAGGGCCAGATAGCGCCGGAGGTCGATGATCGTGTCGACGATGTCGATGAAGGCCGGGCACTCCTGCACGCACGCCATGCACGTCGTGCACGCCCACAGCTCGTCCGCCTTGATCAGCTCGCCGTGGATCGGGCCCGGCAGCTCGCCGTGCATGTGCCGCTTGAGCTTGACGATGATCTGCTTGGGCGAGAGCGCCGTGCCCGACATGTAGGCCGGGCAGGCCGCCTGGCAGCGGCCGCACTCGACGCACGCGTCGAAGTCGAGCCGCCGCTTCCACGAGAACTCCTCGAGCTTCGAGATGCCGAGGGTCTCGGCTTCCTCGATGTTCCTGATCGGCGGGATCGCGCCGCGCGGACCGAGCTTCGAGAAGAAGATGTTGAGGGGCGTCGTGAGGAGATGGACGAAATAGGAATACGGGACGATCGCGATGAAGAGCAGCGCGATCGCCGCATGGAACACCCACGTCGCGACGTGGAGCCCGCGCAGGGCCCCGGGGGTCAGTCCGAGGACCACCAGGCCGCGGCCGAGCGCCCAGCCGACCGGCGACCATGGCCCCCACCACGGCTCGACCACCGCGAGCCGGCACGCCTCCATGACGAATCCGGTCACGTTGATGACGAACAGCAGCGCGAGCGCCCAGGCGAAGCGCGCGGACGCGTCGACGCGCGCCGGCCGCTGCACGAACCGGCGCCAGACCGCCATGCCCAGCCCGATGACGAAGAAGAGCCCGAAGAGATCGAGCACCGTCTCGTAGAAGAGATAGAAGCGGCCCTTCAGGAGCTTGTACCCGAAGAGGGGCAGCGTGACGTCCCAGTCGATCGTCGCCAGCACGGTTCCCATGAACAGGGCGAGAAAGCCCCAGAACATGATCGCGTGCATGATCCCCGGGTAGGCCTGGGAGAGCGTGCGGACCTGGGCGAGCGCATGGGTCAGAACCAGGCCGATGCGCTCGGGGATTCGATCGAGACGGTCCTCGGGCGGACCTCGCCGCCAGAGGCTCACCCGCTGCCACATGCCGTAGGCGAAGATCGCGATCGCCAGCGCCCCGCCGACGTAGAGCGCGACCTGGGCCCAGCCCGGGACGTTCCAGAACGTGTCGCGGAACGGAACGGACGGAGTCATGAGGGCCTCAACCTTAGCACAGGGCGAACGGCCGACGGGCGGAGGGCGCCTACACGGCGCCCTCCCCCGGGCTCACGGAGCAGCGACGAGGCTCAGCGCGGCTGTAGCTGCTGCGGCGGCGCCGGAGCCTGCTGCTGGGGCGGCGGGACGCGGAACGGCGTGTGGCAGGCCCCGCACGCTTGACGCCCGAACTCCTTCGCGACCGCCTCGGTGGCGGCCTGGTCCTTGCTACGGGCCGCATCGCGGAGCTTCTCGGCCTGCATTCCGTAATTCTTGACCGCGGACTCGAACTCGGGCCACTTCTGCCAGATTTCCGGCTTTGCCTTGGACTTCTCGGTCAGCGAACCCTCGGGGAAGAGCACGGTGATCTGTGTGGCGATGAGCGCCATCGTCTCCGCGTTCACCGCGACGGCCTCGACGTTGCCGGCCTTCAGCTTCGCCTGGGCGTCCGCCCAGCTCGCCCCGTTGAGCTTCATGAGCCGCTGGCGATCGGCGACGGGGTCGCTCGTCCAGATCTTCGGCGTGGACTGCCCGGTCGCGGAGCTTGCGAGACCGAGCGCCACGAGGCTACCGAGAACGACACCAGTCTTCACGTGTCTGAGCTTCATTTCGCCTCCTCTGGGTTAAGAACGCGGTTGCGCTGGCTGCTGCTGGGGCGGCGGCACGCGGAAGGGCGTGTGGCAGGTTCCGCAGGCATCGCGTCCGAACGTGGTGACCGTAATCTGCACGGCCGCGGCGTCCTTCGCGACAGCCTGATCACGGAGTGTGCCGGCGCGGTTTTCGAGGTTCTTCGCCGCCGCTTGGAACTCCGACCACTTCTGCCAGATCTCCGGCTTGGCCTTCGACTTGTCGGTGAGCGAGCCCTCGGGGAACAGGAGCGTGATCCGCTGAGCGTGGAGCGCGAGCGCCTCGGCGTTCACCGCGACACCCTCCACGTTGCCCGCCTTGACCTTGTTCTGGATGTCCGCCCAGTTGGCGCCGTTGTTCTTCATGAGCCGCTGGCGGTCCGCCACCGGATCGCCGGAGCCCATCGTCGTCTTCTGGCCGGTCGCGCACCCCACGCCGGTCAGTGCGACGAGGCTACCGAGGATCACACCGGTCCTCACGTGTCGAAATTCCATCTCGCCTCCTCTTGGTAGAAGGGCACTGCGCTCACTTGCCGATCTTGTTCTTGATCGCGGGAATCGTCTTGAGGTACTGGGCGATCGCGAGCCGATCGGCCTTGGTCAGGTCCTTGTACCCGGCCAGCGTTCCCTCGATGACCTCGCCCATGAGGCTCCCGGCCACGTCGCCGTCGGGCTTGTTACCCGTACCCAGATAGTCGGCGATCTCCTCCTCGGACCAAGCCAGGCCCGTCCCCTTGTCGGGCGTGATGTTGGGGACTTCAGAGTCTTCGGGGCCCTTGGGGTTCCCCGCCAGGAACCGTGAGTTGTCCGTCGCCATCGTCAGGGTGCGCGGCGTGTGGCACTCACCGCAGTGGCCGACGGCGCGGACCAGATACTCCCCGCGGGCCGTGCCGGAGGTCGGCACCGTCGTCGGCGGCGTCTCCTTCGGCGCGAACGCCGCGAGCCAGGCGGGCAGGAACACGCTCTCGAACATCGGCACCGCGATCTTCTTCGGCTGATTGGCCCGCTTCACCGGCGGAACGGACCGGAGGAACGCGACCAGCGCCTTGAGGTCGTCCGCCGCCATCCCGTTGAACACCGTGTAGGGGTGCACCGGGATGAGGCGCTCGCCGTTGGGCCGCCGGCCGAGACGGGTCGCGGTGATGATCTGCTCGTCGGTCCAGCCGCCGATGCCGGTCTCGCGATCGGGCGTGATATTGGTCGAGTACACGGTCCCGAACGGCCCGTCGTACCGCCGGCCGCCCGCGTTGACCGGCTGCTTCGCAACGGTGTGACAGCCGCATCCACCGGTGGCGCCGAAGATGTACTTGCCCCGCGCCAGCTCGGCGGCCGAGGGCGGCTGTGCGGACGCCAGCGCGGGGAGCGAAGCCAGGGACAGCAGGAGCGCGGCAGCCAGACGCCCGGCCCGTCTTGCCAAGCCGGCCACTACTGGCGGACGAAGGTCAGGTCGGTCTCCAGCTGGATGTCGTTCGCGACCTTGAAGATGAGAAGCTGCGGTATCTGCATGCCGTGGTCGGTGAAGGTCGTCGCGAACCGGGCGCGTACCTTGATGTTGTCCCCGGTGAAGCCGAAGCGCTTCTGGGCCTCGACCTGCTCTGGAGTGAGCTTGATCCAGGTGACGGTGGCGTCGGCCACTCGCTCCACCGGCTTCTGCTTCACCGTCAGGATCCCCCGCACCTTGGCCGGGACGGTCTTGCCCGGCTCCAGCGGCCCGGCGATCTCCACGCCCTTCACCTCGAAGGTGACCCAGCGGTTGGCCTCGACCTCGGTCTCGAGATAGTTCTTGCTGCGCATGTCGGCGTCGCGCTTGTCGATGCCGGTCCTGACCAGGTTCATGTCGACCTTGACCGCCCCGGACGCGGTCTGAGGACGGGTCGGATCGAGGGTCAGCGTGCCGGCGACGCCCTCGGCGGCGGTGTTGCCCACGAAGGTCTCGAGCAGCGCGTCGCTCTTGAACGTGGCACGCGAGTAGTTGGGCAGAAGCTTGAGGGCCATCACGTCGGCGAAGGCCGGGTCTGCCGTCAGGCCCATGACGAGCGCGGCGGTAGCACACACAGTCAATCCGGGCACTATGAGTCTCCTATCCGGGGTCTCGGTGGCGGTCGAGCGCCGCCTTAATATCACGAACGGGTGGGCCTAAGCACGGGTTCCCGGATGGGCCGCCTGCAGGTCCGCCTCCATGACGAGGGCGTCCTCGCCCGTGTCGTAGTAGTAGCCCTGCCGGCGGCCGACGACCCGGAAGCCAAAAGATTCATAGAGCGTCCGCGCCTCGGTGTTGCTGGGGCGCACCTCGAGCACGACGAGCTTGATCCGGCGCTGTCGAGCCTCGTCGAGGATGCCCCCGAGCAGGGTCCGGCCGAGGCCCCGCCGCCGACAGTCCGGGCGGACCGCGATGTTCGTGATGTGGACCTCGTCGGCGACCTCCCAGAGACAGACGTAGCCGACCACCCGAGCATCCTCGCGCATCACCCAGCACCGGGCGACCCGGTTCTGCTGCATCTCGTAGAGGAAGGCGCCGCGTGACCACGGCATCGAGAACGACGCCCGCTCGATTCCGATGACCTCGTCGAGGTCCTCGGGACGCATGCGATCAACTGACGGTGGCACCGCGGCGCTTCAGCTCGGCCTCGGACGGCCGGAGGTAGATCGGAACGAGATCGGCGGCCGCGACCGTGTCACCGATCGCGAGCCGCGAGTGCCCCAGGGAGCCGACGCACGCCGGAGCGGGCCCCCGCCGCGGCGGCCGGACACGGCGCGCGTACGCCGAGCGGATGTGATCGGCGCCGTCGCCGAGGACGATCACCGGCTCGTCCAGTCGCCGAGAGAGGTCGTCGGGAGCGATAGCCAGGTACTCCCACTCCCGGCGCATCCCGTCGCCATCCCATCGATAGAGCGACGTGTACACCTCACGCTTACGGGCGTCGAGGACGGGACACACGGGCAGCGCGGCGAACGGCAGCATCGCCGCCATCGCGTCGAGCGTCGGCACCGCCGCGACCGGGATGGAAAGCGCCAGCGCCAGTCCTTTGACGGTGCTGAGGCCGACGCGGAGGCCCGTGAACGAGCCCGGGCCCACGGCGACCGCGAGCCCCTCGAGGTCGGCCACCGTCCAGCTCGCGTCGCTCAGGAGCCGATCGATCGCGGCCATCAGGCGCTCGGAGTGCGTCACCCGCACATCGAGCGAGTATTCGCCGACGACCAGCTCGCCGTCGAGGAGCGCGGCGCCGCCGGACAGCGTCGAGGTCTCCACGGCGAGCACGCGCATGCAGCGAGTCTAGCACGCGCCCAAAGCGCCGCTCGTCGGCGCTCCGCCGCGTGCGATAATGCGCCGAGGAGGGCCCGGATGAGCGCTGCTGGCCGGAAAGACCCCGCCGCCGTCGAGACCGAAGTCAGAGAGAAGATCCATCTCGAAATCCTGAAGCGCACGGGCGCCTATCACGCCAACGATCACATCCTGTTGCCGTCGGGCCAGCACACGACGGAGTACATCGAAAAGACGCTGGTGACCACGGAGCCCTCGTTCACGGAGGGCCTCGGTGCCGTGATCGCCAAGCATTTCGCCCAGTGGCCGATCGACATGGTGCTGTCGACGGGTCCGGGCGCGCTCATCCTGTCGCACTGCGTGGCTCGCGCCCATCCCTCGCGGCCCATCGTCGTCTACGGCGCCAAGGGGCTGTCCGGTGGGAAACGGCGCGTCTCGCTTCCGGTCGAATTCCAGCGGCTCATCCGGCCCGGCGCCAAGATCCTGCTGATCGAGGATCTGGTCAGCACCGGCTCGACGCTGAACTTGCTGATCAACCTGGTGGAGCAGCTGGGTGGGCTCGTCGTCGGCATCGGCTGCCTCTGGCGTCGCACGTCCGTGGAGCTCGACGACAATCGCTCGGTCTTCAGCCTGGTGAGCCGCGATTTCCCGACCTACGATCCGGACAAGTGCCCCCTCTGCAAGCGGGGCGCACCGCTCAACGAAGAGTTCGTCCGCCGCCGCCACGCCCGCCGCCCCTCCTCGGTCCAAGAGCCCAAAGAAGCCTAGTCGCGCCGGCTAGGGCGGGGTCGGGGCCAGGGCCCGGGGCCGCCCACCTCGCCCCGTGTTTTCAGGATTGTCCCGACGACTGGGTCCGAGCAATTCCCACTAGAGCGAGTTGCTAGCGGGGCGAGGTGGGCGGCCCCGGGCCCTGGCCCCGACCCCGCCCCAGCCGGACTAGACGGCCTCCCAGAGTCCTTCTTGGACCCCGGCGTTCTTGTAGGCATCGCGGATGCGATCGAGATTCTTGGTGAAGAGGAGCCCGATTTTGGCGAAAGGCTCGAACACCGGTCCCTGGCCGTCCAGGAGCGGAAAGCTCACCCGCGGCAGCTTCTCCCACTGGCTCTGGAGCAGCGCGTTCACGGCCGCGAGATTCGTGTAGAACTCCTCGCGCTCCTTGACCGCGCGCTTGACGATCGGGGTGATCAGACAGTCGACCGTGTCCCGGGCGCGGGCCGCGCCCTCGGCCGCCGCCTCGGCGAGCGGCACGACCGTCACGCCGAGCTCGCCGAGGAAGCGCTGGAGCAGGCGCCCCACCGAGTCCTGGAGCAGGATCGCCGGGAGCCCCACCCGCTTCAGCGCGTGATGCCCGAGCTCCGTCGCGTCCGCGTAGAGCTGGGCCTTGAGCCACTCGACATGCTGCCGGTTCTCGTCGTCCTTCCACCAGTCGCGGATCATCCGCTTGCCGAAGTACCGGATGGCCGCGTAGTGCTTGTCGCCCTTGAGGAGCTTCTTGGCGATCCCCCGCCACGAGTAGAACTTCGCCATGGCGTCGAGCGCGCCGATCTGCAGCTCGTACGGGCTCATGCGGCGCGGCTGGTGGACGACGTGGTGGCCGTCGTAGAACTGCCAGTTCTTGCTGATCACGTACTTGTCGCCGCGGTCGTAGAGCTGCTCCCAGTCGGGCGAGCCGGGAATCGGCGTCAGGATCATGAACTGGATCGAGTCGATGTCGTTCTTGAGGGCGAACTCGGCGGTGGCGTCGATCGTCTCGACGTCGTCCTCGTCGGAGCCCACCACGAACATGCCGTGGATCCGGATCTTGTGCGCATGGAAGCGCTCGATCGACCGTTCGATTTTCCCGAGGTCCTGCTTCTTCTGGAAGAGCTTGAGCGTGCGGGGGTTGATCGATTCGAACCCGACGTAGACGTTGAAGCAGTTCGAATCGCGCATGAGCTCGAGAAGCTCCGGGTCGTCGACCGTCTCCGTGCGCACCTGGGCGCCCCACTCGGGCGTCAGGTTGCGCGCGATCATCCCGCGCAGCAGATCCTTGCACCGCTTCTTGTTCGCCGTGAAGATGTCGTCGGCGAAGAACGTGTACATGTTGCCCTTGTGGACCTCGAGCTCCTGCAGCACGCGGTCGACCGAATGCGTGCGGAAGGCGTGCCCGTACATGCCGGGCACCGAGCAGAAGGTGCAGGAGAACGGACAGCCGCGCGACGTGGCGACCGAGATGACTCCGCCGGGCTTCCAGCCGGTGATGAGCCGGTAGTCCGGAATCGGGTTCACGTCGAGGTTCGGAATCTTCGGACGCTCCGGGAGATGGACCGCCCGGCCGTCCGCCAGGTACGAGAGGTTCTTGATCTGCTCGATTCCCTGGCCGGCCTGGATCGCGTCGACCAGTTCCTGGAACGCGAACTCGCCCTCGCCCCGGACCACGAAGTCCGCGTGCTCGAGCCCTTCCTCGGGCAGGAAGCTCACGTGCGTGCCGCCGAGCACGGCGATGGCCCCCGCCGCGCGGACCTGGTCGGCGAGCCGGTACGACTGCGGCGCGGTCGAGGTGATGGCCGAGATCGCGACGAGATCGGCCGAGAGGATCTCGTTCATGTCCAGAGCTTGGATGTCTTCAATGTAGACGCGGACGTCGTAGCCTTTGGCCCGCATGATCGTGCCGAGCAGGACCGAGCCGATACGGGGGATGCAGACTCGGCTGTAGATGTGCAAGTGGGTCGACTTCGGCTCGACGAACACAAGCTTCTTGAGCGCACGTCTCATCGACGGAGGTCTCCTCAAGAGCGGGTAGTTGTTGGTGAAGGGCCGCTTCGATCTCGCGCCCACGCTACATCGCGGCCCTGGCGAAGTCAAACAACGTGTCACGCAACATCTTGGGCGCCGAAGGCCGCCGGACCCCCAGATATGGGATTTTACTCTTGACAGAATTTGGTCGCCTCACTAGCATGCCAGGCAGATGCGCTGTCCCAGAGGCTCGACGGAGGGAGGTGAGGCGGTGGCCAAGAAGAAGGCGACCAAGAAGAAAAAGAAGTAGGGTCCACGCGGCACTCGGCCCTGTCGGTCTGGTCTCAGCGACAGGGCCGTGCTGTCTGAAGAAGATGAGGGGGGCGACCCCCTCACACTCCCCCGGCGTTCCAACGCACTCCCCCGGCGTTCCAACGCGTGAGCAAGTGACCGCCGGGTACTCCCCGGGCAGTCAGAGGCGCGGGCGGGAGTAACCTTCTTTGGCCGTCACTTCGTCTTTGCCAGGGGTCGGGGCTTGGCGGGGGCGGCCTTGGTCTTGTCGTCCTTCTGGAGCCCCTTGACCTCTTCCACGAACTGGCCGATGTCCTTGAACTGCCGGTACACCGAGGCGAACCTCACGTACGCGACCGGGTCCAGGCGCTGGAGATGGTCCATGACGACCCGGCCGAGCTCCTCGCTGCTGATCTCTTTTTCCGCCCGCTCGTGGAGCTGGGCTTCGATCTCGACGACGACGTCGTCGACGGCCTGGACTCCGACCGAGCGCTTCTCGCACGACTTCAAGATGGAGCCGCGGAGCTTCTGGCGGTCGAAAGGCTCGCGGCGGCCGTCCCGCTTGACCACGTGCGGCAGCACATCCTCGATGTATTCGTAGGTCGTGTACCGGCGGTGGCACTTGAGACACTCGCGCCGGCGCCGGATGAACTCCCCGTCCCGGCCCACCCGCGAGTCGACGACCCGATCCTCCGTGTGACCGCAAAACGGGCACTTCATCGGGCTCCCCCTTCCCTCATGCCGATCCGGTCATCGGGTTCGCTCCGGATAAAGCGGGAACCGATTCGTCAGCTCCTGCACCTCGCCGCGAACCGTCGCCTCCACCGGCGAGGACCCGAGATTGGACAGCACGCGGTCGATGAGGCGAGCGATCTCGACCATCTCGGCCTCGCGCATGCCCCGCGAGGTGACCGCCGGCGTGCCGATGCGGACGCCGCTCGTCACCATCGGGCTACGGGTCTCGAACGGTACCGTGTTCTTGTTCACGGTGATCCACGCCCGGTCGAGCGCCTCCTGCGCGTCCTTGCCGGTGATGTTCCGGCTCGTGAGATCGACGAGGAGGAGGTGCGTGTCCGTCCCGCCCGTCACCAGCCGGTAGCCGTGGCCGAGGAGCGCCGCGGCGAGCGCCGCCGCGTTCTTCACGATCTGCTTCTGGTATTCGCGCCAGGCCGGCGTCAGAGCCTCGCGGAACGCGACGGCCTTTCCGGCGATCACGTGCATCAGGGGGCCCCCCTGGACTCCGGGCATGACGGTCTTGTCGAGCGCTTGCGCGTGCTCCGACCGGCACATGACCATCCCGCCCCGCGGACCGCGGAGCGTCTTGTGAGTCGTCGTCGTGACGAAGTCCGCGACGCCCACCGGTGACGGGTGAAGCCCCGCCGCGACCAGCCCCGCCGGGTGGGCGATGTCGGCCATGAGGACGGCGCCGACCTCGCGCGCGACGTCACGGAACGGGGTGAAGTCGATCGCCCGTGGGAAGGCCGAGCCGCCGGCGATGATCAGCCTGGGCCGGTGCTGGCGCGCGAGGTCCCGTACCTGGTCCAGGTCGATCCGCTCGGTGTCCTTACGCACCCCGTACGCGACGATCGAGTAGAGCTTGCCCGAGTAGTTCACGGGGCTTCCGGCGGTCAGGTGCCCGCCGTGCGAGAGGTTGGGCCCGAGCACGGTGTCGCCGGGCTTCAGGAGCGTGAAGTAGACCGCCATGTTGGCCTGAGCGCCGGAGTGAGGCTGCACGTTGGCGTGCTCGGCGCCGAAGAGCTCCTTGGCGCGGGCGATCGCGAGCTCCTCGACGACATCGACGATCTCGCAGCCGCCGTAGTAACGGCGGCCCGGGTATCCTTCGGCGTATTTGTTGGTCAGCACCGACCCCACCGCTTCGAGCACCGCCTCGGACACGAAGTTCTCGGAGGCGATCAGCTCGAGGTTCCGGTGCTGCCGCTGCGCCTCCGCGCGCAGCGCCTTGGCGATCTCGGGATCGACGTCAGGGAGCCTGAGCATCAGGGCTCCTGCTCCCGCGCGCGGTCGAGCTCGAGGATCTTGTCCACCCGCCGGGCATGGCGGCCGCCGGCGAACTCCGCCCCGAGCCAGATCTCGAGGATCTCGATCGCGGCGTCGCGGCCCGTGATCCGAGCTCCCAGCGCCAGGATGTTCGCGTCGTTGTGCTCGCGGCTCATCCGCGCGGTGTAGGCGTCGCTGCAGGCGGCGGCACGAACGCCGGGCAACTTGTTCGCCGCCATGGCCATCCCGATCCCGGTCCCGCACACGAGCACGCCCCGGTCGGCCTTGCCGACGGTCACCGCGCCGCCGACGGCGGCCGCGTAGTCCGGATAGTCGACGGATTCGGCCGACTGGGTCCCGAGGTCGACGACGTCGTAGCCGCGGGAGATCAGCCAGGCCTTGAGGTCTTCCTTCAGCGGGAAACCGGCGTGGTCGGCGCCGAGCGCAACGACGATCATATCGGCACCATATCGGTAGTGGCTCCAGCGTGTCAAGCCAACAACATAGTGGGGTGCTTGGGCCCTGCTGCGCGCTCGGACGCGCCGCGGTCCCTCGGCACCTTCTCGAGGAGTCTATTCGCTAGAGATCTATTCGCTGCCGATCGGCGGCGACGGCGCACCGCCAGTGGAGCTGCTGTTCGATGGCATCTCGGAGCGCCGCCGCGGCCTTGGGCTCGCCGTGAACGCAGTAGGTCATCGACGGCGGGTGACGAGAAACTTCGCGCCCGTGACGGTTCCGGCGGCGCCGAGAAACGTGAGCGAGGCGGTCACTCGCGTGCCAGCTCGACGGCGGCACCCGCCGGGAACTCGAACGCCTCGACCGACGCGCCGTCGCACCCGGAGGCGACGAGCCGCGGGATCTCCAGGCGCGCCTCGACCGTGCCGACCTCGAGCTCCGACATCCGGGTCGCCGGATGCCTGGGGACGAACAGCGTGCAACAATCGGCGTCCGGCTCGATCGAGATCTCGAACGTCCCGAGCCGACGCCCCTCTTCGGTGATCTCCAGCTTGTCCATGCCGATGAGCGGCCTCAGGATGGGCATCGTCGCGACCTCGTCGATTCGCGCGATGTTCGAGAGGGTCTGCGACGCCACCTGGCCGAGGCTCTCCCCCGTCGTCAGCGCGACCGCTCCGTGCTTCCGCGCCAGCGCCTCGGCGATCCGTACCATCAGCCGCCGGTAGACCACGACCCGGGCGGGAGGCGGGACCGTGAGCACGACCTCGCGCTGAATCTCGCCGAAGGGCACCAGCACGAGCTTCGAGTCGTACTGCCACTCGGTCAGCCGCGCGACGAGCGCGCGCGCCTTGGCCTGGGAGGTGGGCGGCAGGTACGGCACGCTGTGAAAGTGCACGAAGACGACGCGGCAGCCGCGCTTCATCATCCGCCAGGCCGCGACGGGTGAGTCGATCCCGCCCGAGAGCAGCGCCGCGACGGTGCCGCTCGCGCCCACCGGCAGCCCGCCGGGACCCGCCACCGGGGCGATGTAAACGAACGTCTCGGCGGGCATCACCTCGACGTGGATCTCGAGCTCCGGGTGACGCAGGTCGACGCGTGAGGCGACGCGTCCGAGAACGAACGCGCCGAGCTCGCGATTCAGCTCCACACTCGTCATTGGGTACGTCTTGAACGCCCGGCGCGCCGTGATCCGGAACGACGCAAAGCTCCGTCCCTCGATGAGCCGGCCGATGACCGCCTTCATCGCCTCGACGGTCGACACGACTCGATACGCGAGCGCGACGCTCGCGACCCCGCACACACGACGAACCCGGTCTCGAACCGCCGCCGGATCGGGATGGTCATCGAGGTCGAGCAAGAGGCGGCCGGAGACCTGGCGCAGCCTCACCGGTCCGAGATCGGACGTCGCGCGCCGGAGGTTTCTCGCCAGGTGGCGCAGGAAGAGCGGCCGGTTTCCCCGCTTGAGGCCGAGCTCGTGGTAGTGCACGAGCACCACGGGACGCAGCCGGGACATGCTCAGCCGAGCTCCGCCACGAGGCCCCGAGCCCGCGCGAGCTCGTCCGGGGTGTTCACGTTCATGAAGGCGACCTGCGGGTCGCGAAACCGGGCGATGTCGGCCTCGGTGATCTCGACCACGCGCACACGCTCGAAGAACCCGACGATCCTCAGCTGCCCGGCGATGAGCCGTTCCTCGATTCGCGGCAGGCATGCCTTCGCGTACGCGGCGTGCATGGTCTCGAGCTGGCTGCCGACACGTGGGATGACGACGTCACCCTCGCCCGCCCGCGCGACGACCAGCCTGACGACCTCCGGGTGAAGGAACGGCATGTCGCAGGCGACCGTGAACGCGACCTGGCCGGCGGCGGCCTTGAGCCCCGTGTAGATTCCCCCGAGCGAGCCGTGCTCGGGGTAGACATCTCCGACCATCGGCAGCCCGAGAAACGCGTAGAGCTCGGGAGTGTTGGTCACGATCAGGACGTCGTCGACCGCGGGAGCGAGCGCTTCGAGCACGCGCTCGATGATGGGCCGACCACCCAGCTCGATCAGCGCCTTCGGTTGGCCGCCCATCCGTGTGCTCCGGCCTCCGGCCTGGATGACCCCGGTGATCCTCATGACGGCGGGGCGCCCGCCCCGCGATGCCCTGGGGCTCGCACGATCACAGCGCCCTGACGCAGGATCTGGGGAGGCTCCACGGTCATGTCGAGAACCGTCGACGCCTCGCAGCCGGGTGTGGGGCCGCCATCGAGAACGAGGTCGATCCCGTCGCTGAAATAGGCGAGCACGCCGGCGGCCGTCGTCGGGGGCGCGAGGCCGTGCGGGTTCGCGCTCGGGGCGGTCACCGGTTCACCGAGCAGCTCGACCAGGCCCCGCGCGACGGGATGCGGCGACAGGCGAAGCCCGAGAGTCCCCGTCGCGGCGGTCACGCCCGAGGGAACATGAGCGCGCGCGGGGAGCACGAGGGTGAGCGCTCCGGGCCAGTAGCGCGCCATGAGGTCGCGTGCCGGCGCGGTCACGTGCGCCACCGTTTCGGCCATCGCCACCGAGTCGACGAGGACGAGCAGCGGCTTCGACTCGGGCCTGCCCTTCAGCTCGAAGATCCGCTTGACCGACGCGGGATCGAGCGCGGCCGCGGCAAGGCCGTAGAAGGTCTCAGTCGGAAAGGCCACCACGCCGGCGGCCCGGAGGATGTCCGCGGCGGCTCGCAGCGTGGCTCGAGGCGGCGCGACCGGGTCGACGGCGGCGACGCGCGGACGCCCGACGTGCCTCACGTCCCCGACTTCGGTGGCCCGGCCGACTTCATCTGAGCCGCCACGCGGCGCGCGCGCTCGTCGACCTCGTCGGCCAGCCGCTTGCGATAGGCCGCGAGCCGCGACGCCAGCGCCGGGTCGCCGAGCGCCAGGATCTGGGCCGCGAGCATGCCGGCGTTGGCCGCGCCCCACTTGCCGATCGCGACGGTCGCCACCGGAACCCCTTTCGGCATCTGCACGATCGACAGCAGGGCGTCGATACCGCCGAGCGGCGTCGACGCGACCGGAACGCCGATGACCGGCAAGGGCGAATAGGAGGCGAGCACGCCGGGAAGCGCGGCGGCGCCGCCGGCGCCGGCGATCAGGACGCCGATCCCGCGCGCGTGCGCCGTCGTGGCGTACTCGTGGGTGCGCTCCGGCGTGCGATGGGCCGAGGCGACGACGACTTCGCTGCCGACCTCGAGCGCATCGAGGACTTTCACCGCTTCGAGCATCACCTCGAGATCGGAGTCGCTGCCGAGCACGATGCCCACGCGTACGGGTCCGGTCACTTTGTGCGCCTCCCGATGTCAGTACGGTAGTGCATCCCTTCGAAGGAGATCGCCCGCACCGCCCCGTAGGCCGACACGATGGCCGCCTCCATGCTCTCGGCGAGCGCCGTCACCCCGAGGACTCGACCTCCCGCGGTCACGAGCGTCCCGTCCTTCATGGCGGTTCCCGCATGGAACACCTGCACGCCGGGCCGGGCCTCGGCGGCGTCCACGCCCCGGATCGGGAGGCCGGTCGCGTACCTTCCGGGATAGCCGCCGGAGGCGACGTTCACACAGACCGAGGCCACGTTCGGCCACGGGGACGATGGCGGCCACGCCTCCCCCCGGCCGGCGGCGAGCAGCAGCGGGACCAGGTCACCCGGCGCGCGTACGACGAGCGCCTGGCACTCGGGATCACCGAAGCGGCAGTTGAACTCGACGACCTTCGGCCCCTGCGCCGTCAGCATGAGGCCGGTGTAGAGGACACCCCGGTAGGGCGCGCCCTCGCGGGCGAGCGCGGCGAGCGTCGGCCGCACGATCGCTTCCATGACCCGCTTCTCCAGCGCCTCGTCGAACGCGGCCACCGGCGAATAGCACCCCATGCCGCCCGTGTTGGGGCCGCGGTCGCCGTCGAAGATGGCCTTGTGATCCTCGGCCGCGGCGAGCGCGATGGCGTCGCCGCCGTTCGAGAGGGCGAAGAAGGACACTTCCTGGCCGACCATGAACTCCTCGACGACCACCCGCGCTCCCGCGGCGCCAAAGGCCCTCCGCTCGATGCATTCGGCGATCGCCGCGTCGGCGTCCTCGAGCGTGGGACACACGATGGCGCCCTTGCCCGCGGCGAGCCCGTCGGCCTTGACCACGAGCGGCGCGCCCAGGTCGCGGCAGAAGCGCCGCGCGCGGGCGGCGTCGTCGAAGGTCCTGAACCGCGCGGTCGGGATCCCGTAGCGCAGCATGAGGTCCTTCGAGAACACCTTGGACCCCTCGATCGCCGCCGCGCGCGCGCTCGGTCCGAAGACGGTCAAGCCGGCCGCCGTGAGCCGATCGGCCAGCCCGGCGACGAGCGGCGCCTCGGGCCCGATCACGGTCAGGTCGACGTCCTCGCGGCTGGCGAAGTCGACGAGATCGCCGGGCGCGTCGACGCCGATGTCGACGCACGTCGCCAGGCGTGCGATCCCCGGATTGCCCGGTGCCGCGAGCAGCGTGTCGACGAGCGGGCTCTGGGCGATCTTCCAGGCCAGCGCGTGCTCCCGGCCTCCGCCGCCGACGATCAGGATTTTCATGGTAGCGGGTGCCTTGAGCCCGCGACGCCCGAGGGTGGCCTGAGACAGGCGCGAGCCGGGTTCATTGTAGCGGGGTCCGTGAGGCCGCCTTGGACCGAGGGTGGCCTGAGATAGACGCGACCCGGGTTCATTGTAGCGGGGTCCGTGAGGCCGCCTTGGACCGAGGGTGGCCTGAGATAGACGCGACCCGGCACCGATATGCCCGATCTGGCGCGACGGGTGCGATCCGGCGCCGATACGCCCGATCTGGCGCGACGGGTGCGACCCGGCGCCGACACGCCTGATCTGGCGCGGTCGGTTCAGCGTGTGGCTCCGACACGCCCGATCCGACCCGAGGCGGTCTCATTCTCATTATGGGGGCTCGGGGGGCTCGACGACCTCGAGATGGGCGCGAGCGATGCGGGCCCATGGGCTACCGGAGTCGAGCTCGAGGTATCGCTGCCAGTGCTTGATGGCTTCGCCGTCACGGCCGTTGCGGGCGAGCGCCCCGGCGAGATTGAAGTGGGCGTCGGCGTAGTCGGGCGAGAGCTCGAGTGCCTTGCGATAGTCGGCGATCGCGTCTTCGATCGCGCCCCGGTCTTCGTGCAGCGACCCCAGGTTGTAGGCGGCCTCGCAGCAGTGCGGGTCCTGACCGAGCGCCGACGAGTACGCCGTGCTGGCCTCGTCGTAGCGGCCCATGCGGTGCAGGAGCAGCCCCAGGTTGTTCCACGCCGCCGCGTACGTGGGGTCGATCGCGACGACCCGGCGATACGCCCCGATCGCGTCCTCCCACTGCGCCGGGTCGCCGTCCCATTCGCTCGCGCGCTCGAACCACGTCTCGGCCTGATCGGCGGGCGGCGCGAGCGGGCGCACGAGACCCGTGGCCAGCGTGGCCGTGGCGGCCGCTTCGAGGCCGCCCGAGTCGAGCGCCAGGACCATCTGGCCGGTTCTCGGGTCGAAGCGGACGCGATCGGACTGGGCGACGAGCCGGTCGCCTTCGACCACCAGCCGAAGCTCGGCCAGCGGTTGCTGCAGGGTTGGGTCCTGTCGCCGGAGCGCGGTGAGCGCCACCCGGATCTGACGCACCGACGCGCCCGCGTCGAGCAGCGCGCTCGCGGCGCGCAGGGCCAGGAGATCGCGGAACGTGTAGCCCGAATCGCCCCGCAGGAGCTCCAGCCGGCGGAGCTGGCCGGCGCGCCGCGGCGTGAGCGTCAAGATCCGGGTGAGCTCCCGGATGCCGTAGATTCGCTCGGGCTGAGGCGGGCTCATCGAAGGCCTCGGCTAGTGACGGAAGTGACGGATGCCCGTGAACACCATCGCCAGCCCCTGCTCGTCGGCCGCGGCGATGACCTCCTCGTCACGCAGCGAGCCCCCGGGCTGGATCACCGCGGTAGCGCCCGCCCCGGCGACGACATCGAGCCCGTCCCGGAACGGGAAGAAGGCGTCCGACGCGCACACGGTGTCGGCGGTCTGGAGGCCGTTTTCTCGGGCGCGCATCACGGCCAGGCGCGCCGAGTCGACGCGGTTCATCTGGCCGGCGCCCACGCCGATCACCTGGTCGCGCGTGGTGAGCACGATCGCGTTCGACTTGGCGTGCTTCGCGACACGCCAGGCAAACCGGAGAGCGTCGAGCTCGGCAGGAGTCGGCGCCCGCCTCGACACGGTCTGGAGCTTCACGGGATCGAGGTCGACGAGGTCGGCCGACTGGATCAGCAGCCCGCCGAGAACACCGCGGTATTCGGCGCGCCGCGGCGGCAGCGCCGCCCGGGCGCAGGACACCTCGAACACGCGACACCGCTTCTTCGTGCGCGTGAGCTCTTCGAGCGCGTCGGGGGCGAACGCCGGGGCGAACAGGATCTCCACGAAGACTCCCGCGAGCGCCTCGACGACGGCGGCGTCCAGGGTCCGGTTGACGCCCACGATCCCGCCGTAGATCGACACCGGGTCCGACGCCTTCGCCCGGATCATGGCGGCGCCCACCGTGTCGCCGCGCGCGGCGCCGCACGGGTTCGTATGCTTGACGACAACCGCCGCGGGCTCGTCGAACTCCAGCAGCAGCGAGAGCGCGGCGGAGAAGTCGAGGAGATTGTTGTAGCCGAGCTCCGGCCCGTGGAGCTGTTTCATGCCGGCCAGGCCGACCGCGGGCGCGTCGACCTGCCGGTAGAATGCCGCCTCCTGGTGCGGATTCTCTCCGTAGCGCAGCGCCAGGACTCGCTCGGCCTCGAACCGCAGCGCGGCCGGGAACGGCTCGCTTCGAGCCGCGGCTTTGCCGCCAGTATCGGTCCCCGGCGAGGCCGACGAAAGATAGGCCGCGATGGCGGCGTCGTACTGGGCGGTCCGGCGGAAGGCCTCCAGCGCCAGCCGGGAGCGCGTCGCGTCGCTCAGCGAGCCGCCGCTGGCTCGAAGCTCGTCGAGGACCGCGCGGTACTGCGATTGCGCGGTCACGACGGCGACGCTCGCGTGGTTCTTGGCCGCGGCCCGGATCATCGTCGGCCCCCCGACGTCGATCTGCTCGATCGCCTCGGCCCGCGTAACGTCCGGGCGCGCGACGGTCTGCTCGAACGGATAGAGCGCCACGACGACGAGGTCGATCGGGGCGATCCCGTGCTTCTCGAGCGCCGTGAGATGCTCGGGCAGGTCCCGGCGGGCGAGGATACCGCCGTGGATTCTCGGGTGGAGGGTCTTGACCCGGCCGTCCAGCATCTCCGGGAACCCCGTAACCTCCGACACGTCGAGGACCCGGACACCCGACTCCCGGAGGAGCTTTGCGGTTCCTCCGGTCGAGAGGAGCTCGACGCCGAGGGTGGCCAGGGCCTGAGCGAAGGCGACGATCCCGGTCTTGTCGTGGACGCTGACGAGCGCTCGCCGGACTCTCATCGGACCGTCACCCTCCGTCCCACGATGGAGAGCCGTCCTTCCGCGAACAGCCGGACGGCCTCGGGATAGAGCCGATGCTCTTCGGCCAGGATACGCGCGGACAGCGATTCCTCCGTGTCGTCCGGATGCACGGGCACGCTCGCCTGGAGAATGATCGGCCCCGTGTCCACCGGGCCGTCGTCGACAAAGTGGACCGTGGCGCCGGCGATCTTCGCGCCGTGCTCGAGCGCCTGGCGCTGCGCGTGGAGCCCGGGGAAGGCCGGCAGGAGCGAGGGATGGATGTTCATGGCGCGCCCGGCGAAGGCGCGGACGTACGCCGGCGAGAGGATCCGCATGAACCCGGCGTTGCAGACGAGACCGACCCGGCGCGCCGTCAGCTCACGCACGAGCGCCAGGTCGAAGGCTTCCCGATCGGCGAAGTCCTTGGGGTTCACGAAGAGGGCCTCGATGCCCGCCGCCCGGGCGCGGTCGAGGGCCGCCGCCCGTTCTCGGTCGGAGATCACGACCACGACCTCCGCCGGGTAGTCGGGTCGAGCGGAGGCATCGAGAAGCGCCTGGAGGTTGGATCCACGCCCAGAGACCAGGACACCCACCCGAAGGCGGCCGCCCGCAGGCCTCACGCGACGAGCTCCACGCCCCGCTCACCGGCGACGATCTCGCCCAGGCGGGCGACCTGCTCCCCGCACTCGCGGAGGAGCCGAGTCGCCGTCTCCGCCACCACCGGCGGGACGACCACGACGTAGCCGATCCCCATGTTGAAGGTCCTGAACATCTCGGCTTCCTCGACCCGGCCAGCCTCGCGAAGTGTCTGGAACACGGCCGGCGGCGCCCAGGCGCTCCTGGAAATTCGCGCGCGGCATCCCTGGGGCAGCACCCGCGGGAGATTTCCGGTGAGGCCTCCCCCGGTCACGTGAGCCATGGCCCTCACCTCGACCGCCTCCAGTAGCGTCTGAACCGATCGCACATAAATCCGCGTCGGCTCGAGCAGCTCGTCCGCGACGAGCCGTCCCGTCCCGGGCAGCGGGTCCGACACGCGAAGCTTCATGACGTCGAAGACGATCCGCCTGGCCAGGCTGAACCCGTTGGAGTGAAGCCCTGACGAGGCCAGGCCCAGCAGGACGTCACCGGGGCGGACCGCCGAGCCGTCGATCAAGCGTCGGCGCTCCACGACCCCTACGGCGAAGCCGGCCAGGTCGTACTCGCCGAGCGCGTGGGAGTCCGGGTGCTCGGCCATCTCACCGCCGACCAGGGCGCATCCGGCCTGCCGGCAGCCCGTCGCGACGCCGCTCACGATGGCCTCGATCTGACTGGGATCGAGTCGGCCGACGGCGATGTAGTCGAGAAAGTAGAGGGGCTCGGCGCCGGGCACGAGGATGTCGTTCACCCCCATCGCCACGAGGTCGATGCCCACGGTGTCGTGGCGGCCGGCCAGGCATGCCACCTTCAGCTTCGTCCCGACGCCGTCGGTGGACGAGACCAACACCGGCTCGCGGTACTTCGCCGGCACGCTGACGAGACTCGCGAAGCCGCCCACCCCTCCGATGACCTCGGCCCGGCTCGTCGCCCGGGCGAGCGGCGTGATGCGGCGCACCGCGTCGTCGCCCGCGTCGATGTCGACGCCGGCCTCGCGGTAGGTGAGCGGCTTCACGTCAGCCGTCGAAGAGCCGGAGCTGCGGCGTGGGCTCGGGCTCGATGCCCACACGGTAGTTCCCGGTGAAGCACGCGTGGCAGAACTGGCCCGGGTCGGAGCCGGTCGCCTTGAGCATCCCGTCGAGCGAGAGGTATCCGAGGGAGTCGGCGCCGAGGTAGCGGCGGATCTCCTCCGGGCTGTGGCTCGAGCCGATCAGCTCTTTCCGCGTCGGCGTGTCGATGCCGTAGTAGCACGGCCACTGGATCGGCGGCGACGAGATCCGGACGTGGACCTCACGGGCGCCCGAGCTCCGGATCATCTTCACGATCTTCCGGCTCGTCGTACCCCGCACGATGGAATCGTCGACCACCACCACGCGCCGGTCAGCGAGCATCTCGCGCATCGGGTTGAGCTTCACCTTCACGCCGAAGTGACGGATGCCCTGCTTGGGCTCGATGAACGTGCGGCCGACGTAGTGGTTGCGGATGAGCCCCATCTCGTAGGGCGTTCCGGCCTCCTCGGAATAGCCGAGCGCCGCGCTCGTGCCCGAGTCCGGCACGGGAATGACGATGTCCGCTTCCACCGGGTACTCGCGGGCGAGCTGCCGTCCCAACGCCTTGCGCACGGTGTGGACGTTGCGGCCCCACAGGATGGAGTCAGGCCGGGCGAAGTAGACGTACTCGAAGACACAGTGGAGCCGCTCGCCCGCCGGGAAGGGGCGGACCGAGCGGATGCCCGAGTCCGAGACGATCAAGATCTCTCCCGGCTCGATGTCGCGCTCGCATTTCGCCTCCATGAGGTCGAGCGCGCACGTCTCCGAGGCGACCACGTGGGCGTCGCCGAGGCGTCCCAGGGTGAGCGGGCGGAAGCCGTACGGGTCACGGATCGCGTACATCGCGTCGACCGTCAGGATGAGCAGCGAGTAGGCGCCCTTGACCTGTGCCAGCGCATGGGCGATCTGCTCCTCGAGCGGCCCGGCCGGCGCGCGCGCCAGGAGATGCAGGATCACCTCGGTGTCGGAGTTCGACTGGAAGATCGCGCCGTCGCGTTCCATTTCCCGCCGGAGCGTATCGGCGTTCGTGAGGTTGCCGTTGTGGGCGATCGCGATCGGTCCCCGCGCGGTGGTCGCCGTGATCGGCTGAGCGTTCCGGAGATTCGAGCTGCCGGCGGTCGAATAGCGCACGTGGCCGATGGCGCGATGGCCGGGCAGCCGCCTGAGCCGCTCCGGGCTGAACACGTCCGCCACCCATCCCATGTGCTTCTCGGTGTGGAACGCCGTGCCGTCGGTGGCCGCGATGCCCGCCGACTCCTGCCCGCGGTGCTGGAGCGCATAGAGCCCGAGGTACGCGACGTTTGCGGCCTCCGGATGGTTCCAGATGCCGAAGAGCCCGCACTCGTCGTGGAATCTGTCGTCACGCCACGTGACGTTCAAATCCGCTCCTCCATGCCTGCTCGAGTCGGCGGGCGTCGACGTCGACGAGCGTGTCCCTGCCGACACGTATCACCAGACGATCACCGCCGGTCGTCCCGATCCAGCGCCAGGGAATCGCCGATTCGGCCATCAGCCCTTCGAACTCCCGCGCCTGCCCGGCGTCGACCGCGACGACGACGCGCGACGGGCCCTCACCGAAGAGCACCAGGTCGGCCCGGGCGCCCGCCGAGAACGTCGCCTCGCACCCGACGAGCTCCGCTCCCGTCACGCAGGCCTCCGCGAGGGCCGCCGCGACGCCGCCCTCCGAGCAGTCGTGCGCTGCGCTCACCAGTCCAGCGCTCACCGCCGCCCTCACGGCCAGTTGCACTCGGCGCTCCGTCTCGAGATCGAGCGGCGCCAGCCGCCCGGCGAGCCGCCGGTGGCGCGCCCAGAGGTACTCGCTCCCGCCGAGACTCACGCTGTCCGGACCCAGGAGCGCGACTCGATGACCGGCCCCCTTGAACCACTGCGTCGCGCGCCGGCCCGCCTCGTCCAGCACGCCGACCACGCCGATGACCGGCGTCGGGAGGATCGCCTGGCCGCTGGTCTCATTGTAGAAGGAAACGTTACCCCCGACCACGGGGAGCTCGAGCGCGCGACACGCGATCGCGATACCCTCGATCGTCTCGGCGAACTGCCAGAGGATCTCGGGCCGCTCCGGCGAGCCGAAGTTCAGGCAATCGGTCACTCCGCGGGGCTCCCCGCCCGAGCAGGAGACGTTCCGAGCCGCCTCGCAGACCGCCATCGCCGCGCCCTGCCTGGGGTCGAGGAAGACGTGACGGCCGTTGCCGTCGGTGGAGACGGCGAGCGCCCGGCGCGTGCCCTTGACGCGCAGCACGGCGGCGTCGGAGCCCGGCAGGATCAGCGTGTTGATGCCGACCTGCTGATCGTACTGCCGGAAGGCCCACGCCTTGGAAGCGATCGTCGGAGACGCGAGCAAGCCCACCAGGGCCGCTCCGTAGTCAGAGGGCTCGGGCAGCGTCAGCGGATCGAACGCTCGACGCTCGGGGAGCCACGGAGGCTCCGCCGTCGGCTTGCGATACTTCGGCGCTTCGGCGAGCAGGTCCACCGGCACCCGCGCCACGACCTCGCCGTTGAGTCGCGCGGTGAGCTCGCCTCCCTCGGTCACGCGGCCGATCTCGACGGCGTCCAGCTCCCACTTGGCGAAGACGCGGCAAACCTCGTCCTCGCGGCCCCGCGCGGCGACGAGCAGCATCCGCTCCTGGGACTCCGACAGGAGGATCTCGTACGGCGTCATCCCGGTCTCTCGCTGAGGAACGCGGGAGAGCTCCACGTCCATGCCGGTCCCGCTGCGCGCGGGCATCTCGGAGGTGCAGCACGCGAGCCCCGCGGCGCCCATGTCCTGGATGCCGACGACCGCCCCGGTGCGCATCACCTCGAGACACGCCTCGAGCAGGAGCTTCTCGGTGAACGGGTCGCCCACCTGCACGGTCGGGCGCCGCTCCTCCGCGTGCTCGTCGAAGGTCGCCGAGGCCATGGTCGCGCCGTGGATCCCGTCGCGCCCGGTCTTGTTGCCGACGTAGAAGACCGGGTTGCCGGGCCCCTCGGCGCGCGCGCGGAAGATCTGGTCCGCCCGGACCAGGCCGACACACATCACGTTGACGAGCGGGTTGCCCGCGTACTCGGGCGCGAACGCGATCTCACCGCCGACGGTCGGGCAGCCGAAGCAGTTGCCGTACCAGCTGATCCCCGACACGACGCCGTTCACGAGCTGCCGTGTCTTGGGACTGTCGAGCTCACCGAAGCGCAGCGAATCGAGGATCGCGATGGGCCGCGCCCCCATGGTGAAGATGTCGCGGAGGATCCCGCCGACGCCGGTCGCCGCGCCCTGGAACGGCTCGATGAACGAGGGATGGTTGTGGCTTTCGATCTTGAAGACCACCGCCCACCCGTCGCCGATGTCGATCGCCCCCGCGTTCTCGCCGGGGCCCTGGAGGACGTGCGGGCCGCTCTGCGGCAACCGGGCGAGGAACACCCGTGAGTGCTTGTACGCGCAGTGCTCGGACCAGAGCGCGGAGAAGAGGCCCAGCTCGGTATAGCTGGGCTCGCGCCCGAGGCGGGATAGGATTCGATCGTACTCTTCGGCCGTGAGGCCTGCTTCCAGGGCCAGGTCGAGCGTGACCTTCGGCTCGGCCCCCGTCACTCCAGGCTACCGCTTGAGGAAGGTGCCATCCTCGACGAGGGTTCCGAGGAGGGACTGGAACATCAGGAGCCCGTCGGTGCCGCCCATCGCCGTTTCGGATGCCCGCTCCGGGTGGGGCATCATACCCAGCACCCTGCCCTCGGGATTGACGATCCCCGCGATGTTGTCGAGCGAGCCGTTCGGGTTGCTGGCCTTCGTGACCCGGCCGTCGGCCTCCGCGTAACGGAAGACGATCAGGTTCTGCTGCTTGAGCCGGACGAGCGTCTCGGCGTCGGCATAGTACTTCCCTTCGCCGTGGGAGATCGGCATCGTCAACACCTGGCCCGGCCGGAAACCCCGCGTGAACGGCGTGTCGACGTTTTCCACGACCAGATGGCTCGACTGACAACGGTACTGGAGGCACTCGTTTCGCGTGAGGACACCCGGCAGGAGCCCGGCCTCGCACAGAATCTGGAAGCCGTTGCACGAGCCCAGAACGAGCCCGCCGCCGGCGACGAACTCGCGGAGCGCCTCGACGACCGGCGAGCGCCCCCCCACGGCGCCGGCGCGCAGATAGTCGCCGTAGGAAAAGCCGCCGGGAAGAATCACGCAGTCGAGCTGGCCCAGCTCCCGCTCGCGGTGCCAGACGTACCGCACCGGCTGGTGGAGCACTTCGGAGATCACGTAGTGGAAGTCGCAGTCGCTCCACGTGCCCGGAAACACGACGACGCCGAATCTCATGACGCACTCATCTTAGCGTGCGGCTTCGCGTGGAGCAAGGTCGTCCACGGTTTCGATCGTGTACTCCTCCAGGATCGGATTCGCAAGGAGTTGACGGCACATCTCGCCCACGCGGCCGCGGGCCTCTCCCGGTGTCGCCCCGTCCAGGTCGATGTCGATGACTTTGCCGACCCGGAGATCGTTGAGTTCCGAAAATCCGAGCCCGGCGAGCGCGCGTTTCACCGCCGCGCCTTGCACGTCCATGATGCCGGGCTTGAGCCGCACGAGGACGCGCGCTTTCATGATGTGACCAGCCGGCGATAGACCTCCTGGTATGCCTCTTCGACGCCACCCAGATCGCGCCGGAACCGATCCTTGTCGAGCCGCTCCTTGCTCCGGCTGTCCCAGAGCCGGCACGTGTCGGGCGAGATCTCGTCGCCGAGGTAGAGCTTCCGGCCGCCGCGTCCGAACTCGAGCTTGAAGTCCACCAGCAGAAGGCCCCGGCGCGCCAGGTGGGGTCTCAGGATCGAGTTGATCCTGAGCGCCGTGCGCTTCATCCAGGCCAGCTCCGTGGGGGACCCGAGCCGCAGCATCCGGACGTGGTCCTCGTTGAGCATCGGGTCGCCGAGGGGGTCCGATTTGTAGTAGAGCTCGACGATCGGCTGCGTGATCGGGGTACCCTCCTCGAGGCCCGTCCGTTTCGCGAGGCTCCCGGCGACGACGTTCCGCACGATCGTCTCGATCTTGATGATGTCGAGCCGGCGGCAGAGCATCTCTCGATCCGACAGCGTGCCGAGATAGTGCGTCGGGATCCGGGCATGCTCCAGCACCTCGAACAGGGCCGCGGACATCCGGTTGTTGACGACGCCCTTGCCGACGATGGTGCCCTTCTTCAGGGCGTTGAAGGCGGTCGCGTCGTCCTTGAAGTACTGGATGATCACGCCCGGGCGGTTCGTCTCGTAGACGATCTTCGCCTTGCCCTCGTAGAGCTTCTCGCGCGTCTCGATGTCCATCGGCACCCTCGCTCTCACTGGGTGAGCCCCAGGCGCTTGAAGATCGCGTCGACGTTCCTCAGATAGAACGCGGGGTCGAAGCAGCTCTTGAGCTCATCGGCCGAGAGATGCTCGGTCACCTCGGGATCGGCGCCCAGGAGCTCGAAGAATGGGCGACGCTCCTTCCAGGCGCGCATTGCGTGCCGTTGCACGAGCTCATAGGCGACCTGGCGTGGAAGTCCGGCGTCGGTGAGCTTCAACAGCACACGCTGCGAGTACACCAGGCCGTGACTCAGCTCGAGGTTCTCGACCATCCGGGCCGCGTCGACGTCGAGCCCCTCGACGATGGACGTCGCCAGGTGCAGGAGGTAGTCCAGCACGATCGTCGAGTCCGGCAGGATGACGCGCTCGACCGAGGAGTGACTGATGTCGCGCTCGTGCCACAGGGCGACGTTTTCCAGCGCCGCGAGCGCGTTGGTCCGGACCAGGCGCGCCAGGCCGCAGATGCGCTCGGCCAGCTCCGGATTGCGCTTGTGGGGCATGGCGCTCGAGCCCTTCTGGCCTTCCCCGAAGGGCTCCTGCGCCTCGAGGACTTCGGTCCGCTGCAGTCCCCGCACCTCGAGGGCGATCTTCTCGAGCGAAGCGGCGGCCACCGCGAGCATCGCGCAGAACTCGGCGTGGCGGTCGCGCTGCACGATCTGCGTGGAGACGGGCGCGGCCTCCAGACCGAGCTCGCGGCACACCTCGGCCTCGAGGTCGGGCTCGACGTGGGCGAAATTGCCGACGGCGCCCGAGAGCTTGCCGACCGAGATCGTCGCGCGCGCTCGGCGCAGCCGCTCGAGATTACGTCCCGCCTCGGTGTACCAGACCGCCACCTTGAGACCGAAGCTGGTGGGCTCGGCGTGGACGCCGTGGGTCCGGCCGATGGTCAGCGTGTCCTTGTGGCGGAGCGCCAGGGTACCCAGCGCCTTCTGTAGACCTTCCTGCCCCGCGATCAGCAGATCCGCCGCGTCTCTGAGCTGGAGCGCGGTCGCCGTGTCCCAGACGTCGCTCGTCGTCAGCCCGATGTGCACGAACCGCGAGTCCTCGCCGACCTGCTCCTCGAGGCTCGTGAGCAACGCGATCATCTCGTGCTTGACGCGCTCCTGGATGGCGAGGATCCGTCCGACGTCGACGCGCGCCTTCGCTCGGATCCGGGCCATCGCGTCGGCAGGGATGCGGCCCCGCCTCGCGTACGCCTCGCACACCGCCAACTCCACCCCGAGCCACGCCCGATACTTGGACTCCTCGCTCCAGATGCGACCCATCTCCGGACGGGTGTAGCGGTCGATCACGCTCACACCATAGAGCAAAACCGCTAACGATGGAAGCGGGAGTTGCGGCGGGTACTACATGTAGCGGCCCAGGACTACCGGGAGCGGGCCGGTCCACCTCGGCCGGACGCGATTTTCGCAAGGCAAGACTCGAGCTCCCCGGGAGCAACGCACAATTCGTCCACACCCGAATCCACAAGCTCGGGCTCGGAGCATATCCCCATAAGACCCCGACCGATGGGACCCCGTTGGCCTTGGCGGCCAGGATATCCACCGCCGGGTCGCCGACCATCACCGCGGCCATCGGCGAAGATCGCCGGCTTCGAGGTGACGACGAACGGAGCGGCTACGGCTCCCTGCGGCGAAGCCAACCCAACGCCGCCCGCCGGTCCTTGAAGACGCTCACGTTGAGCGGGCCGGACTCGGTCAAAGCCTGAAACTGGCGGGCGACGCCGTAGGTGACGGGCAACGAGGTGATCAGCGCCAGCTTCTTCTGCCCGATTGTCGCGGCCTGCTGGTCGACGAGCGCGACGATCTCCTGCAGCTCCGCCATCGTCGGGGTCGACGTCGCCGCCGAGAAATCGCAGAGCGTGTTGAGTCCCGGGCGGAACGCGGGATGGCTCAGCCACGCGCGCATGGCCTCGATTCGCTCGGCCTGGCTGATCCTCCCCTCGCCGACGACGAGGAGCATCCCCGCGTCCGAGTCGATGCGATACCTCAGGGGCATCCGATGTGTTTCCTCATGCGTCTCGGGCCAGGTCGGCGGTGCGGCCGGCGGGCTAGTGGTGCAGCAGCTCGCGGGGGAGGTTGCGGCGGTCCAGCGGGCCGAGCGTGGTCAGCGCGAGGCGGTCCTCGTCGAGAAGGTCGGTGACGAGGGCCTGCACCTCCTCGTGGCGCACGCGGTCGATGGCCGCCAGCATCGCGTCCATGGAGAGGAACGTCCCGTGGTGCATCTCGTGCTTCGCCAGGCGGTTCATCCGGCTCGAGGTAGACTCGAGCGAGAGCATCAGGCTCCCCTTGAGGTGGTCCTTGGCGCGGTGCAGCTCCTCTTCGGTCACGCCCGTCTTCTTCAGCTCGCGGATCACCTTCAGGGTCGACTTCAGGACCTTGGAGAAATTCTTCTCGTCGGCCGCGGCGTAGACGTAGAGGGTGCCGGTGTCGACGTACGCCTGCACACTCGAGTGGATGGCGTAGACGAGGCCTTCGCGCTCCCGCACCTCCTGGAAGAGCCGCGAGGACATGCTGCCGCCGATGATGTCGTTGAGCAGGAACAGCGCGTACCGCTCCGGCGCCGAGTGGCCGAGGCCGGGAAAGCCCATGATGAGATGGACCTGCTCGAGCGTCTTGCTGACGATGTTCACCCCCGGCTTGAGGACCGGCGGGATCGCGGCGCGCTCGGCCGCGGCCCGGTCGAAGCCCTGGAAACCCGCGCTGAACAGCTCGACGACCCGGTCGTGGGTGACGTTGCCGGCCACCGCGATGATGATTCGCGGCGGCACGTACTCCTCGGTGAAGTGCCCGAGCGCCGTCTGCCGGTCGTAGCCGGTCACGGCCTCACGGCTGCCCAGGATCGGCCGCCCCAGCGGATGCCCGCCCCAGATCTGCGCCGCGAACAGATCGTGGATGATGTCGTCGGGCGTGTCCTCCACCATCTTGATCTCCTGGAGGACGACCGACTTCTCCCGCTCGAGCTCGTCGGCGTTGAAGAGCGGGTGGAGGAGGATGTCGGTCAGCAGATCGACCGCGAGCGGCAGGTGCTCGTCGAGGACCTGGACGTAGAAGCAGGTGTGCTCCTTGGTGGTGAAGGCGTCCATCTGACCGCCGACCGAGTCCATCGTGCGGGCGATCGCCTCGGCGCTGCGCGTGGCGGTCCCCTTGAACACCAGGTGCTCGATGAGGTGCGACATCCCGCCGCGATTCTCGGGCTCGTGGCGCGAGCCCGTCTCGACCCACACGCCGACCGCGACCGAACGCACGTGCTCCATGCGCTCGGTGACGACCCGGGTCCCGTTCGGCAGGAAGCCCTTGCGGTAGCCTTCGGTCACACGCCCACCTCTCAGACCCGCGGCGGGTTCGCCGCCATCGGGTTCTTCAACTTTTCCTTGTCCGCGAGCGCGGGCTGCTCGCGGAGCGCCATCTTCCGGCTGAGGCGCATCTTCCCGTTTCCGTCGATCTCGATGACCTTCACGAGCACCTCGTCACCCTCGGTCAGCACGTCCTGGACCGTGCGGATGCGCGACTCGGCGATCTGCGAGATGTGCAGGAGCCCCTCGGTGTTCGGGATGACCTCCACGAACGCGCCGAACTCGACGATCTTCTTCACCTTGCCGAGGTAGATGCGGTCCAGCTCGACCTCCCGGCAGATGTCCTGGATGATGCCCAGCGCCTTCTGCACCGACGCGCTGTCGGGGGAGAACACGGTGACCCGGCCGTCGTCCTCGACGTCGATCTTCGTGCCCGTCTGCTCCTGGATGCCCCGGATGACCTTGCCGCCGGGGCCGATGATCTCGCGGATCTTCTCGGGTCGGATCTTGATCGTGACGAACCGGGGCGCGTAGGGGGAGAGCTCCGGCCGCGGCTTCTCGATGGCCTCACGCATCTTCGCCAGGACGATCAAGCGCGCCTCCCGCGCCTGCTGCAGCGCCGAGCGCATGATGTCGATCGACACGCCGGCGATCTTGATGTCCATCTGGAGCGCGGTCACGCCCTTCTCGGTCCCCGCGACCTTGAAGTCCATGTCGCCGTAGTGGTCCTCGGCGCCGTTGATGTCGGTCAAGATCCCGACCTTGTCACCCTCTTTGACGAGCCCCATGGCGACCCCGGCGACGTGAGACCGCAGCGGCACGCCGGCGTCCATCAGCGCCAGCGAGGCGCCGCACACCGAGGCCATCGACGACGAGCCGTTCGACTCGAGGATGTCGGAGACGACCCGGATCGTGTACGGGAACTCTTCCTTCGGCGGCAGCATCGCCTCCACCGCCCGCTCGGCCAGGGCCCCGTGACCGATGTCACGCCGCGAGGGCGAGCCGAACCGCCGGACCTCGCCGACCGAGAACGACGGGAAGTTGTAGTGCAGCGTGAAGTGCCGGTAGAACTCGCCCTCGAGGGACTCGATCTTCTGCTCGTCGGACTTCGTCCCCAGCGTGACCGCGACGAGCGCCTGGGTCTCGCCCCGCGTGAACACGCTCGAGCCGTGCGCGCGCGGCAGGTAGGCCAGGTCGATCGAGATCGGGCGGATCTCGTTCACCTTGCGGCCGTCGACGCGGATCCCGCGCTCGAGGATGAGCCGTCGCACCTCGGCCTTCTCGACCGCCTCGAACGCCTCCCGGATCGCCGCCTTCTTGGTCTCGTCGGCGCCGAGACCCTGGACCACCTCGTCGAACACGCGGTTCACCGCCTCCGCCCGGCCCTGCTTTTCGTGGATGGCGAGCGCCGCGGCCAGCTTGGCCGCGGCGAGACTCTTGACCCGCGCCTTCAGCTCTGTGTCGGGCCCGGCGGTTGTGTCGACGGTCCAGCGCGGCTTGCCGGCACGCTGCACCAGCTCGCGCTGCGCGCGCGCGAGCCTCTTGCACTCGGCGTGCCCGAAGGCGATCGCCTCGAGCATCGTTTCCTCGGAGATCTCGTTGGCGCCCGACTCCACCATCAGGACGGCGTCTTCGGTCGCGGCGATCACGAGCTCCAGGCTCGACGCCTTCTTTTGCGCCGTGGTCGGGTTGGCGATCATCTTGCCGTCGACCAGGGCGACGCGGACGGCGCCGATCGGTCCGTCGAACGGGATGCCCGACAAGCAGAGCGCGGCCGAGGCGCCGTTCATGGCCAGGATATCCGGGTCGTTTTCCTGGTCACCCGAGATGGCCAGGCAGATCACCTGCACCTCGTTCCGGAAACCCTCGGGGAACAGGGGCCGGATCGGCCGGTCGATCAGCCGCGACGTCAGGGTCTCCTTCTTGACCGGGGCGCCTTCCCGTTTGAAGTAGCCGCCCGGAATCCGCCCGCCCGCGTACGCGCGCTCACGGTACTCGACGGTCAGCGGGAAGAAATCCTGCGCCTCTTTCGCGCTCTTGGCGGCGACGCACGTCGCCAGGACCATCGAGCCGCCGAGTCGGACGACGACGGCTCCATCGGCCTGCTTGGCCACTTTCCCCGTTTCGATGGCCATTCGCTGGCCGTTGTTGTCGACCTCTACAGTGTGGGTCATACGAAAAATTGTCCTCGCGTGTCGGCCGGGATCCGGCGAACGCCGTGTGGAGCGGGCGCTGACACTGCCCGCTCAGGGGCCCCCGGATCCGTTCCGTCCGAGGACCGATCAGTGAAAGGTGATTCCGCCGTCAACGGCGGATGCCGAGCTTGTCTATGATGACCCGGTACCGCTCCGGCGCTCGGACCCGGAGGTACTCGAGAAGACCGCGACGCTTGCCGATGAGCATCAGCAGCCCACGGCGTGAGTGATGGTCCTTGGTGTGCTGCTTGAAATGGTCGGTCAGACTGTTGACCCGCTCGGTCAGTAACGCAATCTGCACTTCGGGCGAGCCCGTGTCGCCCTCGTGGGTGCGGAACTGCTCGATCAGACTTTTCTTCCGGTCGACAGCAAGCGGCATCGAAGGCCCCCCAATCGCCACGCCCCAGGGAGCCGTGCTCCCACGCCGGGGCGGGTTCCAAAAGTCCTTTTGTTGTCCGCAGATACGGTCGGAGGGTACCACGCGAAGGTACCGAAGTAAAGCTGACGGGCCCGGCGCCGCCCGCTCACGAGTCCCCGCGCGCGGCGGCGACGTCGTGCTCGATCTGCTGCCGCAAGGCGTCGACGCTCGGGAACTTCTTCTCGTCCCGGAGCCGGCGGACAAAGGTCAGCGTTACCCGCTGGCCGTACAGATCACCTGTGAAATCCAGAACATAAGCCTCTACAGCTAATTCGGTCTCTCCGAACGTCGGCCGGACCCCGACGTTGACGACAGCTCGATGCTGACGCGCCGCGACCGTCAGCTGGCAGACGTAAACCCCGACGGGAAGCCCCAGCGGTCGATCAGTCCTGACGTTGGCAGTCGGAAAGCCGAGGGTCCTGCCCCGACCGGCCCCTCGGACGACCTCGCCCCGGATGGAATAGGGACGCCCGAGCAGACGTGCTGCCCTCGGGAGGTCGCCGCGCTGGAGCGCAGCACGGATCTCCGACGACGACACGGCGACACCATCGACCATGAGCGCCTGGACGATGTGAGCGCGAAAGCCGAGCGGGCCCGAGAGGGTCTCGAGCAGCTGAGCATCGCCGCGGGCGCCCCGACCGAAGCGGTGATTGAAGCCGACCACGATCGCGCGCGCCTGGAGTGTCCCGACGAGGACCTCCTGCACGAAGGCCTTCGGCTCGACCGAGGCCACCGCAGGGGTGAACGGGATGACGACGGTCGTGTCGATTCCGGTCGCCGCGATGAGCTCGAGCCTCTCCTCCAGCGTCGTGATGGGCAGCGGGGCGCGGTCGGGCTGGAGCACTTCCATCGGGTGGCGATCGAACGTGCACGCCAGCGCCTGGAGCTTGTCTTGCCTCGCCTGCGCCACGGCCGTCCCGAGGATGGCGCGATGGCCCAGGTGAATACCGTCGAAGGCGCCGAGCGCAACGGCGCTCGGGCCCGCGTCAGGCCGGAAGGACTCGAGTCCCTGAACGATCTGCATGCAGGATGCGGACGGGTTTGACTTTGCTCCCGCCCGCCATCAGCTCTCCGACGCCGATCATGGGGCCGGCGGTCTCGTGAACTCGCACGAATCCCTCGGTGGCCGCCGCGGCCGGAATCACGTCGGCCGCTTGGCCGTGGCCGAAGGCCGTCGCGCCGGGCCCGTCCAGGCGAACGATGGGCCATCCGGCCAGCGCCGCTTCGACGGGGCGTATCCTGGACCAGAGCTCCCGCCCCCCCTCGGGCGCTACCGAGCGCCCCTCGGGCGCTGCTGAGAGCCCCTCCGTCAGCTCCTGCCAGGAGACGGCGTCCCGCAAGTCGAAGGGGCCGACCCGGGACCGGATGAGGCTCTCGACGGCGCCGCCGCAGCCCAGGGCCGCACCGAGGTCGGCCGCGAGGACCCGCACGTACGTGCCCTTGCCGCAGACGACACGCAGCGTCGCGCGCGGACCGTCGATCTTCTCGATCAAGATCGAGTGGACGACGACCTCGCGGGGCGCTCGCTCCACCTCGATGCCCGCCCGCGCGAGCTCGTACAGCCGTCGCCCCTCGTGGTGGATCGCCGAGTACATCGGCGGCACCTGTTTGATTCGGCCGACGAACGCGCCGCAGGCTTCCTCGAGGCGCGCCGGAGCCAGGTCGTCGACCGGCGTCTCCGACAGGACTCGTCCGCTCACGTCGTGCGTGTCCGTCGTCAAACCGAAGCGCACCGTCGCGAGGTACTCCTTGTCCTGGTCGACGAGATACGGCGTGAGCTTCGTCGCCTCCCCGACGAGGATCGGCAGCACCCCGGTCGCGTCGGGGTCGAGCGTGCCGGCATGTCCGATCCGGCGCACGCCGAGACGGCGGCGAGCGACCGCAACGACGTCGAATGAGGTCGCGCCGCGGCCCTTGTCGACGACCAGAACGCCGGATCGCACGGAGTCGCCGCTCACGAGCTCCGCCTCTCATCGACCGCCCGACGGACCGCGCCGAGCACGGCCCGTGCCGCATCGGGCAGCGGCCCGGCGATGGTGCACCCGGCGGCGTTGACGTGGCCTCCGCCGCCGAATTGCGCCGCGATCTTCTGGACGTCCACGTCGCCCTTGCCGCGCAAGCTCACCTTGACCGCGCCGTCCCGCTCGCGGAGAAGGCAGGCGACGCGCACGGAGGCGACGGAGCGCGGATAGTTCACGAGCTCCTCCGATTCGACGATCCGCTCGGGAACGACGCCGGCCGGCAGCGCGAGCCAGCCCACCTGCCCGTCCTCGCTGACCTCCACCCGGGTGAGGGCCTCCCCAAGCCAGCGGAGCGCGTCCGGCGCGCGCCGTTCGTAGAGCGACTCGGACACGAGCTCCGGCCGGGCGCCGGCGGCAACGAGCGCCGCGGCGATCGTGAAGGTCCGGGTCGTCACGTTCGAGTAGCGGAACGAGCCCGTGTCCGTGTGGATCGCCGTGAAGAGGTTCGTGGCGATGGCGGGCGTGAGCGGCGCGCCGAGGGCCGTGAGCAGCTCGTACACCATCTCGCCCGTGGCGGCCGCCGTGGTGTCGATCCAGTTCACGTCCCCGTACCGCCGATTGTCGGGATGGTGGTCGATGTTGACGAGGACCTTGCCGGCGCGGCGGGCCTGATCGATCAGCCCCTCGGTGCGCTCCGGGTTCGGGCAATCCGTGAGCACCACGACGTCGACTGGACCGTCGAGCGTATCGAGCCGGCGGTACCGGTCGATGCCGGGCAGGAAGGCGAGCAGCGACGGCGCGGGATGCGGGCCGCCGTACGCCACGCCCCAGCCCCGCCCCTCGAGCGCCAGACCGAGAGCCAGCAGTGTGCCCAGGACGTCGGCGTCCGGGTGAACGTGCCCCAACATGAGGGCGCGTCCGCCACGGCCGAACGGTCCCAGCACTGCGGCGGAGGGAACCGGACCGGTGTGCTCGATCGGGGCGCTCACCGCCCGGCTTCGCCGCCCACCTGTCGGAGCAGCGCCTGAATACGCGCCGCGTGCTCCATCGATCGGTCCGGCCGGAAGTCCAGCTCGGGCGTGACGCGGAGGTCGAGATGCTGCCGGAGCCAGTTGCGGATGAAGCCGCGGGCGCTGGCGAGCGCCGCCAGCGACCCCGTCCACTGCGCCTCGTCGCCGAGCACCGACACGAAGACCTTGGCGGTTCTCAAGTCGCGCGCGGTCTCGACCTCGGTCACCGACACGAACCCGAGCCGTGGGTCCTTGAGCTCCCGCTGGAGGAGCGTCGAGATCTCCTCCTTGACGAGCTGATTGACGCGGTCCAGTCGCTTGCCTTGCATTCAGAGAATCTCCACGGAGCTATCGAGCACCCGTCCGGCAACGTTGTCTTCGATGAAGTCCATCGCTTTCGAGATCACCGTGTTGGCGTGCCGGGCGTCGGCTGAAACGTAGGCGACGGCGAGCGTGGCGCGCTGCCAGAGGTCCTGATTGTCCACCTCGGCCACGGAGACCTCGAACCGCGCGCGCACCTTCTCCTTGAGGCCCTTCAGAACGTGACGCTTGTCCTTGAGCGAGGCGACGTCCGGCAGGTGCAACTCGACCACTCCGAGCGCGACGCGCGCTGCCGACACGGCTCCCTCCGGCGCGGCTGCCCGCTAGAGCGTGCGCGCCACTTCCTCGCTCGTGTAGACCTCGACGATGTCCCCCGGCTGCATCCCGTTGACGCCGTCGACGCCGATCCCGCACTCGAGTCCGGCGAGGACCTCACGGACGTCGTCCTTGAAGCGCTTCAGGGAGCCGACGATACCCTGGCCGAAGATTTCCTCGCCGCGACGGACACGCGCCTTGGCGCCGCGCACGATCTTGCCCTCCGAGACGTACGAGCCGCAGATCGGGCCAAGCTTGGAAATGACGAAGATCTGACGCACCTGAGCCCGGCCCAGCGCCGTCTCCCGGATCTCGGGCGCGAGCATCCCGGCGAGGGCGGCCTTGAGGTCGTTGATCGCCTCGTAGATGACGTTGTAGTTCCGAAGGTCGACGCCGTTCGCCTGCGCCTGGGCCGTTGCCTTCGGCTCCGCCTTCACGTTGAATCCCAGCACGATCGCGTTGGACGCCGACGCGAGCATCACGTCGCTCTCGGTGATCATGCCGACCGAGCTATGGATGACCTTCAGCTTCACCTCGTCGGTCGAGAG
>Ga0137403_10000889_pt1 | contig 38184 bp, 40 predicted proteins | sample CZOMad2_1_16fung_FD_122057 | JGI IMG/M metagenome (GOLD analysis project Ga0137403, IMG submission 122057) | Vadose zone soil fungal communities from Angelo Coast Range Reserve, California, USA - CZOMad2_1_16fungal (Hybrid Assembly) | ecosystem: Environmental > Terrestrial > Soil > Vadose zone...
AAAACTGAATCCCAAAGCGCATGGTGGCTCAGTTGGGCGATCAGCCGAATGACGAGATTTTCAGGTCGATCGCGATCTTGAAAGCGGGAAGTCACCTGCATTGCCCACGACTATACCATGTTGGCGGGAGACTCTTAAGCGTCGAACCAACCGGATACTCCTTTGACGCCGCGCGGCATCAAATGCATCGAGGGGAGACAGGCAGCTTTCTAGCGCCAGGAGTGACCAAGTTTCGAACCGACGAAGCAAGCCGCCTCCGCTCGACGTAGGCAGTCGTGACGATTCAGACCTTACCTGCCAATTTCTTTCCGAAACGTGTGTGAAGGCAAGTCAATGGTCAATCAGCGCGCCATCGCCTTAGAACGCGAGGATGTCGGCTCGCGTACCGGTTGGTAGACTTTGACCGCTTGATTGTGCGCCTCGACGGTTTCCGAAAACAGATGCGAGCCGTCGTTCTTAGATACGAAATAAAGAAACGGCACATCCGCCGGATGACTCGCGGCCCGGATCGAAGACAAACTCGGATTGCAAATCGGTCCTGGAGGAAGGGCCGCGATGCGATATGTATTATAGGCACTTAGCTCATTGAGGTCCTTACGCGTCAAGTTGCCATTGAATTCCTTGATGCCGTAAATCACGGTAGGATCACTTTGCAAGGGCATTTGGCGTCTCAGACGATTGTAGAAGACCGCTGAAACCAATGGCCGCTCTGCCTCAACTCCGGTTTCCTTCTCGATAATTGAAGCTAGGGTAAGGATTTCATGGGACGTCAATTGAATCGAGGCGTCCCGACGGGCCAGAAGCGGTTGCGACGCCTTGCGGAACTGTTCCGCCATCGTGACGATGATATCTCTTTCCGGCGTCGCGGGAGTGAAGTGGTAGGTGCTTGGAAACAAATAACCTTCAATGCCTTTGTCTTGCAAACCGAGGGTCGCCAGCAGATTCGGATTGGTGGCCTCGGCGAGAAATTTCTCCTTGTTCGCAATCTCCATCTTTTCGAGCAGCGTCGCGATTTCTTTGACAGTCATCCCTTCCGGAATCGTGACCGTTTGAAAGATCCCTTTGCCGTTTACCAGACGGTCCAAAACTTCCCGTGGCGACACGCCGGTCTCAAAACGATAAAGTCCCGGATGGATTTTCTTTTCAGCGCCGCTGAAGCGAGCCCATAGCGAAAAATAAAATCCGTTCGAAATGATTTTTTGGTCGCGCAGTTTGCGCACCACGGTCGCCAGCGATTCGCCCTGTTCCACTCGAACTTCGGCCCGCTGCAAGGGATCAGCAGGCACAGAAAGGAAAATATTATGGAGCAACATACCGGCCGACAGAACCACAAAAGCGGCCGAGCTAAGGAAGACGAGGAGTAGAGTTTTCACGTATGGGGTTGCAATTCGGAAGTTCGCAGTAGCCCGGTCATTGGAATCAGCGGCCCATTAATTTTCCGTAAGGTTGACCTTCATCCATCCTTCGACTTGACGCACGAAACCGGCAAACGGGTCCTCTCCCGGCGCCGCTGCGAAGTAAGCCTTGCGCGTATAGTCGAGCGCACCGGAGTAGTACTCGAACTTTTTTGAAAGCTCTTGATATAGGAAGTAACCGGTTCGGTACAGCGACAGATCGAGTTCTGAGACGGTCCAGTAAGAACGGCTGCCCTCCTGTATATAATAATCAAGCGAGCCCGTTCCTTCGACGTGCTTACGAAACATCCCGCTCATGAACAACGCATAATCACCCACGTACTTGCGTAAGGACCGTTCTCTAAGAACCTCTGTTTCACCAGAGTGCGTCAGAGAATGCTGCGCCAATATTTCCACCACGCTGTCCATTTTTCCACCGGCCCGGCCGCGAAACTTATAAAGATTATCCGCTCGGGCAAACTCCACTAGGACGTCAGCCACATAGCCGGCAACAGTGGCGTCGTATATTCCCAGTTGCCAAAAACTCTGGCGAACGACTTTGAGAAAAAAGCCGTGCAAACGGTTGTCGGACGGTCTATCTTCCATCGTTACATAGAAATGATAGCAAAGTTGCGATTGGGTGAAAAGGTTCTTTTTTCCGGGTTTATTTTCGCCAAAAGAATAGATTTCAATGGGCCAAGATCCACACTGGCGATTTTCCTAATCGACGCTATAATACCGCCAATCTTAGGATGTTTTGGCTCAATCCGAAAGGAGGCAGTATGGCGAGAGACCCCAAGGAAGACTTTTTCCGACTCGATGGCGCTTGGGCATCCTTTGAGCTTATGTCGATTCGCAAACGGGAGGATTATTTGAAGCCGTTTCGCGTCCTGCGTTGCAAGATCGACGACCAGGTCGACTTTCAAATTGACGCGTCCGTGCAAAGTACCACGGAAGCGACAGTTTTAATCGAAATCTTCGGTGAAGAGGAACTTGTCGCGGCCAGCGGCCGCGGTCCCGTGCATGCCGTCGACAATGCCGTGCGCAAGATCTTGGAAAAGCACTACCCGCAGCTCTCCGAGGTTCGCCTCGAAGAGTTTGATGTCCGTTTGCTGCACGGGGCAGCCGAAGATGACGATGAACAAGGTGCGGCCGCTTTGGTTCGCGTGCTAACCATTTTCTCGGACGGACAAGAGAGGTGGGGAACCGTCGGCGTCGCCGTTGACATTCTCCAGGCCAGTGTCGAGTGTATTATTGATGGACTCGAGTGGAAGCTTCGCGGCGAACACAAACACTGACGAAGCCTCGGCACGTCTTTCTGATGACGGTCACCGACATTATGCCGGCGTGGCCGACGCCTCTTCGTCAACTCCTGTTGACCCTACCGGACATTTCCCGCTCGTTATCCATCGTTGCGTTAGCTGCATTGTTAACCGCGTGTAGGATGGAAGCCAATTTCATCTTTTATCCCAGCGCGACCATCGAGCATACGCCCCGAGAAGTTGGACTCGAGTTTGAAGACGTGTTTTTCGCGACCCGAGATGACGTCCGTCTCAATGGTTGGTTCATCCCGCATCGCGAAGCTCGATCCACCTTGGTTTGGTTTCATGGCAACGCCGGCAACATCAGCCATCGCGTCGAGAATATCAAACTCCTGCACGATAAGGTGAAAATAAATATCTTTATCTTTGACTATCGTGGCTACGGGCGGAGCGAAGGGCGCGTCTCTGAGGAAGGTACATACCTTGATGGCGAGGCTGCACTCGACTATGTCCGAGAACAACTCGACGTGAAACCGAAAAAAATCGTTCTATTTGGGCGTTCTCTGGGCGCGGCTGTCGCCGCTGAAATGGCTAATCGCTACGACAGCCAAGGACTGATTTTAGAAAGTCCGTTTGTGTCAATCCGCGAGATGGCGCGTGTCGTCTTTCCCTTGCTACCGATCGGACCGCTACTTCAGACCCGCTATGACGTTCGCGAAAAGATCCGGAAAATTAAAACCCCACTGTTGGTGCTGCATGGTGACCGAGATGAGGTCGTCCCATTCGCCCAAGGCAAGATGGTTTTCGATGCCGCGCCCGAGCCAAAAAAATTCTTCACGATTGCCGGCGCGCAGCACAACGATACCTATCTTGTTGGCGGCGACTCCTATTTTCAGCAGCTGCAGATTTTTATTGAATGGGCAGCATCAATCCAGCGCTGACGCGCTCTAGGATCTGGTGGCCGCGCGTGTTCCTAATCTAACGGTCGCACCGAGCTGCCGCCGTAAGGCACGTAAGCGTTCCTCACATACTGCAACAGCATACGCTGGGTGTTGAAGAAAGAACCATTGAGCGCAATCGCGGAGCGCATGATCTGAGCAAACTTGTCGGCCTCTTTGTAGTAGAGCGGCAGGATCACCTGCTCGAGCTTTTCATAAAGCGAAGCAGCCTCTGCAGTGGAATCGTTCTCCGATCCGCCGGCATCACCAATCGACCAGCCAGTCACGCCTTCGACATGGCCTTCGATCCACCACCCGTCGAGAACGCTGAAGCTCGGCACGCCATTGAGTGCCGCCTTCATGCCGCTCGTGCCCGAAGCTTCTTGGGGTCGGAGCGGCGTATTCAGCCAAACGTCGACACCGGAACAAAGCAGCTTACCTAAGGCCATATCATAGTTTTCCAGGTAAACGACGCGGACATCGTCTGCCAGCGCCGCGCCCGCCTCGAAAATTCTGCGAATGATGGTCTTGCCACTTTCGTCGCGCGGGTGGGCTTTGCCGGCGTAGATGAGTTGTATGGGGCCGGCTTGGCGAGCGATCTGTTTGAGTCGTTCGACATCCGTAAAAAGTAAATCGCCGCGTTTGTATCCAGTGGCCCGGCGGGCAAAACCGAGAGTAAAAACCTTCTCGTCCAGTTGGATTCCAGTGAGCCAACGAACCTGCTGTAACAACTCCTTTTTAGCCTTCCCATGGGCTCGGCGAATTTCGCTCAACGGTATGCCGACGGCGTAACGCAGATAAAAATTGTCGTGTCGCCATTCCGGTAAGAGGCGGTCGTACACCGCGGCGAATGGCGCGCCGGTCCACGTGGTCGCATGCACGCCGTTAGTAATCGCACTGATCCTGTAATTTGGAAACATGGCGCGCGAAACCTCGCCGTGACGCATAGAGACGCCATTGACAAAACCGGAAAGCCGGAGCGCCAGCTCGGTCATGTTGAGAGAACCGTCCATAAGCTGCAGCTGGGCTAACGCCGTGGCGCGGGGTTTTCCGAGCACTTGGTAAACCAGATCGGTTGGAAACCGGTCATGCCCGGCCGGCACCGGGGTATGGGTCGTAAAGACACATTGACGGCGTACTGATTCGATTTCGATCTCTGAAAAGCGACGTTCCGATCGGGTTCCCGCCTGCTCCTCCATGAGCGCGAGCGTTGCCAAAGCTGAATGTCCTTCGTTCATATGAAAAACCCGAATATCGGAGTAGCCGAGCGCCCGCAGCATGGCGACGCCCGCCAATCCGAGAATCGCTTCTTGGCACAACCGATAGCGCTCATCGCCGCCAAAGAGAAAATCCGTAAGTCCTCGATCCGCTGACTCGTTTTCCGGCAAGTCGGTGTCCAACAAAAATAACGGCACGGCGTGGCCCGTAATACCTGTAAAAGTGTATTGCCAGGCTCGAACCTGCACGTGTCGGCCCTCGATGGGCAGGGACACCCTCGGCGATAAACATTGGAGATGTTCCTCGGGTGACCATTTTGCCGGGCTTTCAAGCTGGTTACCACGGGAATCGAGCCGCTGGTCGAAGTAACCTTTGCGGTGTACTAGCGAAACTGCAACCATCGGAATTTCCAAATCAGCCGCTGTGCGCAGCATATCACCGGCCAAAACTCCCAATCCGCCGCTATAGGTCGGAATTTTTGAATCCACGGCTACATCCATGGAAAAATAGGCGATGGTCCGAACATTGGGCAAGACGTTGTTCATAACGGCACTTATTTGACGAATTTAAGAATCAGTTGATAGACGAGTTGGCGGTCGAAATCGGAGCAGTAAGGATCGGATCCCTGAAGTACGTAAAGTTTCCCGTTTCATAGCATAAATGCCCGCACAGCGGCAATTAACTTATCGACTGGACGAGCAAAGACAATGCCAGTAGCCAATGCAATAACGAAGCGCTAGGAATATCTGGCAGATAGTCGAAGATCGACGCCCTCCAAGGATAGCGGGCCTGTCAGAATTGCCTTAATAGATTGTCGTTTCCGTTATTCCGGCAAGCTAACGAAGACTAAAGACCTCACGCAACTCCGCCAACGAGCGGTGACTGCTTAGGTTGCGCAATACCGCTACCGTGGGCGGCATCATTGGAAATTTGCCGCTCTGCGAGCGTTCAAGCGCTTCTTTGGGAGAAATCCAAAGGCTTTCCGATACCTCTTCGGAGGTGTGGAGCGGGCTTTGGTCGGGCGGTAAAGCGGCAAGATAAAAACGTGTATCAAAGCGGACGAGATAGTGTTCGGGCGTGATGCGATGATAAAAATAAGCCAGCGGGGAAACGTCACAGCAAAGCCGCTCCGACAGAAGGAGAGTGGGCAAATCGATTTTACCCTGCTGCAGAGCCGACCGTCTTTCACCTAAACGCGCGAAAATTTCTTGCTGCACTAGATCCGTCGCCGCGCCATCTCGTGGCAAAAAAAACTGAATTCCCACCTCCTCGAATAGTTCTCGTACGGCCGCCACCCAATGCCCAAGGCAGAGTTCCGCATCAAGCTCGCCACCGAGTTTTTCCTGCGCTGCACTCGGGGTTAAGCCGCAGGTCAAACCCATCATTTCTGCCGACCAGTCGCTCCTATCCACTCTTCCGCCCGGAAAGACATAAACACCTGGGTAAGCATCCATCTTTTCCGGCCGCCGGTTCATAAAAATTTCGAACCTGCCGTTAGAGTCAGGCCGAACCAACACGACCGTCGAGGCAGGATGAGGAGTTGCGGATTGCGCCATTTGCTTCAGCCTCAGTTTAGCGGAATGGACACTCGAATCATTGAGCCTTGACCTCCGGCTTATGAACCGTCAGTTGCGGCGACGGTTTCCCGATGTGAATATGCGCCCCCGTCGCGGCTCCGGGGACAGCGTTCCTAAAAGCAATAAACGGAATTCCCGCTTGGCGAAGAAAACTCAACAAGGATTGCCCTTCCTTACTGTCGGGGTGGAGCGCCACGTCCATGGCATTGCGATGATCGAATCCCAAGCGGTCATGCGTCGCTGTCTGACCTAAGGCGCTGATCGGCAGTGCCCGGCCAAAAGTCTGGACAAAAAATTTTTCGATTTTGGCCGCGTCTCCCAGCGACCACAACGCTCCGCCGTTGAAGCGAAGAAGCGTGCTGGTCTCGCTATAGCCTCCGACGGCGAGCCCTGGCAAGCGAAGGAGCTCGTCGCGCATCGTATACTCAGTAATCGCCATGTCGGTTTCAGCAAGCCAACGCTTGTCTTCGTTCACCTTTAACATCGCCTCTGCCAGAGCCTGCTCGGCTTTGAGCACTTCGTTGCGCGCAATCAAACCCTGGTAATAAAGCTCGCGACGCCGGTCGTACTCTTCCGAGAGGCGCTGTCGTTCGGCTTCGTGCAGCGCCAAAAGCTTCGCCGCTCCCGCCCGGGTTTCTTTGATCTTTTGGATAACGTCGGCGCGCGACCGTATTAGTTCCGACTCAGTCGGACTGACGCGCCGACTCCCAGGTGTGCGAAGCGGCGAGCTCTTGTAATTCTCCTGCGCGCTAGCTGCGCTGAGATAAAGCAGCAGCGCTGCAATGAAAGTCACTAAACTTGTGAACCTAGGAAAAATCAGCGTCGCATTTCTCCGGCCTTGGAGAATTCGCCAGAGTCTATGAATTAAGATCTCGGTGGTCAAGACGCATCGGCCGCTTACGACCAGTCGTTACCATGATGGTTGTGGCGTGAATCATGGCGAGCTAGTATCTTCGTGTGAGGGCTCCGTTGATCATCACTGGTTTCGGCGGCATGGGGCTCTTTTTCCTGTCGACGCTTGGTACTTTGGCGGCAGACACGACCGCACTTCCTGACGTCATCGAGAAGATCAAACCGGCAATTGTCGCGGTTGGCGCGTTTCAGAAAACACGCCGTCCGCCCTCGATTTTTCGCGGCACGGGTTTCGTGATCGCGGACGGTCTCCACGTGGTCACCAACGCCCATGTCGTGCCGGAGAAGGTCGATACCGAAAGAAAAGAAGTGGTCGCCGTTTTTGTCGGTAAGGCAAGTCTCGTCGAAGTACGTGAAGCTACGAAAGTCGCCGAGGATCGCGATCATGATTTGGCGCTACTCAGAATTACCGGTCGCCCGATCGCCGCGATGACATTAGGCGACTCTAATCGGGTCCGGGAGGGAGAAATCTATGCATTCACCGGGTTTCCGATCGGCATGATTCTCGGGCTAAATGCCGTCACGCACCGAGGAATCGTTTCCGCAATCACCCCGATAGTCATTCCGCAGCTCACCGCACAGCTTTTGGAAAAGAAAATCATTAGCCGGCTCACCGCGCCGTACAATGTTTTTCAACTCGACGCCACGGCTTACCCTGGCAACAGCGGCAGCCCGCTCTATCATCCCGACACCGGACAAGTGGTAGGAATCATCAATAAAGTCTTCATCCAGGAGAGTAAGGAAACAGTTATTCAAAAACCTAGCGGGATTTCCTACGCGATCCCGATTAATCACTTACAAGAGCTCTTAAAGAAAACCCACCTCGAATAGGCAAGCGCGAAAGATCTCATTCATGACGGTTCAGAATGCCAGCAGAAACTCGGTGCGGATAATGCGACTTCAGCATCACCAAAACGCCCCAAATGTTGGTCCCAGTCGGAGAAGTGGCCGAAAAGCCCGGGTTGGCAACAAGACTCTTGAACCCGCAATCGGAGAACAACTTTAGGGAATACAGAAAAATAATTTCTATTTTGCTGCAGCGACGTCACTAGAAATCACCCGCGCGTCCGGCTCTTGTCCCTCTATCAAGCGAGATGAGCCCGTGACTTCTTAGTGTGCGAGTCTCGCCGATGGCTTGCCGATATGAATATGTGGTCCAGTGGAGGCGCCGGGAACGGCGCTTCGGAAGGCGATGAAAGGAATACCCGCAATGCGGAGCTCCTTGATGAGCGCCTTGCCTTCGGCGCTATCAGGATGAAGTGCGACATCCATGGCGTCGCGATGGTCGAACCCGAGGCGGTTGTGGATTTCTGATTGGCCTTTCGCGGCGATCGGGAGATTGCGGCCAAATGATTTGGAGAAGAATCTTTCGACGCGCGAGGCTTCCTTGAGGGACCATTTGAAACCGCCGTTGAAGCGCGCCAACTCTGCAGTTTCGCTATAACCGTTGACGGGTAGCACCGGCATGCGCAAGTCTTTCTCGCCTAACACTGCCTCGGTGATCGCGATATCGGTTTCGACGACCGACTCTCGCATTGCATGGACCCGCGTGAGCGCGGCGACGAACGACCGTTCGGCCTCAAGCACTTGATCCTTGGAAATCTGGCCGTCTTGGAAGAGCTGGCGCCGCCTGATGACCTCGGCCCGAAGCGCTGATTGGTCTCTTTCGTAGCCGGCCAAGAGCTTTCGATCCTGCGCTAGCGATGATTTCATCGTTTCCATGGAACTAGACTCAGTGGTCGCACCGCCGGACAGGTTATGAGTCGGCTGTTTGGTTTGCCGATTCCAGCCGCCGAGCATAAAAAAGGTGACGAAAACGACCGGGAGCATGGCGGCTGCCACCAGTAAAGTCCAAGACTTGCTTACTTCTGCGAACATGAAGCCCAAAGTCTAGGGGCTTACGGGCGCGGGGTCAAGGCAAAAAAAGCCCGTAACGGCAGCGTCCGTTACGGGCCAGTAGTCAACCGAAAGTAAGTGATTCGATGCGGTGAGTGAACCCGCGGAGCGGTTATTTATCTATCTCCCACGTTAGAGCGACGCCAGTAGACCGCGCTGAATGAGATCTTGCGCCATTTTCACCTTGTAGACGTTATCCTTGAGCGGTTTGGCACCTTCGAGAGCAATCGCGCCAGCTTGCTTGGCGCTGGCTTCATCCATTCTTTTACCGCGGAGAAATTCTTCCGCTTTCGCCGCGCGCCAGGGGATCGGTGCGACTCCGCCCATAACTACGCGCGCATCGCGCACCATGCCAGCATTACTCTCGACAATCGTTGCCACTGCGACGATGGCATGATCCCACGCGAGCCGCTCACGGACCTTGTGGTAAAAACCTTTGCTTCCGGTTCGTGGTGTCGGGACATGGATTTCCGTGACGATCTCTCCCGGGTTGAGAACATTTTCGCGCTTATAATCCACAGAGGGCAGAAGGAAGAATTTTTCCAGAGGAATCGTCTTTTCGCCCGCCGGTCCGGCGATCTTGATTTGCGCGCCGAGCGCGACCAACGCCGGCGCGGTGTCCGAGGGATGGACGATGTAGCTGGGTCCGCCGCCGAGGATCGCATGAAATCGACCATCGCCCGTCACCGTATAGCAGACCTGACCGCCTTTGCGCAGGCAAGTGAAGTTCGATGAGCGAAAATACCAGCAAAAAGGACGCTGGCAAATGTTACCGGCGATGGTGCCGGCGTTACGAATCTGCGGCGATGCCGCTTCGCCGGCGGCGTCGGAGAGAATCAGCAGTTTTTCTCTCACCGCTGGGTGCTCTTCAATGTCGGCGAGCTTCGCCAAGGCGCCGATGCGAAAACCGCCGCGCTCTTCCTTGATATAATCGAGGCCCGGAATAGTTTTCAGATTGATCACGTAATCCGGTTCGACGACATGATCCTTCATCAGCTGCAGATATTCGCTGCCGCCGCCGATCACCGCCGCGACTTTTTTCTGCTGCTGAAATTTTTGCAAGAGCCCGACTGCTTCTTTGACGCTTTTGACATCAATATTTTGAAAGCTCTTCATGACCGTTCCTCCTCCATCATCAGACCTGGCGCGCCTGTAGGATTTTATCTGGTGTGATGGGTAGTTCTTTAATCCGCTTGCCGGTGGCGTTGAAGATCGCGTTGGCGATAGTCGCCACCGCGGCGGTAATGGGCGGCTCGCCGACGACCTTGCCGCCAAACGGGCCGTAGGGGTCGTAGTGCTCGACGAAGATCACTTCCACGTTTGGCGCTTCGAGATGGGTCGGTACTTTGGCGTCGCGGTAGTTCGGATTGATCGGCGTGGCCGTGAGTTTGTCGATGATCAATTCTTCGCTAAACGCCATGCCGATGCCTTGCACGACGCCGCCCATGATCTGGCTCTCCGCCGGCATGCGATTGAGAATGTTTCCGCTGTCGTGGGCCGCCACATAGCGCGTGATTCTCACGTGCCCCGTCAAGGTATCGACTTCCACCTCGGCAAAATGAGCCGAGAAGCTTTTGCCTTCGACGTCTTTGAATTCCGGATTAGTCGTAGCGCGTCCGATCAGCTCGCCAGCTCTCGCCACTGCGCGCTCGAGCGGAATCTTCTGTGACGGATCGGACTTGACAAACACCTGGCCGTCACGCAAGTCCAGTTCTTCTGCTTTGGCCTTTAGCTCCGGCGCCGCCAGCGCGAAAATTTGTCTCCGCACATCCTCCGCAGCGGCGATCACTGCAGGTCCGGTGAAAGATGTCGTGCGGCTGCCAGACTCGCCGACGGAATAAGGCGTGACATCCGTGTCACCATTGGTCACTTGAATTTGGTTGAGCGGAATCCCCAACGCCTCGGCGGCGATGATTGCCATGGTGCTCTTGGCGCCGGTGCCGATGTCGGTCACGCCCACCAGCAAATGCGCGCTGCCGTCGGCATTGATACGAATGGTCGCCGCGCCCAACCCGGGACGAAATGGGTAACCGCCAAGCGCCATGCCGATGCCGTGCTTATTGACACCGGGCGCGGCGCCGGGCTTATGCCATTTCTCATTCCAGCCGATGCGCTTCGAGCCTTCGATGATGCACTGCTCGAGATAGTTCGAAGTGAACGGCAACTTGCTCTTGTACTTTTGAATCCGGTTCTTCATGAACATGTCCAGCGGATTGATCCCCAGCTCATAGGCGATGTGATCCAGAAAAGAGGCAAACCCGAAGACCGACTGCGGATAGGCCGGCGCGCGATAATTGGCGCTGACCACCGTATTCGTATGAACCGGCTTTATGACTTTCTTGAAGTTTGGGATGTTGTAAAAGTCGGTGCCGCTCAAGTTGCCGCTCTGCTTGCGATACGCACCCATGTTGGTAACGGCATCCAACTGCACAGCGGTGATCGTGCCATCCTTCTTGACGCCGATCTTGTAGTGCTGCTCCGAAGGCCAGCGACCATGCATGCCGATGTAGTCGTCCTCGCGGGTAAATTCGAGCTTGACCGGCTGGTTGGTAACTTTGGCCAAGACCGCCGCCATGTAGTCGTAGTCCTGGGCCTGATTCTTGTTGCCGAAGCCGCCGCCCATGTATTTCGAGACCACCCGCACTCTGCTCAGCGGCAGGCCGAAGTCTTTGGCGATATCCGTGCGCGCGTTGGAGACGCCTTGCGTGGAGGCATAGACGGTCAGCTTGCCGGCATCCCACTTGGCGATGCTCACGCGCCGCTCGAGCTGGGCGTTATTGGTGTGCTTGGTGATATAGGTATCTTCGAAAGTCTGGTCGGCTTCTTTGAAGCCCTTCTCTAAATCGCCCCATGATTCTTCGATGGGCGCGCTGAAGGCGCCTTTGCCGACGGAGAGATTACCATTGGTTGAGATCTTCGGCGCGTCGGGCTTCAACGCTTCATTGGGATCGAGTACGTGGGGGATCTTTTCATACTTGATTTCAATCAGCTTGAGCGCATCCTCGGCAATATGCCGGTCGGTGGCCGCCACCGCGGCAACCGCGTCGCCGACAAAGCGCACGGGGTTATTAAAGATAAAGCGCTGGTGCGTGTGGCCGCCGCTCGACCATGGCACCTTGGCGTTTTCATGATGGATGACCGCTTTCACGCCCGGCAGTTTTTCCGCCTTGGAAATATCGATGCTGACAATTTTGGCGTGCGGCACGTTGCTGCGCAGGAGGCGCGCGTAGAGCATGCCGGGAAGCTGAATATCGCCGGTGTAATGCGCTTGCCCGGTAACGCGCTCGTAAGCGTCGATGCGCGGAGTTCTTTTTCCGACAATGGAAAATTCTTTCGGTGCTTGTGCCATAAAAACCTCCCTTAGCGCGCCTTCGCCGCCACGGCCAGCACGGCGGCCACTTCACGGTTATAGTTACCGCAGCGGCAGAGGTTGCCGGACAGGCCGCGCCGCGCCTGCGCTTCATTGGGTTTGGAATTTTTCATCAGCAATGCTTTACCCGACATGATCTGACCGGAAGTGCAAAAGCCGCATTGCGGCCCGTCATGTTCGATAAACGCTTCCTGCAGCGGATCGAGCTTGTCGCCTTTCGCTAAGCCCTCGATCGTCAGGATATCTTTCCCCTCCATCCAGACGGCGAGCTGGCTGCATGAATACATGTTGCGCCCATTGATGATCACCGTACAGGCGCCGCACTCACCGCGATCGCAGCCGATCTTCGTTCCGGTGAGGCCCAGCTCATCGCGCAGCACTTCGGCCAAGGTGCTTCGGTGTTCGACCTCGACGCGGTACGCTTTGCCGTTAACCTTGAGAGTGATCGCCGCTCGATTGCCGCGCGCTCCGACTGTTTCCGGCGAATAGGCCTCGGCGGAATCGGATTTGATAAGTCCCGCCGAAATCACCGCGGTGCCAATGGCGCCGCCGCCGATTCCTTTGAGAAATGAACGTCGCGAGAGCTTCGTTCCTTTCTTTTTTTCTTCCATGGCCGGATACCTCCTGTTTTGAACCTACTTATAACGCCTCTGAATGGCTAACCGGTAATATGGAAGCCCAGGGTCTGTCAATGATAAACTGCGCCTTGCCGCAGGCCGGCAAAATAGCTAATCTCCGGCCCAGTTCCATGGCCGCGAAATACCCCATTAAATCCGAGGGAGAACAGCTAGAATCTTTGCTTGGCGAGCTAGAGAAAGAGCATGCCGTAAAGGAAATCTCCGGCTGGGAAACCGGTTTTGCCAACTTGAGTCGCGCGCTGGACGGAATCCTGCCTGGCCTCTACCTACTAATCGGACCGCCGGCATGTGGCAAGACCTCGCTGGCCAAACAACTCCTCGATCAGGTGGCTCTGGACAACAACGTGCCGGGAGTCTTTTTCACTCTGGCCGAAACGAGTAAGGAACTCAGAATCAAAACCCTGTCGCGTTTAAGCGGCCTGGAAAGTCGCGAGATCCGGCGCGGCAGCGCGTACCTGCTTCACTGGTACGGCGTTCCGAAAGCGCACTATGGCGACTCTGAACAGCTGCCGCCTAGCTGGGAAAAATTGAAACGATCGGCGCGTGAAGCGAAGAGCTGGCTCGATCTAACTTACATCGTTGAGTGCGAAGCGAATACCGATTTGCGGGAAATTGAAAAATGCACAGGCGAGCTTCGCACCGCGAGGAATACGGAACGAGTCATGGTTGTCGTCGACGACTGCCAGCGCGTTGGCCGTCGTGATCAAACATTGGCGGATCGTTTACTGACCGTCACCGATGAATTACAACAGCTCGCCGTGAAACTGAGAATACCGATCTTTCCGATTTGGCCCAATCTCGGTGAGATCGTTGAATCCCAACCGCAGGCATGGAGCGAGAAAGTCGCCAGCCCGGATGTCATCCTCGTCCTGGAAAAAGATCTTGAACGAAACAAAACACTCACCGAACCCAATCAAGCGCTGACCTTGCACATCGTCAAAAACCGCAGCGGCGAAAAAGGCAAGCTCGCCTTTGATTTCTACCCGGCGTTTTCAAAATTCGTGGAAGTAGAGTCGTTGTAATTTCGCAGGCGAACAACTCCGGCGAAATTCCTCCGCCTCAATCTTGCGCTCGATCAGTTCGCTCACGAGATCATCAAGACGATCTAGCTTGCGATCAGCCCAACGCTCTTCGAAAGCGAGGTCTTTTCCCTCCGAATAACCCAGCTCGCGCAACTGCTGGCGAAACACATCCAATCGATCAGTAATGTCGAACGAGACATGCCGCCCAAAAGCCCAATCCGCGCGGTTCTTGTCGGCTGCTGCGCCTCGACGGGGGAGCCTGTTGCCAGAAGGACAGTTGCGAGTAACCAGACAAACATTTTCCCACACATCACTTTCGCTCCTCGGCCAAAAAGCCAAGCGCCAAGAGCACAGCGCAAAGTGTGATACTAGCGAAACTCTTTTCATGAGTTTCTCCAAAGCTTTTGCTGCTTTTAGTCTCTGCTCCCTGTCATGGGGATCGCTGACCCATTGATGTTCCGCGCAACTTACTGCCGTGAATGGCGTCCTGTCCAGAGAGAAACCTTGCGCGTTCCGACGGTGGGGTTTTCGGTCGCTTTAAAAACTCTGCGGTGTCCATCGTTCTGCGGACCGATAACGCAAGCTCTGTACCAATCTTTATGAAAGTAAGTTGAAGCGAGGTAAGCTTACGCAGTTGCGAAAGAAATCTTACCGAGGGGTTCGAAGATGCCACTCCGGGATGACATCCGGCGCAGCAATTTAGCTACGCCGTGTAGCAAATTTGATGCGGCTGCCGCGAGCATGACAGCGCACAGGAACCGCGCTTGAGTGATCGGCATTTCGTCTTGCGGTCTAACATGAGCTTATCGGCTGCCAACGATAGCCATTGATCGGCAAACGACCGCCTTCGACGACCAACGCCGCCTCGTAATTGTTGCCGGGATCGAGCTCCATGAGCGTCCACCCGGGCACACTCGCATGAATGAGGACGCGTTGGTGATCGGCTAGTGTAATCTCCACCTCGTCCAATTTTCCCGATAGCCCTGTGCCCTTGGCTTTGAGAAAGGCTTCCTTGCTGGTCCAACATTTGAAAAAGGCCTGCCGCTGCAAGTGAAGCGGCAGAGCGCGGAACGCTGCCAACTCCTTGGCGGTGAAAAATCGCGCGGCCACCTCGTCGAAAGCATAATCTTCTTTGACGAGTTCGATATCGACGCCGATCTCACGGCCACGAGTCACTCCAAGGAGCGCCACCTCATAAGAATGCGAGAGATTGAACTGAACGCCGCTCCCGGCAAGTTCGGCGGCTAATCTTGGCTTGCCATTGACGCTGTCAACGAATTGCAAGTCCGTCGGTGCGGTCTTCAGATATTGCAACAAGATCGAGCGCAGTGCGGCATGGGCAATGACAAACCGTCGCCGGTGTACATCAAACTTGAATCTCGCCGCTCGCTCTCGCTCCGCGGATGAAAGGAGACCGGTTAGCGATGCATAGGAGTCTCCCGGCTGCGTCAATGAAATCAGCCAAACATCGACCGTGTTTTCCGCTAACGCGAGATTCACGGGTGGTCCAGCCCAAGTCGTATTCGATGGATCGTGGTGCGGCACGGTCGCGAACTCTCCTTCGCAGGGTTCCTAAAAGCTTTAAGTGAAGCTAAGCCGCCTACTGCCTTAGGTCAATCACGCATACTTTTTACCTGAAATCCGAACAGGAATCGATGATGCCCCGTCAACTAGTGCCGCGAGGTCGCTTGTCCTGGCAGAATATTTTGCCTTCAGCCGTTTGTTTCCATCGGCCGATTGCTCAATCGGTAAATAAAGGCCAAGATCTCAGCCACGGCTTTGTAGACTTCCGGCGGGATTTCCTCTTCAAGATCGAGGCGGGAAAGAATCTGTAACAGCTTTTTGTCCTGTCGGATCGGAATATCGTATAGGCGAGCCAGCTCGATAATCTTTTTATCGGCCGCTCCGTACCAAAAGTTTATCGACAAGCGGGAATTTTCGGTGGCATGGAAGGTCATGCGCACCCTTGATGCATCTACCGGGGAAATGTCGCCCAGGTTGTCACGCGCGGGGCAAGCCGGGTCGCGCAATAACACGGGAGAGCATCGTCGCGATGTCTTTTACGCGGCTAGGGTAAAGGCTTCTTCACTCGCCTAAAGTGCTTGTTTTGACGGCTTGTGGTCAGGTTCATTGCCAGCGGCCGTCCGCACGGTACCGATGGCAAGGTGCGCGATAACGATTCGCCTTAAGCGCGGTTTTGCTCTGGCGGGACGCCTGTGACGATCACTTTGTCGCCGTCACGAGTAACGCGCAGGTCGCAAGGACCGTCAAAAAAAATCATCGTGCGCGGATGCTCGTAGACCGTTGTCTTGTGGGGAATCTCTTCGATGTAAATATTGAACAGCACGTCGCCAGGCAGATTAACGGTCTTGGTGTGCATCAAATCGCCTTCGAAGAAAACTTCGATCCAGGGGCGATTTTCCGTCACGGCGAGAATCAGGCCGGCGGCGTTCTGTATCGAACAGAGTAATTCTTCTTTGCGGCCAGCCACGCCGGAAGATTCACCGATGGAACCCCGGTGAGAGGTGATTGCTGCTCCCTTGGCTCGGTTTACGCCTTTGCGCGAGATGGGTCTTTTCCGAGTCATGGGTCATCGGACTGAAAAATTTGCGATTTCCTTTTTGCGCCCTTTGCGTTCTTTGCGGCTAAATCTTTCTTAATTTTGTGACCTATGTGCCCTTTGTGGTTAGATCGAATTTGACTTGGCCAGCAGCGTTTCCGCGTCGCGAATGGTCTTGCCGGAGGATGTGCGTGGCAACGCTTCGCGCATGATGATCTTGCCCGGGACTTTGAAATTGGCGAGGTTGGCGCGCAAAAACACCAACAACTCCTTTTCGGCAATAGTCGATCCCGGCCGCGGCACAATGGCGGCGCCGATCACCTGGCCGCGCTTTGAATCGGGAATCGCAAAGACGATTACTTCTTGCACGCCCGGGTAGGTGTAAATCAAGTTTTCCACTTCGGCCGGGTAAACGTTGAGACCGCTGGTGATGATCATGTCGTCGCGCCGGCCAAGATGATAGTAGTAACCGTCGGCGTCGCGCTTACCGATGTCCCCCGTGTAGAGCCAGCCATCGCGGATGCGCTGCGCCGTGGCGTCGGGTCGGCGAAAGTAGCCTTTCATCACATGCGGGCCACGGGTGATGATCTCACCAGGCTCGTTGATACCGAGTTCCTTGCCAGCTTCGTCAACGATTCTTATCGCGACTCCCGGCACGGTGCGGCCGATGCTGCCCATTTTCGCCTGGGCTTGATCGGGCTCGACCAATGTGATCATCGGCGAAGTTTCCGTCAGGCCGTAGCCTTGGATCACTTTGATATGCGGCTGGGCGACTTGAAAAGCGCGCAACAAGGGAAACGGAATGCTGGTGCCCATCATCGCCGCAATTTTCATGCTGCTGGTGTCGTAGCTGGCGAGATTCTTTACGCCTAAGAGGAGCTGAAAAACGATCGGCACACTTTCGAAAACGTTGACTCGATATTTTTGAATGCCTTCCAAGAACGTGATTGGATTGATCTGATCGAAGATTACCAGTGTGTAACCTCTTTCGGCCAGTTCATTGCAAACCACCGGCCCGACAATATGGGACATGGGCAAGATGCAGCCACGGATCGTCGCTGCATCGGTGACACCCATCGCACCCATGACCCGAGGGTACTGCGCGAGATTTGCATAGCTTAACACGACGCCCTTAGGCTCGCCGGTGGTTCCCGATGTGTAAAGAATCAATGCATCGGCGTCCGACTCTAACCGCGGCGCTACCAGCGAACCGGCGGACGTTGAGAGTCGCTTCTCGAAGCTGGGCTCGCCGAGGCCGTCCACGACCCACACGGGAACGGGTACCATCGTTTTGAAAACTTCTTCGACTTCCGGAAACAACTGCTTGTGAACGATGAGCAGTGTGAGATCAGCGTCCTTAAGAACTCCTTCGAGCTCTTTGCCTTTAAGCCGCGCGTCGAGGATGACGGTCACGGCGCCGATCTTCTGCGTCGCGTAGTAGCTCAGCGGGATGGCGGGCGAATTCGGCAATAGGATTCCCACTCGCTCGCCTTGTCGAACCCCTTCCCTTTGCAGATGCACCGCCAGCGCGTGAACTCGCTGGTTCAGCTCAAAGAAAGTCAACTCCTCTTCCTTTGAGATAACCGCTGTCTTGTGCGGCTGACGCAGAGCGGTTTTCTCCAGAACTTCAGCCGCGAAGAAACCTACTAAACCGGTATCGCTTGCCATAGCTCGAATGCCCTCTGAAAGGGTTTGTACCAGCGCGATAGTTGCGCCAGCTCGCCGCGTTTGAGTTTAAGTTTACCTTGCTGCGTGGCGAGAAACGCGTCGATCCGATTGCTGAAAACCGCTTTCCACCACTCCGCCTTTCCGCTGATTAGAAAGTCGCCGTCATCGCCTTGAGCGATTTCGGTGATTTCTCCATCGACGAATTTCATGGTCCAGGCATTCTCGGACTCATCGAGAAAGAGCGTCAGAGACGTCGTGAGGCGGTTTTCTGCGCCGTCAAGTCGAAACTGCGCATCACTGTTCGCGGCGTCAATTAAAGCCTTCATGTGGTCTCTGGAAAACAGTTCGTAACGCTTTCCTGCGGCGGCCGGCCGCTGGCCGTTTTTTGACGACTGTATTTCCGCCTCTCGATTGGTAGAAACGCCCTCTTTGAAAAACTGGCAGCGCACCGCTTCCTCGAGCAGATCCGTGAGGAGAAACGCTTCTTGAAAACTATTGCCGATGGCCACAGTGCCGTGACCTTTGATGATCACTACCGGGTGATATCTCAGTTCTTCAATGACTTTATCAGGCTTCGTCACCGTCGGCGTGTCCTGCGGAATGATCGGCACCTCGCCGATGGTGTACTTCTCTTCGAAGCTGATCGGCATGAAAGTTTCATGCGTCAGCGAAAATGCCAAAACCATCGGGGGGTGGACATGCACGACGACTTGGGCCTCCGTACGGGCGTAAACAGCCATATGCAGCGGCGTTTCACTGGAAGCTTTCCGGTTCTTCGTCGCCGGTTTTCCGTCCTGGTTGATCCGTACCAAGTCCTTTGGTGTGAGAAAACCAAGCGGCGCGTGCCGTCCGGTGATCAAAAAAGTATGCTTACCCAGTCGGCAACTTAAATTGCCACCCCAGCCGCTGATGAGCCGACGCTCAAAGAGCGTCTTGCCCCAGCGAATCATTTCGCGCTCGAGCTTGATCATCGGTCTCTTTACTCTTTGAACAATCCCCAGGGAAGCGCTTCCGCTTCGACGGCGCGAATGGAAACACCTGCGGGACAAATCTTTTTGCCCAGAAATGTTGCAACGTCGCGGTCGATCGGTGCGCCGCTTGGCTTTTCCCCACTCAGCAATTCGACGGGAACACCGTGCAAGCGCGCGAGACGGACAGCGAGCAGCGAACCGCAAATGCCGGTGGGGCCCGCCGCGCTCAGGCCATCATAGAACAGACACAGCTTGCTGATTTCACCCCGTGCAAACAGTGTCCCCATCATGTTGTCCGAAATCAAAGTGGCCGATGCTTTGCGCTCGAGCAGTCGCGGTATCACCACTTGCGCGCCCCACAGCTCCGGCCGCATTTCGGGAACCAAAAGGCTTTCGCTCTGCGCTGCCTTCAAAGCGCTGATCAAGTAACTGTATTGACTCTCGCCTGGGATACCGTAGATCAAAAGATATTTTCGGCTCTGCTTGGTACAACTGCCGCTGGGTTTTGATTCGATCTGGTATTTCTGGCGGAAAGTTTCCGGGGTATAGAGACCGTCAAAGCCGACGAGATGTGAAATCAGCGCCGCCGGCGTCACATCAAATGCCGGATAACGGGTTTTAACTCCGCGACCGCTCGAACCGATTAACGACTGCCCCTGAAAAAAAAGCACCTCTGACGCCGGCCGTTCCTCGATGGCCACGTCATCTGCGGTTTCCACCGAGCGCGGATCTTGCACCAACGCATGAAATGGTATCCCATACTCCTTCGCCATCAGCGCCAGCGGGTAGGTGCCGACCTTATTGATCACGTCGCCGTTGCGCGCCGAGCGGTCGGCGCCGACGATTACGGCGTTGACTTCGCCTTTGGCCATCACTTGGGCTACGGCGCAATCCGGTATCAACGACACCGGCACGCCCGCCTGCGCGAGCTCCCACGCGGTCAGGCGCGCGCCTTGCAAGTAAGGTCGGGTTTCTGTGGCGATGACAGTGAAGGCCTTACCCAGCTCTTTGCAAAAATGCGCCACCGCGACCAATTCACCGCTAACATTGCAGTGCGTCATCACCCGCGCCGGGTTCGGTAGGATCGAAGCCGCCCGGGCGGCGCGCGCGACGCGCCCGCGAGTAATTTGCCCGGCCAATTCACGAGCTTGCTTCGCGATGGTTTCCCCAGCGTTGACGCCCGCCGGTAGTTTCTTAAACCACTCTTCAAAGAAATAGCCGAGCCCGCTGAAATCGAAGGTCGGCCGCACCGCGCAGAATTGCCGGGTCATTTCCGCAATCCGATCACGCAGGGGTCCAGCCTCTTTACCGTCATAACGTTGCGCCATCAGCGCACCGCTATACAAGAACGTCAGCACCTGTCCGTAGCCGCGGGTTTTCATGTCGCGCACCGCGTCAAGCGCCTGCGCTACGTCGTTCACCTCGATGAACGTGATCGTTTCGGGCACGAGAGATTCATCGAGTATCTTGAAACCGGTTCCGTGCGCTAGCACCGGTTCAAACAGCGGGCTTTGTGCGGTGTTCGTCATTAGCTCGAAACTAAAACGAAAAAAGTTAGAGATACTGCAACGCTTGGCGCGCTACTTCGATGGTCTTCTGTTCGGCTTCGAGAAAGGCCGGATCGCGAAAGCCAAACTTGCCGTGCAGGCACTCATCGGATACCGCGAGGACTGCGCCGGCTTTCTTGCCGCGCACTTGCGCGACGGTGAGAAAGGCCGAAGTGACCATGTCTATGCTCGAAAAGTTTTGTTCGTTCAGTTGCTGAATCAGTTCCGGCGTCTCTTGGAACAGCGCGTCCGTCGTAAAGATCCGGCCGAGATGATAGCGGACCTTTAGACTGTCGGCTGCGGTTTTCAGCGCCTCGATGATGTCGCGGTGCGCCGTTGTTGAAAAATTGTCTGCCACGTAGTAACGCGACGTGCCTTCGCCGCGGTGGGCGCCGGTGACGATCACGAGATCGCCGATCTTCACGTGCTCTTGGAGTGACCCGCAGCTGCCAACGCGGATCAGCGATTGCGCCCCTGCGCCGCACAGGATTTCAGTGGTGATCGCCGTGTCCGGCGCGTAACGCCCGCCATTGCCAATGGTGACTCGTTTGCCCTCCAGCGATCCACTGTGCATCTCGTAGTCCAAAAACGTGAAATTCTTCTGCGGATTGTCCAGCAGCTTTAACAGCATCTCGCTGCGCTCTTTGGGTCCGGGGATCAAGGCATAGGGACCAAGAGAGTCGGCCTTCAGACCGAGCATTGCCAGCATGCGTTGCGTCGTGAAGTGAGCTTCTTTCAGCATTATCCGAGCGCCTGATAGGTGAATTCGAGCAAGTCCTGGACGGGCAGCGCCGGTTGTTTGAGATCAGTGAAGGACCGTTGGCACAGCGCGCTGGAAGTTAGCACTACCTCGGCACCGGTTTCCTTCGCCTCGCGCATGCGGTCTGTCGCGCTCCATTGCGCCAACTCTGGATCTGCTTCCGGCACACCACCACCGCCACCGCAACACCAAGCCCATCGTTGATTGCGTGCCATCTCGACCAACTGGATTCCAGGAATCGCGCGCAGAATATTTCTCGGGGGATCGTAAACGCCGCAACCCCGACCCAGATGACAGGAGTCATGGTAGGTGACTTTCTTATTGAGGGGAGTGGAGAATTTTAGTCGTCCGGTTCGATTCAATTGATCGACATATTCGACGCCGTGGACCACCTCGATCCCTGATGTCTTGGCGTACTCGCGCCAGATTCTCTGGCAGCTGCCACAGGCGACAACGACTTTTTTTATTCCCGCATTACGGATCGTCGCTAAGTTCGCTTCCTGCAATCGCTCATATTCGCGCCGGAATCCGAGGTCAAAGGCATAAAGACCGCAGCATTTCTCTTCGCTGCCAAGGATGACGAAGTCTTCTCCCGCCCTTTGCATCAGCTTGGCCAGTGCGATAGCGCCGCTTCGACCACTCGCCCGATCGGCGGAGCAACCAGCGTAAAGCAGAGTGGTTGCGCCGGACACGCCGAATTTCTTAACTCCAAGGCCCTCAGCCCAAGCGCCACGCTGCGCCTTCGGCAGGGCCCAGGGATGGTCGTGCTGGGTCAGTCCGTCGTAGAGCGATCGATGCGCGTCAAGAGGACCTTCTCTCTCGGTAATTTCCTCGCGCATGGCGACGGTGATGTCCCACGGTCCATAGCCGTCGTCGCGCACGCCACATAGTTCCTGGCACATCAAACAACTGGTGCAAGCGTAAATAACTTCTTTGAGTTCGGCGGTGATCGGATCAAGCCCGTGAAACACCCGCTGCGCCATTAGCCAGCGCGACTTGGGTGTATGACGCTGGAATCGGTAGAATTCATAGGGCGGGCATTTTTCCTTGGGCCCTGGCTTGTCCTCCATGGGATTGGCCGGACCATGGCCATAACATGAGCCGCAAAGAACACAGCCGCTGCTGCGCTCACCAAGCCCCTTGGCATAAAGCCATTTTTTCACTCTTTCGAGCCCAATGGGATTTTTGTTTTGATTTTTCACTGACAGAGTAACGCCTTGAAAATTACTTTAAGCATTAACCTTTTATAGCTCGCCAATAACCCCTGTCAACCAAGTCACCGTCAACCGGTTTGATTGAAGGGCTGGAAAGAACTCTCGCAGAGGTGGCAACCCCCTCAGCTTTATTACGGCAATGCTACTTTTCGCGCGTTGTGAATGGAAATGTTTTGGCCCAGGATCAGCCGGATTAATCTGCCGAGGATTCTTGATTGAGCTTGCGCAGGAGCGCGGAAAGTTCTTTCTGCTGCAGTTTATTGAGTTTCTCAAAAATTGCCGAAACACTTTCTTCAAATTGCGGAATGGTGCTCTTGTAGAGCTTAGCGCCTTTGTCGGTGAGTATGACGTGAACTACGCGACGGTCGGTTTCATCGCGCTTGCGTGTCACCAGTTTCTTGTCTTCCAGCCGATCGACAATGCCCGTGAGATTGCTAACTGTCACCATCATCTTCGCGCCGATCTCACCGAAGGGTAATCCGCCAGCGTAACCAATGGTCGCGAGCACGTAAAACTGCGGCGGCGTCAGTCCAAGCTTTTCCAAATCAGCTTCCAGTTTCTTGTGTGATTGTAGACTGAAGCGAAGAAAACGAACCCAAAGACTAGTTGCGTAAGACGAAAAAAAGGGACGGCTGTAAACGGTCACGCCCGTCAATTTAGTCGCACAGGCGCTAAAAAGCAACTTGGCTTTCGCTCGGCAAAGGGAGTAAGAGACGGATTGAGCCTGGGCAACGTGTTGTAAGAGCCCTTGGCTAACATTGGCGAAGTGAGCGTAGAGAAAAAAGCATGAAACTTCACGTTCTCGGTTGTGGAGATGCTTTCGGCAGCGGTGGCCGCCATCAAAGCGGTTACCTCGTCGAAGCTAGCGACAGGCTGTTTCTCCTGGACTGCGGGCCGACGACGTTGCTGGCCATGAAGCGAGCGGGACTAAACCCAAGTGACGTGGACGCCATCATTTTGAGTCACCTTCATGGCGATCACTTCGGCGGCATTCCGTTTTTCTTTATCGAGTATCTCTATCGGCAGCCTCGGGACAATCCGCTAACGATTGCCGGGCCGCCGGGAACGGAAGAACGCGTTCGTGGACTCTTCGGATTGATGTACGGCAACGGCCAGAATGTGAAAGAAATTCCGCCCACTCGTTTCCGCATTCTAAGGCCCGAACAGCGGCAATCTGTGAATGGAATTGAGGTTTTTCCTTTCCGGGTACCGCATCAGACGCACGACACTTCGCTGGGATTAAGAGTCGGTTATGAAGGAAAGCAGATTCTTTTTTCCGGCGATTCGACGTGGACCGATCTTTTCATTGATCACGCACGCGGAGTCGACTTGTTCCTGTGCGAATGCTCATTCTACAGCGAACAGCCCGGCATGCACGTAAACTATCTTGGGTTGCAAGCGAACCTATCCCGCCTCGATTGTAAGAAGCTGGTCCTCACCCATATGGGCGAAGAAATGCTCGCCCGCAGACATGAAGTGACAGCAACGCTGGCGGAAGACGGAATGGTAATCGAAATTTAAGGGGAATAGACCTGACACGAGCGCTCAGCTTGGATCACCCTGCTCCAGTCGCGGCGCCTGGAATGGTAAAATCAAAACGCGCTGCCCGATTTTGCTGAGAATTTCTTGCGCGGTTTCTTGGGCAGTGACCAATTCGGTATATGGACCGACCCGAACACGGTAAGCGGTTTCGTTCCGATTGACCGAAGTTTGTTCGACGAAAGCATCGAAGCCTTTTTCACTTATTTGGCGCGAGAGCGATTCTGCACGGTCCCTTTCGCGAAACGAAGCGATCTGCAAAATGTAACCGTCCGTTAGCCTGGGCCGGTGATTGTCCTGTGACGATGCCACCGCGGCCGACGTGCGATCACTGCGGACACCGACCTGTTGTTCGGACGGCACTAGCCTGCCGGCCGGAAGCGACGGCGTTTTTAGCGCGTCATAGTTATCGAAGCCGTACTCCAGCAGCCGTTTGGTGTCGCCCCACTGATCACGCGCGCCCAATATCGAAACAATCAACGTGGTGCCGTTCCGTTGCACTGCGCCGACAAAGCATTTTTGTGCCGCGTGCGTATAACCGGTCTTACCGCCGATTGCGCCGTCAAAACCCCACAGCAATCGGTTATGGTTTCGCACCGAAATACGCCGCGGCACGACTTTTTTCCGCACCACCGCGGTCGTGCTAACCGAGCTGAACTTGGTTTGGACAATTTCACGGAAGGTCGAGTTCTTCATGGCGTAGCGAAAAACAATAGCGAGATCCCTGACGGTGGAATAATGGTCCGGGGCGGTCAGCCCGTGGGGATTGGCAAAATGACTATTGATTGCGCCGATGTCCTGGGCTTTCTTGGTCATCAGCTCGCTGAAACGCTCCACCGAACCGGCGATGCCTTCGGCTAACACCACACTGGCATCGTTGGCTGAAGCGAGCATAATCCCATAAAGCAGCTCCTCAATGGATACCGATTGCCCCGGCCGCAAATAAAGTTTCGACGCAGGCACCCGAGTCGCCTCTTTCGAAACGGTCAGTGATTCACTGAGTTTTCGTCCACTTTCCAAGGTCACTATGGCGGTGAGAATCTTGGTCGTGCTCGCCGGAGGCAGGCGTAAATCCGCTTCCTTTTGATAAAGAACTTTCCCCGTGCTGGCGTCAATGAGAATTGCCGCCCGAGCTGTCAACTCTTCGTCAGGAGAGAAAGACCAAACCGGATCAGTCGAGGTAAAAATAAGCAGGACGGTTAAAGTCAGACCAACCGAGATCAACTCACGGAAACGCAGATCTATCGACCTCCCTGCTAGTTGTTTGGACGGCAACGGTCGGAACCTTGCGATTGGCACAAAATAAAACTGGTTTATACCATGCTTTGATTTCCAATAACAGTCCCGAACACCCGCAGCCCCATTTCTGCTGCGCCATAGGGCCTAAATCGCTTCGCCGGTTTCGTCCTTCCGTGCCTTTGCGACAGGGCAAAACCTCGGATTGCGCTCTAATGGAAAGTTCTCTCGACAAACCAACTGGCGACCCAGTGATTTCAAGCAATGCGCCGAAATTTGCGTCGGCAAACTCAGCACCCAGTCACATCGGCCCGTTAGTCCGCGCACGGTTAGGGATTCGGACAATGGCCATCGGCTGAAATTGGCTCCGAGCAAGCTGAATTGCCGCCGACAAGCTAGCTATTTCTTGGTCGGCGTGACGCCATGGTGCGCCAACTCGCGATCGGCCCGCTCACTAGCCCCAACTTTTTCGCCGATGGCCTCTCGGCGAATGCGGTCTTGGCAGGGTTGGCAAATGCTCCCTTTCAGCACCGCCATTGGTTTGCCGCAGACCATGCATTTTTTGGTGGGTTCAGACATCAATGGTAGTGTATCGCAAATAAATAAATTGCCAATCGATCAGTTGATGATCTTGATCTGTTTAGGATTCTCGACCACGATCTCCAAGCCGTATTGCGGATGGTCTTTAATGGCGCCGATTATTTCCACGTCCTTATTTTCGAAATTCTTAGGCGCTTGCTTGTTCTTCTCGAAAAGCTCGACGGCGGAACTAAATATGACGGCAGTGAGAGCCTCGCGTGAGGGACCGAAGTTGAGAAAGTAGGTGTTGCTCTTGGCGGAATGACCGACGCGAAAAACCCGCCCCCGTATGCGCGCCTGTTTGCCGGTAAGAGCGCGAATTTTCTCCACCTCACGGGCAACCACCAGGGGAGTTTCAACGTTGGTTTCCTCCAGGGGAGTTTCAACGTTGGTTTCCTCGGCTGCTGACGGAAGCGGCAAGGGTGCAAAACTCACTCGATAACTTTGCGGCTCGCGGGAAGCAGGCGCTGGCCAGCTTTGGTTCCCAGGCATCGACAGTTGCGTTTCCGGTGTCGGCGGGTTCCAGCGCTGGTAAAGCACATGGCTAAAAAAGCCGGCGAAAAACAGTAGAAGGATGACGAACGAGGTACCGGATAAAGGTCGCATTAGGGTTTTCTGTCCCAAAGGTTAAAGAAAGCCTTGCGATATTCCTCGGCCAGCGGCCCGGCATCGCGGAAGAGGAGTAAGTTTTCGTCATTCAAGCTATCCGCCGAATATGTCCAATTGTAAGAACCGGTGAAAATGATGCGACTGTCGATGACAGCGAATTTCTGGTTCATCAGGCCGGCGTCCTTCTCCGTAGTTTTCGGTTTGGTTCCGTAGACGCGACGCACGGGAATTTTTTGCGCCTCGAAAAACTTGCCTTTGGAGTTCTGGTTGGCAAGGTCGAATTCCCGGTCGACCACGACTTGGACAGCAACGCCGCGCTTTTTCGCTTGAACCAGCGCGTGCGACAAGTCGTCACTCGTGAAGGCGTAGACGGCAACCAGCAATTCCTTCTTGGCCAATTCGATTTCGCGCAGGATATGCGCTGAACATTTTCCCTGCGGACTGAAGCAAGCCTGGACGACCATATCCGCATCCACTCTGGTTCCAGTCAGACTCGTGACAAGAATGAGCCCCGCGGCCGCGCTAAGGTTTCGTGTCATACGGCGCCTCGCTCGCGGCGATGACTCTTCTGTGGCGAGCCGAGGCACATGCCCAAGATCCACCTTTCTAATACCAAACGAGGCTGGCTACCGGTGGATTTCAGACGCAAATCAGAATCAAACAATCCTTCCAAGCTCCAACTAAGGTCGTCCAGCGAAAAGTGCTCGGCCCGTTGGAAACACATGTAGTCCGCGTAGGGGTTACGCGTCAAAAGCGGTCTACCTGGCTTCAATACGGTTTGTTGAAACTGCTGATAGTTCATGCCGCGCTTCCACAGTTTGGCCAAATCGGTTTCGAGGAGCTGTCGGGCGGAGAGCAAACGCCGCACTTCGGCGGTGATGGTTGCCAAAATCTTAAGGGGAGGTTCCCCTTGGTCGAGAAGACGCGCCAGCTGAGTGAGCGCAGCGTTAGCGTCACGGTCGGCGATGGCTCGCGTCAGATCGAAGATCCAAGCTTGTCCTTGTTCCGCAAAGATCGCTTCCACATCCTCCGTTCGAATTGACTGGCGATCGCCGACGAAGAGCAGCAATTTGTCCAGCTCCTGCTGAAGGGCGCGCAGATCATCGCCGGCTCGGGCCAGGATTGTTTCGCGAGCTTGAGGGTCCAAAGTTTTTCCCGTTTGGCGGAGCCGGTCGGTAACGAACTCCAACAAATTTTCCCGGCTGATCTTACCGCTGCGATCGCGCTCCAGTCCCAGGTAGAGCACTGCGCCCAATTCTTCAAAGCGCTTGTAGAGCCGGGTGCGCCGATCCACCTGCACCGCCGTGAGCAACAGGAAGCTCCATTCCGGGAGTCCTCGTTCTAACAGGCTAATTAGCCTGTGTCCTTCGCCGGCTCTGCGTTTACTCAAGTCGAGATCGCGGCTCTTGCAATGAGCCAGCAGGGCGTAGACATCCTCCCGTGCATCGCTGCGATCGACGTCCAGCAGATCCAACAATGCTCTTGACGATGAGGCATCGAGGCGCTCCCACTGTTCTTGGGTCCAGCCTTCGAGGACGAGCAAATCGATCAGCAGCTTGACCGCGTCATCCCTCTTTCCGCCGCGCCACAGTTCAAGAATTTTTTCGCCGAACTCGCCCTTTTGCTCCCTGGAAAAAAAATACGGCGCACTTTCAACCCACAAAAGTTTTTTTCCCGGCAAAAAAGGCGGCGTCATGAGCGACGCCTCGATTTGCTCCCAACTCGCGGCGCGCCCATCGAAACGCTCGAAATTAAACCCTCTTCGCTCCTCCGGCACGACGTGATCCAAAACCGCTTTGCAGGTTTCCTGCACTTGTAGGTCATCGCCGAAAAGCAGCAGCAGTTGCGGTGCCTGGCCCTTCTTGAGGCCAGCCATGAGTTTCATTAAGTTGGGGTTCACGTTGCCGGGTAAATTGTTAGGCGTCTTCGGCTCCGGAAATGGATAACCAAGTATGCCGTTAGAAACTGATGATTTTAAGGATCAACATCAGCGCTTTGGAATCCACATTTGATTTTTTTCGCTCCAAGCGTAATCCGATTTCCACACTTTGAGGCCGATCGTAAATTTGCCACCCGACTTCGTAACAAATACTCTCTCCATCGAATGAGGAATTTCGGTTCGAGCAATAATCATGACCTTCTTCGAGATTCCCTTATTGATGAGGATGCGGTCGCCCTCGCGCATGCTCGCGCGAGTTTCTTTCCTGCGCTTGCCGTTCATGGACCAAAACTACCATTGCAGGTTTTGGCAGGCAAATCTATTTTTCAGGTTTGCCAAAAAAGAGACAGACGCACAGAAACGCAACTGTCCTGACGCGCCACGTCGGAAAATTTACTATGAACACGGTTCAACTTGACATTCCTGCTTCCCTCCGATAGCTCTCCGTGGAAAGCGCCCGCCGGCAGTCATATGAACATCGACGTGCACGCTCATTACATTCCGCCCGGCAGCCTTAAGGCAGCCAGTGATGTCGGCCGATCTCACGGTCTCAAGCTGGAAAAGGATGAGCGGAACCGCGACATGCTCACTCGTGACGACAGGCCCTTGCTAACTCAGCCTAAAGGCGAATTTTCCGATCTCGATTTGCGCTTGTCGATCATGGACCATCAGGGTGTCGACATGCAGGCGTTGGCTCCCGCTGGTTCTTATTTTTTTTACTGGATGCCTGCTGCCAACGGGCTCGAATATGCCCACTGGCTCAACGATCGCTTCGCCGAAGCCGTCGCAAAGCATCCTCGGCGCTTCGTGGGCCTGGCGTCGGTACCGATGCAAGACGGTGCGCTGGCCGCCGTAGAATTAGAACGTGCGATAGCCAAGCTCGGTTTGCGCGGCGCAGAGATCGCCTCGAACATCAACGGCCGTTATTTGGACGACCCCGGCTTCGAACCTTTCTGGGAGGCGGCGCAAGCGTTGGATGCGCTGATCTTCGTCCATCCTAATCGAGTGGTCGGCGCCGATCGCATGAAGGATTACAACCTCGCCAACTTGATCGGCAATCCGACCGACACGTCGCTCGCTTTTGCGAAACTAATCTTCGGCGGTGTATTGGAACGTTATCCTGGCCTCAAATTTTTGCTCGCCCACGCGGGCGGATTTCTTCCCTATACCTGGGGCAGGCTCGATCGGGGCTACCATGTTCAGGACTCTTCGAAATTGAAGATCTCCAAGGCGCCGGGTGAATACATGAAGCGGCTTTACTTCGATACGATAACGCACAGCCCAATGGCCCTGGAATACTTGGTCCGCAGCTTCGGTGCCGACCATGTGCTCCTTGGCAGCGACTATCCGTACGACATGGGCGATCCCGAGCCGGTCGGGTCGCTGCGCGCGACTGGAATCGATAACCAGCAAATTACGCAGATTGCCGCTAGCAATGCTTGTAAACTTTTGCGAATCGGCAGCTAAATAACCAAAAATCTTTGACGGAGGAATCCATGCGATTTGTCACCTTTACACGCAAGAACCAACAGCGCGTCGGCCTGATGGGACCGCAGGAACAAATCATTGATTTAGCCGAAGTGAATCGGCGCTATCTGAAAGGCGGCAACCCGCCGTTCCTGGCAAGCATGCAGGCTTTCATCGAAGGCGGTGCCAAAGCGCTTCAAGTCGCCCGCAAAGCCGAAAAGTATGTGGCCAGCAAGAATGGTGACGATCAGAAGAAACTCCTTGCCGCCGGCGCATTGCTCAAGCCAAATCAGGCAAAACTCATTGCGCCGATTCCCTCGCCGAGAAAAAACGTCGTCATGCTCGGCATCAATTACCGAGAGCATGTCGACGAAGGCGCCCGGGCGCGCGAAATGGAGATAAAGTACCCCGAATGGCCAGTGTATTTCACCAAGCCCGCCACATCGGTGATTGGTCATTTGGGCAAAGTGATCAATCACAAAGTTACATCCAAGCTGGATTGGGAAGTCGAGTTTGCGGTGGTCATTGGCAAGAAAGGCCGCGATATTCCTAAAGAGAAAGCCTACGACTATGTGTTTGGCTATACTGTGTGTCTCGATATGACAGCACGCGAACTACAGCGTCAGCATGGTCAATGGTTTAAGGGAAAATCCCTCGATACGTTCTGCCCGATGGGACCGTGGATTGTCCACAAAAGTGCCCTACCCGACCCGCAACAGGTTCGCCTGATTTGCCGGGTCAACGGCGAGGTGATGCAAGACGGCAATACTCGGGATATGATTTTTTACATTCCGACGATCATTGAAAGCCTGTCTGCCGGCATCACCCTCGAGCCAGGCGATATGATCAGCACAGGAACCCCTTCAGGCGTCGGCTTCGCCCGCATGCCGCCGGTATTTCTCAAGCCCGGCGACAAGGTCGAAGGCGAAGTGGAAAGTATCGGCATTCTCGAGGTCGAGGTCGTCGCACCGTAACCGAGCGTTTGGGAGTCATGGACTCGGTCAGGCGTCCCGCCGTCGCTGGCTCATTCTACCCGGCTGATGCCGACGAACTCGGCGTGCTGCTCAACGAGTGTTTTGTCTCAAGCCCGCTGGGGCCGCAGGGAGCGAGCATGCCTAATCCCGCTCTCGCTGCCGGCGTAGTGCCGCACGCGGGACCCATTTATTCCGGTCCTTGCGCGGCGCATCTGTACTGCCAGCTTGAACCATCGGTTCAACGCATCATTTTGCTCGGCGTCAATCACCGCGCGCACGGACACAAAGCATCTTTGAGCCCGTGGGATCGCTGGCGCACTCCTCTAGGCGATGTAATTGTTGATGACGATCTGGGCGATTCTTTAGAATCCGCAGTCGAGTTTTTGAAGCGCGATGGGGCTGCCCACGCGGAAGAACATAGCATCGAGATTCAGTTGCCTTTTCTGCAGCGCGTGCTCGACGAATTCCAGTTCGTGCCGATTTCCCTGTCTTATCTTTCCGCCGAGGAATGCGCCGAGCTGGGAAGCGCGATCGCCGCAGTCTTTTCAACCGCGGCAAAAAAGACCAGGACACTTATCTTGGCCAGTAGCGATTTGAGCCATTATCTTTCTCCTCGGCAGACCGACGAGCTCGACCGAATCGCCTTGGATCGAGTCCTTGCTCTGGACCCCGCCGGCCTGCTCGAAGTTGTCGAAGAAAATAACATTACGATGTGCGGCGTTTTACCTACCGCGGTCATGCTCTATGCGGCCAACGCTCTCGGTACGAAACGTGCCCGTCTGCTGCAGCATTGTCATTCCGGGGACGTAACACCGATGCGTAATGTCGTCGGTTACGCCAGTGTGGCGATCGAATTTTGAATTGCCATTTGAGCTGCCATAATTGACACTTCGACTTGCGCCGTTCGAGCGGCGTGAGGATTCCAACCTTTTCGAATCGCTCCGCGATTCGCTTGTGCGACGCCATCGGCCTGGAGCCGCTATAGCCCTAAAAGTCAGCCTGAATTTGACTTGGCAGCAGCCCTTTGTTAAGGGTGCTACCAATGCTAGGGGTGTCTGTCTGACGCAGACTGAGAGCCTGACAAGTCGCAGGTAACCCTTCGAACCTGATCCGGGTCGCACCGGCGTAGGAAAGCGTGAGAGTGAAAGTCCCGATTTCGACCGATCAAAGTGGGACAAACTTGAAACCGTATTCCCTGGCCACCCTCGGGTGGTCGCTGTGGATACGGTTTTTTTAGTTCCAATGAAGATCAAGATTAACGGGGAAGAAAGAGAAATCGCCCCCGGGCTTAGCATTGGCGCTCTGCTCGAGCAAATGCAGATCCGTCCCGGGCGCGTGGTTGTGGAACGCAATCGGAATATCGTCTCACGCGACGCCTATGGGGGCACTATGCTCTCGGAAGACGACACGTTGGAGATCGTCCACTTTGTTGGCGGAGGATAGTTTATGGAAGATTTTCTCCAAATAGCAGGAACCAATTATCGCTCACGGCTCATTGTCGGCACTGGAAAATACAAAGACTTTGCAGAGACCAAACAGGCCATCGAAGTCTCCGGCGCCGAGGTCGTCACCGTCGCCGTGCGTCGCGTCAACATCACAGATCTAAATAAGGAGAATCTCCTCGATTATCTCGATCCGAAAAAATATACGATTCTTCCCAACACGGCGGGATGCTACAACGCGGAAGACGCCGTCCGTACGTGTCGCCTGGCGCGCGAAGCCGGCGTGGGGAAAATGGTCAAACTCGAAGTAATCGGCGACGATAAGACACTTTTTCCCGACATTCCGGCGACGCTCGAAGCGGCAAAGATCCTCGTCAAAGAAGGATTCATCGTTCTGCCATATATCAATGATGATCCGATCACGGCGAAGAAGCTAGAAGACATTGGTTGCGCTGCGGTCATGCCCCTCGCTGCACCCATCGGTTCTGGCTTGGGAATTAGGAATCCGTACAACATTCGCATCATTCTTGAACACGCGACGGTACCCGTCATCGTCGACGCCGGCGTCGGTACCGCATCGGATGCCGCCATGGCTATGGAGATGGGCTGTCACGGCGTGCTGATGAATACGGCCATCGCCAGCGCGAAAAACCCGATTCTCATGGCGGAAGCGATGCGGCTGGGTATAGAAGCAGGACGTAAGGCCTATTTGGCAGGAAGGATTCCCAAAAAGCTCTACGCTACAGCTTCGACTCCGTTGGACGGCATCCTTAGTTGACAGCTCAAGTGCCCACTCCTGATTTTGACCTCTATCTCGTAACCGACCGAACCCAAACGCACGGGAGAGATTTGCTCTGGGTGCTGGAACGAGCCCTCGAGGGCGGAGTTAGGGCGATCCAGTTACGCGAGAAGGATTTGAGCAGCAAAGACCTTTTCCAGCTCGCCGCCAAAACCCGTGAGCTCTGCGATCGATACGACGCTCAGCTTTTCGTCAATGATCGCATCGATGTCGCCCTCGCCGTCGACGCCGCCGGTGTGCAGCTTGGAAAGACATCGGTTCCGATCGAAACCGCGCGAGCGCTGCTCGGCCCGCAAAAATTGATCGGCTATTCCGCCCATTCACTGGAAGAGGCGCAAATCGCACAGCAAATCGGCGCAGATTTCGTTCTCTTTGGTCCAGTTTACTTTACTCAGTCAAAAGCGCAGTACGGTCTGCCACAGGGATCGGAGGCGCTGAAAAAAATAGTGGAAAACGTCGCTCTTCCTGTCTATGCTATAGGTGGCATCAAGCCGGAGAACATTATCGACGTGCGGCTTGCAGGCGCCAGAGGAGTTGCGCTCATTTCGGCGATCATCGGCGCCGACAGAGCGAATGAGGCGGCCGCAGAGATGGTGGGATTACTCCAGAGGTGAGCCATTGCAAGAAAGCGCACAGGAAGTTTCCGCATATCTTACAGCCAATCCGCTCTTGTCGTTGGGTATTGCCTTGGTCGCCGGCTTTGCCGCAGATCGCACTGTCGCCTATGAACGCAGATCAGGATTTATCGTTTTTTTAATCGTCGGGCTGATCGGTTTGTTCTTGGGCGAGTTCATGTTAATTTATTTCAAACTCGTTGAGTATTTGGAAAACATCTCCGAATTCCGAATCTTTTTCGACTTCATCGTTGCGTACGTTGGTTCCTTCTTCGTCGCCGCGATCATCCACTTCATAAAACCCACCTAAGCCACCCTAGCTCAGTCGGTAGAGCAACTGATTCGTAATCAGTAGGTCGCCGGTTCGACTCCGGCGGGTGGCTCCAGCTTTTTATTGGGTCATTTGCCGATAAGCCCAAACCAGAGACGCCTGCAATTTGACAACCTGTTCTTGAAACTGTTAACAAGGCGGTGATTCAAAAGCATGTGGCGCTCCTGATGCAGGGGCGCGGCGAATCAGAAAAGTGGCCAAATACTCACAGGGAGGAATCCAGTCATGATAACTGCCAGCGAACTTAATGGGGTCTTGGGAATGATGCCGGCTTTTGCGACGCCGGACGCCGTGGACGTCAGAGCGACGCAAACCATTGCCGTCGATAATCTCAAAGAAGGTGTCGACAAGATTATTAAAGATGGCCTCAACAACATCGCCACTACGGGCACCTATGGTGAATGCTACAACTTGCTCTTCAACGAATTCAAGATGTTGGCCGCGGCTACGGTCGAGGCGGTGAAAAAACGCGTCCCGCTTTTCGTCGGTTGCACCAGTCCTAATCCGCGGGAAGTTGTTCAGAAGATGAATTTTGTTAAAGATCTGGGCGCCGATGGTGTTCTGCTAGGCGTGCCCTATTACGAAACCCTTCATGTCCAAGATGCAATCAAGTTTTATCATGATATCGCGGATCTGTTTCCGACCCTAAACATCGTTATTTACCACAATCCGGAAAATCATAAGTTTACCATTCCCGTAGCGGCGTTTAAGGAACTCGTGAAGAAACCGAATATTGTTGGCATGAAAGATAGCCACCGCACGACTCAGGCATTTATGAATCTACAAAAGATCGTCCGCGGAAAGATCAGTGTTTTTGTGAACCAGACCCAGTTCTATCCTTATTATGAGATGGGCGCCGCCGGCTGCTGGTCGACGGAAGTTTGGATGGGACCATGGCCAGTTCTCTATCTCGTCGACCTCATGAAGCGCGGGGAGACTCAAAAGGCGATCGAAGTGATTGACGATCTTATCGGCGACGGCAGCGGTGGTAGACCGGTGCCCGGTGCCGGTAATAAACGTCCCGCAGAGTTCACCGATTATTGCAAGGTTGGCCCAACTCGTATTCCATTCGTTACTTTTCCTGAAGCCGAGCTCGCGAAAGCAAAACGCCGAGCGGCGCACTGGATGAAGCTCAACGAAAAGTACCGCCCGCTGGTTGAGGCGGCGCGCTCCCGTTCGGCGGCATAAGCATCACCCAGCGCTGCAAATTTGACTCATTTTGCCAGCCCCCGGCATTCGCCGGGGGCCTTTTTGCAGGGGCATGCCCAGGAAGATGGTATATTACTCCCGGCAGCGCAGCCTGCGCGTTCGAACGAACGCACCCGTCTACTCTGACATTGCTTTAGTATTGCTTTACACATAGCCGCCTTCAGCCAATTAAAACATCTTGCTAAAGTCGTTGCCTGACCTTATCATATCAGTACAGGAGTAATATTCATCAGGGGGGACATGAATGGGTTTCTACGCCGAGCCGTGGTTGCGTGAGGCGCGAGACAAGATAAAGTCTTTTCCGGATATCGCCAGCGATGATTTCGGACCAGATGACTTCGCTAAACTGGCCGAAGCGGTGGAAAAGGCGATTAAGGCGGCACTTATCGAGAACCACGGAAGCCTGCCGACCGAACACGATCATAGTAAATTGGTTTCGATCTGCCAGACAACGGGTGTGTGGGATGTGTTACCGCCCGCTTTGAAGGGTCTGGTTCAAGAAGTGGAGTCCTATCGATCAACAAAAAATGTTGTGTCTCAACCACCTTCAGGAGAGACTTCTTCGCAAGAATTACAGCGCTATTTTTTCATCGCCCGCCGGTTGATCGACTACATGGAGTTCCACGTGATCGGCAACGACTCTGTATTGAAACGTCTGAAAGTAGCATAACCTTTCGCGCGTTAGTCGAACGAAAAGATTGCGATCCTACCTACTGATTAACCGCCGTTTCGGCGGTCGTTAGCGGCCCGGGTGTTCGAGCTAATTTAAAGCGGGCGAGGAATCGACAAGAGCAATTTCTAGTGCGTCGCGACTGCCGTTCTTCATTCGAATCATGCGCAATTCGGCTTCGTGCATTAGCTCGGCAATATTTCGAGGTGCCTTCGTACACGCAATTGCGCTAATGAAAAAGGTTACTGGCTGCGCATAGCGCTTTCGTTGCTCCTTCAATTTACTCTGTATTTTCGCCAGAACAAACCGTGCTTCTTCGGACCCGGCATTGGGCAATAAAATTGCGAACGACGTCCCGCCAATACGGCCGACGAGTTCCGGCCGCGCCACGCTCTCTCGAATGGCGTGAGCGATCGTGCACAACATCTGATCACCGGTCGCGTATCCGAATCGATGATTGATCCACTTAAGACCTTCGACATCAACGAATGCCAAAGCCATAGGCTCTAAACCGAATGCGCGTTCCATTTCATGCCCTGCGAGATTGTAAAAAGCGCGACCGTTGGGCAAGCCGGTAAGAAAGTCGCGGTTCGCCACGTCGGAAACCTGGTCGAGCATCGCCCTTAGTTGCGAGATCGACTAGGCAATCACTATGGAGACCGCCGCGCGCATTGAAAAATTCCAAAGCGTAATTAAATCCGAGGAATATCGAAGGCCACCTACATGATTCGCCAAGAGCCAAGTCAACGTGCACAGCGCAGCGATCAAAATTCCCGTCCTTCGATTGACAAACCAACTCACTAGCGCGATGGGAAGGAGATAGAAAAACATCAAATGTAGTTCCAGCCCGGTAGCGAAGTCGACGACACCGATGAAAATGACTAGGAAAACAGCGAATGCGGCAATCACGCGCTTCGATGTCTGCTCGAGACGGGACATCAATTTCCGCATCATAGCGTTAGACGAAGTAATGAAACACTAAATTTCAACCGAATTTTATTACTGGAGACGATCAAAGCAGCGACGCGGTCCATCCATATTTCCGACGTAGCGCGATCAGCATCGCACTACTTTTTTCTTCTAGCCCAAAAATCGATGTGGCGTCAATGCATTTTCGACAGTGTCCCGCGACGACAGACAGGATGTGCAATGATCGCGCGCTACTAGAGAACTGCTAGCCTGCTCCACCGAGCAGGTACATGCACGCCACAGTATGCAATACAACGAAATTGGGTATGCGTTGCTGTGCGGATTCAAGCGAGCAGGAGAAAGAAGATCGCGAGTGAAAAAACCCTGACTATACGTTTCACTTCAAGGCTAGACACGACTGTGCTTTCTCCCCCAGCTGATCAGGCACCGAAGAAAACGAAAACAACGGCTGCAATGACAACAGTCGCACAGAAAACGCCGATGCCAGCGATCACCAAGTCTTGGTGCGCCAGCAGCGGTCGAGGAGGAACATCAGGAATTAGGATTTTCTTCGATTTTTGTCGGAACGTCATGGGGACTTCTGTGGAGCATCTTCGATGCCATCGTCAGGAACCCCACGCACTGAAGCGATTGAAGCCTTTAGAAAGATTTTTGGAGAAAACTAGGATTGTAGAGGCGACTAACTATGGGGGCGAAACAGCCTGCTTCGTCGCGTCCAAGATGGGCAAGACAGATTTGCCTGGTATCGAGACCAACGCGATCTCATCGGCCGCCCGAGTGTAAAATGGTCTCTTGTTAGCCACTACTTTTTTTTCAATTTCTCTTCTGTAACATCGGTGGACTTGACCCAACCGACGAGACCCTTCTGAGTCTTGACCATATACCACTCGCTGCCGCCG